>Ga0180433_10008842_pt1 | contig 12457 bp, 19 predicted proteins | sample SS_ome_8_FD_132980 | JGI IMG/M metagenome (GOLD analysis project Ga0180433, IMG submission 132980) | Hypersaline lake sediment archaeal communities from the Salton Sea, California, USA - SS_1_D_1 metaG | ecosystem: Environmental > Aquatic > Non-marine Saline and Alkaline > Hypersaline >... | reverse complement strand
TCCCGTCGTTGGTCCAGAATTTTAAATTAATAATTTTCTAGCCACCGGATAGAAAAAAAATTAAATAAAACTTTTGGACCAACGACGGGAACAATGGTCTCAAAGATAGACAAAAGACAGACAGTTATTAATAGACCAACTTTTGTCTATCTTGAGACCATTGTTCCCGTCGTTGGTCCAAAAGTTTTATTTAATTTTTTTTCTATCCGGTGGCTAGAAAATTATTAATTTAAAATTCTGGACCAACGACGGGAACAATGGTCTCAAAGATAGACAAAAGTTACACAGTTATTAATAGACCAACTTTTGTCTATCTTTGAGCCCAAAGTTATTTATATTATTGAGAAATAACAAATAAGTATAAGCAAATAGAATACTAGAAGAAAATGATGTTTTACTAATTATTTGAAGCAACAAAGAGATGGACAGATGAAGAAACGATTGAAAATAAATTGGTAAAACTATTAGAAGAGAATAATTTCACAATAAACAATATTAATGAGGAAAAATTTATGTTTATTGAGTGTATTAAGAATTAAGTGATTGAATTTCATGATTTAGACGCATTAATTTTGTCCTAAATGTTAATCCTGACATTAAATAATCAACCCATAGTTCTTTTATTTCACCACCTAATTCATCTAATTCACTTGTAATATATGTATGAAAATTTTTCATATCAAAATAATCACCCGTTATTTTATTTTTTTTGTTCCATTGTTGAATTAATCCCTTTAGATTTTTCTTACAATCACTTGATAATTTTAAATTATTTCCATTAATATAATTAACAATTTTAGTAAATTTTTTTTTTATATCTTTTTCGTCTTTCATACAAGTAGAATATAGTTCGCGACACTGATTTCTATTTTGTTCCATTTTGTCTTTTAATAAATCAAAAAAAAAGTTGAATTCAAATTTATTTAAAAACTTTTAAGTATAATTTTAAAACATGAATTATTACAATTATTCTGGTGAAAAATGGTCTTCTAAAAATGAAAATGATTTATTTCAAGAACATAATGAACCAAAAATACCAGCCGTGTACTTAATCGGAAGGCAACAAGCACAGCTGAAAATATATGCAAAAAATTGCTGGAATTTCATGTTAAAGAGAAAATAAAGAATATCTGAAAAATAAAAAAAAAAAGACAAAAAAAAAATGCTTGTATATGGAATTTTGATTTGTTTTATACTCATTGCTCTTTGTACAATCCTGATATTAGTACTGTGTCCTCATAAAAAACATAGTTTGAAGAAAACTGCACTGGCACCGTATAGACGACGAAACAAATTTGTCACACAGGAATTCTACAATCAAGCTGATGTGCAAAAATGGATGAAGGCAAAAAAATATGTGTCAGATCATCAACGACTACGTGTTGATTCACAAGAAATAATCGACACGTTAATTGAACAGTTTCACCTATTAATCTGGTTTCAAAAACAACTCCCAGAGGATTGTTATACTGTTTTGTTTTTTGGTGCTGCATTAGGCTATGAAGCGGCTAGATCTATGCTACCTTATGATGATGATTTAGATTTGCTCATGTGTCCCAAAACTCACCAGTACTTGTTAGAATTATGGAATCAAGCGCAATCTGTGCCGAAGAAAGACATCCCCGCATTTTATAAGAACAAGCGGAATTTACCGTGGGACATACGCTATTTCCCAGGGTTCTCAAACTTATGGTTACTACACAGGCGGAATCATTTCAAACTCATGTTTAAAAATAATAGAGTATATGGCCCAGATATAGGTGGTTTAGATTTATTTCCTTTTGATCGCTGGGCTAAAAAACCTTTGCCAATACCAACTAAAGACAATAGTCTTGTTAAAAACATGTGTGGTTATAACGTTCGCATGTTCAACACTCAAACTGCACTGTCCGCTCTCGACACATTTTACGGAAAGAACTGGCGGCTAAAGATTCTACCACAATATAAATAAAATAAAAATATTACTTTCAACAAAAAAAGCACACATTATGTCGAAATCCGCAAAGTTTCTCCAAACAGTTAAAGGCAAATCTGGTGTTTATTTTGTCACGTCTAAGAATTTTTATGAACCTTCAAAAAATAACGTGGATGCAAAAATATTAGTAAAGATTGGACTCGCAAAAGACTTTGATCATCGACTCAACTCCTATTTATTATACTGGCCAACTGGTGTATACATTTTTGACATATTTTACACTACAAAAACGAGTGCTCGAACGCTTGAACGATCCATTCATGAATATTTAAATAATAAAGCCAAATACATTGTATCACAGCACAGTCACACAGAAGAATGGTTTTTATTATCAATACAAGAGATCAAAAAAACCATAAAATTAATTACAAGCAATGCTAACACTAAATTTCCAGATGATTACATTATCAGACGGGATCGACGCAAGGTTAACTTGAAAAACCAAAAAATATTTCCATTTAAAAAACATGAAAAGGTTAATTTGCTTTTAGTTGGCAATCTTAGCAAAAAATGTGATCGCATAAAACCCCTGTCAGATTCTCTAAAAAAATTATTGGACACAAACATGTCCCGCTCCCCACTCAAAACTGAACAGAAAAGGCGCAGTAAATCTTTCTACAAGCGTGATGATGGACGTCGTTTGAGTTTGTCTAAGACCTAAGTGGTGAACAAGGTGGTCGGGGGGGCTGTGGATGGCACGTACAATTTGGCTTTTGTTTTGGATACCATACTCTTTGACAACTCGCTGAATCCTTTGGGTCTGCGAATGACTTACAATTAGGCTTGATATATGGACGTTTACAGACGGGTCGAGAACAACACGATTTACCGGGCATCAATTTAATTCTGTTTTAATGTTACTGATATGTTTTTTAAATACTCAGAACAAATCTAATCGTGCAACAATAAATTGATGTTGTCGCCAATCCCCCTCCAGAATCTCAAAGTCAAACATGGTCGAATCTTCCACGCATAATGCCGACAGATCCCGCCAACCTTTGGAAATCACAACTTTCAGTTCTTGTTCAAACCCAACCAGGTGAACCCACTGAATAACAGTGTCGCCATGAACTTCCCGTTTCCCAAATTGTCTGATTTTGCATATGACTTGGTCTCCAATTATATCAGGCAACAACGCAACTGGAAACCGGATCACGTTGTGGTTAGTTAGATAAACCCATACCATGCCTGGTTGATCGATGCTTAGATGCATGACTCGCCGAGCCTTCACCCCGGGTGGGATAACTGGTTCAACGAACTTGGTTACTACTTGGGGTGGCAACATTTTCGCGCAAGATCCCAGCTTTCCCTTCATTACTCAGAATAAGCTTATAAACTTCGTAATTAAACACAAGTGGGGGCACTGAATTCTAACTTCATTAAAAAATACTTACTTTACCTATATATGTCTTATGGATAGATCACACACACACACACACACACACACACACACACATATATATATAATATATATATGTGAATCTTAATATAAATATAATGATTTACTCTGTAAAATAAATAATTACACGGACGAAGATATAGAAAAAAGGAAAGAATATATGAGAAAATCTGTTGGGATTGATAGTATACTATCATTCCCTGAATTTGATAATATCATTCCCTGTGTATACAGCTATTTAGCGTTTGGTAATTTATTGATAAAAATATCAGATAATTATCCTGAATCTATTGTATCTATGATTGCAGAAAGGCAGAAATTTCAAGTAATCATAAATCAAAAAACTTATGATGTAGAATTGCACGAAAATTTCAGTTTTAGTATATTGTTAAAAAATGAATAATTCAAAATATATATAAAAATGTCTGACAAGATATGGTGTACGTTAGTCACGTTGAATGATAATTACGCATGTGGTGCAGCTGTAATGGCTGAGTCATTAAGAATTGTCAAAACTGTTTTTTTTATATGGTGTATGGTAACTGATGATGTATCAGAGTTATGTCAAGAATGGTTAAAAAGCGTATTTGATAACGTTATTGTAGTACCATTGACTAAAAGAAGTGTAACGTGGGTACGTCCATATACAAAAAAAAAAAGTTTTCTTAAAAATCCATATCATGAATGAAACATGGTCAACTTATACCAGAAAAAAATGTCGAAAATGGATTACATAATGCATTTGTTGGTATGGGTAATATGATTATTGTTGAACCAGATAAAAATACTATTGACTATTTTATTAAATTGATATCTCGCGCGTATGAATATGGACATCCGGAGTGCTCAAGTGCATTCGATGAGCAAAAGTTTAACAGAAACTTTTCTAAAGTTAAATATGCCGATTCATTATATTCATCAACTATATAATTGGTATGTTGGTAATTTTCACTGGTTATTAAATGGTGAAATACCTAAAGTGTATCAATGGTATAACGAAAAACCTTGGTGACAGGATCCTGAACAATGGGATGATGTTAAAGTTTGGTGGAATATTGCAAATAAAATGATAGAAAAAGATCCACATAATAGAATATTGGTTTAAGCTACCGAAACCGGGATCTATTGAATAGCTACAAAAACACCCATGGTCGCTACTGCATCTTCATATGCCCTATGTGGTTCAAAAACAGTTAAACCAAATATTTGAGATACTGCATCAGTTAAACTAAGTGATAATTTACGCCCCATACTATTTCGCTCCAACCAAACCTTAAACATTTTATGCAAATTACATGTGTCTCCGCCAAATATCTCAGATTCATTACCAGCCCAGTGTATAAGTATATGTTCTTCATCTAAATTCTTTCGCCATGTCTGAAATTGGTCAAGAAATTTTTTTGTGTCATTTTTTGTTTCATCAACATTCATGCCGCACATTTTTGATATTTCAGATAGGAGATCAAATTTAAAAGCTGTAGTTTTTCTACATTCGGTTGCTGGTTCTGATACCACATGAAATACATCTAAAATTTCATATGTGCTTCTAGAGAATGCAATTGCACCTATTTCAAAAATATTGTCCTTATAATTTTCTATATCAAGTGCAATAACCATATCAGGAAATGTATTAAATGACATTGGATTATGAACTTTTACGCGTGCGGTTTTTGCTTGTTTCATCATTAAACACCCGCGCATAAATAAATTAAATTTATCTGAAGATAAATCAGAGCGAATTGTTTTTATAAAACCATTTCGTGTATTCGCCAAAATTCCACTTTCAATATTTGTTGATAATATATATGTAAGTAATTGCCTGTAATGGTTAACTGTATCCCCTGTATGTTTAACTTCCAAAATAGTATCCTCAGATTCAACATCAGTAATTGTTCTTAACTGGCCTAAAATTTTACATGATCTGTGTGGTATAATGGGTATTTCACGATAACATTCGCGTTTCCATTCACCAGTGGGAATTTTAGCAACATAATTATCTAATTCATCAAATTCACAGTCTCTAAATTCATCACCGAGTGTCCATAAAGTATTTGTACATATAGTGTACTTCATCATTGCAATGAAATATTCACTTTCTAAATTTGGAACAATAAAATGCTCTAACCTTTTGGGGATAGACAATATCCACTTTTGTCCCTCAATAAAAATCTGAACGGATTGCTGATTTTCGTGAAAGATTCTGAGCTCATATTCACGAGGTGTATATGATCCTAGTTTACGGGCTAATACACCTTCAATTAGATTTCCAAGAAAGTCAGGTGCTGGTTTTGATACATAAGGCAAAGCTGGGAGATTGATCTCATCTTCGACTGAATATTTAAGATTACATGTCGTCATATCATCTACACTATTAATATGTTTTGGTATGAATACTTTTTTATGAGCAATTTTATGAGTTGGTACTTGTAAAATATGCGATATACATCCTAACATACCTTCAGAATTTAAAGGTGAGGATAGAATAATACTTATACTATTTCGTGCTCTACTCAATGCAACATACATTAATCTTTTCAGATTTTCTCTTGGTACTATTATATCATCATATGGAATATCAGACTGTATTAATACAACATTATCCTTTTCAGTTCCCTTAAGTTTATATGAAGTTCCAATGTAGATTATCTTTTCATTAGGGTTAAATTTTAGATCATTAATTAAAATTTGTGTTAATGGACCTCCCAAGTTAGAGATTTCCTGCCGTATTTTTGTTACAATCGTATTCGTGTTATGAAATTTCTTAATACTTACGGGTGATATACAAAAAGATTCCTTCGAATATAACGATTCAGCAGCCAGTTCGCTTATATTATCAATTGATTTTGCGATCTCACAATAAATTTCACCTTCATTATCTTGTGTACTAATTTGGTCTACATGTAGGTCACCAAAATGAAATTTACTAAACACATTTAACATGTCAACAATTTTTTTTGATGATCTATGATTATATCTCAGTGTATATTTCGAAAAAGTATCGCTGCTCCATAATTTTGTCATATATGTTGCATTCGTGTATAACTCCTGTCGCGGATCACCGGCCAATACTATTTTACCGCAATAATCTGATATTTGATTAATAATAGTTTCATGTGACAGCAATACATCCTGAACTTCATCAATAACCAAAATATCCCATTTTTCCCATTCACAACGACCTTTTTTAATTCCTTTTTGGAAGATATCTCTATATGTCTCATCAGAAAATGTACTACTGATTCTTCTTGATGAATATTCGTCAAAAGTGAGTACAAATACCCCATTAACATCACTATAAATCTTATCTTTACTAACGACTGAAATTCTACGCCTTTTAAGTTTTTCCTTGATTGTATTTTTTGCAGCAATTGTATAAACTAGGAATAAGATACGGTTATTTTCATAATTTTCATGAATATATGCGCATAACGTAGTTGTTTTACCGGCTCCTGGACCAGCATGTACAAGTATTTTAGAGTCTTTCGATTTAATCACCTTTAATTGATCATCAGCTGCATCAGGCTCTGGTTTTTTATCTGTAAGAGTTAATTCCATGATCATTCCTTCTTTTGGGCGCGATGAATATGGCATGCCGCGTCTTTTAAGCTCATTTTCAAGTTCTGGTTTAGTCCAATTATAAAATGGCGAAGCTTTTAAGAACTTATTATATTCTTCAGTATATTCTGGTAACATTACAATATTTTTCCTAAGATCATCTATTTTCATTGACCACATACTAGAAGTTGTAAATAAACTACCATTTTTAATATTTAGCCAGACAAGAAATGTTTTACTCATATTATATATAAAAAAAAATATGATTTTAATATGTTTTATGCGATACACACACATATATATATAAAAGTTGTAAACAACCACAGCACCAATTACTGAATCGGTCAGTCTCCCCGATTAACCCTTTCACCATTCTTTGCTCCCTTGTTTGAATTTTTTTTGATTCGTAGGTGATCTCTTGATGATACTTGGTCACCTGCCGTTATACGTTTTTAGTCAGCTTCATGTATATAAGGATTTCTAATCAGACTGGTTCCTTTTTTTTATATTATGTTTCTAGAGTATTATCGAACAACACTTCAGGTTTACAATCTTTTGATTGCAAAAAAAATTCCCCGCCTTCTTTTGCACATGATTTGCTTTTGATTTGCTTGCATATTTCCACATCACCTTCTGTAAGTTTACAATACCCTTCTGGGTTTTCAAAATATCCTATGGCGGCTAATACAATTACTACAATTATAGTTACCAAGAAGAGCGATAATAATGCAAAGAATCCAATTTGATACGCATAATTGTAATTCCGTGGTAATTTACACCAATTATTGTTCATGATTTTTGTGTTCTATGAAAGAATTTAATTGAGGACTTTGTTTAAAAAAAAATAACATGTTAAAAGAGTCGAACTCGCCTGATACAAAAGCGTCACTGTTTATGCGCGCAGGTTCTCCTTATCTCATTATAAACCGTTCCATGAATACTACTCCTAACAAAAAATACAAGGACGTATTACTCCCACAACCATCGTGTAATCTATCCGAGTTGTTAATCTATCCGAATTATAATCTATCCGAAATACTTTGTTATTTTTGAGGGAAAAAAATTCTTGTTAGTTCAAAACTTCAAAGTCATGAAAACGACATTTATCCGAGTTATATAATCTATCCGAAATACTTTGTTATATTGGGGGGGGGGGATTCTTATTAGTTCAAAACTTCAAAGTCATGAAACGATAATCTATCCGAGTTATATAATCTATCCGAAATACTTTGTTATTTGAGGGAAAAAATCTTGTTATCTCAAAACATCAAAGTCATGAAACGAAAAAGCCCCAGCTTAGTCAAGACCCTTTCATCAAAAATTTCATGTATAACAGACCGGAAAAAAGCAACAACACCTATGAAAAACCTTAATGGCTTCATGGTACCTATCACTTGCCACGATGAGGTATTACCATTGGCAAAGAAAAATGGCCACAAGAGAGATGGTTCTGTTACCATGGACGAAGAGCCTCACATTTACTACGTTGAGGGCGAAACTGGCTACACATCGGTGACGACCGTGGCCCATGAATTGTTTGAAAAGTTTGACTCCATTGAAGTTGCTACGAAAATGATTGGGCGTGGTGACTTCAGGACTGCTGAACGATACGCTAAATATCAAAGGCTGGCAGAAGAAGCAAAAACTTCAGGACAGCTTGTCGAGATGATTGTCGAGAGTTGGGACGCCTATGGCAAATCCCAAGCCGCGCTCGGGACTGCCATGCACAGGTATATTGAACTCCATGCTAATGGGTTACCAAGTGAGGATGACGTTAAAATTGAGTCGTGTCCGGAACGCCAGTATTATCATGAGTATACGAAGAAAATCAAAGGATTGGGCCTAGAACCATATCGCACCGAGTGGATGCTATGGGATAAGGATCTGAAAGTTACTGGCAGCATTGATATGATTTACCATAACCCCAAAACAAATACCTTCCATATGGTTGATTGGAAAAGAAGCAAAGCAATTCAAAAATTTGGGTTTAAAAAGGGAACCGGATTATGTTCTCATTTGCCTGATTGTAACTTTATTCATTACTCCCTTCAGCTGAACATTTATAAATACTTACTCGAAAAGAATTATGGGTTAACTATCCACGATATGACCATTGTTGTCTTTCACCCAAGTAACGACACCTACTTGGAGTTTGAGATCGCCGATATGCAGGATCTGGTACATGAGCTGCTTACTTCGCGCGTCGTATAGGTTTTCGCTTACTGTCTAATATTTCTTGTGCAGGAACCAGATGTTTTAAATAAACTGCACTGTCGCAGTCATACCTGAAATTTTTCTCTTTTTTTCCACCGGTATATGGTATTGACGGGCTATTATCAATGACCCATTGGTTAATATCGACGCCTTCGTAAAATATTGTAGCTAACCAGCGACCATATTTATCACTCTCTTCAAATTGAACTTCCACGATTTTATTTAGGATGCGTTCTTCTAACATGAGTGTTGTTGCAATTCCATGTAATTTCTCGTGTAAATTTCTTGTATGTACTTCGCACGAATCATACCCTAACATTCTAATGGACCATTTTTTGGGTGACATATTGTTCAAGGAAAAGCATACTTCAATTGTGTCCCCGTCTTTAACACTTACTACCTTTGCAGGTACTTTAAGGCCCGCAAGTGTAAATTTGGGACAGTCTACTGTTAAGCCCATTAATACAGTTCTAGGGGAAGGAGGAGGTACTGCACTAAAGGTTACAGGTACCTCACTAGGTTGACTGGTGAGGGGTTCGGGAGTTGCTTGAAAATTTAATGGGGGGACATCTTCCTCTCCTGTTGATTTTGTATCACTTTTTTCAACACGACAACTCATTTTTTCCTTTTTTACAAACAAAAAAAATATTACAAATGAAACAAGACAAAACTGGTAGCACACTTCGCTTAATTTCGCTATTTTTGGAAAGGGCAGCGACAGTAGCTCTCGCAATTTTGCTTCTCAGGCTACATTGTCGCATGGCCTCGATAAAAAATAACACATTTGAAAATCAACTGCATTTTTTAAAACAATGGATAAGAGAAGAGAGAAAATTTACTCTCATAACTATTGTTGCACTTTTAGTAGCTTTTGTATTATCAGTAATAGATGAATTATATCAATACTGGAGTATCTACCAATAATGTCCACGTTTTTGTTTCCAATATTGGTGGCATATCTTTCGGCAATGATTTTTGTAAGTTTTTAGGTGACCTCGTCGTTGATTACGCCAGGCTAAGCATTGGTCACACCCATTGCCAGCATCACAACAGCCCTGCAAAGGATCCTCTAGAGTACCGGAATACCAGAGGGGTCCTATACTTCGCCACCCCATGCTACAACAAATGCCATTTGGACCCCAGCTAATCTGTCCCAGGTGATTTTGACAAGTCCGCCCTTGGCACCAGAAATCTACAGTGGGCGACATAGACGTGCATTTCCCTGCATATGTATCTCTACCAGTTTTGTAAACAATCCCCGGTGGGTGGGGTCTATATTGAATACAACCTGGACGATAATAAAAAGCCATGATCACAAGCTTTTTTTCTCTTGTAAAACAAAAAAAAAGAACAATTACATAATGCCAAAGCCAGAATTTTACGGCTGGGACTGGGCAATTTTAGTGTTAACCCTGTTCTTACTAGGTTTGGGTATTGGAGGATTAGTTGTCTATCAGCAGCACATTGAGGATGAAAAACGTAACACGAACGTTATTTTTCAGCGAGCTCTGTCTTATCACCCTGACCTATCCGCTTCTGATAAGGATAAATATAAATCACATGAGGCGAGATTTCCCAAAAATACTTGTACAGCCGAAGAAAGGGATTTATATCTTAAACTTCATAACACGTTCCGATCAAAAAATAATGCTCAGCCATTAAAATGGGACCAAAGGCTGGCAGATACGGCTCAAGCGTGGGCAGATAAATTATATGAGGATGATTGTGACATTTACCATCCGAAAAATAGAAAGGATGATTGTCATTATCTTAGGTGTGGTGACGATGGTCAGAATTTATCTCAATTCGTATATGAAGGTAGACCCCGTCGAAATTTAGAAGTTGGATCAATTGAGGAAGCTGTAAAACTATGGACCGATGAGTGTTATTTGTACGACCCAGACAATCCAACTAAAAATGGAGTCGGTCATTTTACACAAATGATTTGGAAAGACACGGATAAAATTGGCTGTGCTCATCGTCGTCTAGATCGCCCGGGTAAAAAGGCAAGTATTTACGTATGCCATTACAATAAATCAGGCAATTGGCTAACACCCACTGGTGGTTATCGTTATTTCAAGGAAAATGTGGAAAGTTCGCCTACATGTAAACGACGTTAGGTTTTGTACACCACATTACTAACACATTTTCCTGCAAGCTCATCGGCACGCTCAGCGTCTTCCGGTACACAAAATGCATAACATTCTTCTGTTTTTGTAAAAGCGTCACATATTATATCTGATTTCTCTCTACAATCTACCTTATCAAGTGGGTTGCAGCGAATGCTATCACTAAATCCTGCTGGGGGGGTTCGAACACATGTGTTATCGACCCAGCAGTAAGCTTCACATGCACTGTCGTACATTTTTCCTGTACACATTTGGTTGAAACATTTTTGATCTTCTAGTTTTTTATTTTTATTCTGAAAATTACAATTGGACGTGGTGGAGATAGTCCTTGGGATTTTTTTATTAATCATAGTTTGTGGAGTATTACCAAGATTCGACCCATACAACTTCTTAGCTTTTTCACATATCCATTCATTTTTTGCCCAGCAAAATGGTTTGCGGCCTTCTTCGCAGCTTGGAGCGATTGTGCTGCACTCAGGGCTATGTTGACTTAATCTATAAATTGATAAACCAAATATAACAACATAGAGGATAACGCCAAGTGCTAAAACTGTCTTCATTCCTATATTTTTTTTTTCAGCAACCATGTTGGTTTAAAATAACAAAAATTATTTTTGTGAATTATAAAAAAGAAATAAAATATCATGTCTTTGTACCAACAACCTACATACGAGGGTCATTTCCTGTCTAAAATGATCGATGAATGCTGGGATAAATTGAAACAGGATTGTATTAGCTTAGACGAATTGAAAGCATTTTCAGAGGCTCTGGCATTATTCCCAGGAATTGATACAACAGAGGAGCAGAGAGCTATACAAGAACGCGTGGTTTTCTTATTGTCTAATCCTCTCAAGGCTAAAGAAGCTGAACAACGTTCATGTGTTTATGATCACAACGCAGCAATAGAAGACGCCGCTGCCCAAGAGGATTTATCTCAGTATTCAGAGGCAGAGGAAGCAACTGAAGGAGATGAAGCTGAAGGAGATGAAGATGGAGATCAAGAAGCGTAACTGAATAAAAATAGCATAATGTATATTCTTGTTCCATATCACTTTTTTAAACTGGTCTCAAAGATAGACAAAAGATAGACAGTTATTAATAGACCAACTTTTGTCTATCTTTGAGACCATTGTTCCCGTCGTTGGTTCAGAGTTTTACATTTACAATTTTTCTAGCCGCCGGATA
>Ga0180433_10008841_pt1 | contig 12457 bp, 11 predicted proteins | sample SS_ome_8_FD_132980 | JGI IMG/M metagenome (GOLD analysis project Ga0180433, IMG submission 132980) | Hypersaline lake sediment archaeal communities from the Salton Sea, California, USA - SS_1_D_1 metaG | ecosystem: Environmental > Aquatic > Non-marine Saline and Alkaline > Hypersaline >... | reverse complement strand
TTATCAGATTGTGTAGATTGTTGATCCAATTCATCTAAAATAACGTTAGTGGTATTTTGATTTTCAGTTATTCCAAATGCCGGTAAAGCAGTTGCAATCAACAGCGTCATTACTAAAATACCTACTGTTTTTCTATTCATAGTTTCTTTTACCTCCCTCTTAAATTATTATTGTAATGAGAATATATAATATAAATGTTTCTAAATAAATTAATGAAACATATGTTTCATATTTTTTGGTGTTTAATTGCAACATTTATAACATTTAGATGGAAGAATTTATATATTCAAAAAATATACATATCTCCGGTAACAAAGGGAAGGAGGAAGAATTCTTCATATTTTTTGTCCCCCTCCTTCTTTTCTTTCCAAAACCGAAATCCCCAAATACTTTTTGTACGTACTATCTAAACTCTTAATTAGAAAATTAAAAAGAAGAAAAGAAGAGGTTTGCTGGTTATAACTCCAGCAGTTGTCGTAGCAGTGGGAACATATGTGGGTAATGCTCTAGGAATCTTAGGAATGGTGTGTTGGTATATGGTTTGTTTTTTGGCATGGTGACAACTAGTGGATCAGACCACTCAGATGATACTCCATGTTCATCTGTTGCAAAAACTGTTATATTAAAAATACCATCCCTATACCATAAATTTGAAACCTCACAAATATCGCCTGAGTGATAAGGACCAACCAACTCAGTATATGTCCAATCCCCCCAATTCCAAGTATACCAAATTAAATCCCCATCAATATCATCAGTTCTAGTTGAATAGATATATTCTTTTTCCGCCTTACCAGAAATTTTTCCTTGAGGTTTATTTGGCTTATTAGGTGGTTGATTCCCTCCAGTTGAACCGAAACAATAAAACTTGTTATCATGACCTCCAATGTAGATTCTTCCATCTGCAATCGCACAAGAAGATCCAAAACCATCATTACCGCCACTAATTCTATAGGACCATATTACATCTCCTGTTTCTGCATCAAGGCAATAAAGATTTGAATCAACACAGCCCACGTATACATTTCCATCAGCCACAACTGGTGAAAACCTGTTACCGTATTTAGTTGAAAAATTCCAGACAATGCTTCCGTCATAAATGTTAAGACAATATATCTTTGAATCAAGACCTCCAATGTAGAGTTTATCATAGGCAATTGCAGGGGAAGATACAATAAAATTTCCAGTAGTGGTATTCCAGATTAAATTACCCGTTTCTGCATCTAGGCAATATATATTATGATCATAGCTTCCAAAATAGATATTATCATTAAAAACAGTGGGAGATGATACTACATTATCACCTGTGGTATAATTCCATATTTGATTCCCAGTATCTGCATCTAAACAATATAGTTTATTATCCCAACTTCCAACATAGACCCTCGCATCGTATACAGCAGGCGAAGATTCAACAATCCCTCCGGTAGAATAAATCCAGATATTATCACCATTTTCTGGATCTAAGCAATAAACATTGCGTCCATGACTACCGATATATAGTTTATTATCAACAATGATTGGAGAAGATACAGTTCCACTGACAAGAGTTTTTTCCCAAATTTTACTCCCAGTTTCAGAATCAAGACAATACAAATTCTTATCAGTTTCAGCAGTGCCTATGTAGACTTTATTATCATATACTAGTGGAGAAGATACAAGCCACCAATCATTAGTACTATGAATCCAGATAACATCTCCTGTTAATGCGTCAAAACAGTAAATTTTTGAATTTGCACATCCTGTATATACTCTACCATCTACTACAGCGGGTGATGAAGAAAATCTATCCTCTCCTGCATACCACCATAACATTTCATTATTATCTGTTGCTTCTGATGTTGAATAACCAATGTTTTGTGGATCATGTTGGAAGCAAGGCCACCAATCTATTTCAATATTAAGGCGTGTCAATGTAAAGTTATGGATGGTAGTATCATCAACACTCAATAAAAAACACCCGCCTCTGTATACTTCTTTAGAGACAGTAGCATTCTTCAAACAATAGCATATCGGGATATTGGTAACATGATAATATCCAGAAGAATCTGTGTAGTTTTCTTCGTATGTTTCATGAAAATATACTTGTACTCTTGCTCCCTCTATTGGATTCATGGAGATGTCTTTGACATAACCTGATAAGGTTCCGTTCTCATCTATATTGATGGTATAAACCTTATTTGTTTCATAACTAGAGTAACTAGAAGTTATTGTTATTAGACTTGAAAATAAGAACAAAAGAACAATTCCTGTAGCTATATATCTTCTAAGCATTAACTCTCCAATAATGTAATATATTAGCACACCTTAAATTTTTCTATAAGGATAAATTTCCAAAACCGAAATCCCCAAATACTTTTTGTATGTACAATCGCGACTCTTAACTAGAAAATTAATAAAGAAAGAGAGAAGGTTGTTAGTAGTCTATAGTTTTAGTAGTTGCCGTAGCAGTGGGAATATATGTGGATGGTTTTCAAGAAATCTAAAATGATGTGATAGTCTTTCTGTGTATTATGATATATCATATGGTCCTTGCGTTGGGTGCCAATCAAAATTAACCATAGGAATAATTGGAAGATTTTTTCCTGTAAGACCAAGAATTGGTTTCGGAAGTAACCTAGCTCTATTCCAGTAATTATAATTCCAATTATTTGAGTTAGACCAAACAAAGATTGCATCTTTGCTGTTTCCATAAAAATTGTTATTATTTATTTTATTATTATATGACGTAAACAGTATGATTCCCTCTCCATTGTATTGTAACGTATTATATTGGATTGTGTTGTTCATACAATTTCCAGCATTTACAGCGCTAGTTAAGTGAATCCCTGCTTCACTTGATGAACTTATAACGTTACCAAAGATTATGTTACTGCAGAATTCGTAGGCTTTAATTCCATATATGTTGTTTGAGATTATATTATTTAAAACATTATTGTATCCTGAGCGGAAGAAGAAAACACCATACCGAATATTGTCAATAATTATATTTTCAACAATATTTACTTTATCAACAACGTTATAATCACCATCAATCAATATGCCATTTTTACCATTTTTTATGGTAAATTTTTCTATATCAACATGACTAGTAGTAACACATATGACATCTTTATCTTTATTCATGGAACCATCAATTATTGTGCTGTTTTTTTTCTCACCTAATAAACAAATTGATTTGTCAACTATAACATTCTCATAGTATATTCCACTGTAGACAAAAATTGTATCACCATCACTTGCGTTCTCAATAGCATACTTAATCCTAGTGTAATCTACCCCACCATCATCGTCTACATAGATGATATTGTTAGTAGAAACCTCGTAGCTAGAGACGAAGGAGAAACTACTTGAAAGTAAGAATAATAGTATTATTTCAACTGTTATTACTTTCTTTAACAAGTTACCTCCCAATAATGTAATAGATTGTCATGCCTTAAATTTTTCTGTAGGATAAATTTCCAAAACCGAAGTCCCCAAATACTTTTTGTACGTACGTCATACGTCCTATGTCCAGAAGAAAAATCACGCTGCGTTTAAACAGCGACGTTGTGGAACGCGCTAAAAATGCCGGCATGAATCTAAGCTACTTTCTTGAAGTAAAACTAGTGGAATATCTCGCTCTTTTGAATGGTACGCCGAGGAGGAGATTTGAACTCCTGAGAGGCAATGCCTCACGAGATTTCCAGTCTCGCGCCGTTCCAGGCTGGGCCACCTCGGCAAAAAGCAAATACTGGGAATAAGCCTTTCCTTTAAGACTTTTTCCAGATGGAAGGATATGTTCCCTTATTCATCAAAACCCTTTCAATATATGCACACATTCCTATATCTTTTTGAATGACGTCCTCAGTAGATAGCAAAGCATTTACTAATGCAACACCCTCCCCCTTCAAGGTTAAAACGGCAACCATATCTCCATTCTTAATGTCTGTATCAATCTCCACCACTCCGGGTATTGCCAGACTTGCCCCATGACAAAGTGCATCTACGGCAGAATCACGGATAACAATCTTTGGAAGATGATCCAATAAACGTTCCATTGGAAGAATCTTTGAACGAAACTCTTCTTCATCTCCATCTTCTTTCCAAAAAACATAGGCGTCCTTTACATCATGTAGTATTACCGAATCTTCTTCTCTTAGATTTCCAACCCTTGTACGTCTAAGTTCTGCAAGATGAGCACCGCATCTTAGTTTTCTACCGATATCTACACATAATGTTCTCACGTAAGTTCCTGCTTCACAACCAACGCGAAATAACACTTCCCCAGCTTTAATTTGGATGACTTCCAGATAGTAGATATGTCGTTTCCTTCTTACTCTTTTAACAGCAGATCTGACTGGAGGAATTTGGGATATCTCTCCAACAAAACTATTACAAACATCTAAGATTTTGCTTTTATCTACCCTTTTATGAAGCTTCATCACGCCAACATATTCCTTGCCTGCAGATAGAAGAACCTGCAGAGCTCGTGTGGCATCACCAACGGCGATAGGTAAAATCCCCGTTGCATTGGGATCCAGTGTACCTCCATGGCCAACCTTGTCTACATCAAGTATCTCTTTCAACCATGCATCAACCTGATGAGAAGTTGGACCGCTAGGTTTATCGAGGTTGATCATACTACAACTAAGTAATTCTTTTACACTGCGTTCATCTGGTGATTTTCCATAACTTTGATTGGTTTTTGCTTGGACTTTGATAAGGCGTTTACGTTTCTTATCTGAAGGTAAAATATGCTTTATATCTGCCATTTCAATTCAACAGAATAAAAACCACATATAAAAAGTATTTATCTCTTGATTTTTTTAGTGATAATATCTACTATCTCATCAGGTGTCTTATCTGCAGAATCAATAATCAGGTCATATATGGAAGTGTCTTTTAGATCAATGGTGTAATAATTTTTATAACGCAAAGCTTCGCTTTTCTCTCTATTGAACATCTCTTGTTTTCTTTTTTCTACATTACCGCTCTCACGGCTTACAATACGTCCAGCTCTTGTTTCTATATCTGCATTCAATATCACCTTTAGAGCAGGTATATTATTTCGATATGCGATCCATCCAGCAATTCTTCCCTCAACGATAACATTTCCATTTCGTAGGATTTCTAGCTGATAATCATCCAACTCTTTATCAACCTCTTTGTGTGTCTCACAATAACTGCCAAATTCTTCTAGAGACATGTTATATTTCTTTGCGGTCTTTCGAAAAATATCTCCAGAATAAACATATTTCAATCCAGTTTTTTCACTCAAAAGCCTCCCTACAGTACTTTTGCCACTGCCCGGAGTTCCACTTATTGTGATCGTTATCATAAATCCAATCATTTCAAAGAAGGCATTATTTTTCCTTTAGTTTCCTTCCACCAGTCTGACCAGCTAATCCACTTTAACCCCTGTCTAATTATTTGTCCTACTACCATGGAAAACATCATATAAATCCACAGCCATGATTGCATTAGGAAAGGTTTATAGTAAAGCAATACCCCATTTGCCCATGGAACCGTAAAGTAATAGTAAGACAAGTCTCCAAGAAAATATCGAAGCCACATAAATATTGGTACGATGAATATAAACAAAAAGATCATGGGTTTCATCATTCCGCTTTGCGCTTCCGTCTGTTTTTTCATAATCTCCGGTTGCATCTTCATAAGTTTGTTAACTCGGTTTGTGTTACCTTCTTTTCGTGCGGCTGTTACTTCCTTTTGGAAGGCCCTAGACATTTCTTGCATCTCGCCCATTTTTTTCCAATCTGCAAAAAGGTTATTGAAAAATGAAGAGAGCGAAACGACTAGTATGCCAGCAAGAATTATAGTTAGGACAGGACAACTACCTTCAAATCCGATTAAAGGATAGAATACAGAATCAAGAGTTACAGCAATTAATGAACTTATGTTGGGGTCGGCAAAAATAAACATCATTACGAACATAACTAGCATCATTGTCAGAAGTTGACTTCCTTGTGCTGCTTTGTCATCCATCTTTCTCATTTTATCCTCTTACTCCAATACTGGTGCTGCATCCTTTACAGCATCCTCTATAGCATTATCGTGGTTAAATACTATCTTGACTGTTGCACCTGAAAGTGTTGCATATGCCATGGCAGCTGCTCTATTCATCTGTTGATGCTCTGCAATTTTTTCTTTGGAATCAGGGTCCCTATTGCGGGTAATGTCTTTTGATCTTCTGCTGTAGATTTCTTCAGGATCTGCTTCAACGACAACGATTGCAGTAGGATTAAGTTTTTTAATTACCCATTCGGGTAGTCCGGGCATGTAGCCCTTAGGAGTTTTTACCGTGCAATGTGTATCAACAATGACATTATCCATCTTTGCGACTTTTTCAGCTGTTTTTATCTGTAGTTCTTTTTGTTGTTCTAACGTTAGTTTTCTCATCTCATCTCTGTCTTGTACTAGATTCATCTCTATTGCTATGTCTGCCATTACTGTTCCAAAGGTTACGAATTGTACATCTATTCCTTCTGCAGCCTCTTTCATAACCGTGGTTTTCCCGACGCCAGGTATACCGGTAACTACAACAACTCCCATTGTACCCTCACCCATGTTCTTTATTCATTACCAAAGAATCCTCTCAGTACTGGATGCATTTCCATTGCCTGTTCCTTGGCAATATCCTCATACATACGGATCATTATACCAACAGTAAGAAGCACTCCTGTACCACTGGCATTACCTACGGTTCCTATTAAATCTGCAAATCCTGCAAGAGCACCTACCGCAGCACCACCGATTACTGTTACAACTGGTATATATCTTTCTAATACCTTTTTGAGAACACGCGGGTCCCTTCTAAATCCAGGTATTTGCATGCCAGAGCCTTGGATTTGTTTTGCCACGTCTGCAGGTCCCATATTTGTTGTTTCAATCCAGAATTTTGCAAAAAGTATAGATCCAAGGATCATTGCCGTTAGATAAACTATGATTTTAATGGCAAACTGCCACGAGGCATGCCCACCATATCCTCCGCCCATTATTGGCATAAGCCAACTGTTAATACCACCAGGACTGGATAGATACCATACTCCACCGGCTAACGGTTGGGTGCTGATTGCCATATCGTACTTACCGAGCCACCATTGGTTGCCCAATAAAGGCAAATTAGAATTATATAAGAGCATTGCAAACATGTTTATATTTGCAAGAAGGGCAGCCATAAGAATGACAGGAATGTTTGATGCATAGATAAGTCTAATGGGGTATCTTCCACGTGCACCTCTAACCTTGCCATGGGCAAGAGGTAGTTCTATACGGGAAGACTCTGCATAGACGACAATGAAGAATATAACTATCGTACCAATCAATGGTACTATGGCATTCTGATAACCAATGCTTGGAGCCCCTATAAACATTGTTTGATATCCCCAACTCATCATATCTCCAAGTGACATGCTTGTGGCCATGTAATAAGTGCCAGGTATAACACCAGCTGGAGGGTTAGACAGACTTATTATGCCACCTTGTACAGGCAACCAGTTAAACAACCCAGTAAATATTGCTTGCGATACTCCAGCAGCAATGAACAAAGAGATGCCTGAACCGATACCCCACTTTGAGATCAGCTCATCCATGAAAAATACGAGTAATGCTCCCATAATAAGTTGAAGAACAATAACGAGATTAGCCATTTCTGGGCCAACTAGTCCTACTATTCCTTCACTAGGTTGCAAGTACCCAAATATCTGCGGTATGGCTTCCACAACAATCATTACAATAACAAGCACTTTCTGTGTTCCCTGGTAAATTGCTTTATCTTCTTTCTTGGTAAGATCAAGATTTATAATTTTGGCGCCAACAAACAACTGTAAAATAATTGACGCAGTAACAATTGGACCGATGCCAAGATGCATGATTGATCCAGAGGCTCCTGCCATAATGAAACGATATTGTTCGAATAAATCAACCACATCACCTTTAAGCCCGAAAATCATGACATTTGTTAAAATGTAGTAGATAATTAGACAGAGAATTGTCCAGGATATCTTTGTTCTAAAGTTTACATGTCCTTCAGGTTTGGAAACTGCAGGCCACCTTTCTATTATTGGTTTCAAAGCATATAAGCGACTTTTCTTTTCTTCTGCCATTGTCCACCCAATTAATCTATTCCGGTATTATTACTTCACCGTCTTTTTCTTTAATTTTTTCTACGGCTTTTTCTGATGCGCTATTAACCTTAATTTTTAAACTGCTTTTTATCTTTCCACCGCCAAGTAATTTATCAAAACCCTCTTTTGTGAGGTCTATGTTTTTCTTGCCTGGGAATTTTTCTTCCAATTGACCAACATTTATGGTTTTATCTCTCATTATAATGCTCTGAGGTCTTTTGAAACCATATCTCCCAAAATGATCTGGCATGTTCTTCAGCATATACATGATTCTATGTTTACGTAATCCAGCGTTTCCTTTACCGCCTCTTAGCCCGGCTCCTCTACCGCCTTTTTTGCCTCTGCCATGGGTCATAGATCCTCTGAACTTCTTTGTTTTTTTACGTGCCAATTTAATCACTTTCCAAGTTTTTCTTTTAACTGTAGGTCGAAAGCAGATAACATAACATATTATTATACTTTCGTATGGTTTTACAGGGGTTAAGTTTTTTTTATAAGCCGAAATCGATACAGCATAAGTTTTTCATTACAAATACAGTTTTACTGTTATTCTCCGCCTCTTATATGTTATAATTTTCAAGATAGTTGATACATTTCTTATCATCCAAGATTCATTCTTCATTTTTAAAAGCAACTATTTTGAAAATTATTTCTTTTTAGTCAATAAATATTTCCTGCTTTTATCAAAATCTATGAAGAGATCTGTAACTTCTTTTAGCCTGTGGGATGTGGTCTTACCGAAGGCTAGCACTTCTGTTCTGCAACCAAAACTTTTGGCATGTTCTAACAAATCAGAAAAATCTCCGTCTCCACTTATCAGTACAATTGTATCTAGTTTAGGTGCCAATCTCATTACATCCATCGCGATTCCTACATCCCAATCTCCCTTTTTAGCTCCCCCATAGAAAACTTGAAGATCCTTTGATTTCACTTCGAAACCCATTTCTTCTAAGGCATCATAAAATGTGTTTTCATCTTTAACATCGGCCTTTATGACATATGCTATAGCTCTAATGATTTTTCTACCTGATATGGCCTCTTTTAATATCGTTCTGAAATTAGCTTTACTGTTATAAAGATGCTTTGCAGAATAGTACATGTTTTGTACGTCTACAAATACACCAATCCTCTGATCCTTATGTCCTGATTTTTTCATATTTTCAACCCTATGGATTCTAGTTTCACATAGAAGAATCCTGTTAATAATATTTCGCCAATACTTTGGATTTTCTGAAAGAGCAGATAAATTATATGCCTGTTATAATTCTTAAAAGTGTCACATCATAGTTTACAATCTTTTTTTCATGAAAATCATACGCCCATTTTATCGGGAAAACATAGTCTTTTGAATAGTTTACCGTGCCACCTAGGGATGAAATCAACTTGATTATGAAAGGAATCGTTTTTGCTAGATGGATAGAGTAAACTATCGGAGCAATCTCAAATCCCTTCTCAACAAATTTTCTGTCTGCCTTTTGATTACTTTTTTGAGCACCAAATGGCGGGTTCATGATGACAGTGTCGCATTTAATTTCTAAGTTTCCTACATCTTGAACTAGGTATGTTATTTCAAGGTTGCTTTTTTTCGCATATCTTCTAGCAGTCTTCACAGCCTCCTTGTCAATATCTGTACCAATGATTCTTTTAGCTTCTGTTAGGGCCGCGCCAATTGAAAAGATTCCTGTACCACATCCCAAGTCAATGACTGTTTTATTTTCTATATCTCCAAATTGATGTGCGGTAAAGATAATATCTGCTGCTATGCCGGCTGGAGTCAGATACTGTTCAAAGTGGGGAACCGGTTTTTCAAAAGATGGAACTTTTTGCAGCAGTATCTCCAATTCTTTTTTTTTCATGCTTGATCAAAAATTGATTTTTCCTTAATAATATTTTTTTTATCTTGGCAATGGTCTGTTATTCTATCATATTAAATCTGATTATTTTTTCTAGATTTGAGCGTAAAATAAAAAATCGTTCCCATTTCTCTTCCAGGGCTTTCTACCCATATCTTACCGCCATGTTTCTCAACAATGCGTTTGCATATGGCAAGACCAAGCCCACTTGAATCAAGATCGTGTCTTGAACTATCGGCTTTATAAAATTCATCAAAGACGTGACTAAGTCGTTCCTGCTTTATACCTATGCCTGTATCTTTTACAGATATGGTAACAAAATCCCCGTCTTCTTTCGCATCAATTGTGATTTCACCTCCGCTGTCCGGTGTGTATTTAATGGAGTTTGTAATAAGATTATTGAGGAGTTCCCCAAGTCTTAATCTATCTGCTTTAACAAATATTTTTTCATCTATCTTGTTATCTATGTTGATATTGTTTTCATCAAGGAGTATTTGGCTATTTTCTATGATGTTATTAACCTCTGATAGGAGATTAGCATCTTCGACGACTATTTCTATCTTAGTTGAATTGAGCCTTGCAAGATCAACTGTTTTATCAACTAGGTCCTTTATAAAGTAGACATTTCGATTGATTATCTCCATTAAATCCCTGGATTTAACATCTTTCAATCGCTCATTAACAATTGGCATTAAGATCATGATTGGTGTTAACGGTGTTTTTAAGTCATGACTAAGCTGATTTATGAACTCGTCTTTCTGCTTAACAAGATTTTCGATTTCGGAGGTCCTTTCCTGGATTTTTCTTTCAAGGCCCCTGTTGACCGTAAAAAGTAATTCATGAGCATCCCTCAGCTCGTTTAGAGCCATACGTTTACCAGTAGTATCACTTATGATTAGCTGTGTACCAATAATTTTTTCATTCCTTTTAAGCAATCCAATATGCCCTTCTGCCCATCCAGATATTCCGTTTTTACGTTTAAACTGAAATTCGAGTGGTTGAGGCGTTTTACCCATCTTAAGAGAGTCCAATATTTCCAAATATTTTGGCATATCTCCTTTCTGCAAGGGTCCCACTTCTGAGAGATGCTTACCAATATATTCATCCTTAGGGAGGTCAATCATTTTCAGTGCAGCAGTATTGCAAGATGTGATTAAACCCTCTAAGTTTACAGTTATTACAGCATCAGGACCCATTTCAACCAAATTTCTATATTTTTCTTCAGAATTTCTCAACTTCTCCTCAGTCTGCTTACGTTCGGTGATGTCGCGGACAACAGCATTAATCATTGCTTTACCCTCGATTTCAATACGATTGAGGCCTACCTCTGCATCGAATAAAGCCCCATCAAGTTTTTTATGCTTCCATTCAAAAAATTGAGGGTCACCAGCAAATGCTGCATTAATCCTTTCCACTGCTTTTTCCTTTGAATCGCATCCGTCTGGTTGATGCGGTGGAGAAAATTCGTAAGGTTTTCGTTTAAGGATATTATTGCGGTCACATCTAAACATCTCCTCTGCTTTCGGATTGCACTCAATAAAACTATCTTCGTTCATTAGGAATATTGCATCGTTGGCGTTCTCAAAGATCGATCGGAACTTCTCCTCGGAGCTTATAATACAATCAGTTATTTTCTTCCATTTGGTGATATCCTGCAAGCTTTCTATTGCGCCTATTGTTCCTCCATTGACGTTTCTCAATGGCACTGCGGTAAAGAAAAACCACTTTCCGTCATCACCCAAATGAGGGAAAAAATCTTCACCTTCGTAAGCACCTTTAACAAGAACTGATTTATGATATTTATCGGGCTGATGGCTAACAATATCGTCCCCTGATCTACTATCTACCAAAAGATCTGCAAGGATTGGGCGCTCATTTGAATAAAATACTTTCCATTGTTTTTTAGTTCCTATCATCTCCTCTGCAGAAAGGCCTGTGATTCCTTCCAAAGCTTCGTTCCAGTGTGTAATAATGTGTTTGTTATCGATTACGAGAGTTGGTATGGGATTTTTATCTACTATTTGAAAAATATTTTCGTCATTTTCCCCAAACTCTTTCACCTCTCCCTGTTTTTCAACTCTTCTCAATTCTTTCACGATGTCGGGGTAGTTATTCATTTAATCCACCATCTATAGAAGGGGCCATTTGATATTCTTTCAATACTTAAAATGGCAGCAGTTTCCCTATTAACAGGATATGTTAATCTATTGCACATTTGTTATCCCATCCAGATTCCATTGTTGATAATCTTTTCTTATTATAAAAACATTAATGAAAAAAGTTCTGGATTTTTCAGACAATCTTTTTTAAAATTCAGTTAAATCTGTTTCTTTTCCTTAACTACAAACCCACCGAATATTTCATTACTAAATACTCAATATATTTTTTCTCCTCGTCCGATTTTGGTTCCATCATCTTTCGACTCCCCTAAAATTACAATTATGGTATTCTCTATTCATTTAAAAATATATATGTCTG
>Ga0180433_10008834_pt1 | contig 12466 bp, 17 predicted proteins | sample SS_ome_8_FD_132980 | JGI IMG/M metagenome (GOLD analysis project Ga0180433, IMG submission 132980) | Hypersaline lake sediment archaeal communities from the Salton Sea, California, USA - SS_1_D_1 metaG | ecosystem: Environmental > Aquatic > Non-marine Saline and Alkaline > Hypersaline >... | reverse complement strand
TCCGTATTAAATATGTCACAAATAATGCATTATTTTGCGATGGCAGGTAAAACAATACAGTATGGATGGCCCTTCTTTATATTATTTGCTTTAATAATTGCAAAAATAAGATGGAAGAATTGGCCGATTGATGTCGTGATTATAGAAAAGCGTGGAGAAAATTTTATTAAAACTAATGACCGAGCTGGTAAATATTATGATCCATATACTGGTTTGACTGGATATAAGATGCTATTCTCAAAAGATACAATACCTGTAGTTAATTTCAAATGGATATTGCATAATTCTGTTAATAATACCAATCTATTGGAAAGACTTATTAATATATTAAGACCAACGCAAGGAACACTATTCTTATATAAGTATGGCACAAAACAATATAAACCTATTAATATTGATGATAATACAGAAAATTCAGAGATTGAGTTCGAGACAGTCAAAGATTCAAGCGGTAATGATGTTTATGTAAAAAAATATCAACAATACGATCCAAGGGGAACTTTATCGGCTTTAGATTTCGAGGTAGTAGACTGGGATAATATGAATTTCCTTGTTCAAGAGATGAGAGCCTCTTTCGAGCGTAGACAAAAACAGAATGCCTGGATTAAAACGGTGCTAATACCAATAACAATCATGGCCGTATGCGGATTAGTATGTATAGTAATGATGAAGTTTTCGCTTGACTGGTCACAATCGGTGCCAAAACCACAAAATATTCAACCCCAATCACCCCCCCAAACCACGAATCCAAACCTTCCAGATGATTTCATGCCAGGAAAATAAGATAGCCTTTTGGCTTCTAGCATTATTCTTAGTCGTTACTATGATGGGTTTTGTTTCTGCGTCCAATAACTGTGCTTCATGGTCTCAGCCGATTCAAAGAAACGATGATTTTCAGATTTGGCAAACTTGTAATAATTGTACTTATTGTAATTTTACTTTTCATACTCCTAACGATTCTGTGGGCGTTTTATACCAGGCAAGCACTAATGAAGGATGGAGATATTATAATAATCTTACTGGAACCAATTCTTCTATTCTAGGAAAATATCGTTATGAGTATTATTGTGGCAATAGTGAACAAACCACAACTGGATGCATAGAATTTGTTGTCAATTCAACTGGAGATTATTTCGACTTATCTCAATCGGTAGTAGTTTTGGGTCAGCTAGGAGTTGTAGTTTTATTATTAGTTCTGGGCTTTTCATTCAATAAAGAAAAATGGAAGATAAAAACCTTCTTTTTCATATCCGCATTATTAATGGGAATAATCAGCCTTAATTCTATAAATATGATAACAGGCATTTCTTCTGGGCTTTATTCTATGGGACAAAGTGGCCTAGTTGTAGGAATAACTGTTGTTAGTCTAATGATAGCATGGTTTTTCATACTAATGACAATCGAAGCATTCCAATATTTCAAGAAGCGTAAAGAAGATAAATGGAGGATAAGAACATATGAATAAACGCGCTAATTTTATTGTTTGGTTTTTTGTTGTTATAGTTATTATGGCCTTCTCTGTATTCGCCTTAGTATTGAACAAAACTTGGAGCGAAATAGAAACTCCGCTTGATAGTGCGCTAGCGCAGAACATTCCATCTGACACGAATGTTAATGTTAGCGAAATATTGGGCAATGTTGGTGATACGAGTCGTAATTTTAGTAATATGCTTCCTTTCTTATTAATTGGATTATTCGCTTTCGTATTAATAACCGCGGGAGCTTTATTGAAGCATCCGATAATGATATTCGTTGGAATAATGGTTTTCGCGGTATTAGTATTGATAGCTGCAACATTCTCTAACGTTTACAGTGAGCTTGGTGACTCGGAAAGCTTCCAGGAAACCGATTCAGAACTATTGATACAGGGAACATTTATGGACTATTTACCTTTAATAGTCTTCGTTCTTGCTATGGGAATAGCAGCTTTCATAATATTTTCTAAGGGGGGGGGCGGAGAATTATGAGAAATTTTTTAGTATTTTGTTTGGTTTTTTTATTATTTTTCGGGATAGCTAGCGCGGGGTATGATTTTGATAATACAAAAGATTATTATCCAAATTCAAAGAAGGTAATAATAAAGAATGCATATAATATTCCTTTGCTAAGTAGAGATATAGCAGAAATAAGGCTTAATACTCCATTAGAATATCGTGTTGCTCCAGGATATAATAAGGTTGCAGAGTTTACCATAAAAGCAAACGAGGATTATCCAAACGCATTAAAGCTTATGAACTTTTATGATACCAGAAATAACATGAAAAAGATAAACAGAAAATTTGATTATCTTGCAAAAAAAGAAGTGATTGTTGATGTTCCAAAATATATTGAGGATTGCGAAACTTTACCAAACCAGACTATTATTTGTCAAATGGTAGTTGCAGGAACAGAAAAGAAGACAGAGGTTTATTGGGAGAAAATTAATAAAAAAGACATTAATGAGGGAGAAATAACCATCGGAATATTCACTGATGTTATGCTTGGAGACAGGATTGAATGGATTCCAACATTATTCGGTGTTGAGATAGATGAGTGGGCGATTTGGACGGCAGAATTGGAAGTGGACATTTATTCTTGGTATAAAATGGACGGAGACAATGTCACAAGAGCAATAGACCAGCTTGATAATAATTCTCTTTTTAATTTTAGTTCCGGCGTTGGTCAGGGAGAAGGGATAATAAAATTTTCTAAAACCTTCGATGCATCAAGCATATTACAAATTTCTAGCAATAAAACTTTCGATTTTAATGAACCGTATACTTTCTGTTTTTGGGCAAACACAACTGACTCTGGAAATTTTAGAACAATCTTTCATGCTAATGTTGGCGCGGGAGACTTTTTAATAAGAAAAACCAATACTAACGTTTTTGAGGTACAAACAAGCGCCACAGTAACAGGCTCAACGGTTATTAATAATGGCAGCTTTTATCATCTTTGTGTTACATACAATGGTTTTAGCACAATTGGAATGTGGGTTAATGGTGTTAATGAAATTAATGGTTCTGGAACTGACATGGGAATAAACACCCTTTTTGTTGGAGGTCAAGACCCAAACGCAGAATTATGGGAGGGATCTATTGACGAAGTGGGCATTTGGAACAGAAACCTTACTCATTCAGAGATAGTTCAATTATATAATAATGGCAAAGGCATAAGCTATAGAGAAACAGCAGTTCAGGTTGGTTTAAACTCTCCAGCTAATAATTCATTCTTGTCAGGAATTATTACTTTTAATTGTACTGCAATTTCATTAAATTCTACGCTTGATAATATAACATTATATACAAATAGCACTGGTTCATGGTCGGCATTAAATTCTACGACTGGCCTTACTGGAAATAGTCATACACAGACATGGGATAATAGTTTTGATGATGGTAATTATTTTTGGTCTTGCGAAGGTTGCGATGTTAATGGAAATTGTAGTTTCAGTACAGAAAACAGAACTATTATTGTTGATTCTACCAGTCCGTTAATAATAATAAATTCGCCAAGTGGAATATTAAATTATAATTATGATGGTGGAAACGAAACTTTAGAAATAAAAATAACAGACACAAATCTTGATACATGTTGGTATAACTATAATGGCACAAACATTACAATAGATGGTTGTATTAGCGGAATTACAAACTCTACAAAGTTTATTCTTGAGGCAAATAAATTTAATATAACAGTTTTTGCAAACGACTCTTCGGGCAATGAAAGATCAGAAACAGCATCATGGAGTTATAATATTTATCAGATAAACCAATCATATAGTCTTGAAGCAGTAGAAACAGCTGTTGAAAACTTTAATACTTCTGTTAATTTTAATAGCACTTTATGGAATTCTATATCAGCATTAGTAAACTATAATGGGACAAATTATTCAACAACACAATCTGGCTCTGGAAATATTATAAACTTTTTTTCAGAGATAAGCATACCATCAATAAACGAATCTCAACAAAATAATAGTTTTTTCTGGATTTTCACTCTTACGAATTCTACTAATACAACAATAATAAACTCAGAAACATTTAACCAGACAGTTAATGAGGTATTAATAAAAATTTGTGATATATCAGAAAATCCTTATATCATATTCGACACAAAGAACGCAGAAAATCCTTTTCCTAGCCTTAATGCGACTTTTAAGTCGGCCTGGACAATATCAATAGTCGGACAGGATGAGGAGGTTACAACATTTGCATACGAAGATATAAGCGAACTAAACAATACTTGGCCATTCTGTGTAGAGCCTAATAATAGTAATTATACTATAAGTACAGACGTAGAGGTAGACGCTACTGGCTTCGCCAAAAACTTTTATTATATTCAAGAAGCGCAATACAATTCTAATAATACCGAAAATATTTCATTATATCTATTGAATGATAGCCTTGCAAGCGAAACAGTTATAGAAGTTAATGATATTTACCAGGTTCCGATACAGGATGCATTAATATTCATACAATTATACGATATTGGTACTGATGAATTTTTCACTATTGGAATGGGTAAGACTGATATGAATGGTAATGATGTTGTTTATCTTAATTGGATTGATAGCCTCTATAAGTTTATTATAGTAAAGGGCGGCCAAACAATATACGCAGAAGATCCAAGAAAAGTTTTCGAGTCTCCAACAAAGTTCAGGGTAGAAGAAGATACTGTATACGATTTTCAGAAATTTCAAGATTTTGAATACACACTATTCTATAATAATCAGACACAAAACTTCGTACTAACGTATGTAAAGCCTAGCGCCTTGGTTGAAGAAGCTTGTCTAAGGGTAAAGAAAAGGTCAGCAAATCAAGATACTATAATTTGCGAGACTTGTTCAGAGTCTGCATCTGCTACTCTTTTCTGTAATATCGCTGCATATGGTAATGGTACTTATATAGCAACATTTTATGCTACTGGAAGCCTTTCTGTTATAGATTGGATTAGTGAGGGAGTAGGAATAGGTTTCTCACAGACAATATTTGATCTACTAGACGATAAAGATTCTGCATTTTATACTTATTTAATAGTAGGAATAACAGTTTCTTTGTTCGCATTTAATCTTGTTTGGGGAATAATAGCATTATTGTTAGGTCTTTTGGCTGCTTCTACATTAGGTTTTACAGTTATAGAGTATGGTGTTTATCTAGGATTGTGTACTATCGGAGGTATAATAATATGGCTAATAAAAAGATGAACAAGAATGGAGCAACAATAACAATGATAGTAATGGTATTACTATTAGTGATTGGAATTTTTGGTGGCTTTTTCTTGTTCATTGGCGATCAATTCGGCAATTATGATACAGTTTTAGACGAACAATATAATGACACTTATAACGAACTATTGAATCAACAAGAATTATTAGGTGATCGTGTTAATAATGTAACAGAGGCTATAAACAATGCGAGAGAAGTAGAATCGGGAATATTAGCTGCAATTAATGGCTTTAAGGGACTAGGACAAGCATTATTATTATTAAGAGATTTTTCTAGTAGTTCTTTCACTATATTCGAAACAGTAATATTCTCTAACGAGATAATACCGCAGAATTATCAGGATCTAATAATAATAGGTTTAATAGCCTTTGTAATATTTATAATAATAGCGATATTGAAAGGAGAGTCAAAGATGTAAAATGCCGTACGAATACCCGACAAACTATAGTAATGGAACTCAAGTAACTGGTCCTGGAAGCTTTTTTATTGATTATCCAGTAGCACTAATATCAAATTATGCAAACGGATTCTTAATATTAATTTTCTTGGCAATATTTACGATAGGATCTTTTGCTGGCATATTAAAGTCTGTAGTAACAGCATTATTCATAACTTCTATACTTTCAGTATATTTTGCTGCGCAAGGCTGGGTAAATATGGCCGTACCTTTTGGTCTTATATCAGTTTTAATAATATTGATAATAATTGCTCTATTTGAGGGAAAAAATGGTAGTTTATAATGGCAGAGATAGAAAGGGTACAGATTCATAAGAATCTTACAAAAGTTTTGGAAGATATAAGAAAAAAGGCAGCCACGGACATGAAGAATAAGTATAAACTTAAAGAAATAACAGTCCCAAGGACACTTGCCTCTCAAATACTTGCAGCAAAAATGCAAGGAAAGAATAATATATCTTTCAAGATCCGAAAGGTTGGAATGAATAAAGGTTTTTTAGAATTATTATAATGGCATAATAGTGTCATACACTTTTATATATTAAATTATATAGCATTTAATGAGACGCGTACAATCAAACGTGCGTCTCTTGATTATACGCGTTTCTAAACTAAATTAGTGGTTTGGAATATGAACAAATTGGAACTTAAGAAATCTGCTGTTGACTTGACTGACTTAGCTATTGGTATCGTTGTTCTTGGTATCGTTGTTTCTATCGGTGCTACAATCTTACTTAATGTAAGAGATACTAACACTGTAGATGATACTGCTTACAACTTAGCAAATTCTGCTGCTGAAGGTCTTGCTGAATATGGTAACTGGTTCGATATTATCGTAATCGTTGGTATCGCTGCTGTTATCCTAGCATTAATCTTCATGGCATTCGGTCGTGGCGGTGGTTCTATGACTTACTAAGTCATAGGACTTTAACCCTTTTTATTTTTACATCCTTCGCTTTATTATTTTATGAAGGATAAAAACTAACTAAAAAAAAACAAAAAAAATGAACAAATTACAATTGAAGAAATCTGCTGTTGACTTGACTGACTTAGCTATTGGTATCGTTGTTCTTGGTATCGTTGTTTCTATCGGTGCTACAATCTTACTTAATGTAAGAGACACTAACGTTACTAATGTTGACGGATGTAATGCAACAAATACAACTGGTTGTGGTACTGCTTATGATTTGGCTGATTCTGCTGCTAGTGGTATTGCTGAGTATGGTAACTGGTTCGATATTATCGTAATCGTTGGTATCGCTGCTGTTATCCTAGCATTAATCTTTATGGCATTCGGTCGTGGAAGCGGTTCTGTCGGCGGAAGCTATTAAACTTGGGTTTAATTTATACCTAGCTAATAATATTAGTTGGAGAAACGATGGAAAATAATAACCATAAAAATATTGAAAGTTTTTTTTATTTATTTAGAACTAAATCTGGAGGAATCTTTTATGAAAAAGAATAGAATTGTTGCTGAGTCTAACAAGGATTTGAACGTTTTTGGTGTTAATGAATGCGTTATATGCGATCCGAATCGTAAACTTCCAAAAGTTTATGGCGACAAAAAGAAGGCCACAGATTTAATTTATTAAATAAATAATAGGAGGATAAAATAATGGATATGTATAGAATGGGTTATAATAAGCCAGCTACTAAGAAAGAATGCGAACAGGCAAACATAGTCTGCGATCCTAATAACGTGTTCGGGAATAACAAAAATAGTAAGGGCAAAAAGAATATGTCTGAGTTACTTTATTAATAATTATGAGCGAATATGATAGAATGTTTAAAGAAGCTAGCGTTGTAAATTCACCAACAAGGGTTATGAAAGGCTTTAAAGGCAATAATTGTCATCAGGTTGTACCTAAAAATGCTGGAGTTGTTGGCGAATCAAAAAATAAATGCCCAAAATGTTATAATAATCTAGGAGATTTGATATATTAATATGGCAAGAAACCTAGGAGTAGGAAAGAGTAGGACAATATTATCTAGCGAGCAGCAACTTCTTAGTAGGACAATATTATCTAGCGAGCAGCAACTTCTTAATTCTATGTTCGGTGGTTCTGTTTCCAGGCCAATTCTTCTTGATAGACCTGGTCAGTTCTTCGATGGATCAGATTTTCCAGTTACAAGGCCAAGAAATTCTAATACTTCTTCAATGTTCGGAGCAGAAGGTTTTGGTACGCGTAAATTCTTCTTACCAAATAAATATAGGAGGCCAACAATATGATGCGAACAAGAAAGATTGACGATGCGGCTTGTGATACAATTCCAGGCTTTGGGTGTATTCTTACAGGTAAAAGCCTAGATTCTAAGGGCAGAACTGCTCAAGCAGCAAAAAAACTTAATAAGGAATCAAGGAAATATAACTGGATAAAATTATAAAATGCCAGTATATCAGTCTTTTAATCCTAGAATTAATGCTTGGGTTAAATATAAATTCTCTAAAGGCTTAGGCTTTAAGGCTTTAGACGTAAAACAAAGGCTTCCAAGAAAACCATTTAAGGCAGTTAAAATTAAAACGAAAAAAAATGGCAAAAATAGTAATAACTGGCAATAAAGAGTATGTTGCATACTTAGCACGGCATCTTAAGAAGGAGCATCCTTCTACTAAAAATAAGATAAGATTATTCGGTTTCAATAATAATAATAGTAATAAAAATAGGGGAGGTATTTACTGAAATGTACGGAATAATAAATATAGAAATCTTTAAAAAGCATAAAAAGGAGGTAAAAATGAATAAAAATAATTATGTTCAGGTAATCGCTGGCGGTAGAAAACATTGGTTTACTAAAGCAGAAGTGGGCAAAGCTTTCAAAAGATACCTTAACTACAAGAAAAAGATGAAAAAGTAAAATAAATGTAATATTTATATATATATTTTACTTTAATATAAGATGGTGAGAAAATTTTATTTTATAGCTTTTGCATTAATTCTAATAAATTTAAACCTTGTTTCTTCTAGTCTTGATGTTTCTCTAGGGACAGATTCTGATAGTGTTCTTGGTATAAACTTCATATCCGAGTCTACTACTAACGGAGGCGGAGGAGACTTGAACTCCACCGACTTCTGGCAGATATTCACCGACCAGACAGAAATCAATGGATCAAAGTCTGGCAGCTTTGATTTGACTACGACAGGAATAATAGACGGTAATTCTGGATCAAATTTTGGTACTTCATCTTCTTACTGGAACTTGACTACAATAAACATTTTCGGTGCAGATTATCCAATTTTAAAGCCGACAATGCAATACGGAAACTTTGGTCTTATAGAAGGCGGATTAATTATAACAGATCCAACAATAGGCGGTGCTGGAAATGTTGCTCTTTTATTCACCGACCAGGCAGGAGCAAACTTCGCGCAAATATTATACGATATATCCGAAGATCAGATGATATTTCAATTAGCAAATAATTATAGCTTCGATTCGGATATTTTGCTTGATGGTAACTTGTATATGAACGATAATGACATAATAGATGTTGACAATATAGGATTTTTTAATGGTCAAAACATTTCATGGAATTCTAATGATTATACTATAGATGTTCCAACTGGTCTTGGGCCGGTTAATCAAGTAGGCCAAGAAGATTATGAAATAGTTTATAATTCTATTGGTTTTACTTTAGATAACGGAGAAGTAATATATTGGGATTCGAACGAGAACGATAGACCAACAATAGGTTTAGCTTATTCTAGGGATCAGAACATTTCAGAGAAAACTATTGGTTTTCTTACGATGGATATTGCTAATGGGACTGAAGGTATTGCAGTAACTAGGGGAAGGGTTAGGGGTATTAATACAAGTATGGCAAACGTCGGTGATACTGTTTATCTTCATCCAACAATAAACGGATCATGGACAACAACAAGACCAACTGGCGGCGATTATATAGTAATATTAGGGATAGTTTGCAAAGTTGGGGTTACTGATGGAGAAATTTGCGCAAGAAATGCTATGCTTGTTTCCCCAAACGATCTTAATGATGCCACCGGTTTTCCTGAGCAAAATGCTCAAATAAAACAAAGCGACGCATCTTTTTACGATTCTAATCGTAGTTTTAGTCTTGCTCCAAACAGTGGCGGTGGTTATGATACATTTTATGTTTGGCAGAATGGCTTTAAATATTTATTTAATGAATCACAAGACTTACAAATTCCAAACGAGGAAGGAACATTTTGGTTATATTTTGATCTAGGCAATTTAACATACACAAAAGACCCAAGCAATGGACAACAGTCAACAATAATAAGGGAAAAGGTTCTTGTTTCTATGATTTATTGGAATGCCAACGATGAAGAGGCGGTAATTATTGGGGATGAGCGACATGGACATATTATGAGTTCTGATACTCATACTTTTTTACATTTTACAAAAGGATCACAATGGCTAAATGGACTAGCACTTAATAGTATTCTTCCAGATGAAAGCGGCAATGATGATACTCATGCACAATTCGGTGTCGATTCTGGTACTATTACTGACGAAGATTTGATTAATATTATTAGTTCTATTTCTTCAACTACTGGATTACCAATATTATACCTTAATGGATCAGGTGCTGATTTGAGAAGGAAAAATCAGACAGGCTTTAGCGTATTAACAGACATTGCAGCTGGAGTTGGAGTGTCTGGCCGTCTAGTATGGAATGAATTTACTGGCTCCGAATGGCAATTAAAGACTGTTGATAATACTGATTATGTTTTATGTCATGTTTTCGCGACAAATTCTAAGGTTGATCCTGTTGTTGCATTCATTGGACAAGGAGATTATCAGACGATTAGTCAAGCGAGAGCTGGCGCAGAAACAGAAATTTCGACGATAATAACAAATTATCCCTCGCCAGAATTAATACCGCTTGGAACAATAATCTTTCAAACAAGGAACGCATACTCAAATTCTGTAAAAGCTAGAATAAGAAGCACCGAATTAGGAGAAAATTATGTTGATTGGAGAACCTCAGAATTACAACCTGGTGCAGCACCCTCAGATCATGGTAATCTTGCTGGACTTGATTGGCAAAGTTCTGGTCATTCAGGAACCGCCTCTACTCTGGCTGGATTTGATAGTTTGGGATTAGCAACGGAGTATAATGAGTCTAATTATTTATTAAGGGAAGGAACAAGAAATTTAACAGGTAACTGGAATTATGGTTCATATTATATTAACGGCTCTGGTAATATAAATTCTACTGGCCTAATCTGCGATTCTAATGGTTGTATAGGAGAAGGAGGAGGTAATCCTTTCAACCAGTCATTGAATACTTCCGATAATGTAACATTCCAGTCATTAAACCTTACTCTAAACGAGGCACTGAACCTAAAACAAAACAATGTAAATATTACGATCGGGGATTCAACAACAGTCACTCATCTTATGTTCAAAAACGACTATAGTGGTTTTGGGAGCACTTTTTATACTTTCGCTACAACAAGTAATAATACTAATGATCCATTCGTTGAATTAAGGATAACACCAGTACCAGAAGACGCAACATTAACAGTAACATCGGGTGGTAACGAAGAAATGGAATTATTAGCACAGTCAAATCCCGGGGGGGGAACAACTAGAATAAAGTCAGTAAACCATGACCTAGAATTACAGCCGGGAACAGGCAACGAGATACAACTACAAGGCAACACTCAAATGTTGAGTGATGTTAATTATTTTATTCAGGGTGATTCTAACGATTTTAGGATGAGGTTCGATGGAAGTAATCAGGTTTTCAATCTTACGACTGTTACTACTGGCGCAAGCTTCCATTTTGTTAATATTACTGGTTGGGCAACATTAGAGGCTCATGATTTTATAACTCATACGCATAATGCAACAAGTGATAATACTTTAGAGGGTTTTACCGAAGACACAATACTTTACGATGTTTATTCAAAAATAAGAAACGAGAGTGATTGTTGGGATGAGGGAACAGGAATTTATCAATGGTGTTATGATGTTGAATGGTTTAATGGTACACAAACAATAACCGAGAATTATTGTTTTTATGTTAAGCAGAATGAGTCTACAAATAAGTATTTTGCAAATTTTAGTAATGAACAATATATTGAATTAACAGAAGTTGAATGTTCAACTTACTTAGTTAAAGGAACAAGCCAGGGGCAACTTTTAACAGATATTAAAGCTACTATGGTTGATATAAACGATAACGTTGATCTTTTAGAAAACTATACACAATTTAATAAGGGGATAATATCCGAAGAGTATATAACTAATACAACCAAAGATCCTTTGACTTTAATAAAAGTAGAGAACTTTTATAATAACCTTAAATACAAATCATACCAGAATATGAAGGATATGATATTAACAGAAGAGGGTAAACTTAGCGATACAATCTTATTCGATTATGAGAAGAGTGATTATGGAAGTTACGATATTGCTGCAATCGCACATACCAGTAGAGCATTAGAGACTTTAACTTTATGGAAAGTTGCAAAATTAGAAGAAAGGCAGAATACCCTAGAGTCTGAATTATGTTCTAAAGATAATAGTTTTAGCTGGTGTTCTTAATTTGACTCAATTTCGAAGCCTTAATCTTTTGACTGCCTCTTTTACTTTTCTTATATGCCTTTCAACGTGCCTTCTTCTAATTGAATTTCTATTTCGTAAAATTTTTTTTCTATAATCTATAAGAAATCTATGAAAATAATAAGAAAAACCTTCTCCCCTAACTATTTTATATTTATCCATAAATTCATCAACAAATAAACAATCTCCCTCTTCTGCTTCTTCAATCAATTCCCTTATGTTAAGCTTTTCTATTACCTCTTTTCTCATTT
>Ga0180433_10008833_pt1 | contig 12466 bp, 11 predicted proteins | sample SS_ome_8_FD_132980 | JGI IMG/M metagenome (GOLD analysis project Ga0180433, IMG submission 132980) | Hypersaline lake sediment archaeal communities from the Salton Sea, California, USA - SS_1_D_1 metaG | ecosystem: Environmental > Aquatic > Non-marine Saline and Alkaline > Hypersaline >... | reverse complement strand
TGGTATACGCAAGGGTGTAGGTCTCGGCGTCATCCTCACCGGCATATTCGGGTATTTGCGGGGTTTTTTCGGTGACAGCTATACGATGGTTTTATTTGCAATGATTGGCGTCGCTGTTGCACAGCCCTTTATACTCAATTCAGTCACCGCTCTGACTGCGAAGTGGTTTCCCCTCAAAGAGCGGGCAACCGCAGCGGGACTCGCGGTCCTGGCTCAATTTCTGGGCATAATCGTTGGGATGGCGGTGACCCCGTATCTTACCATCGAGTACGGCATACCGGGTATGCTGAATATCTACGGCATCATAACGGTTATCTGTGTTATCCTCTTCCTCATTTTTATACGAGAGGCACCGCCAACGCCGCCTGCAGCGGTTGACACCGAACGGGTTCTGGTCTTCGATGGGCTCAAGCATATCTTCAAGCTCCGTGATATGTTACTGCTGATCACCCTCTTTTTTATCGGGCTTGGAATTTTTAATGCTATCAGCACCTGGATTGAGCAGATGATAGCGCCCCGGGGATTCAGCATCGTTCAGGCCGGAACACTCGGAGCGCTGCTGATGGCCGGTGGTATTGTGGGATGTTTTGTCATACCGCCGCTCTCTGATAAATTCCGCAGGAGAAAGCTGTTTATTGTCATCTGCATGGCTGGAACCGTTCCGGGACTTATCGGCATAACACTCCTCACCAACTTCGGATTACTGCTGGCATCGGGATTTATTCTCGGTTTCTTCTTTATGAGCGCCGGTCCTGTCGGTTATCAGTACAGTGCGGAGATAAGCTACCCCGCACCGGAAGCGACCTCTCAGGGGCTGCTCCTCCTGGCCGGGCAGATCTCCGGAATCATCTTCATCTTCGGCATGGACATGTTCAGGACCGAGACCGGTTCCATGACCCCATTTCTTCTCGTCATGATAGTTCTTGCGGCGATCAATGTTGTGCTCGCGCTCTTCATGAAGGAGTCAGCCATGATTGAAGCTGTCCATGATGCGGAGAGGGGGGAATCCTGATTAAGCGGATTCCCCCGGAGATGCAATTCGCCTGTTCACCATGAACGGTCGGCAGTTATCGACTCGTGTGGAGGTATGACGTGGGTAAGGAGCTGGGAGTTGCATACTACGGATTCCACTATCCTGACCGGGCCCGGGATGACTTCGAGGAGATGCGTGAATACCATTGCACTGCGGTGCTCCTGGCTGTTTCCGAATACGATTATCATATCTGGTATCCCAATATTATTAAAATTGCCGGAATTGCCAGGGAGATGGGATTTGCCGTTTACGTGAATCCGTGGGCATTCGGCAAGGTGTTTGGCGGTGAAGCGCCATCGGTCTTTCTTCAGGATAATCCACACAATCGGCAGATCTTATCGAAGGAGTTCCCGGTGGCAGCGGCCTGTTTTAATACCGAGGCATTCAGGAGCTACTTCTTTGATGCTGTCGCTCGTCTGGCGCGTGAAGAGGTCTTCAACGGTTTTTTCTGGGATGAGCCGCATTATATTGTTACCGGACAGGAGGAGATATTCGGCTGCCTCTGCCCGAGTTGTCGGGAGCGCTTCAGAGAGCAGTATGGCCGCGATGTTCCGGAGAGCCCTGACAAAGACTTTCTGGATTTCAAGGAGCGATCGATTATCGACTTCCTGCAACAGGCCTCGGTTGCCGTTAAGCAGACGGATAGTGCGAAATCGGTAACGGTATGCCTCATGCCTTTTTTAAGCGCTGCAGAGCAGGGAGCGAGCTGGGAGCGGGTTTGTGCGCTGGAGGAACTGGATGTCTTTGCCACCGATCCCTACTGGTCCCTTATCGGAAAGGATATGAATTTTGTAAGAAGCGTCTCCAGGGATACCGTTGCGATGGCACAGAAGCATGGCAAGCGTTCGCAGCTCTGGATTCAGGGTTTTCTCATTCCCGCCGGACATGAGAATGAGGTGCAAGATGCCGGGAGGATCATAGGCGAAAGCAATGTCGACTCGATTTTTTGCTGGGCCTATCGGTCCTGCGAGGGAAGCATTGTGCAATCTGAGAATCCACGGAAGGTGTGGTCCAAAATTAAAGAGCTCTACGGCGAGATCAATAGCACAGTATTGTAAAAGGCTTTTTCCGGTCAGTATGAAATCGCTTGAGGGGTATTTCCGATTCTCACCGCAATTGATCCGTTCATCCGAACATTCATATACGTCTGCCCGATTCCGCAGAAGGCACAGTTGCAAAAGCAGTTGGACGTTACGGAGGAATTATACGCGATGGCGAAAGAATAAATTATTCTCTTGACAATATTGTTTAGCAACTAAACCATACACGCATGAGTGAGAAGAGAAATTATAACAATCTCGTCGGGCTATTTTTTCGGATAGTGAATAAATTCTCACAGTTTGAGAAAAAGCCGCGTGATTTCGGGACCGGCATAACGGTTTATCCCTCTGAGATACATACGATAGAAGCAATTGGTAAAAATGCTGGTGTGAATGTAACCGAATTGGCTCGTTTGCTCGGGATAACAAAGGGAGCAGCTTCTCAGATAGTGCAGAAGCTGGTGAAGAAGGGGTTGATTGAGAAGCACAAGAATGTTGATAATGATAAGGAGATACTGGTCCGGCTGACACCTGCCGGACAGAACGCTTTTCAGGGTCACGAGAAACATCATGCACGCATTGATCTTCTCCTGTATCGTAAGCTTGATGACATGTCCGGTGAACAGATTGTATTTCTCGAGGATATTTTCAAAACGATAGAAGGGTATCTCGATCTGTCCTTAAATGATTGATGAACTTTTTTGACAATTTCACGGAAGCCTTTACAGAATGGGGAGTCCCCGAGGCTATCGCTGTTATGGGTGAGATAAGTAGTGCAATCTTCGATACCTTTTTGCCCGAAGAGGTGTTGTTTCATCGGAGGGGATCGGGGAACCGGATAGCTGACGGGTCTCCCTGCTGCGTTTTCGCTTTTCATAACTTAATCTCTTGAAAGGTAGGATTGATAATGAGTGATGAAGGAACGAGTAAAAAGAGGATCGGTATTCTTGGCGGTCTATCTCCTGAATCAACGACTGTTTATTATGATAGTATCATCAGGGAGTATTATAAATTGCGGGGTGATGAGCACTATCCTGAGATTCTCATCTACAGTGTGGACTTTGCCCGGTATACGAAGTGGTTCATTGATGGGAAATGGGAAGATGCCGGAAAGCACATGGCCGATATCTTCGAGAAGATGCGGACAGCGGGTGCGGATTTCGGCCTCATTGCCGCGAATACACCGCATCGGGCGCTCGATTCTGTTCTCAGGTGGAGCAGCCTCCCGATTCTCTCGATTATTGAGGTGACCGCAGAAGCTGTTCAAAAAGCGGGCGTTAAAACTGCAGGGCTGCTCGGAACGCGGTTTACCATGCAGGAGGAATTCTATAAAGAGGGGCTCGCACAGCGAGGCCTGAAGGTTATTGTTCCTGACGGGGATGATATCAATGAGGTGCACCGGATCATTTATGATGAGCTGGTGAAAAATATCATACGTGATGAGAGCAGAGAGCGGTATAAGGAGATAATCGAAAGGCTCGCCCGGAAAGGGGCTGAGGGCATTATACTCGGATGTACGGAGATTCCTCTCCTGATAGGTGAAGGCGATATTGATCTCCCCCTTTTCGATACAACCGACATACACGCGAAGGCGGCATTGATGCGCGCGCTGCAATGAGACGCCGTAACTTCACGGGGAAACGGGGCACAGCGCACGATAGCCCATGAAACGGTTATCTCTGCATTGTGCGTGTTTTGTACTGATGTAAAGTATCGGAATATTTCAATATTTACCTTGACGGGAGATGAAAATCTGCAATATTGATACCTGAATAGTTCCCGATTACACGGGATTGTTTATCTTCGCCGGAAATGAGATGAAGCTGAATTTTTAATAGGAGTTATTATGATTCAGCTTTTTGTGGGGCTTTAAAGCGAATAATTTGCGCAAATAATTCTTGAGGATATTCCAATGCGGACTAAACTGACTGAACTGAGAAAAGAGATCGTTTCGTTAATCGAGAATGCTGAAACACCGTTGAATGCAAGAAAAGTCAGGGGAAGGATGTCCTCGCAGCCCAATCTCTCGACGGTGTATCGAGCGCTGGAATTCCTCGATGCGAATGATTATGTATCCTCAGTTTCGTTTTCAGGTGTGCGTTTTTATTATACGGGCGAACATCCGGGACACGGACATTTTCTCTTCTGCAGGGAGTGCCATAATATTCAGGAATTTGATGAGTGCGTTGTCATACCGCTGCAGCGTCGAATACAGGAAAAATTCGATTTTCAGGTTACCGGTCATGTGCTCTATTTTGAAGGCTTGTGCGCTGACTGCAGGCGGTATTTAGAGAAGAAATCACATTCATTAATCTAGGAAGCGAAAACCGATGATTTTGAGAAAGTGCGCGATCTATCTTATCTCTTTTTTTCTGCTGATATCATGCGGAAAAAAATCAGATTCCACATCCGAGAGTATCGTAGTGGGAGTTTCAATATTTCCCGTGTATGATATTGCATACAATATTGCCGGCGGGCGAGCTGAGCTCTTTTTTCTGATTCCCGTCGGGGCGAATCCACACAGTTATGAGCCGAGTCCGTCCATTGTAAAGAAGCTGCAGGAGGTTACCCTCTATATAGGCGTGTTGAGCGATTTTGACGGGTGGGTGGAAAAATTCATACCCGGAAACGCGACCATTCGATACCTGGGGGATGAAAACAAGGCCAATCCGCATCTCTGGCTCAGCGTGAAGGGGGCGAAGGGAATTGCAAAGAAGATTGCGAAGTTCCTGTCCGATATCGATCAGCGGAATGCTGATTACTACATGAAAAATCTTCGGAACTATCTCGCGGTCCTAAACAGGACGGATGCTCAAATCGCCGATCTCTTCAGTGAAATAAGAGTAAAAAAGTTTATTCAATGGCATCCCGCCTGGGATTATCTGGCCCGTGATTACGGGCTTGCCATAGCCGGGACGATTCAATCGGGGCACGGTGATGAGCCATCGGTAAAGCAGTTCCATAGAATTGTAGAAGTTGCGCGGCGGGAAGGTATCACCGTTGTGGTCATCGGGCTGAAGTTGCAGAGCAGCGCTGCCGAGGGCCTTGTGCGGGAGATAGGCGGGAAGCTGGTGAGACTTGATAGCATTGGCGATCCGAAACGTTCGGATCGATCGACCTATGCGTCGCTCATGCTCCACAACGCGAGGGTGCTCTCTGCATCTCTGAAGGAGTAGTATGGGAGGAGGAAGCAGTTTAATGAACAGCGATATAGCCGTTTTGCTCGATCACGTCTGGGTTCGCTACAACAGTTCTGTTATCCTTGAAGATATTATACTTCACGTCAGGCGTGAGGAGATTGTATCGATTGTAGGACCGAACGGGAGCGGCAAGACGACACTCCTGAAAACCATTATCGGATTCACGAAACCCTTTCGGGGGCGTGTTGAGGTTCTGGGGACATCCCCGGAAAAGGTTAAGAACACCGGCAGGATCGGTTATCTGGCACAGAGCTCGCAGTACGATGCGAACTTCCCGGTCAGCGTTTTTGATGTGGTGGCCATGACCCGCTATTCGCAGAAGGGATTCTTTGAAACGCTCAGCGGGTCGGATCGAAAGCTCATTGATGCGCAGCTTGATAAAGTGGAGATGGGCGATTTCAGCGAGCAACACTTCGGGAGCCTCTCCGGGGGGCAGAAACAGCGGGTGCTTATTGCGCGCGCGCTCGCCCTGAAACCGGAGATACTGATACTCGACGAGCCTTCCACCGGACTCGATTCAGTTGCGCAGGATACCTTTTATCATATGCTTGTCCGCTTGCGTGATGAGGAGCATCTGACTATTATCATGGTTTCTCATGATATCGGGGGTGTCTCAACCGTTGTTGATACCGTTGCCTGCCTGAAGAAGAAGATTCACTTTCACGGAAAGCCGAGCGAATGCATTCCCACTGAAGCGCTTGCCAGGGTATTCGGCAAGGATGTCTACTTTCTCAAGCATGATAAAAACTGTGAAACCTGCAGGGATGAATAGATGGAACTCTTCGGCCTGAGTTTTTTCCAAAATGCGCTGATTATGAGTATTCTCCTGAGCTTTCTTTTCGGCGTCCTCTCGTTTTTTATCGTTATGAGAAAGATGTCCTTTCTCGGCGCCGGCATTGCCCATACCGCTTTCGGTGGTGTTGCGCTGGGTATTTTCCTGAACATCAATCCCTTTGTCAGCGCGCTCGTCTTCTGTATACTCACCGCTCTTCTCATCGATCGGCTCGTGCAGCGGGGGAGGATATCGTTTGACACCGGCATCGGGATATTCTTCGCATTTTCAATGGCCCTGGGAGCCCTCCTCATCTCATTGAAAAAGGACTATACCTTCGATCTCATGGGATATCTCTTCGGGAACATCCTCGGCGTCACGGTTATCGATACCGTCATGGCTGGAATTGCACTGATATTATTTTCCCTGTTCATAATCATCTTTCTTCATCGCATTCTCTTTATGAGCTTTGATGAGGAGGGAGCAATGGTGAGCGGTGTGAGGACCGAATTTCTCGGCACCCTTCTCCTGGTATTTCTCGCAAGTATTATTGTTATCAGCATCAAGATGGTGGGTATCATATTGGTCTCGGCGCTGGTTGTCCTTCCCGCGAGCTTCGGGGTTCTCATCTCAAGGGATTTCCGCAAGGTCATTTTCTGGGGGATTGTCTACACCCTGGTTATCATGGTCGGGGGGCTCTTTCTCTCGTATTATCTGGATACTCCCGTTGGAGCCACCTCGGTGACGGCGGGAACGCTGATATACTTTATCGGATTCCTGATAAGCAGAGTTCATAGCAGAGCCTAGGAGTGATCCTCCTTCATGTATCAGGGGAAACAACTGCACGTAATGATCAGAAACGAGTATGCCGGTCACCGACCTGTCCTAATCCGTATAACGGATTGGGACAGGGATGGATGAAAAAGCTGCTCAAAAAGTGATTTTCAAGCCCCCACCGAAACTCCTTCCTGGTTGTTCATTCTGACCGATATTTTCGGGCTTCACTTCGGAGAGGTGGTTGTGATAGCTCTTATCGGTTAAATTCTTTACGTAGAGTGTAATGTTCACGGATGGTGTAAATTTAAATCCGCATAAAAGGTCGAATGTCGTGTATCCAGCTGTTTTCGCTTCATTGTTCGCGACTTTATTCTGATCGGCAACTGAATGAGCTGAGAACTCGAACCATGTTTTTGTGGTTTTATAATTCTGGAAAAACCGCAATCCGTAGGTTCCCTGCAGTGGTGGCATTGCCGGAAGGTCGGTGTCAGTATCCCGATCATTACCCCGAACATAGGTTACATTACCGAATACCGAGAAGCCGGAGAAGAGTTGTAGCTCCGCTTCCGCCTCACCTCCGTAAATCTCCACATCCTTGAGATTATCCCATGAGTAGATGTCCTGGGAACCTGAGTCGAGGCCGGTATCGTACTTCACAATATAGTTATTTATCCGATTGTAAAAGCCGCTTACCACAAACCAGAATCGTTTCGTGTTCAACTTCAGTCCGGTGTCGAAATTGTAGCTCGTCTCAGATGTAAGATCGGGATTCCCCCATTCGACAAAGGTGGTGTGGGGACCGTGGAAAAACCGCTCGAGAAGTGTGGGAGCACGAAAGGCTCTCCCCGCATTTGCGGTTAGGTGCAGGTAATTCTTAATGAGCTTTATCAACAGATTAATGGAACCACTCACGTTTGTATCGGTCTCATTTTCCCTGCCGATGGGATGTCCGCAGTCAATCTCATCCCAGCCGGGATCGGTTTCCGATTGGATCCAATCATATCGTACACCGATGGTGAGAAGTACCCGTTCGATGATGAAGATCTCATCCTGGACAAAGATGCCGGTTCCCAGCCGGTTGGCATCTGGGATGACACCGGGTAGATCGACCAGTGAATGCTCCCGGTTCGATACGACCTTCTCGTAAAAGCACTGGATTCCCGTGGTGAGTCGCATGAAGGAGCCGAAGGAAAAGGTGAGCTGGGGATTCAGGTTCGCCGTATCCTTGTCGAGATAGATATCCACTACGGGTCCGGAGACGGCATGGAAATGTCGGTTATGTCTCTGAAACGCCGCATCTACCTTCAACTGTTTGAATGTTTCGGTAATATCGTTTATTTCAGCATTGAGCATGACGAAATGGTGTTTTTCTCCCTCGAAGCCGCTCTCAACGAAGCTCTGATTCACCGGATTCCCGATATCAGCCTTGCTGATATATCCCCAGATACCGAAAGAGCACTTCTCGCCGATGTAGTTGGCTCCACCGCTGTAGGTATACAGATCGTGATAGCTGTGACGGAGCTCGCCATCAGGCGTTTCAACGTTGTCGGTATCCTTATAGGTACCGCCGGCGAAGAGATTAAATCCTCCGATGCCGCCATCAAGATAAGCGACGGTCTTCCAGCCGTTCGTTGCGCTGTCCATCCCTCCTTCCATCGTGCCGTTTACCCGAGCTTTTTTGTCACGAAGCCCTTGATATTTTCTGGTGATGATGTTTATCACGCCGCCGATAGCGTCTGATCCGTAGAGAACCGAGTTGGCTCCCCGGACAACCTCGATGCGCTCTATCTGCGAGGGATTGATTGAGAGCGCATGAGTGCCACCAGGCTGTTCCTCTGAAAGCCGTATGCCATCGATCAGGACGAGAACTCTGGCACCGTAAAGACCTCGGATCATCGGGAAAACTATTCCCATACTGGTGTATGATACGTTAAGGCCGGTCTCAAATCGGATGAGTTCACCTATATCGCGGGGCATTACCTCTTCTATTCGTTCTCTGGTAATGACAGTAACCGGCAATGATGTGTTGAATACTTTTGTTTCGTGACTGGTTGCCGTTACGACCAGTTCGTCAATCAGCAGGGTGTTGTTTTTATCTTCTTCACTTTCCTGAGCGTTGAGCTTTAAAGGAGAGCTCATAACGGTGATGAACAGTAACAGAGATAAAGTAAGGGTATGGTAAGAAAGATTCTTTTCCATTGAGTGTCTCCTCATAAAAAATAGAATGATTCTCCGAACTTAGGAGATGGTGAACCGCATAGGTAATAATGATATTTTTACGCGGTTAATGAGAGTTAAAATTATCTGGGAAGAGAAGACCTCTTATAGTGGAGGGGAACGAGGAGAGGCAGACTGTATGTCAATCGAATGGTATTCTATAAATCCAATGAGAAGAAATGATTTAAAAAAAACTGGTTTCGACGTTATTGAGGTATCGATATAGACGGGATCAGATTTGTTCTGGTTGAGATAGTGACATGAAAGACAAATGCCCTGTTTTTTGTTAATGGAGAAGAGAGAGCATTCGGTTGATTTGCATTCCGCTCGATTGAGGGAGACACAGTGCTTATCAGTATGACTGTGAGGAGAACAACCGATGCCGAATAATGGATCATGGTTGTGGGCTAAATGAACAGTAATAGTAACTATGGTGAAGCAAAAGGAGAGAACTCCGGCAACCGGTATCCTCAGCGCATTGAACCACAATATCGATCTTCTCAACCGCATAGTTGATTAGTATGTCATGTTGTCTGAATGTATAGGAATAAGTTGCGCAAATCATTTACATTATTTCCTTCTCCCCCAGTTCCTGTCAAGTGGTATTAATTAAAGTGATTTTGGTACTATCTCAGTTTTAGAAAAATTGTTAACGTTTTGGTTTTTTATTATATACACTATCGATCAGTATAGTCCCCTAAAGCCTTTGGTGGTGGGAACACACAGGAATACAGTAACTTATGAAGTACCTTTATTCAACAGTTAAAGAAATTATATCTTTATAATCATTTATCTTGACTTTTATGTACAGTATGCCGTGATATTTATTATACGGCCTGATACATCGAGGCGTGCCTTGAGGATGTAAACCGTGCTGCTGTGTGCAGCAAAAGATCACCTGCGAAGCAGGCTTACTATAATCGGCAAAGGATTGCCAGCGAAGGTGCTCGCCGGGGGTCCTGTTTTATGAGGATGAATAAATAGAAGTTTCCTTATAAGAATCGCTCAACTCAGAACAGAGTCATTTCAGGAAAGGTTCAATAATGCTCTATACCATAGAAGAAATAATGAAAAGCGGTACCTATCTCAGCGATGGTGCCTGGGGCACCGAATTCGCCAAAAAGGATATCAGGCGGGGTATACCGAACGAACTGCTTAACGAGATAGAACCGGATCTCGTGAGAGCGGTTGCTGAATCGTATGTTGCTGTCGGTTCGGATATCATTCTGACGAACACCTTCGGCGCGAACCGAATTCTCCTGTCAGTGCATGGTTACGGCGATAAGGTACGGGAGCTGAACCGACGCGGCGTGGAGATATCCAGAGATGCTGCTGCGGGGAAAGCGCTTGTTTTTGCTTCTCTGGGCCCCACCGGCAAAATGATTGTCATGGGGGATATCACACGTGATGAGGCGGAGGAGGTGTTCCGCGAGCAGGCAGTTGCCATGGCGGAAGCGGGTGCCGATGCGATTGTTGTTGAGACGATGGGGGATCTCGAGGAGTACACCGCTGCGATCAGGGCTTCCCGATCAACCGGACTTCCCGTGGTGGGATGCATGTCCTTTGATAGCGGAAAGGCTCTGGACCGCACCATGTACGGGATCAGCGTCGAGCAGATGGCGAAAGCTGCAGAGGACGAGGGGATTGAGATGGTTGGAGCGAACTGTGGCGTTGGAATTGAGAACTATGTCAGGATTGCGGAAAACCTTATCAGATCGACGCGGCTCCCGATCTGGATCAAGCCCAATGCCGGCCTTCCCGAAATAGAGGGAGGGAAGACAGTCTATCGGATGACCCCTAATGAATTTTCTGGACATGTCAGGGAGCTCGTCGATCTCAATGTTCGCGTTATCGGCGGATGTTGCGGCAGTACCCCGGAACATATTCGTGCGGCGCGTGCTGTTGTTTAACTCCTCAATTATAAATCTTTATTTTCTGGAAAACAATTTTAAAGATTTTGACAGGATTTGCAGGATTATATTGATATGGCATCCTGGTTGCCAACATATTCTGCTGAATACTGAAAATGACATTTCAATTGATTTGATTACTGCAATACTTTCTTCCTGTTATCACCCTTTGAAATATATCCAGATCATCCTGTAATCCTGTCTGAAGATAATTTTTCGCTCTCTATTTCCCCGATCATTCGAGCCGATCCAAACCGAACTTCTTATAGAGTATTCGATCGATCACCCCTTGTGGCAGCACCGCTTTTAGAAAGGGGAGCCTGAATGACTCGTGCCCGATTCAATCCTCTTGATTGAAAGAGTAAAAAATTATATTTGAAACTGCAGATAAATAATTATTTCTAACTCTTTCCCATATGCTGTTCTCTCAGCTGATATTTCAAAACTTTCCCCGAAACATTTCTCGGAAGCACGTCAATGGTTTCCATAATTCTCGGAATCTTATAATCGGCTATTCTGGATTTAAGAAACTCTCTGAGCTCCTCCAGCGTCATCTCTTCACCCTGCTTCAACGCAATCACCGCTTTGACCGTCTCGCCCCAGTCCGGGTGAGGCACTCCTATGATTGCCGCTTCCTGGACCTTCGGATTCTCATATATCGCATCTTCAACCTCTTTGCTGTATACGTTCTCCCCGCCGGTTATTATCATGTCCTTTTTGCGATCAACCAGAGTGATATACCCCTCATCATCCATAATGGCGAGATCTCCCGAGTGAACCCATCCGTCCTTGATTGTCTTTTTGGTCTCTTCAGGATTTTTGTAGTACTCCTTCATTGCCATCTCGCCTTTTATGACCAGCTCACCGACAACACCGGGCTCTGTTATGGTATTCTCCTGCTCGTCAACGATTCTGTTTTCCATGTTAACAACGTATTTGCCGCCGGCGCCCGCTTTGCGTATCTGATCCTCGGGAAGGAGCGCAATACCTCCCGGACCCGCTTCGGTGAAACCGCAGAGGCAGAAGAAACTGTTGGTCTTGAATTGCTCCATCATCTGTTTGACCTCTTCAGCAGCCATGGGCGCAGCACCGTAACCGTAGTACCGGACCGAGGAGAGATCGTATTTATCGAAATCGGGAATCATCATCATGAATTTGTACATGACCGGTGCGCCGAAGAATTGTGTGATCTTCTCCTTCTGAATTAAATCGAGGACCACCGGCGGGTTGAAGTCCCTGAGCACGACATGGGTGCATCCAAGATAGGTACCCGGATTCAGGTAGAGATTCAACTCGGCAGAGTGGAAGAGGGGAGCAGCATGCAAAATTCTGTCTTTACTGTTGAGGCCGATCAGGCTCGCGACCGTCGTGGTGAGTATGATCTGATTATGATGGACAAAGAGCGCTCCCTTTGGCCTCCCCGTGGTGCCCGATGTGTATATGATCTCGCTCTCATCGAATTCATCAACGGCCACGCCCGGTTCTTCTGTTGATCCCGACTGAAGGATCTCTTCGAG
>Ga0180433_10008831_pt1 | contig 12469 bp, 12 predicted proteins | sample SS_ome_8_FD_132980 | JGI IMG/M metagenome (GOLD analysis project Ga0180433, IMG submission 132980) | Hypersaline lake sediment archaeal communities from the Salton Sea, California, USA - SS_1_D_1 metaG | ecosystem: Environmental > Aquatic > Non-marine Saline and Alkaline > Hypersaline >... | reverse complement strand
CAGAGATCCAAAGTTTTTCCCTGGGGTGGTCCCATCTGTCTCTGACTCGTCTATTTCGATAGTTCTCTCCAGTGTTGACGAAGTGTTGCGAACACCAAGCGAGTTTGAAGAAGATGCCGATGAATTGCCAAGCACGAATTGCGACACACTCTGGTTCGGTACACCAGAGGCCCCAACGTCCAAGAGTTCCCATGTGTCGGAAGCACTTGGTTCGTCAAAATAAACGAAATTTTCTGTGTAATCTCCTGGCGGGACAGCAAAGTAACCAAGTAGGTACAGAGAACAGCTTGTGGTGTTTCCAACGTAGATATCTATAGCTGCTGTAGCTCCACTGGCCTTGGCGGACATATTAAACGCTGTTTCTCCGCCAGATTCAGCCTCTTTTAGAGTCAGCCGTCTATTCAGCGAAGATCCACTCGATCGAACACCTAATTCGAATCCGGTGTCCGCACTGTCGTTCACGAGGGCGAAATCGGCTACTTGGCCGCCACTAACACCATACTGATCTAACTCATACCCCTCCCATGCACTGGGCGATGTTGGCGTAAAGTTCTCGAATTTTTCAGTATATTCACACCCCATCCACCATCCAACAACTCGAAAATTAGGCGCAGTTTGTGATGGGTATTCGCTGTCAAAGTAATCAGAGTAGTATTCTATGCAACCGCTCGTATCAACCTGAACGAGCATGGTAGAAAAGTGCTCGCCGTTTCCTTCCGACTCTGCTAATCGGATTCGTCGGTCTAACGACGAACCTGTTTTCCTAACTCCTGCGTAATACTCTGCGTTACTTCTGGGGTTGCCCATGGATATTTCGACGACAGCACTCGGAGGGACTCCGAACCCCGACAAATCATATGTATTCCATTGATCGTCGTGAGACGAATCTGGACACACCCACCCACCAAAGTTCTCTGTATAATGACGTATAGCCATTAATAGCCACCCATATTATGTCACACTGTTGAAAGTGTTCGATAGCTCTGGATTTCCAGAAGCTCTTGCCAATTGCTGCAAAACTACCCTGATCTCCTCTTTAACAACTCGTTGTGCTACCGCCTCAAATTCAGAAGTCAATTCTCTGGCAGCATCTCCTATGCCGTTAACATCCACACGAATTTCGCTCATAGTTTCTACGTCAATACCTACCCCCTCCGCTATAGCCGACGCCATCTTTGTCAGCCCGTCATTAAGTCCAGTCATACTCTCTTGCGTCTTGCTAGCAACTTCATTATTCTGAGATATAGCACTCGTGTTGTCTTCTAGGCCAGTTACCTCTAACTGCTGATCTTGTCGTGCGACAGCAAGTTCTGCAGCTTGTTGCGTTTGGGTTTCAACAGCCTGTGCAACTGCATCAAGTCGTTCCCCGAGAGTGCTTATGGCTTCTGTGTTAGCCGCCACGACATCTGTACCACCGTTTTGACCAGCACCATCGGCAGCGGCCTCTTGACTTGTTCCAAGTACTTCTCTTGGTATGTCTACAATTGACTGCAACCTGTTGGCAGAATCAATCATGTTTTGACTTGCCAGAAGCATGTCCGCACCACCAGAATGGATGTTGTCAGAAGCTACTCCGATATTTTCAGCGACTCTTGCTGTTGTGTCAGCTGCGGCCTTTTGAGTGTATGCTGCCTGTTGTATATCAGCAGCAGAAGAAACTATGTTTTCAAAATTACGAGGAGTAGTTTCTGGTTCAGATAGACGTTCTGTGGGCGGAGATAGACTCCTTAGGTACTCCTGGACCGATGGGGTCAACTGTGGGATTAGTTGTTCTGGTTCTCTAGCTACACCTGGTCTTTCTATCAGGGTTTGCAAACTAGTCGTTAAGTCGCCGATGGTTCTCTTTAGTGCACCGATATTTTCTACTTCTCTGGCCCCTGGGGCTTCGGCCTGTGCTTTGAGTGCTTCGGCTGCTGCTCTAGCTACTTCGGCTGGATCTAGCCCACTTTCCCGTATCAGCTTTGGTATATCGTAAATAAAACCACTGAATTCATTTAAACTACGCGCGATCTCCTTGTTCGTGTCGGACTTCTGTGGACTACCGCCAAAGAATTGCTTTGTAGCCTCACTGCTGGCGATCTCAGCCCCAGATTGAAGTAATGTCTCTAGCACCCTCTCTATTTCGCCACCAAACAATGCAGACTGCAAATTACCCCTATCAACGACCTCTTTGCGGGTACTTGATGTCTCTGCGTCAGGCTCTAATCTAAACCTGCTAGAATCTCCACCACCACGACCACTCGCGATATCCTGGACAGTAAGAGACGACCTAAATACATTTACCGCCTCTGAGGCCTGTATCAAAGCTTTCGCAAAAATGTTCGCTGGTTCCTCAAAGGCCTGTGAAACATCTATTGCCGTCAATGCCTCTATCGTTTGCCTGTGTCTATTGATGGCTTCCGACATTGCTTTGCTGTTAAGTTCAACCGCTTTTGTTTCTTGTTCTGCTGCCTTTTCGTCAAAAGTAAATGAAGATTTCCTGCGTTCTGTCTGTTGTTCTGCCAGAGCTTGTGGCGCTTGTTGTGCTATTTTTTGCAATTGAGATAAGGCCACCTGTAAATTAAGCACCTCAACAGCAGCTTCTTTTGATGCTTGCAGCAATCCCAGACTAGCCCCTTCTCCGGTCTTTTGGGCTTCTGCAACTTGTCTATTTAACTCTGCATGTCGGGTGTAGCTTTGTTCGTATCTGGTCAGAATTTCTCCAACTATATCGCCATTCTGGGCAAGATCTATGAATACGTCGTTGACATCAACCAATCCTTGGTCAAATCCAGTAGGAAACTGCAAGCTCACCCCAGCAGCCGCCAATGCATCTTGTAAACTTTTGGCTATTGTAGTTTTTAGCTCTGATGTATTCACATCGACGTTGGCTAGTAATTCTTCTGCCGACAAAGCAAGGTTGAGTTGTTGACTTTGTGCATTTAACCACTTCTGAAACGTACTGATAGCTGCATCGTAAAACGGTCTTTGTTTGCCTAGGACAGAATCAAAAGCCTTTTGAACTTCATCTGTAGTTGGAAGTACACCAGCCTGGTCTGTTAATAGTGTCTTCATTTGTTGGCCAAGATTAGATGCTGCTGCCTTAAACGCTGCTTCAGCCTCTGGTGGAATCTCTTGTGGGTATTCCGAAATAAACTTATCTATGTAGTCAGACAAAATATCGAAAGGATCTACTTGCGGATCAATCAGTGCCGATCGTAGAGCGTCTGCATTAACTTTGCTTGCCAGAATAGATCTCATAAAGTCTTCCAACGCCGTGCCAACACCAGTAAGGTCTTTGGTGAAACCTTCGAGTTCGTCGAACTGACTTAAATCTATCAAATCGCCTAATTGTCCTGCACCAGCCAGTTGCTCGACCGCTTCCCTAGACCATTCCGTTCCTGGTCTTGAAACCCCTACGCCTCTGCCAACCACCTGACTTAGCTGGTCGAATGTCGTCACATTTAATTCTATTGCTCTAGCAGCGTTACCCACAGCATCACTTAGTAGACCAAGTTCATAACTCAATTCTGTAGGAATATACAGTCTTTCAAAATCCTTTGACGCCTTTTCAATAGCATTTGCCAAGAGACTTGTTTTTGCGTCTATCTTCGCATCATCTATTCCCTTGACTATCTTTTCAAATCCTCCGAGTTGCTTAATCATTGCTTGACGTATTCGTTCAGCAACCTCTATGTTCCCACCGAAAGATTCAGCCAATAATTTGTCTAAACCACCCTCTAAGCCTGCTACATCGAACTGTTCTACGGCGGATTTCAGTATTTCATTCAACAATTCTGGGTTGGTACCAACGATTTCATCGATGATATCTTGCGCCTGCGAATCACTTATTGGGGTTAAACCTTCGCCAGTCAACAAATTTTGAATACCAGAATATGCACTGGCAAAAAATCCACTTAAACCGTCCTGATATCTATCCGCCGCCTCCTGCACCCCGAGAATAGCTTCTGTGCCAATTCCCCCAACGGAATCTCTGAGACCGTCTAGATCACCTAAAGCTATTGGCTCTACTGGAATCTCAGCCACCTTTTTGGCAGCAGCATCTATGATATTTCTGACATCTATGTCTACCGATTGTGTCGCTGCGTATGTAAGCGAACCGATTGCGGCGACAGCCGCTGCTATGGCCGCACCGAATGGTCCAAGTGCAGTTACTATACCGCTGATAGCACCGACAACGCTTTTGCCTGAGAGCAAAGACGTAGCCACAAGTATAACACCAACAGATTTAGCAAATTCAGCAGCCAAAATACCCGATGAATTACCGGTTTTTTCAAATGTTTCCGACAACTTATCCGCAGCCAAAATAACACCAGTAACAGCAGCTAGTTGTCCTATCTGCGAAGTAGCAGCTGCCTTGGCCCCACCCGCTAGTCCAGCACCAGCCGTTGCAGCAACAGCAGTTCTATCTCCAGCTAAACCAACACCACCGGCCAATCGTCTTTGCACCCGTTCTTTAGCGGTAGCCCCAGCAGCACCTCCAGAGCCAGATCCACTGAGTGCTCCAAGAACGCCTGGAATTCCACCTCCGACACCAACAGTGCTCATAAATGCCAGAGCCTTTGCAGCTGCACCAATTGAAACTGCCAGCAGTTTGAAACCAGCAGCAAAACCTATGATTGATGTTAAAGCGGGGATAACAGGCTTAATAAAGTCCACAAGCGATACGAATGCCTTACCGGCTTGTGTAACACCCCGTATAATTGGAACGAACAGTGGTTCTGCCAATGTCTGGACAAGCTTATTGAATTCTTGTACCAATATATTCAGTTGTGCCTGTAGACTACCAAGTCCCTCTTGGGCCACCCTGTCAAATTCACCGCTTGATGATGCAGCCACACTTAGGGCTTCGTTCAAAACATCGACATTATTAACGAGTGCCAATAAACGACTTATCTGCCTTCTACCACCAAGCTTGGTGCCAATCTCTATTCTGTCCTGAACACTGGTTATGTCTTGTAGGGCAGCGGCGATTCTTTTAATAGCCCCTACTGGGTCTCCAGCTTCTATAGCCTCAGAAATACGTATGCCTTTACCTTCCAGGAAATTGACGATCTTAGGATCAGCAAGACGAGAAGAGATAGTCTTCATGAATGTACCGACAGTCTCGGCGCTTTCCCTGGTGGTTTGCCTTATCGTTGTAAAGACAGCGGCAAATTCCTTGAATGTACCACCTATCGATTCAAAAGCAGCACCACCACGAGATATACCCTTTGCTATATCTTCTGATGAAGCTGCGAATTTATTAGACAACGCAGTTAGTACGTCTAGAACCTCAGCGGTTTCCAGGCCTTCTCGTCGAAACTGCTCAGTCGCAGCGATCGTTCCTTCTATGGCGGCATCTAGTGTCTCGAAGGACGGGGTTAAGGGTACCTTTGACAATGCGGTTAGTGACGATGTTAGCTCTTTCCCTCTTTGTCCGGCCTGTGTCAATGTTTTTGCTATCCTTGCCAGTTCATTCGCAGATGTTCCAGTACCAGTTGATAGATCCAGTATTGTATCTCGTAGTCCAGATATCTGAGGTTCTGTCTGTGCCGTAATTTGTCGCACCTTCAACATGGCTGCATCAAATTCAATCACAGACGCAGTAGCCTTAGTTATACCACCCAGCGCAGCGAATGGCACCACAGTAGCAGCTAAAAAGGCAGCGTATCTTTTCCCTGCTAACAAAACAGATTCACCGAACGTTTTAGCCTTGCTAGATCCGGACTCCATACTATTCGCAGCACGCCTGGTGGAGCCAGAAGCTTTCGTCTGAGCAGAGTCAAGCTCCTTCGTGGCTTTCGTCACACTCTGTATGGCAGCGGCATTCGCAACAGCTGCCTGCGTCTGCGATTTACTGCTGGACAATGCTTTATTGGTTCCACCACCAGATGTACTAGTGGTTCCCGTCTGTACCGATGTCTGAACTTTTGACAAAGCAGACTCTACCTTGCCAAGATTCAGTATGTCTTTTATTCGTAGATTAACATCTAATACAAACGCCACCTACATCACATCCTTACTTCTTTTCCGTAGTCACCTTGCTCTTCTTGGCCTTGTCTCTTGGTTTTCGTTGTTTCTTGGTTTTGCTATCTGAGTTCGACTTAAGAGGTTTCCCAATGTCGCCGACCACAATCTCACCACCGGTTTCATCGTCCACAAATGGCTTGGAAATATCTACCAACAAATTCCCGTGTTCATCTACTGCTCGGCCGAATGTGTCCACCAACTGCCCATCCTGGTTAATATATCGCCCATCTTTGTCCACAAGACGACCATCCCTGTCTGTCGTCGTTCCGTCTTTCTTGATATATCTACCATCATCATCTATCATCCCTGCGTCTTGAAGCCATCTCATCTCAAACATATGGTTCCGTATATTCGTGTCTAGACCGTACAACATGTTGGCTAGTATTTTTGCTCCGTGTATCACAGCTTCGTCGTCTTGCTTGTCTATGTATTCTGTCCTATTCGATAGAAAAGGCTTATCACTTTCGTCATACACTAGACATTTCACCAACAGAAACTCAAACCTGAAGTTTTCGGCCTGAGATTCTATGGTAGCAGAATCAAATTGCTGACGAGCAGCGTGCTTCTCCATAATAAGACGACGCTTTTCGGCCATCTCTAAGGCAATGGCCCTCCCTTCTGACAACTTAATCCCACCCTTTTTTAGCATAAGTTCATAAGCGCGAATTTCCGTTGCCAAACGTTCCACTTCTACAGAATCAGCTAGTGTCCATATTTTCATTTCACAAAGATATTTTTCCAACTCAGACCTAGACATAAGACGATGCGATGGATTATTCGCACCTTTTCTCATTAAATCGGCGATCCTTAGGTTGTACGCCATATTGGCTTCTTGGACTATCTTGTTGTCTGGCTTAACAATGGCCAACTTGACTTTTTTTTGTTCGCCATCGACTGTTGTAAAAACTCGCCTATTGCTATCCATCTGTCCTTCTCCCTATTCCTAAATGATATCCGCTAAAGTGCACGTCGTGCAAATCTATTTCTGCTGCTATCGCTCGCGACTGTGCATTCCCGTTGTCCAAAATGCTCTTTCGTACCTGCTCCCATATTGAACGATTTTGAATATGTTCGTGTGTCAACTGATTTTCTGATAAATTGTGTCCCCACAACTCTTCGCCAAAGTGCTCTTCGAATTCAGCAATTGCATGGATAAAACACGTGCGAAATTTTTTGTGAGCTATTCGTTTGAGTCTATCCTTCGTGTCTCTATCTATTCGCCCACGACTTTCTCTTTGCTGTTGCCGTCTTAGGGCTGCTAGTTCTTTTTCCTTGTCGTACATCTATGCCTCCTATCGACGGCTTATGTCTTTCACATGCTTGCTGCGTCTAGAGGCAAGTTGCTGCCTCATCTCGTTTTGGCTGTCTGGCATATCTTGCTCTCGCACAACACCATGCTTATTAATCGTCTGTTGCTTCGCCCTAATTTTAGCCCTACTCATACTGTCGTTCATGTCGTAAACCCGTTTTGCGCCCTCCTGGTCTGTGACGATAAATTCTTCGTTACGTCCTGGCTTCTTGGGCCTATCGGCTAGGCCGTTCGTGGCTCTTCCGTCGATCTTTTCTCCCTGGCGAATAAACCAAGAATCAAGCAGGTCGTCGTCATCTATCACATACTTAGCTGGCCTATCGATAGACCCATAAACGGAATCATAAACCGTAGACCAATATGCGAGTTCTCTCTGGTTGATGGACCAAGAAGAAACCGGACCATCGAACAAATCATTGGTGGTTTTAGTTACCTCCCAGTACAGTCTCCATTGTTGTGATCTGGCTAAACACCTAATCGTAGCGGTAGAGACTCGCGACTTATCAAAGAATATGTCGCAAAGCTGCGACACCAAATCTGTATCATTATAAGAATCAAAGCATTCCGTAGTAGGCCAAAATGGTTGACCATCTAGCGTTTCTGTTATCTTGCTTATCAAAAACCTTTGCTGACACATTTCGGCGTGTGCCTCTGCGCTTGTCTGTAGCAACAAATGTCGTTTATTAAGTTTTTCAATCAGTACTTTTTCTGCACGACGCAATAGGGATCGAGCTTGTTCCAGCTTTGTGATATTAGACCAATAATCCAAGAGACCTCGCCGTATCTTATGTATGTCGTCTTGTAGTCCGGCTATTTGAGATTCTTGTTCTGATGACCATTGGCCAAACGCTATGGAATTTTGTAAAAGTTCGTCTTCAGTTTGTGTTCCAGTCAGTATGGATCGTTGTAATTCTGTGGAATACACAACAGCCGATTGTGCCTGTTCTTTTATCGACGGTTGTCTCAGCAGGAGGGAAATAAGATTATTGTCGCAGGTACTGACAGTTGCGGATATACATCCCCAGCTAATCCTAGAGATTAATCTGTTTTTGTCAGCTGCATCCATTTCGTATCCCCAGCCCCAATAGAATAATGGCACTGTCTATCCTGGTAACAATTCTATCCATGTGATTATACACCATACAAAAAGGCTGAGATATTCAAATCCCAGCCTTGAAAATACAATAAATTGTCTAACCCACTTATTGTCGTTGGCATCTACGACACGATAAGCTTCCGAATATTCCGTTCGGAGAATTAGTCCCGCTAACTATCACTTCTGTGTCTTGCTGAATCAAACTATATCGCGAAATTGTGTTTTCTGTCTGGTCGGACCAATACACCATATTGCAATCATTGTCTACTGTAATCCCGCCTGGATTAGCTAGTCCACTAACGACCACATCAACAGTGTCTCCATCTATTCCCGAAGCCTCTATTCTTCCAAGAGTCCTGTTCGACCAATACATTATCTGGTTTTCTACGTCAAGATGAATAGCGTTAAAATCTCCCCAACTACTTCCTGACATTACGACCGTTGGGTGGCGGCCCTTGTAATCCATTCGACGAATAGAATAGTCTCCACCTCCAGCGATCCTACCGACACACCAATACACAAATTCATTTTCAGGATCGATGGCCATATATCTCTGACCGCCAAAACCGCCGCCATTAACACCAGACCAGACTGCGGTAGCATTCATTCCATCCAGATCTGCCACCAAAATACGGTCATTATATGCGTCCGAACAATACAACACACCGTTGTCTGTATCTACAACAACCCCGAAATAAAATGGGAATAAGTTTGGTTCCGGTATGTTGTCGGTATCCAACACTGTCTCGACGTTTTTCCCGTCCAGATCGCTTCGTTGGATAAGTCTATGATCTGCCCAATATATCTTTTTGTTTTGAACATCTATGTCTATTTGTACTGGAGAATTTAGCCCAGACACCACAACATCTTGATTGTGATTATTGTCAATATGGGATATATTATCGGCAGATGCATCACACCAGAAAAGTCCTTCTATCGCCATGCTTCACCCCTCTAGAAGTATCGTCGGTCTTTTACATCTGTGGGTCTGAATTCCGCCAAGACAAGAATCTCAACCTCGGACCCGTCGCCACTGTAGGCGTTTTCAACTTGAGCACTAAGTGTGCATCTCATTGACCCACCCTTTGGGATAGCTACATATGTTTGGTCTAGTACATTAGTACCATCTCCTGGTGCGTCAAAACAAAGCCCATCATCTGTGATAGCCTTGCAGTCGACAGAAGAAACTAGAGTATCCCAGGTCGGCGTGGTCGGTGGTGAGGGAGAAGTATCCACTTCTTGAGATACTTGCGTCACCAGGCCAACGGCAGCGCCACTGCCATTGAAATCTGCTGATGTGATACTTCTCATAACACCCTGAACTCTTACGACCTCTACATTCATTGGACAATTTTTGTTGAAAAAATTCTCCGTGTCTGTTACTGCTACCCCAGAGGTAGTTGGTGTGGCAGACAATACCTTAGCAATTGTAAAGGTTTTTGGTGCTGGTATGCCAGTCATGGCTAAGCTCCTATTCGCAAATAAGGCTGAAGGAATTCCGAGTCTACATAGAAACGAAGGTCCGACAGATTCATCCATAGGATTATACACCAACTATGTAAATGAATAAGCGGTCCCACCAAGGATTGAACTCGGATCTGCTGGGCCAAAACCAGCTGTGCTACCGTTACACCACAGGACCAAACAACGGAGGCTAGATGAATCGAACACCGGGCCGATAAGCCCCCTTCGGGTTCAAACCGAATCACAGACCATTCCGTGGTAGCCTCCTGCGCGCACAAAAAAACCGGACAACCTTATTTGGCTATCCGGTGCTTTGCTTGTGTGCAGCTATTTCTACACAGTCCACCCCAGACAGCCAAACGGCTGTTGATCGATCGATTGGGATGACTGTGAATATAATCTCATACTATATTATACACCAAATATTCAAGTCTTACAACACATTCTGGAGAGCAAAAAAGACTAGTTGAGTTATCTTGTGGGCCACACATCCGGTTCTGTTCGCCTTAATTGTCTGACTGCAAGAATACGCTGACATTCATGAATAGACTGCCTAAAGTCTGTTATATCGTCTGGGTGTGTTTGATGAAGCTTAACAAAGCAATTCCACGCCATCACCAGCGAATCCATAACGTCCCTTTCACCATCATTCATTTTAATATCCTGTGCTGGAGCAGGCCGGATGGGATTCGAACCCACAACATTCGGTTTTGGAGACCGATGCTCTATCCATTAAGCTACCGACCTATTCAGGTATATCCAATCTGTGTCCACAACGACTACATACGAAACAAGTGATGTTTTTGTATATGTGTTCCGCACCAGATGTAGATGTGCTGTGTTTGTAGTCGTGGTAGCCAAAAAAGCACAATATTTTTCCGACCATTATCTAACCTCTTTGATGAACAGTTGTTCTAGCTTTGCTAAAATAATACTTCCGTCTGCATGTTGAACCACATACAGCGGTAATAGTCTTACAGTATCAAGCTGAATGCGTCCCAACATGCGTACTCTCGGAGCACCTGACGAATGATGATCCGGTGCACTTTTCTGGTATGTGAATTCAGAACCCACAACTTCTGTCTCGTCTATAGTAGCTGGTCTTATATTCATATTAATCTCGCATGAAATAGCTATTCACCAAATAATAGCCAAGAAGGGACTCGAACCCTCACACCCTTTCGGATAGCGGTTCTTGAAACCGCCGCGTCTGCCAATTCCGCCACAAGGCCTAATTAATCCAACTGAACTGGGCGTTTATCGCTGTATTTCTTGGTGCCCATTTGTTCTTGTCTCTTTTCTTCTTTCCCAACTACCCTCTTAACCCCTGTGTCGTATGGTATACACGGAGGTTCTTCGCCATACACATTCCATTTGGCGGAAAATGTGCCACCCGCATGTGCGTAACCATTTTTGTGTTTAAATACCGGGTACATAGACCCCCTCGGGACATAACGGCTTGGTATGATATTCACACCAAATATACGAATATTGCCTTCACATTCAGCAGATGGCGTTGACAGCTGTTGCTTGTATTTACGCTCAAAGTCGTGGAGCAATAACGACAATTCTTCTGTATTGACAAGAATACCTTCGACATCGGACATGTCACGACCAGAACGTATTAGGTCATTTTTTGTCTTGTGTAAATCCTCAATCGAAAGATTCATCTTATTCCCAGATACGCTAGACGCCAAAGTTATTTACGAGCCAAGTGTTTTAAGACCTTGTTGTAAAATTTCCGTAGTTTATCCAAAATCTTCTGCAATTCAACTTTATCCATAACACAACCCTCCAAACTTTCATGTTTACCGCCTGAATCTCGTGATATCTCGGCTGTTATTGCTTTGGCCTTTTTGAGCAATTCATCGGATCTGGCCCAATTCCCATTATTTCGAGCAGCATCTGCTGCGGACAATAAGATACGAACTCGTGGGTCCACTTCTGTCATTATACCACCAACTCCGGTGTTTGTTCTAAAAAAGCCATCGCCGCCCCCCGTATCGTAAGCAGAACGGCGATTGACACTCCTTCCCCTCATGGAGGATGAGCTATACAAACTACGAACTACTACGTCTATTCTGTTGTCTACTACGATAGTTGTTCCACCAGGCACGGAGTCTGTTGGCGGTTCTCTCTACTTCACATACCAATTTTTCATCAACATTTTCTTTAGACCCGATAATACCACCATCGCACCCACCGCTGCACGAGACAATCAGATTAGCTGCTCGAAGTTGTCTGTTTCGATGTTCTGCGGCTTCTCTCTGAGACGTTATCTCAGACTGCAGCGCCTTTACCTTTTCCTCTAGGGCTAATATATGGCATGCCCTTCCTATTTCTCTCTTGGTAAAAACATGTCTTAGTAGTTTTTCTGCCAATTCACATCTGCGCTGCCAATAAACAGTTCTGAGAATCTCACTGCAATCATCTTTCCACGCAGGGTCTACTGGTTCATTGCCGTCCATAAAAATACTCCGCTAAAAAACTGGTGTCGCCACATATCGACGGCACCGTTACTCCTTCCACACGTGGTGGGTGAGCTATATACCGCTGATTCGCCAGGCGGGCTCAGCGGAAGCCTTTGT
>Ga0180433_10008830_pt1 | contig 12470 bp, 13 predicted proteins | sample SS_ome_8_FD_132980 | JGI IMG/M metagenome (GOLD analysis project Ga0180433, IMG submission 132980) | Hypersaline lake sediment archaeal communities from the Salton Sea, California, USA - SS_1_D_1 metaG | ecosystem: Environmental > Aquatic > Non-marine Saline and Alkaline > Hypersaline >... | reverse complement strand
TACCCAAAAAATCGGCGATGACAGTCAAAATGGGGACCACCATGATGCTGGCCAACACGCGGGGTACGATGAGATACTTGACGGGATTTACCGCCATGGAAGAGAGGGCATCGATCTGTTCTGTGACCCTCATGGTGCCGATCTCCGCAGCCATGGCCGACCCCGCCCTCCCCGTAACCATGAAACTGGTGAGTACCGGTCCCAACTCCCTGGTCATACTCAAGGCCACGGCCACGCCCACCATGGTCGTGGCGCCGAATTGCCTGGTGGCGTGGAAGCTCTGGAGGGCTAAGACCATGCCGGCAAAGACCCCGGTGAGGACCACCACCAGGACAGATTTCACCCCCACTTGCTCCATTTGTTGGAAGAGGAGTTCTAATCTAAAGGGGGGATAGAAGGACCACCGGATGGTATCCAGGAGGAGGAGTAAGATGCTTCCCATCTCCTTGAGGGACCCCGCAACTTTCTCCCCCACGAGATTGATGGCCTTCCACACCTTGGTCATAGATTATCCTTTATAGATGCGGTGGACACGCTTTCCCACCGAGCAGAGTATCTCATAGGAAATGGTTCCCATCCACTCCCCCATCTCCTCGGGGGTTATCTCCTGCCCCACTTGACTTCCCATCAACACCACTTCCTCCCCCACCTCAACCCCGGAGATGTCGGTCACATCCACCATGGTCCAGTCCATACACACCCTCCCCACCACCGGTGCCCTCTTTCCTCTTACTAAGACCTCACCCCGGTTAGAGAACAAGCGGTGGTACCCATCTGCGTAACCGACAGGTATGGCGGCTATGATACTGGGACGCTGGGTGACGAAGGTTCGCCCGTAGCTGATGGGATACCCTTTCGGGGCCTTCTTCAGGTCTGCGATACGGCTCTTCCAAGACATCACCTGTCGCAGGGATATTTTTGCCTTCAGGGAGGGGGAGGGGTAGGACCCATAGAGCATGATCCCCGGGCGTACCACGGTGAAGTGCGCAGAGGGGAGGTTCACCAGGGCGGCGCTGTTGGCGATATGACAGAAGGGAGGATCGATGTCCAATCGCTTCATTTCCTTTATCGTCTGAGAGAATCGCTTTAATTGTTCGGCGGCAAAGGCGGAGTCTTCCTTGTCCGCCGTTGAGAAGTGGGAGGCGATCCCCTCTATCTCTAAATTCCCCAATTCGCGCACGCGGTTCATAAAGGCGGCCGCCTCCTCGGCGAGGACCCCGATTCGCCCCATGCCGGTGTCCACCTTGATATGGACGGGGACCTTTGTGCCTTGCGCGCCGGCTGCGGCGGAGAGGGCCTCGGCGATCTCCAAGCGATAGAGCATGGGGATAAGATGATATTTCAAGACCGCTTCCACCTCCTCCTGATAGACGCCGCTTAGGACGAGGATCGGCTTGTGGATCCCTTCCTTTCTTAGTTCGGCCCCTTCCTTTACCGTGGCCACCCCTAAAAAGTCGGCCCCCAACTCCTCCAACCGTTTGGATACAGAGACCGCTCCATGACCGTATGCATCGGCCTTCACCACCGCCAAAAACTTGACTTCAGGAGGGGCGAGCCGACGCAGCTGGTGATAGTTATAGGTCAGCGCCCCTAAGTCTACCTCTGCTTCGGTCGTATGGTAACAACGGGACATACAGGATACCGATTCCTTCTCCAGATTGTTCTTAATCTTCAATACTTAGCATCTCCCCATGGAATTTGTCAACCACTCCTTTTGCCGGCGGCTACCTTGCCTTTTGCCCTGTTCGATGATATCGTTTAAGTATTACCAACGAACAAGAATGTGGTTGTATGCGCGTCGGTATTCCCAAGTCGTTGATGTATTATAAACTCTTTCCTCTGTGGAAGACCTTTTTGCAGGAATTGGGCATGGAGGTGGTGACCTCCGATGCAGCGATTCACCACATTGTGCAAAAGGGCGTTCCCTTCTACGAGGACAGCTGTCTTCCCTTAAAATTGTTGGTCCCCCATGCCCACAGTTTAGTGGGCATAGTTGATGCCCTCTTTTTCCCCCGCCTGATCAGCCTGGATGGCCATTATATCCTCTGCCCCAAATTCCGAGGGGCCCCCGATGTGTTGAAATTGGCATTGAAGGACACCGTGGAGGTTTGGGATGGGGCGATAGACCTGCGCGAGGGGAAAAGGGGCCTCGATTCGTTCTTCTCCGCCATAGCGGAGAGGACGGGAGTTGATTCAAAAAAGGTACGGCGGGCATACCAACAAGGCGAAGAACGCCACCGTGCATTTACCCAAGAACTGGCCGATAGGATAAACAGCCTGAGGATGGAGGAGATCTTCGATCTCGAAACCCCTTGTTCCTCAGCAACTGAAAACAATTATCGCTATACCGTGGCCTTTATCGGCCGACCCTATAATATCTTTGATCCATTCATTAATAAAGACCTCCTCACCTTGGCCAAGGGGTGGGGGGTACGGATAGTAACCTCGGACGCCATACCCTTTCAGGAGCGGGAACGGAGGGTCTCCGCCCTCTCTAAGGAGATCTATTGGGAGACCGCACGGGAGATCGTGGGGAGCATCCTCTCCTTCGCCGAGCAGGGGAGCGTGGATGGAATCGTCTTTGTCACCTCCTTTAAGTGCGGGATCGACGCCTTGATGCAGGAGTTCCTCAAAAGGACGGTAGGGATGAACAAAAAACTGGACATCCCCTTCATGACCCTTACCTTTGATGAGCACACCGCCGTAGAGGGGGTCAAGACCCGCCTGGAGGCCTTCCTGGATCTCATTTCACAGAGGAAGGGCGATGAGGGATAACAAGAGGGTAGTTATCACCGGTATGGGGGTTATCTGCGCCACCGGGGGCTCTGTGGAGGAGTTTCTCGTTTCTCTCAGGGAGGGAAGGCAGGGGATCAGGGAGATCACCCTCTTCGATTGCTCCGGGTATCCTTCCCAGGTGGCGGCCCAAATCGAGGGATATGACCCCCTCGATTTTTTCGACAGGAGGGAAGTGCGACGCCTCTCTCGAGTCGATCAGTTCGTCTTGATCGCCGCGCAGGAGGCCTTTGCCGATGCCGGACTGAAGGGTACGATCGACCATAAGGAGTGTAGCGGGGTGTGCCTGGGGGCCGGGGCCGGGGGTATGCTCTCTGCCGAGGCGTACCACCGCCGACTCCTGGAGGGGAAAAGACCGCGGCCGTCGCTCCTCCTCCCCTTCGTCCCCAGCTATGCCACCGATCGATTGGCCGAGCGATACCGGCTTCAAGGCCCAAGGACGACCGTCACCACCGCCTGTAGCTCTTCCGCCACCTCCATTGCCTATGGCGCCGAACTCATCAACAGGGGGGAGGCCGAGGTGATGGCCTGTGGCGGGGGTGAGGCCCTCAGCGAGCTGACCTTCGGCGGCTTTTGCTCCTTGCAGGTCATGGACCCCTTTCCCTGTCGCCCCTTCGATGCCCGGCGCAAGGGGCTCTCATTGGGTGAGGGCGCGACAGTGCTGATCTTGGAGGAAAGGGAGAGGGCCGTGGTTCGAGGGGCGAACATATACGGTGAGCTCCTCGGTTATTCCATCGGCGGGGAGGCCTTTCACATCACCGCGCCGGAAGAAACGGGAAGGGAAGAGGCGAGGATCATGCGCGAGGCCCTCCAGGACGCCGGGATTGCACCGCAGGAGATCGACTACATCAACGCCCATGGTACCGGCACCATCCTCAACGACCAGGTGGAAACCCTGGCCATCAAAGAGGTGTGGGGAGAAAATGCCCAGGAGATACCGGTAAGCTCCACCAAGTCGATGATCGGCCACTGCTTGGGGGCCGCAGGGGGGTTGGAGACGGTGGCCTCCCTCTTGGCCATGCGCCAATATTTTATTCCTCCTACCGTTGGTTTTGAACGGGGCGATGAGATCTGTGATCTCGATTATGTGCCCCAAGCCAGGGAAGATGAGACGGCGATCGTTCTAACCAACTCCTTTGCCTTCGGGGGCAACTGTACGACGCTGATCTTCGGGAAGGGAGACCTCTAAGCCGTATGGAAGCGGTGGTGATAACGGGAGTGGGGGTGATCAGCCCGTTGGGTACGGGCAAGGATGACTTTTGGCAGGGATTGATTGAGGGACGAGATGGGATCGAGGAGATCACCACCTTTGATACGACACCCTTCAGGTCAAAGAAAGGGGCCCTGGTGAAGGGGTTTCAGCCCAAGGCCTTTATTCCCCCCTTGAAGATCAGGAGATTGGACCGGGCCAGCCAATTCGCCATCGCCGCCGCCCGGATGGCCCTGGAGGATGCCGGGCTTTCTCTCGGTGAGGATCTCGCCCCTGAGCGGACCGGAATCATCCTCGGCTCCGGCTTCTGCGGGGTGGTCAATTCCGAGGCCTTTCACCGGGGTCAGGTGTTGCGGGGGCCCGAAGACCTCAATCCCATCCTCTTCCCCAATACCGTGCCCAATGCGGCTGCCAGCCATACCTCTATCGAGTTGGGGATCAAGGGTCCCAACAGCACTGTGGTGCAGTCCTTCTGCACCGCCGAGGCGGCCTTTTGCTTCGCCCGCCGACAATTGATGGCCCACAAGGCCGATGTTATGGTGACCGGCGGAGTGGATGAACTGAGCGCCATCCTCTATCGGGGGTGGAATGACCTGCGCTTGACGGCGTGGGATAACGGGGAGGGTGAGAGGAGCGCCCCCTATGATCTCCGGAGGAATGGATTTATTCCTGGAGAGGGAGCCGGGATCATGGTCATCGAGCGGGAGTCGGATGCCCTGCGGAGGAAGGTGCGGATCTACTCCCAGGTCCTCGGTTGTGCCCAAACCGGTGGCGCAGCACAGCCGGCCGAAGGGGTGGCGCGCGCCATATCAGGCGCCTTTCAAGGGGGTGGGGTGAAGACGGTTGATTTCATCGACGGGACAGGAAACTCCTCCCCTCGTTTGGACGCTGTGGAGGCCGAGGGGCTCAGGCTCGCCTTTGCGGACCGATATCGCGACATACCCGTCAGCTCCATCAAGTCGATGATAGGGGAGGGTATCGCCTCCGGGGGGATGCGGATGGCGGCGGATCTCTTCATCATGGAACAGGGGATGATTCCACCCACCATCAATTATGAATATCCCGATCCCCTGTGTGGTCTAAGGGTGGTACGGGAGGGCCTGAAGGCCCCGGTCAGGACTATTTTGCATACGGGTATTTCTTTGGATGGGACGTATACAGCCATCCTCCTGGGGGAGACCGATGGAGTTTCTTGAGTCGCCGCAGAATGTCTTTGTGATTTTTACCATCTTGCATTTCACCATCGGAAGGACCGCCTCCGTGGTTTTTGCCATCATCAACCACCTCCCCCTCCATTTCTACCTCCCCCTGGCCTTGGTGTACGACTTCCTCCAGATACCGGTGTACGGTCACATATTGGAGAGCTCTTCCCGCATTCCATTTCTCCGTTGGATGGGTACACGAATGAAACAGGCCTCGGAGGCCTGGCGGCAGAGAAGGCTCGTACAAAAGGTCTCCTCGTGGGGAGACATGGGGATCGTGCTGCTGTGCGCCCTCCCCATCAGGGGATTTGGGGTCCTTTCGGCCACCGTACTCTCCTATGTTTTAGGCAGAAACAAAGTGAAGGGCACGGCCCTCCTGCTTATGGGATCCCTGCTGGGCATCCTCTTGACCCTGGGCATCACGAAGGGAGCAATGCATATATGGTAGATCCTGATGCATTGATGAGGAAAATGGAACGTGCGTTGCCCCATCGTTTTCCTTTTCGTATGATAGACCGGGTGATAGAACTGGACCCTGGCCGCAAGGCCGTGTCAGTAAAGGCGATCAGCCTTGACGACTTCTTCCTTGAAGGGCACTTCCCTCACCATCCCTGCGTGCCCGAGGTGCTCATCGTGGAGGCCTTGGCCCAGACCGGGGGGGTTGCCTTGCTGAGCGCACAAGAAAATGGAAAGGGAGTATTGGTCAAAGTAGAAGAGATGCAATTTCACAAGACTATCAGACCCGGTGCCCTGCTTATCCTTTTTGCCGAGGTGGAATTCAGCTTCGGGGAGATGGCCAAGGTGCGGGTGAAGGCCGAGTCAGGGGGGGAGACGGTGGCCCAGGGAATCGTGGTCTTGGCAGGTGAGAAACAATGATCGCGCAAGAGAGGATACCCGAGGCCAGCCCGCTTGAAGATGCGGCGCTGACCGAATATTACAGCCGTATGGCCAAACGGTATATGCGATTTCCGATCAAGCGGTTGCTGGCCAGGATACGCGCCCAGGGTATTGAGCGCGGGGTGGCCCTCGATGTGGGTACCGGGCCGGGTATCTTTCCCCTGGCGATCGCCGCGGGCCTGCCGGATTTGGAGTTTATCGCCGTTGATCTCTCCCCGGCCATGGTCCAGACGGCCCATGCCAACGCCAGAGAGAGAGGGTTGGATGATCGGGTGCATTTCCAGGTAGGTTCCGCCTACGCCCTCCCCATCAAAGACAAGAGCATCGATTTGGTCATCTGCGTGCATACCATGCACCATCTCGAAAATCCGCTCGCCTTCTTCAATGAAGCGGCACGGGTCTTGAGGGAAGGGGGGAAGTGTGTTATCGTAGATCTTCGTCGAGATTCACCAAAACCGCTGGCTCTCTTCTTTGATCTCTTGTGGCGTATTATAATCAGGGAGAAGAAGGCGCGGGACGGGCTGTGGAACTCTCTCAAGGCCGCTTTTACCGTAGAAGAGTGCGAGGGGATGTTGCAACGGTCGGTCCTCCCGCCCTGTAGGATCTATCCTCAGGCCATTGAGATGTGGATCGAGTCATATTAATATACTATAAAAACAAGGAGCGTGTATGATGAGACCTTTTAGAATTATGATGCCTGCGATGATGGCGGCGGCCATTGTGGCCTTGGCCTTGGTGCCGAACGAGGGGGTGGCAGAGGAGTTGATCTTCAAAGATTATCAGGTGGTCGAGGTGCGGCCGTTCGAGGTTCCGCTCAATGTGGCCGCCCCGGAGCGTGCGGGCCAGGATTTAGCCAACGAGACGGTGTACCAGATCATACGGTACAGTGACAAATTTAACCTCTTCGAGATGGTGATTATGGAAGGCTCACACAAGGTACCTGCCGGCAAAAAGGTCCTCTTGGTCAAGGGGACGATCACTGCCTATTCTACCCGGGGCACCTGCGCGGCAACCTTTCAGTTTGTGGACAAGGCAAGCGGCCACGTCCTGCCTGTGCAAGAGACCGAGGCAAAAGGCCTGACTTTTCGGGTGGCAAATTATATTGCCCGGGTGATCTATAAATACAAGGTTGGAAGGTAACAGAAAAAAACATAAAAAAACAGAAGGAGGAAACAGCATGAAGATGAAGAGATGTATGGGGATTTTAGTGGTAGTGGCAATGGTCTGTGCGTTCAGCAGCCTGGCCGTGGGGAAGGATCTTCTTTTGGCGGACTATAACGCCTGTGAGATCCAGGAATTTGCGGTCCCCTCCCATGTCCCCGCCCCTAACACGTCAGGCGATCAACTTGCTGACAATATCGTCTACCAGGTCCGCAGGTACGCACAGAAGTACGGTGTCTTCGATATAATTATCAAAGAGGGAACCGCACAGGTGCCGGCGGATAAGAAGACCCTTCTTGTCAAGGGAGAGGTCACGGAATACACGAGGCCGACGGTGGGGAGACGGGTAGGCCGCTCCTTCATTCCCAGGGTAGGGAGACATCTTGGATCAGCCTATTTTGCCGCCCACTATAAATTCGTCGACAAAGCGACCGGAAAGGTCGTCCATGAGACCGATTTGAGGACCAGTTCCACCGGTGATAATGATACGGTAGACTATGCCATGTTGAGAAATGCCGAGGCGGCAGCCAAGCTAATGTATTCACTTGAGAAATAAAAAAGGTATTGCATCTTCAACAGGGGAAAGGATACGACATAAGCAGGTATGATTTTGTATTTTTGCATCTGTATGTAATGTATACAGTGCTGCGTGCTGAATGAGAGACCCTGTGAAAGACAGTGATCGCAGACGCAGCAGTTACCGGGAAAAGTCAGGCATTGTTTCCGGCGGCGGCTTAGGCCATCCCGTTATATTTCTTATAGCGGCTTCCACTGGTTCCACGGCGCGCAACAAGGCATTCGGGATCCGCCTGCCGCTTCTGGGATATCCCGCCATCAGCCTGGCGATGATCGCTTCCCTGACGCCGGATCCGTACACCATCCGTCTCATAGACGAGGCCCATGAGCCGGTCCCCTATGGTCAGGACTGCCGGTTGGCCCTGATTGTCGGACTGACCCACCACATGCCGAATGTGTATCATATTGCCGATCGTCTGCGCTCCGAGGGGACGAAGGTAATACTGGGGGGCTTTCATGTAACGGCTCTGCCGGACGAGGCCCTGGAACACGCCGATTCCGCCATTCTTGGAGAGGCCGAGACCGTATGGGAAGTAGTTCTCAATGATTTTTCCAAAGGGGGCTTAAAGAAAAAATATATCGGACGGGCAGCGGACCTGGCGCACCTTCCGGACATGAGGCGTGACCTGCTCAATAGAAAATTCTATCATCCGGGAGAAATTATTGAAACGAGCCGTGGCTGTGCAGTCGGATGCACATTTTGCGTCGTTCAGAATTTTTTCGGGAGAAGGTACAGGGGACGGTCGCCCGAGGCCATCCGCACGGAATTGATGGCCGTCTTCGGCCCCAGGCCACCGCAGACCAAATGGAAGAGCTGGCTGGCAGAACACTGGCATCCCGACATCCCCTATTTTATCGAAAGGCGCCTCCTCTATGTGATGGACTCCAATTTTGTCTCTGATTTCAGTCATGCCCGGGCCGTATTGCAGGTCTTTAAGGACTGCGATATCAGATGGTACGGCCATGCAAGCTTTAACCTCACCCGGGATGATTCCATGCTGGACTTGATGGCCGAATCAGGCTGTATCGGCGTAAACATCGGCTTCGAATCACTTTCGCAAAAGACAATCGATTCCATGCGTAAGTTCCCGAACCGGACAGCTGAATATGCCGATTCTATTCGTCGCCTTCACGACCGTGATATCGGCGTCATGGGTACCTTCATCGTCGGATTCGATGAAGAGACCCCTGCCGTTTTCGACCGGATCGCCGAATTCGCCATCGAAAACCGTCTGGAGACCGCTTTTACGCTGATCCTTACGCCCCTGCCCGGCACTCCACTGTATGACCAGATGGAATCCCAAGGAAGGATTTTCAGCCGTAATTGGAGCGATTACGATCACGGGTCAGTAACGTTTTTTCCCCACAAGATGACCCCGGAACAGCTCCACTGGGGGATGAGATCAGCGTGGAGAAAAATCTATGCATGGCGGGGCATCTGGAAAAGGATCATGGAAAAGCCTCGTGTTCGCCCCTTTTTTTATTTGCCGGTCAACATCGGATTTCTCCGCTGCACCCGTCTGATCTGCTCCGAAAAACTGTGGCCCCCGCCCGAAGCAGGAAAGGCACACATACCTGTTAAGGAGAATAAGGGCCATGCATAAGGATATGCAATGCCTTTAACGCCGATGATATGCTATACTCTCAGGAGGAGATAGAGTGGAGTGGATTGTATGCCCCCTCTGTTCAGCACAGGCGCAGAAGAGAATCCACCGGGAGGGCGATTACTGCATGGTCCGCTGCCTGAGGTGCGGCCTTATCTATCAAAACCCTCGTCCTTCTCAGCAGGAGCTATTGCATGCTTATCAAACCTATCTCCCGGAAACGGAGGAGGAGATCGAGGCATGGGGAAAGATGATAGCGCCGGTCTTCAGACGAGGGGCGGACCTCATCGAGCGCTCTATCCCTCAAGGGAGACTGCTGGATGTGGGGTCGGGGTACGGCTTCTTTCTCGCCCTGATGCAGTCCAGGGGGTGGGAGTTCAGGGGGCTGGAGGTCTCCTCCACGGGGGCGGACTACGGCCGCACGCGATGGGGACTATCCATACTCTCTCAGCCGTGGGAGGAGGCATTGTTCCCGGAGGGAGCATTTGACGTGGTCACCGCCTTTTATGTTATCGAGCACCTCTCCGATCCTTTGACCTTTCTCAGGGAGGTCCACCGGATAGTGCGTCCCGGGGGGATGATCCTGCTGCGCTATCCCCATACCACCCCCATCAAGACGATCCTCTCCCTCATGAGGGTAAAGAATCGCCTGTACCACCTCCCCTTCCATCTCAGTGACTTCTCACCCCACACCATACGCAGGGCCTTGGACGAAACGGGGTTTATAAAGATAAAGACCGTCATTGGGGGATTTACGGCCCCTGCCGATTCGGCGGGCAAGTGGGCGGGGCTCGTATTCGGCAACGTGGCGGAGGTCATCCGTTATCTTTCCAGAGGCAGGATCTTATTGCCCGGGGTGAGCAAGACGACCATCGCCCGCAAGGGGACATCATGAGAAAAGGTACCGCTATTTCCGTTTTCTTGTTACTCTTCCTCTCTCTGGCAATCCCTGTGGGGGGCCACCACGACGAGGATGTAGCCCCGATCTTGGAGCAACTCAAGCAGGCCCAGGAATCCTTGCAGGACTTCACCGCCGACATCAAGCAGGTAAAGATTTCCTCGCTGTTTACTGAGCCGCAGGTCTCTCGCGGACGGATGCGATTCAAACGACCAGACCGGATATGGGTGGAGATGTCCCCCCCTTATCCCTCCATAACGGTCTTAAACAAAGGTGTGCTCGTGATCTACTTCCCGGAGGAGCAGGTGGCTCAGCGCTACGACGTGGCCGGCAATCCCCTCCTGGCCAAATGGCTCCTCTTTTTCCAGAATCCCATCGAGACCATGGGAAAGAAGATATGGCTCCAAGAAAAAAAGAAGGAAGAAGTGGTGCTGGGCATAGACCCGGCAGAGGACCTCGCCATCTTTCAAGAGATCCGGATATCCATAGACACGTCCAATTGGATGCCGAAGAGGGTGGAAATGACGGAAAAGACGGGGGACCGCACCACCATTACCTACCATAATATCAGGATAAATGTCGGGATCCCGGATTCTTCATTTCAACTTCGTCTCCCCTCTGATGTGGAGATCATAGAGCCGATGAGGCGTTAAAAAGGTATGCCCAAGCGCACAAGAGGCAAGATACCCCTGGCGGAGGGTTGATCTGTGGGTAAGAGGCGGCGAGTAGTAGTCACCGGCATGGGCGTCGTAACCGCCGTGGGGAACGATTGCACCACCTTCTGGCAATCCCTCAAAGAGGGCTTTTCAGGGATCAGGCCCCTCACCATCTTCGACACCTCGAGGTATCGCACGCGTAACGGCGGTGAGGCGGCCCTCTCGCCGGAGGTGCATTTCACCCTGCGGGACTTGCGGAGGTTGTCTCGCTGCGATCAATTCGGCGTCGTCGCCGCCCGGGAGGCGATGGATGCCTCAGGGCTCACAGAGGCGGCAATTGAGCGGGAACGGTTCGGCATTATCTTGGGGGCGGATTCCGGGGGGATCTTCTCGGTGGAAAAGTACTTTCGACCCATTTATACCCACGCCCCTACCAGGCCTTCTCCCGGTCTCCTGCTCTCCTTTTCCCTCGCCACCGCCACAGACCATATAGCGCATGAGTTCGACCTGCGCGGCCCCCGCACTACCACGGCGACTGTCTGTTCCTCCAGCGCTGCGGCCATCGCCTTCGCCTCCGATGCCATCGCGGGGGGAACGGCGGACCTGATGATCTCCGGAGGGAGTGACTCCCTCTGCGAGGTGACCTATGCCGGCTTCAACAGCCTCAGGTCTATCGACCCTGAGGGGTGCCGGCCCTTTGACAAGAACAGGGCGGGGCTCTCATTGGGGGAGGGGGCGGGGATCGTCATCCTGGAGGAATTGGAGCACGCCCGGGCGAGGGACGCCCGGATATGGGGGGAGATTTTGGGTTACGGCATCTGTGCCGAGGCGCATCACCTTACGGCCCCTGAACCCTCTGGAGGGGGAATCGCTCGGACCATCAGGTTGGCCCTGTCGGACGCAGGGATTGCCCCTGAGGCGGTGGATTACATTAATGCCCATGGAACAGCCACCCCGGTGAACGACGTAGTGGAGACCAGGGGTATCAAACAGGTCTTCGGCGCGAGGGCCTATGAGATTCCCATCAGCTCCATCAAATCGATGATCGGACATTGTCTGGGCTCGGCAGGGGGAATCGAGGCGGTCGCCACCCTCCTCTCCCTCCAGGAGGGGGTCATCCCTCCCACCATCAACTATGCCACCCCTGATCCGGAGTGCGACCTTGACTACACCCCCAATGAGGCCAGGAAAAAGGATATCCATATCGCCATTTCCAACTCATTCGCCTTCGGGGGGAACAATGTCTGTCTGGTGTTGGGAAAGCTGTAAGCACATTTTAGCTAGAATTCTATCGACAGGCTATTCGTTTCCTTGATGGATAGCATATGTACATGAAAAATAGGTTCAAAATCCCCCCATCCCCCCCCTTTCTAAAGGGGGGGGATGGGGGATTATTAAGGGCAAAGATGGTGACGCCGTCGGAAGTAGTGCTACTATAAATACATTGCCATCGATGTAGGAGAGGATAATGTG
>Ga0180433_10008828_pt1 | contig 12470 bp, 6 predicted proteins | sample SS_ome_8_FD_132980 | JGI IMG/M metagenome (GOLD analysis project Ga0180433, IMG submission 132980) | Hypersaline lake sediment archaeal communities from the Salton Sea, California, USA - SS_1_D_1 metaG | ecosystem: Environmental > Aquatic > Non-marine Saline and Alkaline > Hypersaline > Sediment... | reverse complement strand
TACACGTCATACGTAAAGTCAAGGGGGCCAGGGACAGTATATCAAAGTGGAAATTGACGGATGAGATATATGAAAGACTGTGCCAATTTCAGCCTCGTTACCAGACTCTTGATGGTATCGATGACAAGATACAGGAAATATACAAAGACTATGTCGCAAACGTCACAAAGATACACGGAAGGGACAATGTCCTTATGGCTTTTGATCTGGTGATGCACTCACCATTGTCTTTATCTTTCCTCGGCAAACCGATAAACAAAGCATGGATGGAGTGCTGCATCGCAGGTGACACCAGGACCGGCAAGACTGAGACCGTAAAGAATATGGTATTACATTACAGGGCGGGTGAGTTTCTTACGTCAGGTGAAAACACCACGCTTGCAGGGCTTATGGGCGGCGTCCAGCCTACTCATTCTGGGAGATGGACGCTCACGTGGGGCAAGATACCTCATAATGACAGGCGAGCGCTTGTCATTGACGAGGCTGACAATCTACAGGAAAACGGTATCATGGGTAAATTGTCAGGGGTCAGATCCACTGGTGTCGTAGAGCTGGTGAAGATACAGTCACAGCGTGCGCTCGGGCGCACGCGGCTTATCTTCATAGCGAACCCCATCGAGGGAGGGGTGAACAGTCACAACTACGGCATCGATATAATCAGGGAGCTGTTCGGTAAAAATCAGGACATCGCAAGGCTAGACTTTGCGATCGTGTGCTCGAAAGATGAGATACCAGACAGCGAGATAAACCGCGTCTATAATGATGACGTCGCCCATACGTACACATCGGACCTATGCCACGACCGCGTTATGTTTGCGTGGAATCTGATGGCATCAGAGTTTGAATATGAGGATGGTGCTGAGGATCTCATCCTATACCATGCTGAAAGAATAGGGCAGAAGTATTGGGCCGAGATGCCGCTCGCACTCGGCGCTGAGATGCGTATCAAAATAGCGAAGGGTGCAGCCTCGCTTGCCGTGATGATGTTTTCAATCGAAAAAGAGAAGGTCCTCATAAGGAAGATACACGTCGAATATTTTATCAGTTGGCTACAACAACAGTATGATAGTCACGTGTTCGGTTTTCTCGAATACTCCAGGCAGCGCCGGTCCGAGACCACGCTTAGGCACGAGGAGGATATCGAGTTGATGATAAACAACGATATCGACAAGGTCAACATACTGATAAACTCATCGCGGGTGCAGCTCGCGGATGCCGAGGACCTGTTTTCTGAGGACAGGATGGAGGCTAGAAAACACATCGGGATGCTCAGAAGGTGTGGTGCTATAAAACGGCAGCACCACTTCTATGTAAAGACACCGCCGTTTATATCGTGGCTGAAGAGAAAGAGGGATGAGCTGCTTGCAAAAGAAATGGGTGCTACCCCGTTTTAGGAGAAACAATGAAAAAGACTAAACTTACCCTTACTGAAAAGAAAGCATACCGATCGATCCTTACGATGGCGGCGAGGACAAAATCATACCTTGAGCTTAGGTTTCAATGCGAAGTGAAGAAGAGAGATGTCAAGCAGGCGATCAGGGAGGCGATGTTAATGTATATCAAGAAGTTCAATGACCATGAACGTATACCTGAGAGCGTCGGTAACTTCTATCACAGGTTCAAATTGATATGCATAATTAGGGGTCAAACGATGACCAGCGCACTTGACAAGGCGTTTATGATGTGGCTGTCCCGCTTTTCTTTATCTTCCGGTAATACCTCAAGACAAAGTCAACATACCCCTGATTAAGATAGAGACCTGTCTCTTTGTCCTTTCTCGGAGAGCCCTGATTGTATGATGATATAGCATCAGAAAGAGACCTGTACTTTTTCATCAGGACCGAGAGATGCTTGCAGCCATAGTAGATCGATACTTTCGGATCGATCATATCAAACGGTGATCCCTTAAAGCCATATGACCTGGCAATACCCCATAGGGTCTGCATCAGACCGATCGAATAATATGCGAAATCATTATCGAGCTCGTCTTTTGGCAAGGTTTTTTTGTACCATTTTGCCTTGCGTAGATGAGGCTCATATCTCATCGCCGTCGCCACGCCGTCGCTTTCTTTCTGGATAAATGCCCGGATGAGCTCCTCCTCGATACCGAATCGGAGTGAGCATTCCGAGATCGCAGATGATATCTGAGCTGCGATTGACACTTCTGTATTGTCGCTGATGTATGTTGTGACTTTAGGCATAAGTATTGTGCTCCATATTACGAATATTTTAAGGATTAATCTCACGCTGTTTCATAAGCTCCTCAAGCATTTCTTGTGTAGGCTTGAACTCCTCATTGAAAAGGACGCGATTGGCCTTGTTGATACCTTCATAAAACTCTTTGTGTGCAGCAGCCCTTTCTGCTGGTGTCGCCGCCTTGTTTATTGCCTTGTTGAAATCGTTCATTATTTTGCGTGGAGTATCTGCTGAGTAGAAGAAACCGAGCCCGAAGAAATTGATAACACGCTGCATCCAGTTGAGGTCCTCCTGCGGGAGGTTGGCAAGGTCAGAGCCGAATGGAGCATAAGTCCTCAGGAGGTCCATGCCAAGCTGGGCTGATGCCTTGACTGGCTCCTTTGCTACGTCTACCGTGATGATCGGCCTGCCGGTAATGATGTTTCTGTTCTGGAATAATGAAAGCAATAGCCCCGGAAAAGCTGACAAGTTATATCTCATCGTAAGATACGCCGGTCTAGAAAGGTATTTGTTTATTTCAAAAATGGGAGATGATAGGGAGATAAACTCAAGCGTCCGGTCATATGGATTATCCATATCCTTGTATCTCTTGAGCCTGTATCCAAAAAGCATGTCCCAAAGATCGTCTGACGTATACCCAAGGAACAAGGCGAGCAGGCCCTTTGTCGCGGTCTGAGCGACGAGATTGTGCACGAGAGGGGCCATCTCGAACCATGCCTGCTTGAACCTATTATCAGATATCTTGTAATCTGTGCTAGGATCTGCGCCGAACATGCGAGTAAGCCCCTTCCCGAAGTTTTTCGCCATATCCTTGTAAATCCCGAGCGTTTTCCATCGGTACGTCCAATACGTGACGAATCGGCCCATGAACCGCCTGGTATTATGCGGCATTTTTGCATAATTGACCATCGCGTTGTTCGTGAGCTCCCCTGCAAGTTGCGCCGCACGGCGCAGGGAGTTGCCCGGGACCGACGCAAAGCGCTTGTAGAGCGTATTGAACGTGTTAAGGCGTATCATCTTGTCAATGGTCCACGTGATGTCCTGGTTGGCCCTGAACGCCTTTGTAACGCCTGTATAGAGCCTTCGGATGAGGGTATCTGCTGCGTTGCTACCCTCAGCTCCCATCACATCCTCTCCGATTTGACGAGCTGCCTTGCGTAGGCCGAGGAAATCTTTCTCCTGCCCGACCTCGAACGCTGCGCGGAGCTGCGTCTGGACCACTTCTGGTATACCGACGACATTGTTGAAGATACCGACCTCATCAGCGAGCTTATATGAGCTCACGATATTACGGCCATCGGCTGTTTTCCCTATGACTATCTCACCAGCAGGATCGAACCTGTCATAGTACATCTTGTAGGTCTGCACGAAGTTCTTCAGGTTGAACGCCTGGAACCCGATGCGTTGGTATGCCTGCATTGTGTCGTTTATCATCATTATCGTGGACTTCCACAGACGCATTATCTTGAGTGTGGAGTTCACTTTGTCGAAAACTGATAATGTTTTTTGGAGCCCGGGGTGATTGGGGTCATACTGGAAGTCATCGCGGTAGAGATACTGGTGCATCATCCTTGTGACCACACGGTTAAAGTATATACCCTCAAAGCCCTTGAGCTGCGGAGCTCCAAGTTTTTGATATTTGACGGTATCTGTTATATTTTTTCGTATCTCAGGTATGACATCATAATCGTCAGTCTTTCCCGGGACCTTCCTAAAATACAGTTTGTCATTTTTGTAATCGTCCATGTAGGCGGGGAGGTATTCATTGATACGGTGCGAACCGATATATTCCCCGAGGATTTTCTGCCATTTCTTACGCTCAAGTTCCGCTCCGCGCCGCTGCTCTTTCACTTCCTCGGGAGTTCGTTTTATGACTGTCTCATCTTCGCTGCTGTTGAAAAGGTCAGCCATAACCTTTTTCTCATTTGTGAGAGCGTGTCCGCTCCATATGCGAGAAAGCCATATCATCGCGTCCTTCTGCCCCTGAAGGTTTTTCTTTTTATCGATGAGCTTTTCCATCGCCGCATCGTCCTGGGCCTCACTATTCTTCATCGCCTCGATGCGATTGTTGATGTCCTTGAGCCCACGGTCGATCGTCAGCAAGTTCCGTTTTGATGGTAAAAAGAAAAATGCCTCACTCTCCTCAGCCATCATCTTAAGAAATGGGTCTATAAGGGTCTCTTTCCTGTTGACAAGCTCTTGCATTCTTTCCTGACGTTGACTGTCCCTCATGGTATCATCATTACGGAGCTTTACAAACTCCTCCTCGATGCCGCGTATTTGTGAGTAGGCATTATAGACGCGGAACAGGTAGTTTTTCTTGAAGTTATTCACAAACATCTTGTTATATAACTTCTTTATCATATAGGACATTGTTGCAAACTGGACCCTGTAGCTGTCTACTTCGACATTGTATCCTCGCTCTATGAGATTGAGGAGTGTAGGAGTGGTCCTGCCTGACAGTTCACCAAGGAGCGTCTTTAACTTGACGCTTTCAGCGATACGCCCACGCTCAGGATCAAGTATCGAATTGATCTCGCCCTTGAGCACATTTTTGTTGTACGGATTTTGAAGAACGCGGTGAAAGACATATGACAGTTTATCAGCGCCTCCGGCCTTGAAGTCCTCAAAATTTTTATGAAGGAATTGCATCTCCTGTACCCATTGGTCATCCTGCGGTAGCCTGTCGATGACTTCCTTGTACCATGCCATGTCCTCGTTCTTGAGGAGATCAAGATTTCGTATCTTGTTTATCATCTGCTCGCGTCTTACAAGATTGGTAGTCTCCTCCTGGCCGATATATCTCGCGAGACGTTTCTGCATAGTTCGGGGCATTGACTTGTAAAGTATCTGTTTAAGCTCAAGGTTCTTGTAATTCCCCTCTAGTTCATTGTGAAGTCTGTTGAGTGTCTCTGCCTCTTTGTATATCGCAACATCCTCTTTTTGTACCTGATTGACATAATCCTCAGGAGATATCTTGAGATACTGTACGATTAGCTTGCTAAATACAAGGTCATCCTCTGCGAGCTTTGATATCTTGAGCAGGATAGACTGGTCCTTGAGCATGTTTTTCGGATTTTGTACGATGCTGTCAATATCGATGTCTGCATTCTTCTTCCACTTGATATCTTCAAGCAATTTTTTATACACTTCATTCTTGTCTCGTTGCGACTTATCTTCCCACCCTTTGAAATTACCAGCAAACTCCTGTTCTCTAGCAAAAGCAGATAGCGCATGATAAAGGTATTTTTTGTTTTTATCATTCTGAAGTAGCCTTGTATATAGATCACGATACGCGACATTCATCATCTGCTTTGCGTAAATATTTTCAGCCTGGGTATATAACTTCGATGAGTGTGTGAGTATTTGAGAGAATACGGCACGTCCATGTTCCGACTTCATCTCATAGCCCTCGGTCACATCGACCTTGCCCCTCACCCAATCGACAAAGTTACGTCCATAATCAAATATGCCACGGACCTTCTTCCCCGCAAACTCAGGGGCACGGGCCTCTATAAAGCCAACCGCTGCCTCGGCCCTGTTTATACTGGAAGTCTGGGCCTGCTTGACATATTCTTCAGCCTCCATGAAATCCTTAAATACTTCTGAGCCCTCGTCCCATCCATATTTTTTAGCCTCCTCTATCACGAACATATCTTCGTTTAAACGGGGAGTGCTGTTCTTGACGCTGGCCTTAGCCGATGCGATGACCTTCTGGGACACACCCATCGCCGCCTCGTTGCCTGCGATGAATTGGGCATCTACAGTAGGCGGGACCTCATCAGAAATGCGCGGAGCGTCCGTTGCGACGCCCTCAAGGACGTTTTCGGCGGTCTCTCCGGTCGCCCCCTTTGACAGGATATCAAACGCACGACGGATGCGAGGATCGCTCATATCAAACGTGACATCCTTCAGATCGTTATATAGGTTTTGATTGAGGTCACGAGCTGCCCCAAGGAGGAGACCATGTTCAGTAGATAATATCGCAACTTCATCAGGCTTATTGGTAAACGCCAATTTGATACCATCAAACCGCTCTATCTTGTCAAACTGCTCACCAGGGGTGTCGCGGAAGATCTTGAAATCGCGGCCCTCAACCTCTGCGGGATCGTATCTCCTGCGTAACACGTTAAACACATCGCGGACTATCCCCTCAAACTCCTCTGGGCTAAGATTGCGTGAGTGGAAAACAAAATCAGTCCCATCATTTGTGACGGGATTTTTTATCTTGACATAACTGTCATCTTTGCGATGAGCATAATCACGATTTTCAGCCTCTACACTTTTATCGATGTATCTCGACACTTCTTGAAGTATTCTGAAAGCTCCTTCAATTCCGTACTTATCGATGTTTTGTCGATGAGGATCTGCAAAAGAGAGGACGAAAGCACCGCTGTTGTTAACGTCTCTTTTGAATCCGAGTGTTTCGATATCAGTTTCCAGGCCCGTGACAGGATTAAGTCCCTCTTTGTAGGTGTTCGCCTCGTCAAAGTATCGCCTCGCCTGTTCCTTCGTAAACTTTCCATCCTTAGACTTCTCCCTCCTGAGTGCATCTTTGATCGCTCTTTTGCCAGCCGTGCTATTCTCACTTGCCGCATTCGCGGAGCGTGTAATACTTTGTGGGATACTGAGCCCATAGCGTTCCAGTATGAGCCTGGTATGTTTAGGACCAAAGCGCCTGTATGAGTTAAGGAAGTTTATAATAGCGTTCTTCGCATCCTTCGGAGACCGGCGAGATATATGATTAAGAACAGCAAGGTCAGCAGAAAACCGTGCATCTGACCGTGCATCTGGCGTTGACTTGACATCGACAATCTCAGTCCTGGTATCCTCCCTGAACTTGAAATCTTCGCGGTTGGTGTCGTAATCGTTCCTGACATCGGCAGCGACTTCTCGTAATATGTCGTGCGGGTCCCACGAAAGACGCTCCGCGAAGTAGCTGTTTGGAAGTCCTTCCTCTGGATCTGAAAGACGCTGATGGAGCTCGTCCATCATATCAGTCACTTCATTCTTTGGTCTTTTACCATCTCCGAAATACAGCTTGATGCCGTCATAATTCTTCACGAACTCATTGTCAAAGGTCCTGCGCCTGAAAACATCTATCTTCTCAAGCTGTTCCTCAGTAAAACCCTTGTTGACTTTTTCGACAAGGTATTCACCGACTATTTCACGGTGATTCAGAGTTGAGATGACACGGGAAAGGTCGAGACTATCTAGCTCTGCGACTATCCTGGCATCCTCTGGCGTCATCTCAGACTGTTTCCACATAGATATGGTGCGGCCTAGACTATCCTGGAACTGCTCAACAGATATCGGGCTCAGGTCCTTCTTTGAATAGACACCAGGCTTTGTGGCCCTTACCTTCGCCTCTTTTGGCAGCATCTTGTAGAACGTGTTAAAATCAGTCAGAGCGTTCATCTTGAGCATCTCATTGACTTTTTCAGTCCCGAGATTAAACACCCTCTTTATCTGTGCGAGCGCCTCTTTTTCAGGAAGATTGCGTTTTGATACAAAGTCTTTTGACTGTATCACTATGGCATCAGGATTGGACATGATATCCATAACGTTCTTTTGCCCGCGAAATAAGTCATATACCGTATTGAGCGTTGATTTCCTGAGCGATGGCGTCATAGGATTTTTTGTCTGATTGATATACTCACGCTCAATAGACCAGGCTGAATGCGCCATCGCTGTTTTTTCTGCTCTTGAATAATCCCTGAACTCATGATTGTCAGCGATCGCCCTTTCATAATCGTTGAACGCCCTTATCTTTGAGAAAGAACGCATCGTAATTGCTGGCAGACGGAACATAATACCCTGGACCTCACCCATAAGGTGTCCAGTGATCCAGTCCTCCATGAACCGCCTGCCATCCCATCCCTCTTGCTGGCCAGTTATATTCCTGTATCCCTGCTGGCCGATACCATAGAACATATCCCCAACGAACCTCATCCCCCAATTCTGCGGGCTGTTTATGACGTTGAGGACCACACCGCGACCGAACCCTTCTGCTGCTACACGTAGCCAGTCATAAGTTGTCTGCGGTAATGACCCCTCATATTCTGACGGGGAAAGACTATCCTGAGCTCGGTATGTTTTTACGCCGGTACGTGCCAGGTCAGACACCGACGATATTATCCCCATATTTATCGCCTGAGCACCACTTTCAAGGATGAGCTGCTTTGGTATCTGAGTGGCCGTAAACCGTCCGATCGCGCGGAAAGCCCCCGTCATATTGCGTAGCTGTGCCGGAACGTAGCCGATCGCACGGACTGCCTGCTCCGCACCTGGCGTGCCCTTAGCGAGCGCTGCGATGCCCTGAGGCATCTTGATAGCGCCTGTCGCGGCTGAAAGCATAGCAAAGTTTATCACGCTGCCTAGCACGTTCCCGGCCTGCGCCCAATTCGCGTACTGAGCATCCGGGTCCATCCCATATATACGGTGTCCATCAGCACCGACGAGCTCGAACGTGAGCCCTTTCATGAAGTTTTTCTTGAACGTCTCAAGCGCGAGATTTTCCTTGTATACCCCGCCCCTGGAGAGCTCAAGCTGTTTGAGAGGAGGGGGCAAGGCGTTGTAACGACGCCGGTTCTGCTCCTCGAAATAATCTACGAAATCGTCGTAAAGATCAGAATATAGAGGTTTTCGTTGTATTTGATTTACATTGAACTTGAGGTCATCAGCATTGAATATGTCGTCAATCTCGCTGGTAGATGTGTCAAACTGAGCACCACGACCCTTGACCTCATATTCCATCTCCTCAAAACTTTCAAGTGGAATACGCACACCTTCGCTTTCTTTGAGTGGTTTCCATGCCTTAAAGGCGTTTTCAAAATTACGCCTTATCTGGACATCCCACTCCTGTCGGAGCTCATCTTCTCTCTGAAGGGCCTCCTCAGGTGTAACACCGATATCTACCGATATTTCAGGTAGTCGGCGTGGTCTTATTATAGCCATGTTTTATTCGTTAAAAGCTGTCCCTTTCAGTTTTCTTGACTGCTCCTCCATACGTAATACTTCTGCCTGTTTTTCTTCTCTCGCCTTGAGTGTTGGAGATGCCACTATATAATTCTTAATAGATGGCATAATATCGTCAACAGGTATCATCGTTCCGTCATACTGTATTAAAACAGGTTCACCGTTCTTTTTATCAAGCAGACCTGAAACTGGTATTTGTCCAGCGGCCATCGCACTCAAGATGATCCAGCGATACTTCGGATTATTTATATCCTTGCTATCGAGCACCATATTTGCATCTTCAGCACTTATCGGCGCACCATCGCTCAGACCAGAACCGCTGGTATTGAGCGTCCGATGGACAATATCGAGAGCTTTTGCGGTATCGCCAAGGTCCAGATCACCCCAAAAATCTCCCTGCCAATCGACATTGAGACCACGAAGATTTTTATCAGCTTTGTTGATAAAGTCCCTGACATGCTTGACCATGGATTCGTTTCCAGCACCAAGGATCATCTCGGCCCTTTTCCTTCTTCTTTTGTCCTTGCTGTTAAGGTCCTCACGAGCCTGCTCAATAATGTTTTCAGATATACTTTCTGCCATATTGGAAACAGATATTTGTGCATTTCTAGGACCTCCCCGAAAATCTTCACCACGCACCCCTGCCTGCTGAAGAAATCTAGGGTATCGCATCTGGATATACAGTCTCATCATGTTTGCACCACCATCCTCATCTCCGGCGAAATCAAGGAGGGTAAGCATGTTCTGCGTAAGGGCAAGCTTTTTTGCCTCGGGGTCTTTTATGTTTTCTTTTATCCAATTATTCTGTTCAGTAAAGCGTTTCTGAAGAACCGATGGAACGGTAGCAGCACGTGTGACGTTCTGAGCATCACGCAGCATCGTCCCTGTAGCCTGGACTACGTTGCTATCACGATCATCAGAGTAGACCGCTTTGTCAGTAAGGCGATTGACAAGCGCTTGTGTGTCTGATGATATCTTTTCCATAGCCGGTGTCATCATCCTTGGGTCAGCCACACCAAAAAGCTGCCTGGGTACAAGAGCTATTGTCTGTTCACGCTTGTCTTTTGCAAGTTTCTGTATGTCTTTAAGGTCGTCAAGGCCATCTCCAGCTCCACGGCTTGCAGCAGCCTGCCTGCTGAGTGCGAGCTGGTCATCTCTCATCCTGAGCATTATCAGGTTGTTTAAGTGGGACATCCCAGGTACGACTCGGTTATACTCTTTCCGCATAGTCCTGAGATTTTTACGGGCATTCTGACGTATTTTCTTGTCAGTAGAAGTCTGCGCGAGACGTTTCTGTTTGACCATCTCATCAACGAAGGTGTCATAATCGACATCACCGACACCTGGTATCTCAAACTCAAAGCCCTTTTTGCCGCCCTCTCCAGGGATACCAAGCTTGTGTACCTTCCGGGCCAGCTCCAGCCGCTCAGGACCGGTACTGAACTCAGATTTACGTGCACCAGCGAGGTTCGCAGCCTGTCCTGCGACGTTTGCAACACCCTGTATGATGTTGCCAGCAGCCCCAAGAGCATTTATCTGGTTAGCCCTTCCCGCCTGCTGGATGTTTATGAGCCTCTCGGCTATGCCACGAACGCCTGAATCTGCCATTTTTATCCCCTCTTAAACAGGACCAATACCGGCCCCGATATCTTCAACAGCACTTCTACGAATATGACCGCTCTTACTGCCGAGACGCCTGAGATCTCTGCTTGATATTGTCCTGGGGTCAATACCCATCGCCTCAGCATTTTTCCATCCACGGTTTCTAGCTGGTCCCATCGCAGCTTGAGTTTGTGCAAGCTTTGTCTCAAGAGCCATCTGCTCTCCAGCGAGTTGTCGCGATATATCCTCAGCACGCTGTGTTGTCTGAAGTGACATCCCGAGCTTTTGAGTATCAAGACCTGCCAATTCACGTCCAAGCTGCGCCTGTACGGACGACGTAAGATCACGCGACGCTGTACCAGCCTGTCCTAATACCTGGCCGCTTTGGAAATTGGCCTGCCTGCGAAGTGCACCCATCTGGCGTGCGATGCCCTGCACGATGTCTCCTTTCTGTTTTGCAAAATCAGACTGTATTTTGCCGAACTGCTCTTTTCCCTTGTTTACAGCAGCCAAGAAAGCACCAGACCCACCGAGACGACGCTGACCAAATGACCTCGTGAGCTCTTTGTTCGCCTCATCATAACTGTCAGAGACCTCCTGTAACTGTTCATCAAGATTTTCAAGGGCCTGTTTCTCCTGCTCATCAGCCTCTTTCTGAGCCTCCTGGACATTGAACCGTATCTCATCAAGAGACCTCTGTGCATTTTCAGCTATGCTTTGAAGTCCAGCTTTTAACTGCCCCTGAGCAACGGTCTTTAATTTCCCTGACGTAGCGTTGATCGATGTCTCGATCAGGCCCAAAGCCTCTTCTTCGCTCGCCTCATTGTTCTTGATCATGTCCCCTATCTGAGTAAGAGCACTCTCTAAAGCAGGTATCTCGGCAAAAGATACATCTCGTGTAGCTTTTATTCTTCCGATCGTTGAAAACAATCCATTGAGAATACCACCAGCAGCGCTTATGATCCCACCGATCATGCCGCCAGCACTTCCCGTATCCCCCTGTTCAAGTATTTCAGCCATATCGTCCTCCTAGAAACGAAAGCCTGCCGATATCCCGGCAGACACGTTTAGTCCCGTGTTCTTATCAAAAAAGTCTTTAAACGGGCGCGTAACATATACCCCAGCATCGACTTCAATAAGGTCGTTGCTCCACAAGTCTTTTGCCACTCCCATGCCAATGCTCTTTTTCCCGCCAAATGCGTCCACGCTCCATCCGTCAAGTATCCATTTATCATGCTTGCTCTCAACAAGCTCAAGGGAAAGTCCGACATCATTCTGCTTGCCGATAAGGATGGTCCCCTTCGGCTGTTTTTTCAGAATTACTGCCGCAGCTTTAATTAAAGCCAGCGGACCTCCCCTTGCTGCTTGTTGGTGGGCCGCGATTATTTTGGGCTCTCTAAGGCCGCCGTCCCCTTCTTGGTCTTTGATAGAGAAAGCCATCCAAAGAAATTGGTAATAAACGCAATAAACTTCTTTAGACCTCCGACTATCTTCAAAATAACAGTATCGGCTCTATCAGGGGTGAACTTCGTGAGTAGTGATAAGAGTATCACGAGCGCCTTAGCGATCCACCTGGACAGACCGACGACGATCGACAGCAGTAGGATGATGTTTGCGGTCACATATTTCCAGCCACCGCCAGCCTTGATGCTCTCGATGAGCGTCTTTACTATCTCGATGTTTCCCTTGCCGTC
>Ga0180433_10008827_pt1 | contig 12471 bp, 19 predicted proteins | sample SS_ome_8_FD_132980 | JGI IMG/M metagenome (GOLD analysis project Ga0180433, IMG submission 132980) | Hypersaline lake sediment archaeal communities from the Salton Sea, California, USA - SS_1_D_1 metaG | ecosystem: Environmental > Aquatic > Non-marine Saline and Alkaline > Hypersaline >... | reverse complement strand
ATGACCTCTATATACACATATTTGGGGTTTTTTGTACTATATATGGTATATTTAACGATTCTATACTACTATATTTTTATCCCCTGTAATATTGGGGATAAATCCTGAAAGGATTTATGTTAATTTTTTAATCAAAGTATTGATCCATTCTTATACTATTTTTTTCTAATTTTTTAGCAAATGTTATATCTGCTTTATTTTTTTTAAGATAACTATCTTTTAGTTCGTGTACTAGCCAATATTGTGGTAATGTCAGCCTTTCGTACATTTTATCATTGTTTTTATTCCATCTTGGAAAAATTATAAGTGGTATGCTGTTGGCATGGTCAGCTGCATTTTTTATTTGTTTACTCCATTCTTTTGAATTATAAAATACGTGTTCTTTGTTTCTTCCTTTAACATCTATTGCATAACATTTTTTTTTAAAATAATATATTATATCTGCTTTCCAGTGGGATCCTATCCCGCTATTTGGTAGTAATTCAACAAAATGTTGTTTTTTTATTTTATCTAAAGCTTTATATGCGTGTACTTCGTAGTATTTCCCTGTATCTAAAGGAGTTGTTTTTTTATTTTGTTCTAATGTCGCTATTTCTTGTGTTGTATCGTAGTATTGCCCCCAGTATTTTAAATCTTGTTTTAGTATTGTTGGTTTCAATCCTGTTTTACTTCTTCCTAGTCTATCAAACATAAAATATGCTATATGGTTGGTTTTTGTTTCTTGGTTTTTGTAGATATATGGATATATCCAATATTGTGTTGCTTCTCTTAGTAATATGTCTATTGTTCTGCTTAGCTGTGCCGTATATACTATTTCTACATTTCTTTTACGGTTTAAAAATACGATCTTCATTATTTCTTTATTTATATTTGCCATGCTTGTTCTGGCAAATAGCCAGAGCCATAATTCATCAAATAGGGCGATACAGTTTTTCATTTTTTGTATATCATCTAAACTTTTTATAGCTTGATAATCTATTCCTTTTAAATGGTAGTTGCTATATATTAATTGGTTTTTATCATTAGCTTTTTTTGCGTATCTTGTCATTAGCATTGTTTTACCATTTCCCATTAATCCAAATACTCCTGTTATTGCTGGCATTTTCTATCACCTAAGTACAATTTTTTTTCTTTTTATTCTTCACCTTCAATGAACAATCATAACAATAATCTGCATAACCATCTGGAACACCAATCATTACATTATTACATCTTTTACATCTAGCCCACATCATATCACCTATTTTCAGGGAAAAACAATTTCTCCATTTTTTACCAACCGTTCTAACCACTTAACTGTAATATGACCTGCGAATGTTTCAGCTTCTATATTTGCATATTTCCAAACAACTATTACAAAATCGCCTTTTTTAATATTGTCCATAGCATAATCAAAAAGTTTACTACCATAATAAACATTTATAGATTGGCTTTTGTCATCAAAACAAAAATAAGTTGTTTTGTACCAGCATCCATCTACATATTTTATCGTTCCATAATTATAATGTAAATTATGGTCTGGTAAAACAGGTCTATTAATACCTTCAATCCCAAAAGTTGCTACTGTTGATAATGTAATTAATATAATAAGTCCTAAAATAAAATATGTTTCTTTACTTATTTTCATATCATATCACCTAAGTTAAGGGTTAAATAAGTTGCTTTATTTTTTCATACATAGACATGAATGTTTCCATTTCCCAGACATCTATATTTGCATGACCAAGACCAAGAATATTATCAAGTAACATCCATTCTTCTTTTGTAAATTTATCCATAACATTTTCACTTCCTAAAGTTAAGCCTTCTTTAATTCTTTGTTAATATCATATCTAAATAAACGGTTGTTTTTTTGTTTTGATTTGTTTTTTTTCATTTTAGATACCTTCATTCTAAAAACGGGGGGGCATATTTATCCCTGACCTTTTTTGAAGCATGTCTTAAATAATATCCAGACTTTTTACGTGGTCGTTTATCCTTCCCACGTTTACCAACATTCTTAGCATTTTTCAAACCCTCTTTAGTACGTTCAGATATTAGTTCACGTTCAAACTCTGCCATAGCACCAATTATTCTAAAAACAAGTTTACCATGACTTGTACTAGTATCAAAGTTCTGACTTGTACAAATAAAATCAATATTACGTTTTTCAAATTCATCAACGATATTTAATAAATGTTTTAATGATCTGCCAAGCCTATCAAGTTTCCAAACAATAACAGTATTAAATAATCCTTTTCTCATATCAAACATTAAATGATTTAATTCTGGTCTACTACTTTTTGCACCTGATGTTTCATCTACATACACATTATAAACCTTAATGTTTTGTTGAGAACTAAAGGTTTTACATGCTTTGATTTGATGTTCAGGTTCTTGGTCTCCTTTAGATACCCTACAGTAAATCGCACAAATCCTTACATTTTTATTAGACTTGTTCATTCTCATCATCTTTTCTATTACAATACCAACGATAAATCAAACCAAATACTAAACTACCAACAAAAACAATTCCCATAATAATCAAAGTCCGAGGCACCAGCTTTGTACAAAATGTTTCCCAATCCATCATAATTACTTATCCCCATTTTTTAAACTAAAAACAATTTCACCTGTTCTTAATTCAACTTCTACTTTTCTAAAATCATAATCAACAACAAAGGTCTCCCTATCATCATAAAAATAGTTTAACACTTCCTTATTATCAATCGGTTTCTTTATCATAATATTACCTTTTCTGCCATTTCTTAATTCTTTCTTTCAAATCCAAGAACCCATTCTAGACAACTAACCATTGTGTAAACAACATTATTAAATTCACCACAATTAAATTGGTCATCTCTAATTTTTTTCAAAGTATTATACATTTCAATGACTTCTTTTTCATCTTTCATTTTTCACCAACTTTTACCTTACGTTTTTTATCTATCATCTTTTTACTAATACCCGTAACACGTTCAAAAACATCAAAGTCAAAATTAGGCAAAGCAACAGCATCCTTAACACCCTGCACACTAGCATCATTAAAAGCCTGCTTCCAACTCTTATGCAAATCTTCATCGTCTTTAAGTAATTCAAAGTAAAACCAATCTGGGAAACTTATTTCTTCAAAATCTTCAAAACTTATGGGTTTATCAAATAAGTATACTGTTTTTGGTTTTTCTGTATTGAAACAACCTGTATGTTTATTAGATATGTTCCAACGTCCTGTGTTCCTATGTCCTGTGTTCCTATGTCCTGTGTTACTATCTCCTGTGTTCCTATTTCCTGTGTTCCAATGTCCTGTGTTACTATCTCCTGTGTTCCTATGTCCTGTGTTACTATCTCCTGTGTTCCTATGTCCTGTGTTACTATCTCCTGTGTTACTATATCCTGTGTTATCATCTCCTGTGTTCCAATTTCCTGTGTTACTATCTCCTGTGTTCATATCTCCTGTGTTACTATCTCCTGTGTTACTATCTCCTGTGTTCCAATGTCCTGTGTTACTATCTCCTGTGTTACTATCTCCTGTGTTCATATCTCCTGTGTTACTATCTCCTGTGTTACTATCTCCTGTGTTCCAATGTCCTGTGTTGTTTTTATCATCAAAATCAAAAAAAACCTCACTAATAAACCTGAAACTACTACACAAATGCTTCTCAACAACACCAGATGCATCACTATCGACCAAACCACGAGGTTCAACAATAAAAACACGACAACCCCGCTCATACCACATATTCCAAAAACGAGTAACATGATAACCAGACTCACACATCACCAAATTATCAACCTCTGGCAACCACTTACCTTTACCATTCTTACCTTTGGGTAGATACTTCGTAAAATCAAAACCACTATACTTACCATTATTATCAACGTCTATAACTTTATACCAAACAACATCACTCATTTTCCTTGTTCTCCTTTTAACAATTACCTTACGTTTTTAATTTAATATCCCTGCTTTGTTAAATTATAATCTTTTCTTAAAATATACCAACTGAGAAACATAAACGGAAACAATAACACTCCAAAACAAATAAAGAAACAAATTCCTATTATTTTTTCTTTGTCCATTGTTTATTCCTCAAAATATGGGGGCATACTCATTTTTACACCATATAAAACATTGAGTATGTCAGAACTTTTGATTTTATTATGTTTTTTGTTTTAAATGGCGGTTGGTGATGGGAATTACTTAGATAGCTTCAAAAAATATATGAATTTATCAATTTGAGTATGCCCCATATTTTTCCTATCTAATTTATGGGGAGTATCCGTACTTCCCACTATTTCATATATATGTATAGTTTATATAGTTTATGTTATTATTAGTAAAATTATAGTTATCATAAATAATAGAAAAAATAGTAGGTATATTTGTTTTAGTTTTGGTATTTGTTTAAATTCTGTTATTAGTCTTTTGTAGTTGTCCTCATATGTTAGTATGTAAAAAAATACAAACCAAAACAGGAGTATTCCTGCCATATTGCTTAGATTTAGGAGTATTTCTAACCAATTCATGATTCTTGTATCATATAGCTGTATAATATTGATAAGTTTTCTATTTGTTGTTTTAATGTTGTTCTCATTTGAGCTTTTTGCAGATCATTTGCGTTTTTACAATATTTTTTAAATACTATTTTATTGGTCCTTGTCAGTTTTTTTACATCATAATCATAATATCCCATTTTTTATCTACTCCATTTAAATATTTGTTTTTTAAATTCGTTTATAAAATACATTAGATGTTTCCACCAATTTATTTGAGTATTTAATATGTATAATATGAATATTACAAAGCCTATTGGAATGAGTATTTCGAGCATTTCAACCTCTCATTTATTTTAAAGGGTAGTATGTATATTATTATTGAAGTTGTAATTATTGTAATCATTCCTATTAATCCTATATTTATTAGTATATTATACGTGTAGCCTGTTAATACATCTATATATGCACATGTTGACAAGCCCATTATAGCTGGTATAAAACTAAAAAATACTTTTCCACATTTTATATAATTGGTTCCTTTGTTTTGGCTTTTTTTTCTCCGCCCCCATATTAAACCAATGTGGTTCGGATTTACTTTTTCTATATACATATGGTTAAATTCATTTGGATTTTTGTATAATACTATTTTTTTAAATTCAATATTCTTAAATCTTTTTTGTATTATCATTTTTATATTTTTCATTTTTTAAACCACATTCCTAATTTATTTTTTATTTTTTGTACTTTCATTTTCATTATTACTGTTCCTAATTGTCCTATTTCTTGATTTGTCATTTCTGTTTTACATAATGGTTTATATTCTTCTGGGATTTTGTCAAGATTTACTTTATGTTTCATTTTTTCCCCATCATTTCAAGTATTTGTTTTTCCTTCTGTGTTTGTTTATCTATTGTAAATTTGGTTATGTCTACTATTTCTTGTCTACCTTTTCCTTCTAGACTTGTTACATATTCAGTATATCCATCTATCCAGTATTGTAAAAATTTGACATCATATATCTGTGCAAGAGTATCACATGTTGTAAGATTTGGTATTGTGCGGTTTCTAAGTCTTGTTTTTCTTCTTTTCCATTTTTCATTAAGAAGTATTTCTACAACTTTAGCCAGTTCGCTTTTTTCTTCTCGACCTTGCATAAGATCGTTTTTTAAGTCCTCTTCGACTATATTCATTTTATCCACCTAATGACATATATAAAGCTGCGGAGCTAATTATTGTTGCTAATACGTTTATTATAAGGAGTATTATTATAGCTAAATTAGGAAGGTCCAGATGTTGTTTTGTAAATTCGTCTGCTAGGTTTCTATTAAGAAGCATGTCTATCACTTTGCTATCAAAGTTAAGCCCTTTGATTTTGTTTATTACTACTGTTTTTTCTGCTCCTGTATCTCTATCTGTAAAGCTTCTGGTTTCTTCTTCTCGTTCTATGTATTCATGGTTTATCGGTAGGCTTATTCCTTCAAGATAAATAAGAGTTCGTATGTTTCCTTTTAAATATGTTCCTGTATCAAGTTTAAAATAAGTGTTTCCATCTAATGTAAATTTATCGTCTTTTTCATTTAGCCATACCCATGTACTTCCTTTTCCTTCTTTCAAGACTATACAAAGTATATTATTTTTTTTATAGTTTACACTACCTTTTTTTATTTTTGCTTTTTTCATTTCATATTTCTCCTTTATCTTCTACCAAAGTTTAAACCGTAATATAATCCTGCCATTGATAGGATTATTGCGAAACAAAAAAGTATAACACCTATCCACCATCCTACAGAGAATATTGAATTAGAAATATAATTTAATGCTAATGCTAATGCTATCGGAGTATCTAAAAACATTAATATTGGTTTCCAGATGTTCTTTTTTTCTTCTTGATCTGCCCAAAAGCCTAATAAAAAGATTGCCAGCATTAATATTATTCCTAAAAAGTTTATACCTAATGTTATTTCCATACTATCACCTATTGAGTTTTCATTTTCTATTTTTGTTCTATAATTTATAAAATAATTATTATAAGTTACATTATCATTTGTAAGATTGATAAAAACTATGTAATTCCATCCATAAAACATAGAATTTGTAAAGTTATAATATATTGTAGAATTATAAACTGTATCAGATGTTGAATATTTTAAAAGTTCGTTTACAATTTCTATTGTATATGTTATTGGATCTCCGTCATCATCATAAACATAACAACTAAAATTCTGATTTATATTATTATCAATTGAGTTATTAACAGGGTTGAAACTTGTAGCATTTGGCAGTACGCTAGGGCTGGCTGGTTGGGATTGACTATTTCCTATTTCATAAAAAGTAGAAGAGTCATTCATAATTACTTTATTTGTTACATCTATCCAATTTGCCGACCTTTCAATATTACTAAAACGGATTTCATCAATCTGACCGTTGAGATATCCACTCGTACCAGACCAGGAGGCACCCACAAAGGCACCTCTTTCTGCACTGTTAAAATTTGCACCTGTAAAAGTAGACTTCATATATCTTAATGTATCATCTGTATAGAAATGATAATTTATGTTTAAACCATGTTTTAATGCAACATAATGTTTATTTGTATCATAATTTACGCTATAATTATCGTATCCTGTTCCAGATCCACCTGCAAAAGCAGTTCTATAGTTACCTGTTGATTGTAATTCAAAATACCATTCATAGGCAGCTTGTTTTGCAATAGTTAAAACACGTTGTTGCACATTGGTTACATCTGGTGATATTACTGCTTCAAATGTCATTGGCATAACATTATTGCTATATACACCAGAAGGGATTGTAATTGTATCGCCATTTCCATCTAAATCTTGACCGTTACCTATTCCAAAAATTGTTTTAGTCGGTAGATCACCGTTATAGGTCATATCATTTCCATTAGAAGTAGAGTCAATACAATCACCAGAATCTTCATTCATATGATATACACCTGTGAAATGTTCATCCCAAACATTAGCTGCATCTTCCTGATTACTGGCTTCTGAATTACCATAATAACAATAGATTATAGTGTCATTACTAGACCAAAGATTTGTTTTAACCCAAATATTGACATAATCATTAACTCCACCTGTGATATATTCTTCTATTTCATGGGGTAATTGTACTGTTTCGGTTTCATCTGTGAAAGCAATATCGTCTAAATCATTTTGACAATTACTTAAAATATCACTATCGTTTGCATTACCATCATTTAAATAAATTCTAATTGGAAAATCTTGTAAATCTTCATCAACTTGTTCATGTTGTATTGTAATCATTGTTTTATACTGCCAACTACTAGACCACCATTCATATTCTATATATCTATTTCCTTTTATACTTGGTATTAAATCTATTTTAAAACTTTCATTACTTGCTTTACAATTCATATGATAGTTTATAACATAATAATTTTCATTTTCTGCAATTATGCTATTATTTATATTTATTAATCTTTTATTATAAATATTTAAATCTTTTTGTTTTTCATAATTTATTTCTGTTGATAAATCATTTTTAGATAATTTATTATAATTACCTGTTTTACTTACAATAAAAGGCATATCAAAACTTGTTAAAGCTTCTCTTTTATAGATTAATGAAATATCTTTAAAACCATATTCTTCATATAATTTAATATCATCAACTAATATTATATCTACATTTTCATTACTGTTTACAGGTATTTGTATTAATATAAATAATATAAATATTGTTAATAATATTTTTTTCATTTTACCATGGTATCCATTCTTTTATGAAGGTATAAACTATATATCCTATTATTAGAAAGCATATTGTAGAAAATAGATTTATTAGTAATCTAGCATAAACATTATTTATATTCCCAAATGTTATATAATCACCTAGTGAAGTTATGAAGGTTATAAAATTATCACCTTCGTTAACTCCTTCTGTTGTATCATTGTAATTTATTGATAGGTTATCATTATTTAAATATCCATCATTGTCAATATCTACATTATAAAAAAAACCATTTACAATATACATACTTACTAGAATTACTGTTAGTAATATCATTAAGCGGATTCGCCATGCTCCGACTACTCCGCTCATTTATTCCCCCCCATTTCCACCTTTATTATTTACTACATACTGCATTAATAAAATAATTATTCCTGCTATTAATATAAATGGTAGTACGAAGAATGGAAAAAATCCTAATATTACACTTACTACTATTCCTGTCCCCCCTGCTATAGCATATGTTATTGCTGGCGGGTTTTGTTTTGCTTTTAATCCTTTTATCAATATAAACGGTGATAATGTACAGAATAATGTTATTATTAGCCCTACAATAGCTCCTAAAACTCCATCTATTGGCGGTAATAGATCACTTTCAACTGGTTCTAATATTGGTTCTGTGGCTGGTCTAGGTATCACTATACAATCATGTGTTGCTTTTAATCTAATGGGAACTCTATTGTTTACTTCCCACATTTCAACTCTCCAGTTTCCTTCTGATGGGGTTATTATGTTTCTTGGAATATTTTTATATCCTATTTCTAATCCTTTTTCAAAAAATATTGTTTGTCCTTGTGGTACATAGTTGCCTAATGAATTTTCTTTTTTAAATATTAACCCCATTCTTGTATCAAATTTTAAATATACATCAAAAGCCTCATCTTCGTAATAGCTGTGTTTTCCAAATTCTACATAATTATTCTCATCATAGACTACATAGAAATAAGATTCAAAAGTTTCCTGTCCTTTGAATGTTACGTTATATCTACCTATCGGGCTATCTTGTGATATAAAAAACCTGTATACTCCTTCTCCTGCTGGTAAAACTGTACTATATCTGCTCGTTTCTCCTTTCGGAGTTGTTATTGTAAACGTGGCGTTATTGCCTAATGATTTATAAGCTATTTCTGCATGGCTATATCCTGCAATATATCTATCTTTTGATATCTGCATATATTCAACATTATAACCTGAATAGTTTTGTCCACTTGTATTCACATATAAAAATTCATTATCTACTTCTACATATTCGTAACCATTCCATATGTATTCTCTTATTATATATGTTGATGGGTTCCAAAAAGCTGTATATGCGTAAGCTGTTCCTGTTGGTTTTTCAAATAATGTTATTGTATATTCATTTTCTGTTACATCATTTAATTCTTCATATGTTAGCATTCCTCTATTGTTTGCTGTAAAACTTATATTTACATTTTCCCCTATTTTTGGCTCTGATGGATCCAAACTTGAAATACTTCCTGTTGGAGTCAATGTACCATTTACAACTCTAAACCATAATCCATCTGGATCACCTGTCGGATTTATACGCACCCAGAAAGGTCCTTGATCTGGGCTAAATATATTTATCTCATAATTGGTAACTCCTTCTTCTGGGTTTAAATCGTTTACATCTATGTATAAATAAGCATATTCACCGTATACTAATGCTTCGGTTGTAATGTATTCTGCTGTTCCTGAATAATCGCCCCAGAATCTATCCCACCAGCTTATACCTTCTTTATGTATTGTTATTTGATAACCTGAATCTGGTACTCCACCGTTATCTGCTAATTCAAATTTAGAAGGAAGTTTATATTTAAGTATTAATTGTTCTCCTGTTGTATAATTATATTTATCTGTTGACAAATACCAGTATAATTCTGTGCCTGTGTATTCTTCTATGTTTTCCTGTGTTTCTGTTGTGAAATCTATTGGGGTTAAATATATGTTATAAGTATTTCCACTGTATAATATTTTAGTTGTTGTATAATTTGTAAATGTTGTATATACTCCGTTTACGGCTCCTCGTGGATTATTAGAAGTTGTATAACCTCTAAATTCTAATGTGTTTGTATCGCCTAATTCTAAATCATCTGATATTAACTGTATTTCTAATCTATCTTCATCTAGTAGATATGAAGAATTCACTGTCATTTCTTCATCATTTATATAGAATTTACCCCATACCATGTTCGATGTTGTATATATTGGACCTACAAAGGGGCTTTCAAAATATTCAAGTTGGTTTCCTGTTTCTATGTCGTAAAGTTTTACTATTATAAAGTCGTCTTCTGTTTCTTCTCCATATGTTTCGGCATCATAGTCATCATTTGTGAATATATACATATTTTCATCAGTACCATAACCATTATAATAATCTGATAAAAATAAACTTCCATTAGAATGAAAAACAATATCTTTAATATAATGGTCTTCATCTGCATCTGTTGAAAAATAGTCTACTTGTCCACAAGATACACCACCATAACCTGTTGTATTAATATATACACTTCCATTTGTAGCATGCCCTAATGCTATAACATCACCATTATTTGAAACATCAAAATTTATATAATTATGTTCGTCTGTGCTGTCTTTACCATCTAATAAATTATATTTTGTTTGTAAATTATCACTATATTTATTTAAGTCGTTGTAATGTTCCATTACATATATTTCATCATTAACCCAAACAGATTTGGAAGTAGATAAAGCTGAGCTTTCAAGAGTATTTCTATATTCATAAGCTGTAAAATCAGATTTACCGACATAAAATGGTTCATATATTCTAATATTATATTGTCCAACATCATAACCTGCTATACAAAGCTGGTTATTATTATCAGGATTTATAACTAATGAACCATCAAAACCAGTAAAAAAAACTTCAGTAAAATTGTTTTTATGATAAACATAAGTGAAACCATTATAACTAGAAGTTGCCAAAAAATCTGTCATCCATGCAATACTATTTTTTCCACCAGTTATAGATCTATGATAAAACCAATTATCAGAATTTGTATCTGATACATCAAAAATATAACAACTATCGTTAGAACGACCGACAGCTATATAATTATCATCAAGCGACCATTCAAGTGTAACAGGTTCTTGAGTAGTACCAAAACTATATTGATAAAGCACATTATATTGGCCATTTAAATCTGTAGAAGTTAAATCTAAAACAATAAGCCATTCTTCTTGACCTACTTGGTTATATGCTTGTATATAAGCTAACATTGTTTCATCATGTGAAATTCTTAATTGTCTACAAGCTGCTTGTCCTAAGTCATGTGTATAAACTTTATGCCATAAAGTACCATCTGTGGCTATTACTGTTATTGTATTTGTTGGAATTATCAGCATTATAAAACTAAGTAAAACTAAAAATGTGATTATTTTTTTCATTATATTTTTTTCTCCATTTGTTCTATGTGTATTAATTTTATACTAATATACACTATTAGTAGTATTGAAAATAAAATATTTGCGATTGTAGCTATTAAAGTTAATAAAGAAATTAGAATATAGGTTATTATATCTATTTTCTGAATCCTAGGTATATTAAACCAACTCCTAAACCTACTAAGCCAAATGTGAAGCCGTAAACTATAAGGTCGAGTGTAGTTGTTAAACCGCTAACTCCTGTTATATTTGTATCTTCGACATTATACACTCCTGTTGCGTTTGCATCATATATAACATCATTTTTAAAACCTGCTATAACTGGAAGTAAGACTACACCTATAATTATACTTACTGCTCCCATTATTATTTTTGTACCGTCAAATGACATATTTTTATATGGCTTTTTAGAAATTTAAGTTTATTTTCTGAATCCTAGGTATATTAAACCTATTCCTAGTCCAACAAGCCCAAATGTGAATCCGTAAAGAATAAGATCAATTACTGATGTTAAACCGCTAACTGCAGATACGTTTGTATCATCTTTTGCTGTATTGGTAAAACCTGCCATTAGTGGAAGTAAGACTAAACCTATAATTATACTAATTGCTCCCATTATTATTTTTGTACCGTCAAATGCCATATTTTTCCACCTCTGCCTTTTATTAATGTTATATGTCATATTTAAGTATTTACCCATTTCTAAGTAACATGCTATACATTGACATGGATTTTTACCCATGGGTAAAAAAATTTTCTTTTTTTTTTTTTTTTTTTTTTTTTTTTTTTTTTTTTTTTTTTTTTTTTTTTATTTTT
>Ga0180433_10008825_pt1 | contig 12472 bp, 11 predicted proteins | sample SS_ome_8_FD_132980 | JGI IMG/M metagenome (GOLD analysis project Ga0180433, IMG submission 132980) | Hypersaline lake sediment archaeal communities from the Salton Sea, California, USA - SS_1_D_1 metaG | ecosystem: Environmental > Aquatic > Non-marine Saline and Alkaline > Hypersaline >... | reverse complement strand
TTTAGAGATAAAGTATTTTTCACTATCCCAAAGACCCTCTTTAATTGTTTGTGTGATAAAAAGGTTTCGAGTATTTTCTCCGGAGAACTCATCTATTACAAGTTGTTTAACTTTACTAATTTTATCATTTTTCATAGGCATAACGATGGTTTAATTTTTTAAAATAATTTATGTTTTTAATATCGTTTTTTAGATTATCAGTAGTTTTAGGGCTTTCAAAAACTAAAAAGATATTCTTTTCTAATGTTTTTTTATTTAAAATATTTTTTATCCATTTAAAATCAAAGTTTGACTCCCACAAATTTTTATGTTCGTCCACAGGATTATTTTTATCACCTCCAGAGATATGAAAATAAAAAGGGTTTAATTCTGTAATACAATCTCTAATGAATTTTTTGTAATTTATATTTTGGTAGCAAGCTGCTTTAATAGCTTTCTCAAAGTCAAAACAGATATTATTAGTTTTGTTAATTTTTTTCAGCTCATTTATTTTTTGTCCGTACATAGGCTGGCCAAAGATATCTAAACCAGGCATATTCTCTATTAAAATTCTTTTATCATTAATTTTCTTGAGATTTTCTCTGAATGTTTTGAATGTATGATTTTGTCCGGGATGAACAATGATATAAGGGCTGTTGAAAAAATCTGCTAATTCTACAGTTTTATTCCAAACACTAAGCTGTTTCTTTTTTATAATGAACTTATGAAAACCCTGATTATTAGTATTATGTATGGTTACCGGCGCATTTTTTAGTTTAGCTAGCGCCTTATAATCATGTGCATGAGAAGAATTGTTATATAATTCAATAAAATCAAATTTTTTTTCTTTATACAAATTAATCGCCTTTCTAAACAAACCTTTATTATTTGTCCACAATTTTATACCGTATTTAATCATGAAAAGTTTTAATTAATTGAAAATTCTTGAGTTACTCATTTTTATATTTATAATATAAATTTTTGTTGTATTTTTTGTAAGGATAAAAATTACACTTTTCGAACAATTTAATTGATGGAATATTATCTTTTTTTATCTCTGCCAAAACAACTGCATCTTTTTTTATTTTTTTTACCTCTCTTAATGATTCCCGAAGTAACTTAGCGCCAAGTCCTTTTTTATGATAATTAGGGTCAATAGCTATAGAAATAGTATAGTTTTTATCACCATCGGAGTCAAGCCGGCAATAACCAACAACCTTACCATTTTTATTTTCCAAAACAAAGCAATAATTATCTTTATTTTGAAGGTATTTATCTATAAACCAGTTGTTATGATTTCTTAAATCAATTTCTTTTTGGTTGTGAGATTTTTTTCTGGTTAAAGAATGATTTCTTATTTGCCAAATTGTTTGAGAGTCTTCCTTTTTTGCTTGCCTAATCATAAGATTGTTATTTAATCAAATCCCAACTTAATGGAGTGCCTCGCTCTATATCGGTTTTAGCTATTTTGCCAATTATCTTATCATAGTATTTTGATTTAAGACCGTAACCAGGTCGAATAGAGCGGACATTTTTAGTGTTAAATTTTTCTCCTTTTTTAATATTTTCAACGGCAAATAATGATTTTCGGAATACAATATTCTCTGATTCTTTTTTATCTGATTCGTAACAAGGTTTTCCTATTGCTACTTGGGCTTCACGAACAGATTTTACCATTTTTTTTAACTCATTTGGTTGTAAAGAGAATTCTGCGTCCGGTCCGCCATCAGCTCTGTTTAGAGTAAAATGTTTTTCAATGATACAAGCTCCGAGAGCGACTGAAGCTGTCGGAACCGTAACGCTTAGCGAGTGATCTGATAAGCCGGGAATTACTCTGAATCTTCTGGCAATGTTGAGTATAGTTGATAAATTCATTTGTTCAGGTTGGGCCGGATAAGAGCTGACGCAATGCAATACTGCGATTTGGGTAGTGCCGTTGTCTTTTAATGTTTTTATTGCTAATCTAATCTCTTTAGCAGAAGCCATGCCTCGAGATATAATTACGGGTTTTTTAGTCTGTCCGATTATTTTTAATAAAGGGATATCAACTATTTCGAACGAAGCAACTTTATATAAAGCTACATTCATTTTTTCTAAAAAATTAACCGCAGTTTTATCAAATGGAGTAGAGAATAATATTACTCCTTTTTTTTCGGCATATTTTTTTAATTTTGGCTGCCAAGCCCAAGGAGTATAAGCTTTTTTATATAAATCATATAGAGTGTGTCCAGCCCAGGGACCCTTATTTATTCTAAAACATTTTTTATTGGATTGAATCGTTAGGGTGTCTGCTGTATAAGTTTGTAGCTTAATTGCATCAACTCCGGCATTAATTGCCGCATCAATAATTTTTTTAGCTCTTTTATAAGACTGATTATGATTACCAGATATTTCTGCCACAATAAAAATCGGTTGGTCAGGTCCCACTCTTTTATTACCTATTTTAAAGTTAATATTATTCATATTGTTTTTCTTTTGATTTTTTTATTGATTTCTAACAACCCTGGCTCCTTTTCAAGTAATTTTAATATTTCTGGCATTGAGAAAATTTTTCCCTTTCTGTAGAGCTTATTGTAAATTCTTCTTATAAGCTCTAAATCTTTTTTTTCATCTACGGTCCAGCGCATTGAGGATAAATTTTGGTTATTAATTACGTTAGTCTGTTTGAAAATATTAGGATGTTTTCTAATATATAAAGTAACATGTTCTCGATTCGCTGGGTCATTAGTTTCGTCGTGGGCTTTTTTTAGGGTTTGGAAATTTAACACCTCAACATCCATACCCTTGGGATAAGTTCTAATTTGGACATTTGAAGTATAATCAGCGTCTGAATTTAGATGTTTTTCAATTACTAAATCAACTACTCCCGAATCAATTAAAGGACAATCAGAAGTTATTCTTATTATTATATTGCATTTAAATTTTTTAGCTGTCTCATAGTATCGAGAAAGAACATCTTCTTCACTTCCTCTAAAATATTTTATTTTATTGTCTTTAGCAAATTTTTCTAAGACATTATTCTCTTTTGTATCCGGAATAGCCAAAATAATATCATCAAGCTTTTTTGAAAACTTCAATCTGTTAATTATATGCCAAAGCATAGGCTTTCCATTAATATCTTTTAGAACTTTTTTTGGTAATCTGGTGGATGTTGTTCTTGCTTGAATAATTACTGCTATTTTTTTATTATTCATATTTTTATAATAGCACCTTTATTTTCGGCACTTTTTCTTAATGCTGCAAGAATTTTTAAAACTGCTAATCCATCTATTCCCCTACTTACTGGACGTTTTTTTCCTTCAAGACAACTTATTATATGATTTACCATTGGTTTCATGAAGCTTCTTGGTCTGCCCTCTTGTTTAATTGATTTAGATAATTGATAGCGATTTTTATAATATTTATTTTTTATTAATTTTTTATATTCAACTTCGTATCCCAGATTTTTTAGAGTAATACGTCCTTTAGTACCATAGAAATAGAAATTTAAGAAGCCGTAATTTTTAGAAAGTGACTGTATGGTTACTCGGGCATTATTTTTAAACCCTATTAAAGCGTCAACGTTCTTGTCATTTTTAGAAATAGAAGTTTTTGAATTGGTAGTAGCTTGTACCCAGCTGATTTCTCCCAAGAAAAATCTTAATAGATCAATACAGTGAGTTCCGTTATTTAATAAACCATTATAATAATAACAAGAAGCCTGAAGAATATTGCCAATTAAGCCGTTCTTAACCTTGTTTCGCCATTCTTGCATTAAAGGATCAAATCGACGTTGATGGTTAATAAACAATAAGGACTTATTGTTTTGGCAGGCCTTTATCATTTTTTTGGCCTCTTTTAAAGAATTACTAATTGGCTTTTCGCAAATTATTGCTTTGGTCTTAAATTGAGCTGCCAATTGAACTAATTGAGAATGGGAATTGGTGGGAGTGGCAATAGAAACAATATCGGGCTTTATTTTTTTAAACATTTCTTTAGCAGAATTAAATGAGGGGGTTCCTGGAAAAAATTTTTGGGCTGTGCTTAATTTTCTTGGATTAACGTCCACTAAGCCAGCCAGCTCAATTCTGGGATGACTTTTATAAGCTCCGGCATGGGTGGCTGGTTGAATAGTTTTAGGATAATCTTTTTCTTCAGCACCAATCCATCCGCAGCCAATTACTATTGCTTTATATTTTTTTTTCACTCCATTAGAAGTTTTCATGTTAATAAATTTTGGTTTTCCCCGTTTAACTTCTAACGGGGTTCATTTTATTTTTTAGCAGATATTTGCTTAAAACGCTCTAAATGTGACTTGTAGAACTTTTTATAATAATCTTTTCGCAAAAGTGCCATTCTAATTGAGTTGTAGTATTTACTATTACGATAAATATCTTCTTTTAAGGTTCCCTCATAAACATAACCCGCATTTTCGTAAATTTTGCCCGATCCTTTATTTTTATCAGTATAACCTAAATAAATTCGGTTAAGATTTAATCTGTCAAATCCGTAAAAAGTTAATAGTTCAACAACTTCAGCTCCGTACCCCTTACCCCAAAAATCTTTTTCGCCAATAAGTAATCTGGATTCAGCTTTTCGGGCTATAGGATGAATTTCATACAAACCGGCATAGCCAATTGGTTTATTCTTTTTGGAGTCAACGATTAGAAAAATTGCATTATTTTTTTCGTCTAATTGCTTCTTTAAATCAGCCGCAACCTGTTCAGAATTTTGAGGTTTTTGTCCTCTAAATAGATAATAAGTGACAATTCCGTCGTTAATCCACTTAGCAATTAAGCGGGATAACTTTTTTAAATCCTTTATTTCAATAGGGTGTAGCTCAATTTTTTCTCCTTTTAAAAAATAATTGTTATACACCCCGTTAGAGATTTTTTGTTTCATAATATTATTTTATGATCCACTGCTAGAAATACAGTAATCTCTAACGGGGTTCATAAATTTAGCAGTTAATTTTTAATTTTGATTGAATTATCTAATTTTTTAATTTTGAAACAATAACTATTTTTTTAATGAAGAAACTGTTTTGCTAAAAATTAAAGTTAGCTTCTAATATTTAAAATTCGAAATTAAAAAATTAAAGATTGATTACTTTATTTTATCTATTCTTTTTTCATTTATTTTTAAAATTTTGGGATTTTTTTTAAGAAATTTAAGAATATCTGTCATAATAAAAATTTTATCTTTTCTATCCAGAGCCTCAAAAATCTTTCTTACAAAAATTAAATCTTCAGGATAATCAACTGTCCAGCGCATTCCTGATAAATCAGTTGAACTTTTTAAATTATAAATTTGAAACTTTTTAGGATTTTCCATGATGTAGTAAGTGAACCATTCTCGGTGATAAGAATCTTTAATTTCGGAATCTAATTGCTTAAGGGTCGAAAGTGGCAAGATATTAACATCTAAACCATGAGGGAGGGTTGGAGGATAGTTGTTAGTCATAAAATCGATTTTCTTGTTTTTTCGAAAAATTTTTATCATCTCATCTAATAATTTTGGGTCAACCAAAGGACAATCAGCAGTAATACGAACTACTATATCAGCCTTAAATTTTTTAGCAGCTTGATAAAGTCGAGAGATTAAATCTTGTTCACTTCCTCTATAATATTTAAGGCCAATTCTTTTGGCATGTTTTACCAGAATATCATTTTCTTTATTAATAGAAGTGGCTAAAACTATTTCTTCAATTTCTCGGACCGTCTTAAGGCGTCTAAAAATATGTTCAATTAATGTTTTGCCAGCTATTTTTTTAAGAGCCTTTTTCTTTAAACGGGTTGATCCCATCCGTGCCTGAATTAAAGCAATAACCTTTAATCTACTTTTCTTTTTTTTAAGAATCATTTTTAAGAATATTAGTTATAAAATTTATTACTTTTTGAGTTGAGTTGTTTTGGGTGTATTTCTTAATTAATTCACGATTTTTTTTATTTTTTCTATCTGAAAAAATGTTTTTTAGCGCTGAATAAAGGTTTTTTTTATTATAAACTGCTTGAGAAAGACCCAATCTATTACTAATTAAAGGGTCTTGTTTTTTTAGGCCGGGCTGATAGCTAAGTACTGGTTTATTCATCATTGCTGCTTGAAATAAAACCATAGAATTTATCCCAATAATTAATTTTGATTCTTTAATTAAACTTTCAGCTGACATTTTTTTTTCAATAGATATATTTAATTTTGAATCTTTGATTATTTTATCAAATTTATTTAGTTTTTTGGCTCGGGGGTGAAATTTTATTTTTAAAGGTATTTTTGGCTGAAATTCTTCTAAGACCTCAACTACATCCCCGAAGACTTGAATTTCGTTTGAACAGCCTGAGCGTTTTTCACCTTTCTTGTATAGCTCAGAGTATGCTTGGCTAAAAAATGAAATAATTTTTTCTTTTTGGCAAGAACCATTTAATGTAGAAAAAGTATCAAAAAAGGGGTTACCCGTAACAACTATTTTTTTTGATTCAAACCCCTGGTTCGTCATTTCTTTTTTCATTAATTTGTCTATTATCAAGATATAGTCCGGAAGATAAGCTAAGTTTTCGGTTCCTGGATCACTAAAACGGAGTTTATAATTAGCCCAGAAGTCTATTATTGTAATGGTTTTTATTTTTTGTTTTCTGGCAAGCTTGATTATCTTTTTTTCAAGACTGTAGCCATCGCTGGTAGCAGTAAAAACTAAATTAGGGGATTCTTTTTTAAAAATTTGGGCTATCATCCTCTCGGTTAAATGGTTGCCATTTTGATAATTTATTCCTTGATTTTTGGCTATATCTCGGGATTGGTTAGCTAAAATTATTTTCAAAAGAAATTCTTTATTTTTTTTCAATTTTTTGATAACCGGCAAAATTGTATTAAATCCGCCTGGATCCTGAGCGGCAAAAATAATTTTAGTTTTTCTTTTCATATTCTTTCAAGGATTTAATATCCTGTTCAATTTTTTTTATAGCTTTTATAAAAAAATCAATGTCTCTAAACACTTGAGGCGGCCGACAAATCGTAGTGAATAATAATTCTTTTTCATACATTCTCTCAACTACTGGACAAATACCTTTTTTGTAACTTATTTTATGGGGGTATTCTTTTGAAATAAAGGGAAAACGAGAATGAGGATAGATTTCTCCTTTTTGGTATATTGGCATTAAATAAAGAGGTTTTTGGTATCCTTCAGATAAGGGAAATCCTTCTGCTTTCATTGCCTTGGCAAAAGTTGCTCTCTTAATACCAATTTTTTTTGTTAGGAATCTGAAAGGATAAACATAATAAACGTGGCGGCTATTTTCTATGGTTTGAGCCGGAACTAACCAATTAAACTGTTTAAGTTCTTTAGTTAAATAGTTAGCCAATTTTATTCTATTCTTATTTAATTGATTTAGTTTTTTGAGTTGTTCAATTGCGATAGCTGCCTGAATCTCGGTTAAACGGTAATTACTGCCTACAAGCGGTTCATAAATTTTTTTATCTTGATATAAATCATCAATTACAGCTTCACCATGATTTCTAATTAGTTGTGCCCGGAGGGCATATTTTTTGTTATTTGTAACTAGAACCCCTCCCTCTCCAGACTGGATAACCTTATGAACATTGAAACTAAAAACCCCGATATCTCCTATTGCTCCAGTAAATCTTTTTTGATAGATAGCTCCAGGCGCTTGGGCATTATCTTCAATAATTTTTAATTTATTTTTTTTAGCGATTTTTAAAATTGAATTATAATTAGCCGAGCCGCCGAATAGATTAACACTTAGAATTGCTTTGGTTTTATCATTAATATTTTTTTCAATACTTTTAGAATCAAGACAAAAGCTGCTTTCTTCAATGTCGGCGAAAACCGGTAGAGCATTATTCAAAAGAACTGCCGAAGCCGTTGCAGACATAGTATAGGGCGAGGTAATTACTTCATCTCCTGGCCCGATGCCCAGCGCCCCTACAGCTGTTTGTAGGGCGGTTGAGGCGGAATTGAAACTGACTGCATATTTTGTTTTGAAATATTTTTTAAATAGCTCTTCTAATCTTTGAACATATTTACCTCCTAAAAAATAACTTCCAGCTCGACCAACAAAATTGGAAAGGATTTTTTCTTTTATTACTTTCTCTACAACTTTTTCCTCTTTCTTGCCAATAGAATTATATGGCGGCAAGGGCTTTTTTAGAATTGGTCTTCCGTTAAATAAGGCTAATTTTTCCATTTTATTTTTGATAAGAATTAATTACTTTTTTAATCATCTCGATTACTGTTTTAACATCTTTAGTTGTCATTTTTGGAAAAAGAGGTAGGGTAATAGCTCCTTGGTAATATTTTTCAGTTATAGGGAAATTTCCTTTTTTATAGCCAAATTTGTTTTTAAAAAATGGTTGTAGGTGAAGAGGAATATAGTGAATTTGAACACCTATTCCTGCCCCTCGTAATTCTTCAAATATTTTTTTTCTGTTAACTTTTAGTTTTTCTAATTTCAATTGAATAGGGTATATATGCCAAGCTGATTTTGCATATTTTTTTTCAATTGGCGTCATAATTTCTTTAATATCTTTAAATTCTTTATTGTATTTCGCTACGATTTCTCTTCTTCTTTTAATAAATTCACTTATTTTTTTAAACTGGCTTATTCCAAGAGCGCATTGAAAATCAGTAATTCGATAATTATAACCAGGATTTTCTATTTCATAATACCAACTGCCTTTTTTAGGTTTTTTGACTATTCCATGGTGCCTTAAAGTTTTTAGTTTTTCGTACAAGCTTTTATTATTAGTTACTATCATTCCTCCTTCGCCCGTAGTGATTGCTTTCACCGGGTGAAAGCTGAAAATAGTCATATCGGCTATACTGCCAATTTTTCTTTTTTTATATTCTGAACCCAAGGAATGGCTAGCATCTTCAACGACTAAAAGCTTATGTTTTTTGGCAATTTTTAAAATTTTATCATAGTCACAGGGGTGGCCGGCAAGGTCTACCGTAGCTATTGCTTTGGTTCTTGGAGTTATTGATTTTTCGACAAGCTCAGGATTGATATTAAAAGTATCTTTCTCAATATCGACAAAAATCGGTTTACCCCCACAATAGACTACAGCGTTAGCAGTAGAGGCAAAAGTCAGGGGAGTAGTTATTACCTCATCTTTATTTTTGATATCGGCTGCAAGATAAGCCAGATGTAATGCCGCTGTTCCGGAAGAAACTGCCACAGCATATTTTGCGCTACAATATTTTGCAATAATTTTTTCAAATTCTTTAATTTTTGGACCCTGAGTTATCCAATCGGTTTTCAATACCTTTGTTACTTCTTTAATATCTTTATTGTCTATCCACTGGTGACCATAGGGAATCATACCCGGTAGTAGAAATTCAAGTGTATTTCTATTTTTTAGAATAGAAATACTCTTTGAGTCTACGCTTTAATAATCTTCAACCTTGGTTTGTTTTAAAATATTTTTCTCTTATTTTTGTACCTTTTTTATTTAGACAAGTCTCATAATAAACTAAATATTATCAATTATTTTTTTAAGCTCTTCTTCGGTTAACCAGTGCTTATTAGTATCACTGGAATACTTAAAATCATCCGGGACTGATTTACCTCCTTTCGGATATTTTCCTCCCCAAAATAAAAATTCTGTCTCAATTACAAAATATTTGTCAAACTCTTTTGAATGGGCTGTTTCCTCAGGAGATAGAAGAATTTCATGGAGTTTTTCTCCGGGGCGAATACCAATTGTCTCTATCTTAGCTTTGGGGGCTATAACTTTTGCTAAATCAACAATTTTTGTACTAGGAAGTTTAGGAATAAAAATTTCTCCCCCCCTCATTCGGTTTTTACAATTACTAACGAATTTAACTCCTTGTTCCAAAGTAAGCCAAAAACGCGTCATTCGTTTATCAGTGATACTTAAAACTCCTTTTTCTTTTTGTTTTAAAAATAAAGGCACAACACTTCCTCTGCTTCCGATTACATTTCCGTACCGGACACAGCTAAATTTTGTTTTTTTTCCAGCAGCATAAGAATTAGCTTGAATAAAAATTTTCTCAGCGCAAAGCTTAGTTGCTCCATAAAGATTTATAGGATTAACGGCCTTATCAGAACTTATTAATAGTACTTTTTCTACATTATTATCAATTGCAGCATTGATTACGTTAGCTGTTCCCATGATATTAGTTTTAATTGCTTCCATGGGATTATATTCAATAAGGGGAATTTGTTTTAAAGCTGCGGCATGAACTACAATATCAACACCAGTAAAGGCTCGTTGTAGTCTTTGTAAATCGCGAATATCACCGATAAAAAGTCGCAGTCTCTCGTCTTTAATTTCTTCTTTCATTTTAGACTGTTTCAGTTCATCTCTGCTAAGCACTATTATTTTTTTAGCTTGAGAATTTTTTAATAAATATTTGACAAAGTTAGAGCCAAAAGAGCCAGTACCCCCGGTAATTAATATTGTTTTATTTTTAAAAAGATTAGCCATTTTTTTATTTGCTCTGTTAAATAATTGCTTCGCAATTCCTGCTCTGCGGAATTTAACAGGGTAAATTAATTATTATTTTTTTCGTCTTCAATAAAAACTTTTTCTCCTTTATTTATTGCTTTAATAATCATATTTGATATTTCTTCTCGCATAAACCATCCTGGAAGAGCCTTTCTTTTTTGTAACACTTTTCTAGCTTGAGTTCCGCTAATCTGTGTTTTGTATCTATTTTTATAGTTGGGATGTTCTGGTTCATGAATATACTTTTTATATTTTTGAGAATAAAATACCTGATCAAATATAACCGGCTTTATTCCTAGGTCAGGAAACTGCTCAAAGATTTCCTGGGAGGCCTTAGGAGGGTAAAAATTTCCTATTCCGGTATGATCTCGGCCAACTATAAAATGGCTACAACCAAAGTTTTTTCTGCACAGGGCAGTAAAAATTGCTTCTCTCGGCCCAGCATATCTGGAAAAAGTAGAAAAAGTGGCAAAGATAACTTTATTTTTAGGATAAAAATCTTTCATCATTTGTTCATAGCTTTTTATTATATACTTAGCGTGAAAATCTCCGGATTTTTTCTTGCCTATGATTGGATGAATAAAAAGACCATCGCATTTCTCTTTTTCCATTGCCCTTATTTGAATGAATTCATGGCTCTTATGTATAACGTTTCTAGTATGAAAGCCAACTATCTTTGACCAACCTCTTTCTATGAATAGGCTCCTTGCTTGTTTGGGGGTTAATTCATACTCTTTATATTCAGCTTGTCTTCTTTTAATTAAATCAATTTTGCCACCCAACAATATTGGTTGCAAGGTATTAATCCATTTGATGCCAGGGTGTTCAATATTATTAGTTCTGTAAAGTTTCTGTGCCACCTCTTTTTTGTTTAGTTGATATTTGTCCTCAACATGTAAAATAGCCATTATTTCATTATTACTTCCAATTAAAGCTACGTCTTGACCAATAGATATTTTATTTGCTCGCTCCTTGGCCACATCTAGTATTATGGGAATTGTCCAAACTATACCGTTAGCCAGTTTCATATTATCTAAAACACCTTGCAAGTCCTGCTTATTCATGAATCCTTCAATTGGGCTAAAAGTTCCAATAGCAATTTGTTCTACATCCATTTGTAGTTCCTGGTTAAGCTTTATTTTTGGCAAAGAATTTAAGTATGATTTGTTTGGCATTTCTTCTAAGACACGATTAACTAATTTCCCCCCATGAGGCGGTATTAAAACAGGCAAGGAATCTGTGTCAAGAAGGTAGCTTGAAGACTTGAAATCCATTTTTTGTTCTATTTCAGCCTGGGCAATTAAATTATTTAGCATATTTATGCATTCCATTGGGTATTTTCCAATAGCGGTTTCTGCAGCTAAAACAAGGCCGTATGCCCCGTCTAATATTGTACTTACTACATCATTTACCTCTGCTCTGGTTGGCTTTTTATTATAAATCATTGATTCTAATAAGTTGGTCGCTACAAAAACACCTTTATTGTATTTATGTGCTTTGCGCAAGATTATTTTTTGAGAGAGGGGTATTTTTTCAATTGGAATTTCTTTACTTAAATCTCCTCTATCTATTAATAAGAAGTCAGAGGCTTTAATTATTTCGTCTAAATTTTTTAACGCATCAATACACTCAATTTTAGATATTACCCTCATTTTTCCTTGAGTTTCTTTTCTTACCTCATCAATAAATTTTTTTGAACGTACAAAAGAAACTGCAATATACTTAATTTTTTCTCTTAAGCCTAACTTAATAGATTGTAAGTCTTTCTTAGTTAGGGGAGCAATATTTAATTTTCTTTCTGAGCCCGAGTTAATAACTACTGCTTTGTTTTTTCTTAATATTCCTTCATTTACTACTTTGGCGGTAATATACCCCCTGTTAATTGTTGAGGTATTAGACACTCTTAATATTAAAGCATCAAAATCAATATGAATTAAATCTCCTTCTTCTAATTGTTTTACAATATCTTTTGGTTTAAGGTAAATTTCTTTCTTTTTGCCAACTATTGGCTGGTTATATATTCTTATTTTAT
>Ga0180433_10008823_pt1 | contig 12473 bp, 7 predicted proteins | sample SS_ome_8_FD_132980 | JGI IMG/M metagenome (GOLD analysis project Ga0180433, IMG submission 132980) | Hypersaline lake sediment archaeal communities from the Salton Sea, California, USA - SS_1_D_1 metaG | ecosystem: Environmental > Aquatic > Non-marine Saline and Alkaline > Hypersaline > Sediment... | reverse complement strand
TTAAGAGACTGAGAACCGATAACCGACGACTAAAAACTATTACCCCGTCCTTTTCAGGAGACGGGCGGTATTTCATTGAGGACAATATTGCCATCCATTACATGCAAGTCAGCTAGATTTTGTACGCTGTTCATGCTCTTATCGTTCGGCCCATTTAATGCTAATTTTTATGTACGGACCATAAAACCGGAGGTTTATATAATGAAAGCAAAGCTCATGGTACTTGTTTCGTCAGCACTGGTAATAGCGGGCTGCGAAGTTCATCATTGGGATCATCATCATGACGAGTGTTACTACGATCATACGTCTCCGTCGGTACCGCGTGGCGTTTATTCAGTGACAGGAGACCAGGAAGTTACCGTGTATTGGGAACCGGTTCCAGACAGAGACGTCGCGGGATATGGCGTGTACTGGAATGATCGGGCGGAAGGATATTACGAACGGTTGGGTTCAACTTCGAGCACCTCGTATCGTGTTGGCGGGTTGAGTAATGGTCGGACGTATTTCTTCGCAGTGGATGCCTTTGATCATTGCGGCAATGAGAGCGACCTTAACTATGAGGTCGTATACGATACACCCCGTCCGGAAGGGTATGGACTGAGAGTATGGGATGTTGATGAATTCCCGGATGAAGCGGGTATCGATTTCTCCGAATATCAGTTCGGTTCATCGGCAATGGTGGTTCCATACGACGATCCCGGCGCTGACCTGTTTCTGGAACGCGACGGCGATGTGTTCTTCATCACGGCTACCGCGGATGATACGGATCTCATGGCATGGGGCGAAGTACAAAGTCTGGATGAGATTAATATAGCGCCGGAAACAGGATGGGTGAGTGGCGGAAGTTTCATGGCGGTCCAGTCTCACGCATACCTGGTGTGGACATGGGACAATCACTTCGCGAAATTTGTTGTAACGCGGCTCAGGGATTCTAGTATTTTAATAGACTGGGCATATCAGACGGATCAGGGGAATCCAGATCTTGTGCCCGGTGGTTCATCCGATGTATCGTCTCGTATTATGGTAAAAAGCGGTTCTCGCCGTGAGACGCGAGAGGGAGGTGTTCACTGATGAATAGATGGTTCGTGATCATACTGCTCGCGAGCCTTATTCGATCAGCCTTCGCCTTCGATATCGAGGGCGAAGGTGAATCCTATATCGTCGATGCTCCTGTTCCACCGGTTGAAGTCGATATCTGGTCGGATAAAGGCGAACGGTCCGTCTACTATCCGGGAGAGGATATCAGGATATACTTTAAGCTCAGCCGGGATGCTTATGTTGTGGTCTATGACGTTGACACGGAAGGCAGAGTAAAACTTCTCTATCCTCAGGATCCATACGAAGCCCCCATGACTGAGGGCAGAGTTACCCATCGACTACCACCCGTGGGTTCGCCGTGGTCCTACAATGTGTCGGGACCCACGGGTATTGAGTATGTCGCCGTGGTGGCGAGTACCAGACCGTTTGATTGGGATGAATACATCTATGAACTCGGTGGTGGTGGGACGTTTGAAGCGGTAAGTACGGATCCGCAGTTGGGTATCGAGCGGATAAACCAGCTCATAGCTCCCCGATATGACGGTATGCCGTATTATGTTTCAGATTGGACGATGTTTTATGTAGAGCGGCGTGTACCCTACCCCCGATTCATGTGCTACGACTGCCACTGGCCGTGGTATCAGTACTGGGATCCGTATTATGACATTTGTCCCGCCTTTGATATCGTGATCTTCGGACCGTACGAGAGCTATTATTATAATCCCCCATTTAACCGCTATGGTCGAAAACCGCATTTCTGGTATAAAAAGAAAACCAATAAAGATTATCCGAATGTGCGGTATAAGTACAAGCGTACGGGTGATGACTACTGGGAAACAAAGGGGAAACGGACCAAACCGGATAACAATGGGGATGGATATAAAGAGAAAACCACCTTTCCGGAAGAACGTTACCGATGGAAAGAGACGGAAGACGTACGTGAACCTGATGAAGATCGGTGGAGGAGTCCGGAACCAGTGTACCCGTCACGTGAACGCGAAGCTCCGGATAAAGATGGAGAATATCCCGACAAACGGGATAAGGATCCTGAAGATAACTCGGGGGGAGATTCGGAGACCAGACCATTGTACAGGGAGGAAAAACAACGGGTTACCGAAACGCCGAAATCGGAACCGCGGGGTGGAGAGCGTTCGGGAGGAGAGGATTCATCGGGAGATCGTACGAGGCCATCTTCAACTGATCGTCAACGGGAGTCTAATCCAACTCCATCTGGATCCTCACCGGTCGAACGGGACAAACCGACGTCACAGCGTGAGCAATCACAGCGACAAACATCATCTTCAAGTCGTGAAAAATCGTAATTGAATACGACCGAATTATTTGTTGAAATAGTTCGGTCGTATTGTTATAGGTGATCAGTTATCGGTTATCCGCGTTCGGATATTAACCCGCAGATGTCTCACCACCTTTCTGCTGCAATCACGGAACCGCATGCACGATCGTCGTTAACTTTTTCCGTCTTCGTCCGTCTGACGGATTACGCCGTGACTTCGCAGCCTTCTCACCGTATCTCATAAGAGCTGTCAGCGTTCAGCCTTTCGGTCATCTCAAGGACTTCGTCTATCAGCTTCGGAGATAAGAACATCCTCCTCGGTCCTCCTTTTCAAAAGGAGGACGGAAGAGAAAGAGGACTTCGCCTGCTCTGAGCGCAGTCGAAGGGATTGTATGCCTTGATAACACAAGCATCTTCGTGCTTTCGCGACCAAACCTGGTGAGATATGCGGGTTAAGTTGGTCAGCAGTCAGCGATCAGCTCTCAGCTTACGAGTATTTGCTCCTCGGACTCACAAAAAACCGCACTATTCAAATGTTGGAATAGTGCGGTTATATTGTTGACCGTTAGCAGCTGTCAGTAACGGAATCCGGCCAGTCTTGTATCAAATCATTAATTCTTCATCTATCGCAATCGGAGAACCGGCTTCGTATCCGTTCCCGCCGGGGTCTGAACAGAGAGCATATACATACCGGGGGGAAGAGTTTTTACGGATAGTGAATGCATTGAAATACCGATTCGAACGGGAATTGTATCACTGATTCGTACTCGCCCCGCCAGATCATAGAGAGATATTCTGGCAGCTCCGTTTTCCGGGATTTGCATCTCGAGGTTCAGCAGATCATGAACCGGGACGGGATGAATGGATATGATCCTGAATGCCCTATCCGATACAATAGGATTCGATGGTGAATCCGCGGTGTCCCGGACATAATAACCCGTTCGTTTAAAATTCCCCCGATGAGTGGACCAGATCGCCCTGGTTCCCTGTGATTTGTGATCGAGTACATGGATCCCGCCCTTATTGCCCACGATGATCTCAAGATCGCCGTCACGATCAAAGTCCGTCAGGGTTGGAGGAGAGAGACAATTAGTATCCAGTTGGATAGGTGACGGAGGGAGTGTATAGCCATGCCCATCGAAGAGATGAATTACGCCGTTGTCCGTGGTACAAATGATTTCCGGGATACCGTCGTTATCAAGTTCCGCCGCGGCGACACCGGCATTGTACGAACAATCTATATCACGCGGCCATCCGATGACATAGGATCCATCGGGTGAAACGGCATGTATTTTCCTGTCCTGCGTGGTGAAAATCACATCGAGAGTTCGATTTCCATCCGCATCAACGGCAATAAGACCTGACCTGATTCTGGAATTTGATCTGAACAACTCTGTGAATTCACCGTTCAATTCCACGGAGAACACAGCCTTTCCGGCAACACAGAGAATCTCCACGGTACCGTCGTCATCTTGATCCACTACAATAGGCCCCGTTGAAACGGAACCGTCGAGATCAATGGGCCAACCCGTTTGTTCCTGGCCGTTTTCGTCGAGTAGGTGAAGGAAACCTGAACTGGTCCCCACACAGATGAGATTTTCCTGGGGAATATATGCCGCACCCGTGTTCACGGCGGATTCCAGATCAACTGGAAAACCATCGAGAACCTCACCGGTGGCGTCCAATGCCCAGAAATTCCCCGCCACATCTCCCGCCAGAACTTCTGATACATCGTCACCGTTGACGTCAGCGAGGAGAATAGTGGCCGCGACGCTCTGACCGATTTCTTCAGCGAAAAGGACACTGCCGTCCGAATGAAGTGCGGTAATGAGGTCATTTCGTGAGCCTATGACTATTTCCGGAGATCCGTCACCGTCCAGATCATCGACGGCCGGAGCGGAACGGATCATATCGCCTATGGGAACGGGCCATCCGGGAAGGGGCTGACCAGTTGTATCAAGAAGCCACATGGTTCCGAAACGATCGGCAACCGCGATTGCAGAGGATTCACCCAGATCGATACATGCCGGTCCGGCATAGAAATCATTGGATTCGGTGAATGGCCAATTGGGCATCGAAAGAGACGATTGAATATGTATGGCACAATCTTTTTGGTATGGATTCGATGTCTCTGCGTTTGATTCTATCGTTACCTGTAGAGGAATCTCTCCCACCGGACCATCTTCTCCGATTTCAACTATGAATCCCCCGGAGCAAGACACGCTTTCTCCAGGGAGCAATGTCTCGTCCATTTCGAGATATCCTTCAATAACCTGTATTCGATCGCGGGATTGATTCGGTACATTGAGCGTTAACGTCAGACCATACGCCGAAGACCAGTACATATTGTTCTCGACGTTAAAAGCGAGTTCTCCTCGTTCACCGGGATTGACCACGCCGTCTCCGTCACCCTGGACTTCTGATATGGTTACGCCGGTGATGGAGAGGTTCGGATAAATCGGCGTGGCTACCGTAAGCCACATTGTCCACCCTTCCATATCACACTCGCCGTATTTCATGCGAAAGTAACCGTTCTCACCCCATGACGGTCCCCAGGAGTTCTTCAGTATCCAGCACTGGAGTGAGTCATCCCACCCGACGAGCGCTACGGCATGCCCAGCCTCCACTTCTCCCCATGTGTGTTCGTAAACGCCGCCTGTGTAGGATTGAAAATCTTTATACACGGTAAACGCTATGTACACAGGACCATCCATAACCTTTGTTTTTATGGCATCTCTATCTTCAGGAATCCAGGCATAATCCTGGATTTTCAAGGCTTCCATTTCCCAATGGGGACAACTGTTATTGCATGGAATCGTGTCATCCGCGCGATACGGCATGCATGACTCCGAAGGTGCGCCGGTGAAATGCAGAAAGTCGCAGGTTCCAGACAGACCGTAGCCATTGCAGCTTCCCGGACTGCATGAGACCAAAAATTGTTCGGATAGATCCAGCGTCGGGAATGGTATGAATCCGTCTATCGCCAACCGTGATTCCATACACGCGATAGCACCAAACGCCCAGCAACTTCCACATTGTCCCTGATCTGTTACAGGAGTGATATAGGATTCACCCTCGATGTCGCGCCAGTCGAAGTATTCGGGAAGACGCGTTTTAATATCAACAGGAGCCTCACGGGTCTTGCGTGATTCAATATCGAGCTCCCGGTTCCAGCCACAGAGCGCAACACGGTCTTCCTTTGACATATTCCAGATCGGATTGGAATCCGCGGTCCATTGCGCTCCGCTTTCACGGATAGCCGCCTGAATGGCTGAAAGATCAGCATTGGAATCGGCGTGTGCGGCAAAGGATACAGATAGTATGAGAATTAGAAAGAGAGGTAGATTCGTACGCATGGGGGAACAACTCCTTATGTCGGGCTCCCTGCCGGAGTTCGGTGGGAATGTTGTATCTGAGCGATCAGGGGGCTGGGGAAAAAACAATCAGCCCAAGCTAATCGCTCTATTCGGTAAATGCAATAACACGACAATTAGGTCATAGTTTCATGAGCAATCGTCGTGGAAAATCACGTTTGATGTATATGGCACCAGTCATCTCGAATGGCGTTTACGATAAGAATTGTCTGGTGTATGAATCAGAGCCGGATATCTATATACGTTTCCTCACGAAGACCATCCAGCAATTCACGGATCTTTGATTCCAGTTTTTCCCTGAACAGGAGATCCCTGATTCCATCCGCGATTTCATCGCATTCCGGTTTTCCGGCCGCTAACCGTTCCGTTATCCAGTATAGATGGATCCCGTCTTGCTGTTTGATCGGATCCGATAATGCGTTGATTGAAATGGTATCAAGGACCGATTTCACTGTCTCATCCGTTATTCCTGAAACGGGAATAATCCCGATCAGACCTCCCTGGGACCTGGTGTCAATATCAGCGGAATATTCGCGTGCCAATACACTCAGCGACTCAGAGCGTGCTCGCTGTTGAATTTCGGAAGCCATTTCAAACAACGCATCCTCATCGGATTGCATTTCGAGAAGACGGATGATATGACGTGCCTGAAATGATCCTTCGTTTTTATCGATAAGTTGAATAAGATGAAGACCGAATCGTGTTTCCACGATAGATGAAATATCCCCGGGTTCCATGGTATCAAGAACGGCCTCGAACTCAGGTACCATGGAACCGCGGTTGAATCGTCCCAGATCACCGCCCAGTGACGCGCTCCCATCCTGGGAATACTCCCGGGCTAAAGATGAGAAAGCGGCGCCGTTATCCAATCGTGTTTTGAGCGAACCGAGAAGGGAATCCTCCCGGGCTTTTGAGATAGGATCAGGGCCGAGTTGGAGAAGAATATGGTGTGCACGCACCCGCTCCGGATTATCCGGGATCTCATCATTCCGTTCTTCACAGAATCGGTCAATATCCGCATCGGTTACCTGGAGTCGCCACTCATCCCTGAGGGTCTCCTGAAGCCTGAATTTCAGTAATTGCTCTTCCACTGCGTTTCGTTGCAAAGTTCTGAATCTGCTCATGGTCAGCCCTTCAGCCTCAAGCTGTGCCACAAAGGCAGACTCTGTAGAAAAGCGTGAACGGATCATGTCAAGGCGATTCTGAAGCTCCGTTTCAACTTCCTCTTCCTCAACGGTTATATCGCGTCGCTTTGCATAATTCAATAGAAGACGATCGTCTATCAGCTGATCGAGCATGTTTTTCCGGAGTTCTATTACGAGCGAATCAGGGGGAGACTCCATGCCGATATTCGCGAGTTCGTATGCAAGTAAGTCATTCAATTCGCTCAGCAGGATCAATTCATTACCCACCACGGCGATGATTCCTTCAACGCGGGTCATGTCCGCCGGTTGTTCTTGTGCCCCCGCGGGAATCAGCAATCCCATGATCAAAAATATCCCCAAGAGTATCAACTCGTTGCTCCTTCCTTTTCCACAATAGACAAAAATGGATCCAGCTCCGATCCATCTCGGGTTGGCTTTCGCAAGGGTATTTCCATACGAAGTCCCTGTTTGGCATCGTGTTTCATGAGCGCACCTGATCGCCGGGCGATAGAATGAAGCCGCGAGTCACGCCCACTGGATTCTTGTACACGAATTATTACAGCATTCTCCCTCCATATGATCGAATCAATCGGAAGGTGGATACATGCCGTCTTCAATCGTACCGCGCGGATAAGACGTTCTGATTCGGGAGGAGGTTGACCGAAACGATCGATAAGTTCCTCCCTGATATCGATGATATCCTGAACGCGTTGGACCGCACCCAGTCTCCTGTATAGGTCCAGGCGGAGACGATCATCTTCTATATAATACTCGGGCAGTATAAGCGGTTTATGTGACTGAAGCGAGAGTTCATGTCGAACCGGCGGTTCCGCGCCCTTCAATCTGCTGACTTCTTCCTCAAGCATGCGGCAATACAGGTAGAATCCCACATCCGCTACATGACCGTGCTGGTCGCGACCAAGGATGTTCCCCACACCTCGAATTTCAAGATCAAGCAGCGAAAGCCTGAGTCCCGATCCGAGTTCTGAAAACTGTCGCATGGCTTCGAGTCTTCTGGATGCGTTTGAGGATAAAACTCCCCTTGCCGGGATAAGGAGATATGCAAAGGCCTGTCGCATGCCGCGTCCTACTCGTCCCCGCAGTTGATAGAGTTGCGCCAAACCGAAACGATCGGCCCTGTTTATTATTATTGTATCAACCCCCGGAATATCCAGACCGGATTCAATGATCATCGTGCAGACCAGAACCTCAAAGTCTCTGTTGATAAAGCGATGCATGACATCTTCGAGCATATGTTCGGCCATCTGACCGTGCGCGACTTCGAACCGGATATCGGGAAGGTATTTTCGCAGGAGCGCAGCCACGGCATTAATTGATTCAACCCTGTTATGAACAAAATATACCTGACCTCCCCTGGAGATCTCTCGAAGTATGGCTTCACTGATCAGTTCATAGTTGAAGGTATCAACGAATGTCCGGATCGGAACCCGTCCCTGCGGGGGAGTCGAGACGATACTCATATCCCGGGCACCTGATAACGCCATGTGAAGCGTACGCGGGATCGGCGTTGCGGTCATGGTAAGTACATCGACTTCGGTTCGAAGTTGTTTGAGTCGTTCTTTGTGTTCGACGCCGAACCGTTGTTCTTCGTCGATGACAACAAGACCGAGATCACGAAATCCGATATCCTTCTGCAAAAGCCGGTGTGTACCCACAACGATATCTACCGAACCCTCAATCATAGCGTTTACTATTGAACGCTGTTGTGACTTCGATCGAAACCTGCTCAACATCTCTATTTCCACGGGGAATTCCGCGAGTCGTTCCTTGAATGTATTGTAGTGCTGTTCCGCGAGTATTGTGGTTGGAACAAGTATGGCGACCTGTTTTCCGTCGAGCACGCACTTAAATGCCGCTCTGACGGCGAGTTCTGTCTTTCCGAATCCAACATCCCCGCAAACAAGCCTGTCCATGGCTTTGGCTTGTTCCATATCCGTTCGGATTTCTTCCCAGGTTCTTAATTGGTCCTCGGTTTCCCTGAACGGGAACGAGGATTCCAGTTCACGTTGTATATGATCCGGCGGGGAGAATGCGTGTCCGGGAAGGGCCTGTCTCGCTGCGTATAGCTTGAGAAGCTCCTCGGCCATGTCTCTGACCGCCCTGCGAACCTTACTCCGTGTTCGTGTCCATCTGGTTCCTCCAAGCGTATCCAGGGAGGGAGATCCCGAATCAGGACCGAGGTATCGATCCACGAGATTCGATTGTTCAACGGGAACATAGAGTTTGTCGCCGCCTTTATATCGCAAAACAAGGCATTCTTCCCGATGTTCACCGACAAGGGGTCGATCAAGACCTTCGAACCGGGCTATTCCATGGCTTGCGTGGACGACGTAATCCCCCGATTTTAAATCGGTGAGACGAACTGCCGGAACCGCGGAATGATGGCGTTTGACTTTTCTCCTGCGGGCATATCGCTGAAATATATCCTCGTCTGCCAGAAGAATCGCGCGTTTCTTTTTCCAGATAAATCCATGCCGTGGTCCGCTGACTATATACCGGATATCGGGGATCTCTTCCAGGATCTCCGATAATCTTTCCATCTGACCCGTATTGTCGCATGAGATCCATATCGTGTACCCATCCCTATGGAGTTCTTTCAATCTTTCGTTGAGTATCGAAAGACTCCCTCCGAAGGCTTCAGCCTGAAAAATCTCCAATGATCCACAAGGTACCGATCTGGTAGTAGTCAACGAGGATCGGCTCTCCAGTGTATTGAGAATTCTATCTTTCGTATCGAAAAGGTGTTCCGTGTCTATAAGGGGGAGGGGAAATCCTTTACCTGATCGCCTGTTGTGTTCATCATTAATCTTTACCATTGCCGCATCGAGTTCCTCAGCGATACGATCAACATCGAGCAGTGCTATGAGACTCCGTTCGTCCACAAGATTGATGACTGAAGTGCCTCGAAAGCCGAAAAGAGGATATGTCCACCGTCGCCACGAATGATAGGGGTCTCTCTCGAGATTCAAAAGAATCCGATCAACATCTGTTTCGGTTAATCCGTACGTCTCCGCGCGTCTTATGAGAATGTCTTCATCGAAAGATTCAATTCCAGGTGGAAAGCATGAAACCAATTCATCGCCGGGAAGAATGAGTAGACTCCGGACGAGCGAAATGGATCGTTGCGTCGAAGGTGAAAACAACCTCATGGATTGAACCAGGTCGTCCTCCATCTCGACGCGAACCGGATCGTCCATGCCCACGGGAAAGATATCTATGATACCTCCTCGAACGCCGAACTGGCCCACATCCTCAACTAATGGCACGCGACTGTACCCCATGCGAATCAACCGGTCGAGGAGATTGCCGTATTCAACGGTCTGGCCGGTTCTCAGTGCAAAGCCTGTAAGGGAAGGGAGTGTGGTTTCGGGTATTAATTCCATCAGGGCGCGGGATGGAATGACGAAAATGGCATGTTCCCGGTTCATGAGAGCCGAAAATGCAGCCATCCTCAAGCTGGTGATTTCCGAATCCGGGTGGTTTTCTTCAAACGGGAGAAGTTCAGTAGAGGGAAGTTCCAATACCGTTTCTTCGGGTAATATCTGCCGGAGATCCTCGGTCAGAAGTCTCGAATCGGCCGTATCAGGTGTTATGATAATGAGCGGCCTGTTCACGGCTGCGAATATCAAACAGATCAGGACAGTTCTCGAAGATCCCGAAAGTAAACCGGGATCTATGACGTTATCGTGACCGATCTCCGATATGATCGTATTAACATCATCGTCATTTCGGAAAAACTTCAGAAGTTCTTCCGAAGATGAGTCAATGAAAGTTGTATCGTGATCCATTCCGTCCTCTATCACGCGCCGAATACCGTTCTGTTTTGGAGCAGTGTCCGTATGGGTTACCATTCGCATGGCGAAATTAGGTGAATACCATCGTATATCAAGCCGGTTCGAATACATCAATTGTTATTGCGAAACAATAAACAGTTAAATAGGATGGATGCCTGATATTTGGCTTTGAATCGTAAGAGTAAGGGATTTCCGAACGCTGACTATGTAAGTTGAGATACGTCGAATGTTCGAAATCGATATCGAAATCGTGATCGGGATCGAGTCTTGAGTCTTCCATTGAACGTTCGAAGGCTATCCGAATGATAGGAATTACGGAACGAAGTTGATGAACGGGCAATGTAAATTTTTGAGATTTGACGATTTACGAAATCATCTTTGAACCGTAACTGACAACTGATAACCGACAACCGACAACTGAAAACTATATACCAATTGACCATATTCTGGAGGATTCATGAAAATCGGAATTGATGTACTCGACGACGATATCCGAGTCGAAGCTGTTTTATCTCTATGTGAGATCCTTGAATCAATGGGCCATGAACCACGACGCGCCGGAGATATAGCCGAATGGAATCCTGATATGGTCTTTTCCATAGCCGGAAAGCTTTCCTACCCGATGCTGATCTCTCGACAGATCGAAACGAACCTGCCCTTCGTGCTTCCTCCGTATCATACGCTTGCGCTTCTCGATCACCCGCTCCATTGGAGACGCATGCTCGAACGGGAATCGGTACCCGTCATTGGCTGGGTAACCATCGGACCGGATAGAGATCCGGGGCGCGACACGCGCGTATCCGTACTTGGATTTCCCTTGTCCATTCGTCCGATATCACCAGGGATTTCTACGGTAATGAAAAAGGCACACAACCGTGAGGAGCTGGAAGCATATGTAAAATCGTCATGGGGCGAAGCCTCGACCGCATTGATATCAAGAGAACCGGAAGAGGGCCTTCTCCGGGTCTACCATGGATTCGTTTCAGGGGAATATATTTTCCGTTCCCAGATTGATCTCTCACCTGATATGGATCGTCTTTCCCGATCACTTGTAGCACATATCGCTGAAGTTTTAGAACTCCGCGGACCTGTTGAAATAGTTCTGGTCTGGGAACAAAACCGTTTGTTTCTGAAATCTATCGAACCGGTTCTTGATATTTTTGAAAACAGCGATGCCCACCGCGCCCTGGGTACCGACTACTCTGAATTCCTCAACGGGATTATAGAAGCCTATATGGCGCTGAAGTAGAATCTTTTTTTCGATTCAGGAATTTCCTGCTACTCCGCTTCGAAAACAGTGTCTGATAAGCACTATTCTAACATTAGAATAGTGCCAATCTCCCTTCCTGACTCTTGGCGAAGCCATTGGCTTTTTACACGAATTTCCCCAACCTGCAACCTTGAACTTTCAACCCGCCTACGCTTTTCGTAGCTTCGTCGGGCTCCGCCTTCAACGGGAGCGTGTCCATCATTCATCATACATACAAGGTTTTTAGTTTCCAGTGATCGGAAGCTGTCAGCATTCAGCACTCAGCGTTCAGCTTCGGAAAATCCCCCTCGATCTCCCTTTTTCCAAGGGGGAAGTTATTCGAATTCGATCCCGATAGCGATAGCGATTCCGAAAAATCATCATTCAAACAAAGTTTTTGGTTTTCAGTTATCAGCTATCGGTCTTAAAGTCCGAGGCGCAGGTTCAAGACATGGGTAACAGAAAAGGTTCAAGACATAGGTAACACTCTAGTGGCAGATTGGCTGATAAAAAAGGAGAATCAGCCATGCCGTGGAAGGAGCAGGATAGAGTGGACCA
>Ga0180433_10008822_pt1 | contig 12473 bp, 13 predicted proteins | sample SS_ome_8_FD_132980 | JGI IMG/M metagenome (GOLD analysis project Ga0180433, IMG submission 132980) | Hypersaline lake sediment archaeal communities from the Salton Sea, California, USA - SS_1_D_1 metaG | ecosystem: Environmental > Aquatic > Non-marine Saline and Alkaline > Hypersaline >... | reverse complement strand
GTGCTCGCTTGCAGTGCCGCCATCAACGAGCCGTTGGCGATCGGCTGCATGATTCCCATCAGGAGCGTCGCACCGAGAGCCAGCGAGAAGAAGCTCGCCGGCGTGAACCCGAGGAGGATCGCCGCAGCCCCGATGCCCACGATTCCCAACAGCGCCGTAGCCATCCGGCGCTTGAAGCCGCCCCATGCGGTCATGAGAAGTCCTCCGACGACAAGGCCGATACCCATCGCCGCCTGGACTCCCGCAAACTGGATCGCTTCGCCGCCGAAGTGCGTTCGGATCAGCAGGGGAAGTAGAGACCCGGCCGGGGCGAGAACGAAGTTGAGGAGCGCTGCGATGATGACCACGCCAAGGAGCCCGGGCCAGGAGAGGACGAACCGGAATCCCTCAGCCAGGTCGCGTATGTAGGAGGGGCGGGGACCCGATGCCGGCTCCGGGTTCGGGATGGCGATGAGCAGGAGCGGGATCACGGCGATGGCTGCGGTGACGACGTCGATGGCGATGATCCCGTGGAGCGGGAGGAACTCCAGGAGGAGGGCTCCGAGGAGGGGACCCGCGATGCGCGTCAGCCCCCGAAGGCTCTGGTTGATCGCGGCAACTCGCGCGTAGTGTCTTTCGGGGACCATCAGGGCGGTCGAGGCCTGCATGGCGGGGAAGTGGAACGCCTCCCCGACGGATCGCGCCAGGATGACGGCGTAGACGTGCCAGAGCTCGATGACGTCGAAGGTGAACAGCACCGCCAACACGGCCGTCGAGAGGGCGATCGCCGAGTCGGCGATGATCATCACCCGCCGCCTGCTGAACCGGTCGATCAACGTACCGATGAACGGTCCCAGGATTACGCCTGGCAGGACAGCGGCGATCGTCGCCGTCGTCAGCACGGAACCGGATTCGGTCGTCTTCGTCAGCCACCAGACCAGAGCGAACTGCACCAGGCCGCTTCCAAGCAGGGAGAAGACCTGCCCGCCCCAGATGGTGAAGAAGCGAGATCGCCACCGTTGCGGATTCCAAGGTCGTGCTCGCATGCGCACCTCCCGAAGACGGCCGCGAGCGGCCGTCGGATGTTCGTCGTTCCATCGGCGGCCTGCGGTTCAATCTTGCGCAGGGTCTGTTCATGGGTGCGTCGTGTACGATTCGGTGTCGATCGTGGCACGAAAGGAGCTCGTATGCCGATTTCCTTGAGCGTTGAGGAGTTCGCCCGCCGTCGTCGGTTCGTGGAGCAGGCGCTTGTGCATCGCGAGTGGGATGCGCTCTGTCTGTTCAGCCCGACCCAAGTCTTCTACTTGACCGGTTTCGCGTTCATCGCGACCGAGCGACCGATCGGAGCGATCTTCGTCCCCGGAAAGGATGACGTTACGCTCTTCGTTCCGGAGCTGGAGCGGGAGCACGCGGAGCGAGCCCAGGTCCAGCAGATTCGGACGTACGTCGAGTACCCGGACGCGGTGCACCCGATGAAGGTGTTCGCCGACCTCCTGAAGGAGCTCGGCGTCGCCGGCGGTCGCCTCGCGGTTGATGCAGATGGCTACGGCGGGGGATACGGCTACGTCGGGCCGAAGCTGAGCGAGTGTGTCGCCGGCGAGGTCGTATCGTCGAAGGACCTGATCGAGCACGCGATGTGGGTGAAGTCCGAAGAGGAGATCGAGCTGATCCGGGAATCCTGCCGGTGGGGTGATCTCGCGCATCGGTATCTTCAGGAGTTCTCGGTCGAGGGGGCGAACGAGACGGACGTCTCGGTCCGGGCGTCGCACCGGGCGTCGATGGAGATGGTCACGGCTCTCGGGCCCGGCTTTCGGGCGATGCGCTACGGCACCTTCCCGGCGCACGCCGGGTTCCGGGGTCAGATCGGTGCTGACTCCGCCCTCCCGCACGCGATGACGTCGAACGCGGTGCTGCGTACGGGAGACGTGCTGGTCACCGGTGCCGCTTCGGAGGTCGGCGGGTACCTGAGCGAGCTGGAACGGACGATGATCCTCGGTCCCCCGAACGACGAGCAGCGGCGGTACTTCGAGGAGATGATCCTGCTGCAGGACGCCGCGTTCGATGCGATCCGACCAGGCAGCACCTGTGCGGACGTCGATCGAGCCGTTCGTGCCGTCTACGCGGAGCGCGGCATCGAGGAGACGTGGCGGCACCACACCGGTCATGCCATCGGCTACGGGATGCACGAGGCCCCGTTCTTCGACATCGGGGATGAGACCGTCATCGAACCGGGGATGGTCTTCACCGTCGAACCGGGGATCTACGTCCCAGGGTTCGGGGGCTTCCGCCATTCCGACACCGTCCTGGTGACCGAGAGCGCTTGCGAGCTGATGACCGACTACCCACGAGACCTGGAGAGCCTCACGCTTCCGGTCTGACAGTGAAGCGATGGCCGCGGACGATTGCGAGGGGCACAGACCGCCGGTAACGTCTCGCCCGACCATGGAACGACGCCCGCTGTGCATCTTCGATCTCGATGGGACGCTCTACCGGTCCGAGACGTCGTTCCTTCGGACGATGCACCGGATCTACGAGGAGTTCGGCGTCCCCTCGCCCGGCGATGCCGCAATCCTCTCGATGGTCGGCGAGACGTACGCGACCTTCCTGGAGTGGCTCCAGCCGCAGGGGTTCCCGACGGACCTCGAAGCTCTCGGCGAGCGGATCAGCGAGATCGAGTTCGAGTCGATCCGGACGGAGGGGGAACTCTTCCCTGGCACCACAGAGACCCTTCGCACACTGCAAGAGAGTGGCTGTCGGATCGCCCTCTGCACGAACGGAGATCGCCGCTACGCACGGTTCGTTCTCGGGGCCTTCGACCTGCTAGGGTGCTTTGATGCTCTGATGACGAACGAGGATGGTCGGGCCTCGAAGATCGAGATGGTCGGAAGCCTCCTCGCAGATCTCCAACCGAGCGTCGCCATCATGGTGGGAGATCGCTACCACGACACCGAAGCGGGGAGAGCGAACGGCTGCGTCGTCGTCGGCGCCGGGTACGGCTACGGATCACCGGAGGAGTTCGCCGGCGCGGATCACGTCATCGACCGGATTGCGTCGCTGCCGGGGATCGTCGAGGAAGCCAGGAGGAGAGAGCCGTCGTGAGCACGGAGCACACGATCATCGGCGTCGGCCGGTCGGCGGAGATCCTCGCGTGGGGTGAGGACCGAGCGATGAAGCTCTACCGGGAGGGCTCGTCGCGAGCGTGGGTCCAGCGCGAGGCCAGGGTCTCGCATCTCGTCCGCGAGGCGGGACTCCCCGCCCCCGCGGTCTTCCCTGCCGAGACCGAGGACGGCCTCCACGAGATCGACGGCCGGCTCGGGATCCTCTACGAGCGTGTGTACGGACCGACGATGCTGCGGGATCTTCTGGCACGCCCTTGGATGCTACTCACCCACTCCAAGGCACTCGCCGCACTCCACGCGCAGATGCACAGCGTGCCCGGAGACGGTCTGCCGGACGCGCGCGAACGCCTCGAGCGGGGGATCGAGATCACCGGGGACAGCCTGTCGGCGAGTCAGCAGGCCGCCGCCCGGGAAGCACTCGCTCGTCTCCCCAGCGACGCACGTGTGTGTCACGGCGACTTCCATCCGGACAACGTCCTGCTGCAGGAGGGAGGTCCGATCATTATCGACTGGGGCCCCGCATCCTGCGGGCATCCGCTCGCCGACGTCGCGTGGACGTACCTCCTGTACACGATCTCCGGATCTCCCGTCGACGCGTCACTCGGGATGCGCATCGCCCTTGCCTTCGTCCGACGGATCTCGCTTCGGACCTACCTGCGAACCTACGAGCGGCTGACCGGCGCATCATGGACGGCCATCGAGCCCTGGCTCGGCGTCGTCGCGATCCTGAGGCTAGCCGATCGGATCCCGGAGGAGCGGGAGGCGCTCCTCCGCCTGATCGCAGAGCGCTTCGGGCCATGAACCGGCGACGAAGGTGTCGTGGGCTCCTCGTCGGCGCGGGGGCCTTCGGTTTCTGTCTAGCGACCCTCGACCTCCGCGAGCGATGAGCGAGGCGGTCTTCCGGTTCTACCAGGAGCTGAACGACTTCCTCCCCGCCGCCTGCCGAAAGCTCGACGTCCCGTTTCCCTTCGAGGTGGCTCCATCAGTGAAGGATGCGATGGAGTCCCTCGGCGTCCCCCACGTCGAGGTCGACCTGATCGTGGTTGACGGCGTATCGGTGGACTTCGGCTATCGCCTGCAGAACGGAGACCGCATCGCGGTCTACCCGGTCTTCGAGGCATTCGACATCACTCCGGTCGTCCGACTCCGGGGCGGACCCCTGCGTGAGCCGGCCTTCGTGGTAGACGTACACCTGGGGAAGCTCGGCAAGCTCCTCCGACTCCTCGGCTTCGACGTCGCCGACGCGGGCGATACGAACGATGCCGGCCTGGTGAGGACTTCCGTCGAAGAACGCCGAATCCTCCTGACGCGAGATCGCCAGCTTCTGAAGCACGGGGCGTTGACGCACGGGACCTGGGTGCGGAGTACCGATCCGATCGAACAGGCCCGAGAGATCCTGCAGCGGTTCGATCTTCATGGGCGGGTTCACCCCTTCAGCCGTTGTCTCGCCTGCGGCGGGACGTTGCGAACGGTCGAGAAGGACGACGTCCTCGACCAGATTCCCCCGAAGACCGCCGCCTGGCTCGACGACTACGTTGAGTGCTCAGGGTGCGGCAAGCTCTACTGGGAAGGGACGCACTGGGCGCGGGTTCGGGATCTCGTCTCACAGGTACTTGAGTCCCCGCCCCGATAGCGATCCCGAGTTTGCGCCGCCTCTCACTCCCCCGGGAAGTTGACCCGTCGAGTGGATGTGTGCTAGGTTCAAGGAACAAGGAGGTGCGTGCTTATGAAGAAGGCGTCTCTCGCGATTCTCGTGCTCACCCTGGTTGCCGGTCTGTGGACCGTGGCCGCTGTGGGCGAGACGTACAAGGTAGCATCCGACACCACGTGGCCCCCGTTCGAGTGGTCGGATGCCGAAGGCAATCTCCTCGGATTCGACCTGGATGTCATGCGCTGCATCGGGGTCCTGCAGGGCTTCGAGATCGACATCTCCTCATACGACTGGGAGATCATCTTCGACGATGTTGGCAGCGGTCGAATGGACATCGGAGCCTCCGGTGCCACGATCCGCCCCGATCGAGAAGAGAAGGTCGACTTCTCGGCTCCCTACTGGACGTCCGACCAGGCCATCCTCGTCCGTGCTGATTCCGAGCTGAACATCATCACCGCGCTCGCCGGCGGGTACACCGTTGGGGCACAGCTGGAGACGACCGGAGCGGGATTCATCACCGACCTGATCGCCGCCGGGATCAACGTCACGCTCGTCGAGTACACGCTCTATCCGCTTGCGGTCCTCGACCTGATCAACGGCAACATCGACGCCGTGATTCAGGACGAACCGGCGTCGGTGGCTAGCGCGACGGCCGAAGAGGACATCAGCGTCGCTGGCGTCATCAAGACGGACGAGAACTTCGGGTTCTTCGTCGCCGAGGGAGATCCGAAGGGGCTCCTCGCGCTGATCAACGATGGTGTGGCGCAGTTGAAGGCGCTTGGGGTCTACGACAACCTGATCGCCGCCTACATGGGGACCGACCTCGTGAAGGTTGAAGCCGCGTGGAGGGCGAGCATCGGCTTGCTCGATGATGGCGACGTCGTCGGCTTCGCGTCGCAACTCGCGACGCTCGCCAACGAGTAGGAAACGAGACGAAGCTGAGCTAGTCGCAAGGAGGAGACGAGGAACGCGGTCACTCCGCGTTCCTCGGTCTTCTCAGGGACGGACGGGATGAGTCGATGAGCACGATCTGGCAGAGTCTCGAGCTCCTCATCACAAGAGGGCTCCCGATGACGCTTCTGCTGACGTTGGGCCTCTTGGGAACGGGGCTTCTCCTGGGATTCCCGCTCGCGTTCCTCCAGGTGTACGGGTATCGCCCGGTGCGCTGGCTTTGCCGGGGGTACGAGCAGCTCTTCCGAGGGGTGCCGGCGCTGGTCCTGATCCTGATCTTCCACAGCGGACTCTCGAGAACCTTCGACATTCTCCTGCCGGCCTTCGCGTCCGCATTGCTCGCCCTCGGTCTCCGCTCGTCGGCGTACCAATCGCAGATCTTCCGTGGCGCGATTCAGTCGGTCGGCGAGGGTCAGATGCTCGCTGCCCGATCGGTTGGGATGTCGAAGACACAAGCGATCCGGCACATCATCCTCCCGCAGGCGTTTCGACTGTCGATTCCTCCGTGGACGAACGAGTTTTCGAGCGTCCTGAAGGACACGTCGCTGGCGAGCGCGATCGGTGTCCTGGAACTGATGAAGCAGACGACGCTCATCTTCACGAGGATCCAGTTCATCCACGGAGCACAGTGGATCCTGGTCATCCTGATGCTCGCGGCGCTGATCTACTGGGCCCTGACGTACCTGGGGAACGTGGGCCTTAGCTTCCTCGAGAGTCGGATGAGGATCCCGGGTTTCGAGACGAAAGGGCAGGTCGAACGCTGAGATGGATACACGCCAGCATCACAACCTAGGAGACGTCGTCCTCCGCGTCGAAGGGGTCCACAAGACCTACGGCGACAACCACGTGCTTCGAGGCGTCTCGCTGCAGATGCGGCGCGGGGAGACGAAGGTCGTGATCGGCCCATCGGGAACCGGGAAGAGCACGCTGCTTCGGTGCATCAACCAGCTGACGGTTCCGGACCAGGGAAGGGTCTGGCTCGGCGATTGCGAGATCACCAGCCGCAAGGAGGACATCAACTGCGCTCGGGCCCAGATCGGTTTCGTCTTCCAGAGCTTCAACCTGTTCACGCACCTAACGGCGCTGCACAACGTCCGGATTGCACCGATGAAGGTGAGCCGGATGACCAAAGCGGAGGCGACGAAGCTCGCCATGACGGAGCTGGAGCGCGTCGGTCTCGCCGACAAGGCGGAGGCGTATCCTGCGGAGTTGTCCGGTGGGCAGCAGCAGCGCGTCTCGATCGCTCGGGCCCTGGCAATGTCGCCGAAGCTCATCCTCTTCGATGAGCCGACCTCGGCCCTCGATCCGGAGCTGATCGGCGAGGTCCTGGAAGTGATGGTCAGCCTGGCCAAGGAGGGAATGACGATGCTCGTCGTCTCGCACGAAATGGGATTCGCCCGGGCCGTCGCCGACGAGATCATCTTCATGGAGGGCGGCGGGATCCTCGAGCAGGGGCCTCCGGAGCAGCTGTTCCGGAATCCTGAGCATGCGCGGACCGGGGAGTTCCTCAACAAGATCACGGAGCTGTACGGGGAGTAGGAGAACGCATGGGCTTCTTCGAGTTTGCCGGTGAGATCCTTCCGACCCTGCTTCGAGCTACCGTCACGACGCTCCAGCTGACGGCCGGCTCGATCGCCCTCGGCTTCGTCGCCGGGATTCTCCTGTCCCTTGGCCGAGTCTACGGGCCGGCTCCGGTCCGTTGGCTGGCCGGAGGGTACATCGCCTTCTTCCGAGGGACCCCGCTGTTGGCGCAGCTTCTGCTCGTCTACTTCGGCCTTCCGCCGTACCTGTCGATGATCGGGATCAGGATCCCGGCGATGGTGGCGGCGATCATCGGGCTCGGACTGAACAGCGCCGCCTACCAGGCCGAGTACTTCCGCGGTGCCGTCCAGTCGATCCAGAGCGGCCAGATGCAGGCCGCTCGATCCATCGGTCTCTCGCGTCTGAAGGCGATCCGGCACGTCATCCTTCCCCAGGCGCTGCGCCTGGTCATCCCGGCATGGTCGAACGAGCTGATCTACACGATCAAGTACTCGTCCCTCGCCTACTTCGTCGGCATCTCGGAGCTGACGTTTGCAGGGAAGAAGATCGCCCTCCACACGGCGAACACGTTTCAGGTCTACCTTGTCGTCGCGGCGATCTACCTGGTGATCGTCCTCGGGGTTTCGCGCCTCTTGTTCTTGCTGGAAGACCGGGTCCGCGTCCCCGGCCTGGGAACCGGCGGAACCCGATTCGAACGGAGTCGATAGGCTCCCGGCTCAGGACCCGGCAGCCCTTCCCCACGCCTTGACGAAACCCGCTACCGTCTCGTACCGGCGCACGCGCTCGGGTGATGTCGCTCGACGAGCAACCTCGCGCAGCGCCTCGCCACCTCTCCAGTCGGGCGAGTTGAGATTCCCGCCGCCGAGGAAGACGGCGGCGGTTCGGCCGAGGGTGAAGACGTTCGTACGCTGATCGATCGTCGAATCGCGGACAAGCTCCTCCGGGGCCATGAACCGACGCGAGCCAGGAAGCCTCTCGGCATCGAGGTTGAACGGCCCCGGCCGATACTCATCGAGGTCGCAGACCCAGGTTCGGTGTCCATCGAAGTCGTGAAGGATGCAGCCGTCGTAGAAGTCGACGGCGACGAAGCCTGCAGCGGCGATGGCGACGTGCAGATTGAAGACAGCGTCGAGAGCCTCGAGGATCCGACCGACGGGCAGGTTCCGGAAACGACGGTGCGGGGACGACGGATCGGATCGACCGCGTTCGCCGTCCATCGACACGTAGTCGTAGAGGATCTCGCCGGGGACCCCCTCGTAGACGTGAACCGGGGCGTCGGCGGCGCGGAAGGTGTGGAGCAGTCGGGGGAGCACCGGGTGGCGGATCGCCCGGTGCAAAGCCTCGGCACGGCGCAAGGAATCCTGGCCGGCGTCGGTTCGAGCGGACTTGACGAAGAGGCGCCTCGACCGTTGCGTCACGACGTACGAGACACACCCCGAGTCCTGTTGGAGGTACGCCCGCTCGATCGTGGCGTTGGCTTCCAGGAGGACCGCGATATCGTCGTCCGAGCGCTCGACGGCGAGGAGGTTGACGCCCATGGGCCTTCAGCCTCCCGGGAAGCAGAGGATCTCGCGGACTCGGAGCTCAAAGAAGGCGTTCATGTGGGCCGGTCTGAGGACGACGGCGGTGTCCGCCCCGCGTCCTGTTCCGCCGACGGCGAGGATCGGTCGATCGGTGGGAATCGCTCCGGCATCGGCCGCCATCACGGCGCACTCGACGCAGACCTTCATCCCTTGGCCAAAGAGACGAAGGGTGTGCGCGACGATCTCCGTCGGGGTGACGCCACCGAACTGCTTCGAGATCGATCGACCGACGCCGCTCAGCGCGTGCCCCGCGGTGACGACGTGCGCACCGAGCTGCTCCAGCCGGCCTCGGTGTGCCGGTTCGAGCTGGTCGATGTCCCCGCCCTTGAATCCAACGTGGTGCGTGATGCAGACGACGCGGGTGTCGACCTCGGCGAGCGCCTCGGCGAACCGCACGCCCGTCTCGCCGGACGTCGTGGCGACCACCACATGCTCGATGTCGCCTGCCTCGAGGCGGCCGAGGACGACCTCGAGGGTCGCTTGGGTCGCCTCATCCATGGTGTCCTGCACATCCGCCCTCGGGCGTGATCTCCTCCAGATCGCCGGTCTTCAGTTTCGCGATGTTGGAGGCAACCGTCCCCTCTTCGGCTCGGTAGACGGTGACCCCGTCGCTGTTCAGGCGGGCGATGGCGCGTGCCCCGATGCCGCCGACGATGATCGCGTCGACCTGGTGTCCCTCGACGGCCCGTAGCGGCTGGCAGCCGCCGTGCTCGTGGTGGGCATTGGCATTCTCGAGAACGTCCGTCTTTCCGGACCTGGGATCGTGGATCACGAAGAACGGCGCGGAGCCGAAGTGACCGAACGCCTTGGACTCGAGGCCGGACGCGTCGGCCGCAGGAATGCAGATACTCATGTTGTGTGACCTCCTTGAGCTGGTGCCGAGAATCATAGTCGTCCGCCTCGGCGACGTCACGGATCGGCTAGGGTTACAGATCATCCAGCCATCGGGCCGTCTGCCGACGGGACCGGAGCCGGACGATGTGCAGATGTGCATGCTCCGGGCGAGCGAGGAGCTCGGGGTAGTTCCTCCGGCGCTTCCAGTAGGTCTTGAAGAACCAGACCAGAATCGACTGCCGAGAGAAGAAGGACGTCCGAACGCTCTCGACGCATCCGCCCCACATCGGCTCCTTGGTGATCGCGCGGCGGACCGTTCGCGAGAGAAGCTGAGAGAAGACGCGGAGCGCCGAGTAGTCGAGCCAGACGAGGGTATCGAGCTTCGGCCAGACGATCGGTCGTGTACGGCTGTAGTTCCCGTCAAGGACCCACGAGGGGGCATCGGTCGCCCGATCGACGCGGCGGAAGAGCTCGTCGTCCGGGGTCTCTCCCCAGTTTGGCCTCCAGAAGAGGGCGTCCATTTCGATGTGGGGGATTCCGAGTCGCTCGGAGATCGCACGTGCGACCGTTGTCTTGCCGGAGCCGGTCGTCCCGACGACGTTGATCCGCCGTCCGGCCCGACCGGCTTCGGTGAAGATCGGTTCACTCATGGGGTCGCCTGACGAACGTACGCATCGATGATGTCCTCCAGAACAGCCAGAGGGAGCGTTCCGTACCCGAGGACCGCATCGTGGAAACGGGCCAGGTCGAAGGCGTCCCCGAGGTCACTGCGAGCCTTGTCCCGCAGCCGCTCGATCTCGAGCTTGCCGATCATGTAGGTCGAGGCCTGCCCCGGCAGGACGTAATAGCGGCTCATTCCGCCGACGTAGACTCCCCGAGGGTACCCTCGGATGTCCTCCATGTAGGCGGCCGCCTCTTCCCGCGTCCAGCCGAGCCAATGGATCCCGGTGTCCAGGACGAGTCGGGCTGCGCGCATCAGCTCCAGGTCGAGTCGCCGCAGATTGGCGTAGGGCGCGTCCTCGTAGAGGCCGAGGTCGTAGGTCAGCCGCTCGCAGTACAGGGCCCAGCCTTCCGTGTAGGCATTGATGTCGATGACCCGCTGAACGAGCGGGATGTCGAGACCGACGGCGATCGTTAGCTGGAAGTGATGGCCAGGGATCGCCTCGTGATGGAAGGTCCCGGGCATCGCCGCGAACGAGATGCCCCGACCACTGATGTAGTACGTCCCAGGGCGGGATCCGTCGAGGGCGGGCGTGTTGTAGTAGTTGATCCCCACGCTCGGTGGGGAGAACGCGAAGGCGACGTCCTGGTCCGGCCAGAGCCCGAAGTAGGGCGCGATTGCCGCATTCGTCTCGTCCTTGATCCGCTCGAACTCCGCCAGGATGGCGGCACGTCCCGACGACGAGGTCGACGAGAGCCACCGATCGGCCGCGTCCATCGCGTCACGGAGTTCACTCATCGGGGCGTCACGGTCGTACCCCAGGGCTGCGAAGGCGTCCCGCATCTCCTCGAGGACCCGGTCGACCTGGGAGCGTCCGAGTTCGTGCACCTCCTGGGGCGTGAGGTCGGTCGACGTCTGGCGTCCGAGCTGCCAGGCGAAGAACGCATCCCCCTCGGGCATCGCTGTCGCCCCGCCGTCCGCCGGGGCGCGATCGACGAGGTCTTCGACGAACGCTTTCAGGTCCCAGAGCGCCGGAGCGTAGGCGTCCTCGAAGGCCGTGCGACCGGCGGCCAGGAGGCTCTCGCGGTCCGCCTCGGAGAGATCCTCGAGCGCTTCGAGGCCTTCGGCGAAGTAGCGGAAGGCATCGGAGCGTTCGATGTTGATCTGGCTCAGCAGCGAGCGATATCCGGAGCCAGGTCCGAGAAGGTCCTCGACGACCTCGAGCGCCGGCTCGATCAGGAATCGGGGCGTCAGGAAGCCGAGGGACTCGCGGTGGTTCATCGCCTCGAGGATCTGGCCGACCTTCGCCGGGACCGCCTCGACACGGGAGATATAGTCCTCGACGTTCTCCACCGTCTCCAACGGATGCGTCTCCGTGAAGAGATCGAGGAGGGCCCCTGCGTAGCCGAAGGTGAGGAATCCGCAGAGCGGGTAGTTGTGGAAGGCGAAGGGATGCCCCGCGACGTTCGTAGCCAGAAGCCACTCGTAGACATCGAACGCGACGGCGTCCTCCTCCGACAGCGACGCGCGATCGTAGCCGGCCAGCAGATCGAGGATCCCGGACTCCAGGCGCTGCGTCTCGAGAACGTAGGCGGGAGAGACATCGGTCAGGCGATCGTGCCGCAGATTGAGGAGATCGGTGAGGCCCATCATCGTCGCGCCTTCGGGGTCACGTGCTAGAAGCGCCCTGTAGGAAGCCTCGGCGAACTCGTCGAACGGAAGTCCGGCCAGACGCTGGAGGACCTCGTCCACAGACTCCGCCGCCGAGCCTGAGACCGCACCGAGTGAGAGGACGACGCAGATAGCCATGAGAACGGCAACACACCGGGAGATCTTCATGTGCTCGCTCCTTTGCGTACGAGGTGGGGTTTGGGCCCAGCCAAGGAGCGTATCAGTCTACCCGAAGTCGAGGGGATCTGCCTTGTTTCGGGGTGTCTCCGTCGCGTGCGGTCTCTGGAGAGGCGACCTCACGCTTACGGTCCGCTTCCGTCTCGATGCGCGAGTGGCTGCCCTTGCTCTCGCGGGCTAGGGTGCGCCTTTGATTCGAATGGTGTCGCGTGCGGTCTCCGGAGAGGCGACCTCACGCTTACGGTCCGCTTCCGTCTCGATGCGCGAGTGGCTGCCCTTACTCTCGCGGGCTAGGGTGCGCCTTT
>Ga0180433_10008820_pt1 | contig 12475 bp, 12 predicted proteins | sample SS_ome_8_FD_132980 | JGI IMG/M metagenome (GOLD analysis project Ga0180433, IMG submission 132980) | Hypersaline lake sediment archaeal communities from the Salton Sea, California, USA - SS_1_D_1 metaG | ecosystem: Environmental > Aquatic > Non-marine Saline and Alkaline > Hypersaline >... | reverse complement strand
GCCTCGCGGTTGAACTTGTCCCAGAAATCTCCGTGCAGAGCAAAGAGTTTCCCGGAATCGTGCTCAACGGCCGCCCATTTGCAAAGATGGAGTTCGCCAGTGATGTACCGGCGCAGCTCGGCCTCGAGTTCGTAGATAGCCCGATCATGATTCCCGCTGATGTAAATCACCGGGATACCACTGAGGCTCAGCTGGTCGAGCTTCTTTAGGCACATGCGGATATCAAAGATCTGCTCGAACTCACGCGGGTGCGGCAGCAGCTCGAAAATGTTCGGAGTTGTCAGCAGATCAAAAACATCTCCCACCAACAGCACCAGCCCTTGTTCCCCGTTTTCCGTGACCAGGCGCAGCATGTCGCCGCACCGGTCGATGAAAATCTCCCGAGACAGGGAGGGGAACTGTTTGTCAAAGTGCAGGTCGGAAGCCGCTCCCAGGCGGCTGACTACGTCCTTGGGCAGGCGAATTATCAGGCCTTGGCCCTGACGATGTATCTCCATCGTCCCCTCCTTTCTGTCCGCTTGGACCCAGCACTCTAGCACAAAAGGATAAAAAAATCAACCCCTATTAAACTAAGAGTCAACTAATTCCTCTATACCAATTAATCCGGGCGCGATGGGTATACCTATCCAATAAAATCTCTATGACATCAACCCGCCAATTGCATTCGGCAAAAACAGGATTTGCCGCCAGGAAATCCTCCGCTGTGGCCAGCAAGCGTTCAAACTTGCGCTGGTCAACTGACTCCAGGCCAGAGCCGAAACTGCCTGAAGTCCGTGTTTTCACTTCAACAAAAATTATTTCCCGGCCCTGCTGACCGACAATATCGATTTCCCCCACCTGGTGAGAGCGCCAATTTGTTGTCAGGACAGTAACGCCTTTTCTTTTCAAAAAGCTTTGTGCAATCCCTTCTCCCAAATCGCCTTTGTATTTTTTCATTAAAAAATCCCCCCTTAAGCTCGGGGGATTAACCCCCGAGCCTAAACTTTCGGTCTATTTGCTAATTCCCCAGACTTGAATCTCTGTGGGTTCAGCTGTGTAAACAGGAAACTCTATCGCCACAGCTTTCTTACCAGGAGCACTGAATGTTTCGCCCCAGTAAGTATTGGGCTTACGGTCTTTGTTACCTCGCTCAAAGACATGGGTGGTATTATCATCGAAGTAAACGATGATATCTTTCCTTTGGTCGATCTTGTAGGTGCCACTGCCACTGTTCAGAAATCTGATATCTTCGAGATTATCAGCATTTGTCAGCGGAATAACGAATGTCTCGCCCGGACATACTGTGTTGTAGTTTTCGTCATAATAACAATCAACATCCGTTATCCTCACCCCGTTATTCATAATCTCGTAACCGGGCATTTCGCCAGTGAAAGTCGGATCGCTATCGCCACCACCGCCACCGCCGTGGCCGTTGCCGTTGCCACCTTCATCGCCGCCGCCGCTATCCCAAGCTTCCAGGGCATAATTAACACCCAAAGCTGTCGAAGCTTCGTCGCTGCCGGCCATGCCAAAATAGATAGCTACGCCTACAGCTACAGCTGCAACTACAGCTAGCGTAATCGTATAAGTTGCCATTTTGCTCATAACTTTCACCCCCTTTCAGTTTATTTTGAATTAGATGAAGACTTCTTGGTGCGCTGTCCGTTTCGCTTCAGTTTCTTGACGCCGTCCTGAATTTTGAAACCGACCCGGAAAAACGCCCACACCGTGGCACCAACTGCCAAAACAGTGGCGATGCTGGCACCGTATTTATCAAGTGACGCCTGATCTTTGGGACGACTACGACGACGCCTAGTCATATTGAACCTCCGTATCAGAAGCTGATGGAGCGGAATCGTCCGTTTTACGAAGAACCAATCCGTAATGATAGCTGCCGGCGGTGAATTCGCTTTCTATCTCAAGTCCGGCTTGCTGAATCATTTCCTTCATTTCATCTTTGCTGACCCTTTCATCCAAAGGCGGGCCAAACGGCGTATCAACTTTTTCCCATTCCAGCACAACAATCCTTCCAGAACTTTTGACAACTCGCTTGGCTTCCGCCAGAACTGCTTCCGGTTTCTTTGACTGGTAGAAAACGTGGGCCAGGAAAACCATATCGATGGAGTTGTCCTTAAGCTTGGTGCTCCGTGGAATTTCCAGATCAGCCCAAACAGTTTTCAGGTTGAGCAGCCCTTCTATCTTGGCTTTGCTGGCAACATCGGCCAGCTCACTTTTGAGAACATCGACCGCGTAAATTTGTCCGTGCTCGCCGACCATCCGGGCCGCCGGAATTGTGAAAAAACCGGCCCCGCAGCCAAAATCAGCAAATTTCATATTGCCTTCGACACCGAGGCTTTTCAATATTTGTTCGGGATTGAGAAAATCCCCTTTTTGCTTGCGCGGATCCAAAACCATTCCGCTGTCAGATTTTTGTAGTTCCATAGCTTTTTGTTATGGCCCTATTGTAGCATATACTGACTAGAAAATCCAATCCTTTGCCAATCAAGAAAACAAGGGAATTGCCTTGTCCTGTAATGGCCGATATGACATTCGGTGCACGGGAGACGGGCCATGCTTCGCCAACATATCCTGGTGCAACTTGGTGCCGTAGCCCTTATTAATATCAAAACCGTACCGAGGGTATTTAGTGTGCAACTCATTCATAATCCGATCCCGAGTAACTTTGGCGATGATCGAAGCCGCCGCGATTGTCATCACTTTACGATCACCCTTGGTAACCGCCCGTTGCCGGCATGACAGGTCGCCGATGCGCACAGCGTCCAGCAAGGCAAACTCCGGAGATTTAGGCAAAGAATCAATCGCCGTCTTCATCGCCAGCCGAGTTGCCCGCAAAATATTTAGTTCATCAATTTGTTTCGGCTCAATAACGCCCACTCCCCAATCAACCCTGGCGGTCAACTCTGAATAAAGTTCCTCCCGTTTTTCGGGGGTCAGCAACTTGGAATCTTTCAAGCCAGAAATTTTGGTCTCGGCCGACAACACTGCCACCCCGGCCACCACCGGTCCAGCCCAGGCGCCGCGCCCGGCCTCGTCTAAGCCGGCTACGGTCTTGTAGCCGAGCGACCAGAGTTCACGTTCTTGAGTTAAGTTCGGGTAGCGCATAACTATAATGTAAAATGTAAAGCGCAAAATGTAAAATTAGTTTCCGAGCCAATCTTGCCTTTTTGCTTTTTAATAGCCTTTGACAATAGTGCTTTTTTTACATATAATCGGACATAGTCAATTCCAAAAGTTTCGATTTTAGATTTTGAGTTTTAATTTTTTCGCGGGGTGTAGCCTAGTGGCTTAAGGCGCCACGTTTGGGACGTGGAGATCCCCGGTTCAAATCCGGGCACCCCGACCATAATACTCCAGACTACTACTTTCGTTGCACAAAATTGGGATCGGAATTGAAAATTGATCTACTAATATAAACCAATATGCCAGGGTACGAAGAAAGACCCAAGATGCCTGAACCCTCTCCGGAACCAGAACCACCGAAGGAAGAGCTTGAAATTCCGGAAACTCCGGAAGACATCGAAAAGAAACGCCAGGGAAAGATGGGCGGAAAGAAAGGCAAATCATTCGTCGAAATTTCCGAAAAGGAAGTTCCGAAATTCAACGAAGAAACAGAGGAAAGAGGTGTTGTTGGCCCACCACAAAGCCTGCCTGAAAAGGGTAGCCCCAGTGCCGCACCTCCTCCGCCTCCACCTAAATAGAAAACTTGATTAGTTCACGCGTCTCAATAAGTCTTCAGCTGCTTTGCAGCTGAATAATTTGAATAGATAATCAAAAAACAGCCCCGCCTTGGCAGAGTTGTTTTCACAAGAAATTTTAATCCGCCCGTAGATTTACATCCAGGGCGGATTACTGTGCAGGTGATGGGCGTGCAATCAGTTCTTGTGCTCCTCGGCAACCCGAGGGGCAATGGCAACCCATTCGGACCATATTTCGTCGTATTTTCCTTCCGGGTCACACTTGTTGCAGGCCCCCACGATCATCACTCCCAGCCTGTCCGGCACCCCGTCTCGATGCAGGTGAGGATGGACATGGTTCTCCGGGTCCTCTCCCCGCTTGAGATCAAAGAAGGTCTGACAGTTGTGACAGTAGACCTTCATGAGCGTGCCGGCGGCTTCGTCTGACGTGGGAAAGCATCTGGAGCAGATGCCATCGAGGTGCTTGATTTCCCTCCCGCAAGAAGGGATCAGACACCGAAACGGCTCAGCCCGAATATCGGGCTTGAACAAGGCTGTTTTTCCCAAGGTGTGCCTCCTTTCTCTAGATCAAAACCGTAACGCTACACCATACACCAGAACATCTTCCTTGTCAAGCTGCTTGATCTCTTGTGAAAGTTGGGAATGACAGGCCTGCTCTTTGATACAGCGTTTGTAATATTTTTTTGTCTTCTGGGTCCAATGGTTTCAAGACCACACCTTTCTGTTGTAACGTATCAACAATTCGCTCTGTGGCCTCTAGTATGCCTTCCAAATAACTATTAGGAATCTCGGGAGCATCAATATCTCTCCAAATAGGTTGGGTACCCCTCCTGCTTATAACTTTGGCTCTTTCGTCATAGTCTTGAACTTCTCTGCCTCTTAGAATCACTACCTCTGAACGCGTATCTTCGTGGGTTTGCTTGTGCGATGCACCTATAGTTGCATCGAGTGTAACTAGCTCACCACTGCAGAAGATAAAAGCATCAATTCCTTTCCTATCAATTTTGTTGTCATTTCCTATAGTAGAATAGAAACTTGTTTCTAAGCCACCAGTAAGCATCTCTATTAAATATCTCAGGTCATTTGCAAAAGGCTTTTCCGGATCAGAGGAATCAGGATATTTTATTTCTGGTTCAGGTCCTCTTTTTCCGCCCTCGCGCCATTTTTTCATCTTCATGTCATATTTCTCAAGAGCACGATCCCATTCTTTATCCCATTTTTCCTTGACTGCCAACAAAACCCCTCTTTCAGTCTTTTTATCCATTCTATTTCCTGACTGCAAAGCCTCCCTGTACTTTGGATCTGCATTCTCGAGGTCGCGTACAACTTTCTCGACTAAATACCCATTACTGTCACCAAACACAGCGCGCTCAAAGGCCGAACCGTCTTCCCCGAAGTCACGAAAATCGAATTTACCTCCTTCAACTCTCCTAACCATAAAATTGAATTTAAGGATTATTAAATTATAGCAATACATCTAACTGTAAATCAAATATATTGTAACCTGTGTCGTTGAAACTCCTTTCAAATCTTGGCAACAAACATTTCTTGTGTTAATCTGCTAAACATGCGAGTGTAGCACAATGGCTAGTGCTCCAGCCTTCTCCCGCCAACGCCGAAATCTTTGATTTCGTGCGGTGGCGAGGACCCCGCAAGTCTGTGGCGCGGATGTAGCACAATGGTTAGTGTTCCAGCCTTCCAAGCTGGTGATACGGGTTCGAGTCCCGTCATCCGCTCCAGAAATTTGCGCGGGACCCCGCAACCAGGCGGGCCCACTTCGTTCGCCTCGCCGTTGCGGGGCAAGCTGGCGATACGGGTTCGAATCCCGTCACTCGCTCCACGGCTTCGCCTTCGCTGACGCTCAGACTACCACCTGTAAACACCCCCCGTGATTTTACGTCACCGTATCTGGTGGCCTGTGATACAAACAAAAAGCAGCTCACATAGCTGCTTTTTGTTTATCTGTCTAAACTTTAGTTCTCAAACAATCCCACTGCCACATCTCCGCCGATGCGGAAACTTTCCGGATACGCAAAGAAGCCGAGAGTCAGCGGCTCTTCACCGCGCGGGTTGTACACCTGCACTTGAGCAGGTACACCGGCTCTGGGAACAGTTATGATATCGTCTTTGTTGTCCTGGTTGATATCGCCGGTCGTCAGATTCACGCCATTGTGCATATTCTGATCATAGGCGTAGAAACCTGGTGACAAGACAGGTGTGCCCAGGTAATTGAACATCCGCACCTGAGCCGGAAAGCCCGGACCGGCCACCGCCACAATCTCCCCCTTATCATCACCGTCCAGATCACCAACTGCGATGTCGCCGCCTGTTTTAAGGTCACCAAAGGCATTGAATGACGGAACGAACACAGACTGGCCAGCACCGTTAAAGATTCTGACTTGGGCGACAGCATTTTGCTCCGGGACGGTGACAATCTCTGCCAGGCCGTCATCGTTCAAATCCCCGGAGGCAACCCGGAAACCCGTGCGCGTATCTTGCGCATAAGCATAGAATCCCTGGGTTATAACTGGAAGACCGCGGTAATCGAAGACTCGCACCTGCGCCGGACAGCCTTCTCCGGGAACAGTAATTATCTCGGCATGGCCATCACCGTTTAGATCTCCTGTAGTTACATCAACGCCGCAACGAATATTTTCATTATAGGCATAGAACCCGGGAGTGAACTTAGCCTGCCCGTTTTTATCGAAGATGCGAACCTGGGGTCCGCCGCCGGCCCGTGGCGCCACGACAATTTCATCTTCGCCGTCACCGTTCAGGTCACCGGTCGCAACATTGAATCCGGTCCGCAAACTCTGCGTGTAGGCGAAAAAGGGGCTATATCGCAAGGCGCCGTTATGATTCAACTCCAGAACTTGGGCTGAGCCTCCGGGACCGGCTACCGTCACAATCGTGTCATTTGGTCCGTAGGAATCATCTGAACTGGAATCTTTTTTGACATGCTCATTGTCTAGAACAAACGATTCGGAAGTTGCCCAATTTGGCATGGCAAAAGTCCCGTTAGTTGCCGTTATCCGAATCTTAGTGTCGTTGGCTTTGGTTTCCGGCGCATCCGAAGCTGAGTTCCACAAAAACGTGTGCAGGGTGCCATCGGGACTTGCGTCTAGACCAACTGTTCCGTCCCCGCCCGCAGAAGTGGCTATCTGCCAGTGGACACCGTTATCCAGAGAATACTGAACCTGGGTATCGCAGGGCAGACTATTGCCGTCGATCAAATGGTACTTAACTGTTACTGTTCTGGTCGCAGACGCCGGCCAATCATTGTCTAAGGTTACCGACGGAGCCGCTCCCGGGTAATGATACCCAAGGTCAACCACGTCTACATCCGCCCCACCGTCACTGCGGGTGTGCATACCGCCAAAGCCAAGATGTCGAGCTGAGCCGGAACCGGCATTGACTGCCGGTGAGGTTCTATCTTGACCGGCAGCAGTCTGCCACAAGTAAAAATCTCCGCCGGCAGGATTGGTCAACAGAGGATCTTGGCCGGTTATGTCACCGGTTTTGTCATCGACTGTTCCTTCATAGGAAGTCGGACTGTCAATAAGGTTATACTTTGAAATTATCGTCTCCTCAGGAAACTGGCCAGGGCCATTGGTGATGCCAGTTTTATCGGTCTTGATGATATTGTTCACCGCGTCTACAGTCTGGTTCCCCGACAAGATCTCAGCAGCATATAGACCGTAATCCCCTCCGTAAATGGTATTATTCTTGACCTCAATTTCGGCCGTGGATCCCTTGGTGGAAGCCAACCCCATAACACCTGACCCGGTCGCATCCCTGATGATGTTGTTTTCTACTTTGCCTGAGCTGTCAGTGAAAATGACGCCGGCAAAACCTGTCTCATTTCCGTCAATAATATTATTCTTTATCTCCATGCCGGTCTTCCTCACTATATAAACTCCGGCGGTGAACCAACCCGAGCCGATACCTTCCAGAGTGAATCCATCCACCATTGTATTGTTGTCCATCTGTAACACATGTTTATTGTCAGCAGTAGTTCCACGAATTATGGTATCTTCCGCCCCGTGGGTTGATCGCAAAGTCACATTATCTGGCACTGTAATGGGAAAACTTTCTCCCAGGCCTTTGTCGTATGTCCCCGGCTTGACATTGACAACCTCGGCACCGACAGACAACCCCTTAGTGACAGTCTTGTACGGACTGTCTTCAGTACCACTGTTGCCGTCGTTACCATGGACAGCGTCTACATAAACACCAGCTGCCTGAACCGGGGAAGCAATAAAAAGCAAGCCGATGGCAACCACCATCAACCCGCCAATTATCAAGCCGGCCTTTAGTTTGATAGATGCAATTTTTGTCTTCATTCCTGTTTCTTTTAATTGTATCAAATCCTATTTCTATTATAGCATTTTTCCTTCCATAAATAAATAGAACACTCTCTTTGATTCTGTTATACTAGTTTCAGTTGAATTTTGAGTATCCATTGATAATATTATGGATGAAGAAAGGAAATTCGAACCATACAAAATGGAACAGATCGAGAAAGGCGAAAGCCTCCCCGAGCGCCTGTCTTCGGTTGAGCACGACATCGAGGTTACCGAAGGATTGAAAATAGACAAAATCCTGGAGCAGACAGCCCAAACCAATGAGGCAATAGCGGCTAAAACAAATGTCGATTTCCACTTTTCCGGCAGTATCGGCATGTATCTGATGTTCAATGAGCTGCGCGGGGAAGGACGTGAACTGATGGCATTAGAACAAAGAATTGCCGGCGGTAAAAATGATACTGATGTCACTGTTTCGGCCGCGGATCGGGACCGCCTGATGAATGACTTGGATTTTGACGAAGAAAGCAAGGCAAAAATGAGAGGCGGCGTGGCGGGCGCCAAACATGCCATGGTTGACATCCAAACTAGAGAGCCACTGCCAAGTTTTCCTGCTCAGACAATTGAATACCAGGGACAAGAAATCAAGGTCCAGTCCCCGGAACAGATGATTTTTGATAAAATCAGGGCCCTGACTGACCCCGGTCGCGATGACATAACCGGCGAGCAACGGGGGAGAGAAGTAAAATGGGGTGTTGATATAAAATTACTTATGGCTTATTTGATTGAAAAGAACGACTGGACCGAGACCGATTTGGAAGAACATCTCGAACAGAAATGGGACAAATATATCGAGGAACAGACCAACCAAAGAGTCGAGCCTCTGGTCGAGCAAAAGAGACAGGGCAGAAGTAATGAGAGAATCCTAAAATCTGTTCTGGCTTCAGCTTCCGGCCAGGAAAGCATCGAAAATGTGGAAGACGCCCTGCAAAACGTTTTGGGTTCGGAAAGCCAAGATTTGATTCATGATCTGCTGGCAGCCGACTCTCCGGAAGATTTCGGAGAGGCAGTCAAAAAAGCGCTGGCTAAGACCAGCTACCGACCGCAACCCTATAAGGAAGCTGCTGCCAAGGCGGAAAGAGAATATCAAAAATTAATTTCAAATTAATAATACCTATATGGAAAAATCCAAAGAAAAAGAATTTGAAGAAAAAATAGAAAAGAAAGTCGAATCCTGGGCAGACAGCTGCGGCAAGGGCAAAAAGTCAAAGAAAGACCACTTCAACGGCGGAGTCGGCGGTGCTATCTACGGCCTCGGCTTCATCGGTGCGGCCATCTACTACATCGGCCACGCCGACAGCTTCTGGGTCGGGGTACTCGGCTTCCTCAAAGCCCTGGTCTGGCCGACGTTCGTCGTCTATCACCTCTTAGAATTCCTGTACAAATAATCCCATGAATAAAAAAGCTGTCTGGCTAATTGTATTACTTATCCTGGCTGCACTAGTGGCAGTTTGGTTTTTGGTGCAGGCACCGGAACAACGTGAAGTTACCGGGACTGAGACCAAAATAGCGGCAACTATTCCCCCACTGCACTCAATTGCATCGGCTATTGCCGGGGACACCACGGAAATTGAACTCGTTCTTCCCTCCGGTGCCAGTCCGCACACATTCGAGCCGACCGCGAGCGACCTGGCGCGACTCGAGGGAGTAAATAAAGTTTTCGCCATCGGGCAAGGCCTGGATAATTGGGCAGCGGAAATTGCCAGTTCGACCGGCGCGGAGACTGTAACAGTTGAACAGGGAATTGAGCTGATACCGACCGCAGAAGAACACGAGCTGGCCGAAGAGCTCGAGCATGATGAAGGAGCAGACACCCATGAACACGAACATCACGGCGAATATAACCCACATTACTGGCTCTCGGCAGAAAACGCCAAACAAATTGCCCGCAACATTGCCGCCGAGTTGACCGCACTTGATCCTAACAACCAAAAAACATATGAACGAAATCTTGCCAACTACCTTTCCGAATTAGACCAACTTGATAGTGCTATCAGATCGACTTTGTCCGATCTAAGAAAGCGTGACCTAGTCACCTTCCACGACGCCTGGCCCTACTTTGCCCAGGCCTACGATCTGACGGTAGTGGCAACGTTTGAACCGGTACCGGGCAAGGAGCCGACCCCGCAGTATCTCAAAGAGCTTCAAGATACTGTTACAGAGTATGACATCGCAACTATTTTCACCGAACCTCAACTCTCCACACAATCCCTACAGTCCTTCCTTGATGACATGAATGTTGAAGTGGCTGTTTTGGATCCGCTGGGGACAAATTCTTATTTAGAAATGATGCGGTTTAATGCAGAAACAATAGCCAATAACCTATAGCCCCCCTTCTCAAAACGCTTTTTTTGTGCTATAATACAAATAGTCGCTAAAAATTAACAAAAACAAAACTATGGACGATGCCATGTTTGCGATGAATCCCTGGTCGCTAGTAGTGCGAGGGATAGTCGCGATTATTTTTGGCTTGCTCTTGGTCCTGTGGCCGGGCATAACGCTCGCCACCCTGGTTTTGATTTTTGCTTTCTTCGCCTTGCTGGATGGTATCATCATCATCATCATGGCAATGATTGAGGGGCGCAAAAACCAAGTCTGGGTGCACCGCGTGCCGCTAGGTATTGTCGGTATCGTATTAGGTGCCCTGATCATGCTCTGGCCAGCCATGTCACTGATGGTACTGATATATCTGGTCGCGGCCTGGGCCCTGATCGCCGGTATCGGTGAGTTCACCTATGCTCTGTCAATTAGGGACCTCAGCGCCGGAGCCAAATGGATGATGGCAATTGCCGGAGTCTTGACAGTCATCCTAGGTATCCTGATTTTCCTCTACCCGATCGGGACTATCGCCATTCTCATCTGGATCCTCGGTCTCTACCTCCTGATTTACGGTGTCTTTGTAATGATCACCGGCTTCTGGCTGCGGGGCCTGAACAAGAAAATCGGCCCTTCAGAACCAACTACTCCGTAAACCCTTCAGAAATTTCGGTTCTCTCCCCACACTCACTGTGAGTGTGGGGGGATTTTTTTACAGACTAATAAATGCTATAATTAATTCATAATTCCTTAAGTAAAAACTATGAATCGTTTTATCCAAAAATTTGTCGCTAATTTCAATGCGCCTAAGCAAAAGCGTCCGCTTTGGTTTATTGACGCCAAGTGGATTTTCGCCCTACTTTTTCTGATGGTGTTTGCCATCTCGATGACATCCTACAACATCATGCAGCTGACTAATCGAGAGCGAGCCGTAGAGTCAATCACCGGCATGATCGAAGATACGCTCAATAACACCGAGGGGAATGTGCTACAAAAAATTGAGGAATACAAACAAAGCCTGAGTGAAAATCAGAATGAAGCTGCCGAGGGAGAGGAAACTGATCAGGATCAAGACGAAAGCGTTATCGGTAAAGCCCTCAACCTATTTTTCCCCGAATCGGAAATCCAGAATAAATCAGCTTCGGATTTAAAAGACGGTTTGCTGGAAAATTTAGCCGTTCCAATCTACGAAGAAGGTACCAGCATAATATTCACCCTGCTCAAGGGCGTTGACTATGCCACTCCGATCGACAGCGTTCTAAACAAAATCCCGATCTATTCCGATGAGACCCACGACAAGCTGATGTCAATCTTCGTTACGACTTTGGTTATCTCCTTTATCCTACTGGCCGGCGTCGTCTACTTCAGCTGGCGCTGGGGAAAGATATTCAACTCCGGCCTGGTTATAGCTATCACCGCCGCTCCCGGTTTTCTCGGTTACGGCTACGCCCAAAGCTTCATCAAAGAGTGGCTGCCCAATATCGGAGCTGATGGCGGCAACTTCTTCATCAATACCTTCGTAGTCGGAATAATTCAGACCCTGGAAAAGAACGTCAAAGACATCACCACTTACCAAAGCGTTTGGTTCTGGATCGGCATCGCTTTAATCGTCATTGCCATTGCCGGCAAGATATTCTTCCATTACCGGAAAGGGCGCCGGCACCTGAGAGAAGAACTGAAAGAAGAAGTGAAAAAAGAGCTTGCGGAAGAGAAAAAAGAGACTTCAGATAAGACTTAGTTTTACCTTGACACTGAGCCAATATACTGGTATCGTAACTGGTCAAACAGAAAGGAGGGCTAGTTTTGTCAGGAAAAAAGAACGGTGGCCCCAAAAAGCCACTGGTTGGTAGAATCATACCTTTTCCGACACTGAAGAAAGAGACTACCAAAGAACCGCCGCGGCCGCCGCCGCTGACCGGTGTCGGAGAATCAGTTCCGCTCACTCTGCTGATTCCTTTCCCAGCAAAGATCCTCCCGCTGCTGCGGACCTGTCTTAAGACCGAAGCCGGAGAGTTCGGAGTTTCGCCGGTACACATTTTCGAAGACATCGATGCGTGGGGAAACCACGTCCTGGGACCGGAGGGACAAAAGACAGAGGTC
>Ga0180433_10008816_pt1 | contig 12482 bp, 10 predicted proteins | sample SS_ome_8_FD_132980 | JGI IMG/M metagenome (GOLD analysis project Ga0180433, IMG submission 132980) | Hypersaline lake sediment archaeal communities from the Salton Sea, California, USA - SS_1_D_1 metaG | ecosystem: Environmental > Aquatic > Non-marine Saline and Alkaline > Hypersaline >... | reverse complement strand
TAATCACCGAAGGCCGACTGAAAGTCGGGGTTAACCCCGATAATATCGGCCCGAAGGGTGAAAAATTCATTTTTCATGAACTCTGAGCGCAGCGATCACGAAGTAATTTTTCAGGTTAAAATATGATTTGTTCTGCATTTAAAATATTACTAAATAAAACAGCACTGATCTCAGGATTGTTAATTCTGAACTTTGTAATCCCGTCAGGATCATATTCCCAGGAAACTGACAGCATTTATTTTACAGGAATTGAAGACAAATTAAAAGCATGCTTCACGGAGGTCTTTAACACCATTGACGATTACAGGAAAAAAATGATAAATAAAAAAATACTGGATGTTTTCGGGGAAATTCTCGAAGATGAAATGTCTTTTGAATATCCTTTTGATTCGGTTCCTTATATAGGTATCATGAAATCGTATGATGATCTTGTGAAGATCTATAACTGGAACCTTGTATTCAATGACGGTACGTATAGATATTTCGGGTTCATCCAATATCATGATAAAAAATATAATGAAATATTATTATATCCTCTGACTGACAAATCAGACAGCATTAAAGATCCTGAATACCAATCTCTTGACAACGCCAAATGGTATGGTGCACTTTATTACGAGATACTGTGTACCAATTATAAAGGACGCACATATTATACTCTTCTTGGATGGGATGGCAATGATGATTTTTCCAATAAAAAAATAATAGATATTCTTTATTTTGATAAAAACCTCGAACCACATTTCGGTGCGGATATTTTTAAAACAGGAAAGAAAAAGAAAAAGAATAAACGGATCATCTTTGAGTACAATGAAAAAGCAGGCATGCTGATCAAATTCGATGAAAAATACCAGATGATAGTAATGGACCGCCTTGTACCCATAAAACCAAAATACGAAAATGATCATAAGTATTATGGACCTGACGGTGGTTTATATGACGGATTGTATTTTGATAATGGCAAATGGGTACTTATTAAAGATATTAATGCAAAAAATCCTGAAGAAAAAGAAATTACCCGTAAACCTATCAACTATACTTTCCCTGCATACAGGCCGGACTAAAGATCAGTTTCGGGAATTTCAAAGTCTGAAACTGGTATAGAAATAATTATATTTATTATCTTTGAATAACTATTCAGGGATATGAAAAAGGATAAAAATGTAATTGTTGATATTGTGATCAGTGATGAGCTTTTCGTAAAGATCTTACAGGATAAGTTCAATTCATCTACTGATTATAAGTTAAACACATATATGTTGTGCAATGATTTTATCAATGCCTTAAAAAAGACTGTGTTTACAAAATACCAGCATCATATTGTTATCCTTGATTATTTTATAAGTTCAAAGGATGGATCAGGGCTGAAGAATGGCATTGAAGTGCTAAAGCATATAAAGGAAACCGATCCCAATATTGAGGTTATAATGCTTTCCGAAGAGGACGATGTTAAGGCAGCTTCTGCAGCAACCCGTGTCGGAGCATTGAATTTTATTAAAAAGAATGAGAATTCCTTTATGAGGCTTCACAATTCTATCAAATGGGCAGTAAGTGAAAGGAACCTCAGGAGACTAAAAAGACAAAGCAGGGCGGCCCTTCACCTCTTTCTCACGATCATAGTGGTAATAATTATTGTGGTGTTTTTTATCTACTACCTCAGCTAACCCTGCGGGAAAATTCCACACCTGCCAAGCAATCAAAACCTTTCTCTCAATCAATCATTCATTCATTCAATCATTCATTCAATCATACCTCCTCCATCACTTCAAGTAATATCCTGCATGCTTTACTTATCTCTTCATCGGTAATGATAAGTGGTGGTGCAATACGAAAGCTGTCATCGCAGAAAAGGAAAGGATCAATTATCAAACCTTTGCTCAATGCAAGGTCAATTGTTTTATTCACCATATTACTATTCTCCAGTTGAACGGCAAGCAATAACCCTGTTCCCCTCACAGTCAATATCTTCTTATGTTTGAGGAGTGTCCTGATAAGATCGCTTTTTCTTTTCACATCAACAATAATTTTTTCATCAAGAAGAACTTCCAGGGTTGCTTTGGCTGCAGCACATGATACCGGGTGCCCTCCGAAAGTGGTTATATGTCCCAGTGCAGGCTTCGATTTAAGGGAATCCATAATTTTTTTTGAAGAAACGAAAGCACCCAGTGGCATACCTCCGCCCATTCCTTTGGCAAAAGTCACTATATCAGGTATTACGCCATACTGCTCAAAAGCAAAAAGCGTACCTGTACGTCCGAAACCTGTCTGTATCTCATCAAGGATCAATAAAGCGCCTGTTTCATTACATCGCGCCCTGACCTTTTGAAGATAATCATCCGAAGGCGCTATCACACCTGCCTCCCCCTGCACAGTTTCAATAATGACACATGCTGACGTATCCCTGATCATCCCCAGATCCCCGGGCTCATTATATCTTATAAAATCCACTCCGGGCAATAACGGCATAAAAGGACTTTTGATATTCTCATTGCCGGCAACACTAAGAGCGCCATGTGTACTGCCATGGTAAGCATTTATGCATGACACTATTCCCTGCCTGCCGGTATATCGCCTGGCAAGTTTCAAAGCGCCTTCAACAGCTTCACTGCCCGAATTCACAAAATATGTACAATTTAGCTCCAAAGGAAGATTTTCTGCCAGCAGTTTTGCATACCTGACCTGGGGAGACTGGATATATTCTCCGTAAACCATTACATGCAGATACTTATCTGCCTGATCCCTGACAGCTTTTACAACACGGGGATGCCTGTGACCAATATTGCTTACGGATATACCTGATATCAGATCAATATATTCCCTGCCGGTAATATCATATAGGTATATACCTTCAGCCCTATCTATTTCCAGTGATAACGGGAATTCGGAAGTCTGTGCAATGTTCCTTTTAAAAATACTATCCTCTGAATGCATGACCGAAGATACGAAAAAATTTATTTGGTCATTAAATTCAGATCACTCATTAATTTATCTTTGTAGGATTTACCAATGGGGATCACCTTTGTCTCATTCTCAAGCTCAATGATTATAGCATTATCCTGTATTGCATGTATCTTATTGATATTCACAACATAAGAGCGATGCACCCGTTTGAATGTATTGTACGGCATTTTTCTCTCAATAGCCTTCATGGTAAAATGAATAGTGAACTTATCACTATAGGTGCTCACAACAACATAATTCTCAAGTGCTTCAACCCATAATATATCATCATACTTGATCCTGTACAATGATGAATCCTTCTTTATATATATATCATCACTGCCAAACACATACCCCTTTTCTTTTGAGTACCTGTCAAACGCCTTCATGACGCCCTTATAAAACCTTGCATAAGTAACAGGTTTTAATAAATAATCCGTAACATCATACTCAAAAGCTTCAAGCGCATATTTATCCTTACCGGAAACAATAATTATCTGTGGAAAATTTTTCAGGCTTTTGATAAAATCTATTCCTGTCATTTCAGGTAATTCAATATCAAGAAATATAAGCTGGATGTCTTCGCTGCCATTATTAATAATATTAATGGCTTCTATAGCTTCAGGGTAGGAACTGACAAGATTCAGTGTGCTGGTCTTACTGATAAATTCCTCGATAACATTTCTTGAGGACTCTTCATCTTCAATAATTATACAATTCATAACTGTTGTTTTAGGGTTTTCTCATTCTTCTCAATAATTGCAAATTTATTTTTTCCTATGTCACAATTTCATACTTTTGTAAAGTGATCTTTACAAACGATCCCTGTTAAAGTTAAAATTTAAAATAATATACGTAACATATCATTTTTAGTTACAATTTCACATATCAAAATTATTTTTAATCAATAGTTTATCGTTTATGATCAAAGCTATCATATTACTTATCACATTTTCTCTTTTCTGCCACAATTTTCTAACTACAGCGCAACAGCCTGTTGAAGTTAAAGCCGGCAACTGTAAGATTATCCCGAATACTTTAATTCTTAAAATAAACAGACAAAACCGGCATAAGTTCAATAAAGACGGCATTTTAAATGAAAGGATGCAGCATTTCTCGGAAACGATACAGATCTCGTCGCTGAAAAAAAAATTCCCCTTTCATACACCCCCGGAAACCGATCATAACGAAAGAGGAGAAAATCTTGTTGACCTGTCCCTGATCTATGAATTAAAATATGATTCTGATCTCCCTGTAAATAAAATAGCATATTTTATCCAGTCTGATCCTGCTGTTGAATATTGCGTACCTGTTTCTATTCAGGAACTTTTATATGATCCTGACGATCCGAATACAGGCAGCCAGTATTATTTGAACAGTGTTAATGCTTTTGCTGCATGGGACATTCATACGGGCGACACTAATGTAGTAATAGGCATAACAGATACAGGGGTGGATATTGATCATGAAGATCTTGCAGGTAATATTAAATATAATTATGATGATCCTGTAAATGGCATTGATGATGACAATGACGGTTTTACAGATAATTTCAGGGGCTGGGACATGGGGGACTATGACAATAATCCGCAGGCTGACGTCAATGACCATGGCGTATGGGTATCCGGACTGGCTGCAGCTTCAACAGATAATGCAACCGGAATAGCAGGCACAGGTTTCGACTGCCGGTTCCTGCCTGTAAAAATATCTAACCAGGACGATATGATAAATACGGGATATGAAGGAATTGTTTATGCTGCCGACCACGGTTGTAATATCATTAACTGCTCCTGGGGCGGAAAGGTCTATTCTCCATTCGAACAGGATATCATTAATTACGCTACATTCAACAGGAATGCACTTGTAATTGCCGCTGCAGGAAATGACGGTGCTGAGATCAACATGTACCCTGCATGCTATGAAAATGTTCTGAGCATAGCAGGAACAAATGCAAGTGATCACCTTGCCGGCGGATCCAGCTACGGGATATATACGGATATTTGTGCACCTGCAACCTCAACATATACAACAGGCAACGATAACACGTATTACACCCCGTATTTCGGGACTTCATTCTCATGCCCTATAGCAGCAGGATGTGCAGGAATAGTCAGGTCGTATTTTCCGGAGCTTTCAGCTCTGCAGGCAGGTGAAAAGCTACGCTCAACAGCTTACCTGCTCGATACCATACCTGCAAATACCGGCTATGCCGGACTTCTCGGATCCGGCAGGATTGATCTGTATAAAGCCCTTACCGAAACATCCATGCCATCGGTAAGATTCGAGGATGTTGTGTTTACGGATGACGATGATGATCTGTTCCTTGCAGATGATATTGTATATATAAAAGGTATATTTAAAAACTACCTGGCAACCACATCTGCTCTTTATACAACGCTTTCATCATCATCACCCTATATCTCTATCACAGGCAGCTCTGATTATATCGGAACCCTGACTATGATGGGAGAAACAGATAATTATAATGACCCTTTTGAGCTGAACATCCTGTCTTCAGTACCCTGGGACCAGACCATCCGTCTGAGGCTCGACCTCGTGGACGGCGAAGACTATTCGGCATTCCAGATGATGGAATTTACTGCAAATGCATCATACATGGATATTGACACTAATAATATTACTGCTACAATAACCAGCGAGGGAAGAATAGGATATAACGATTCACCTTACCTTTACGGCAATGGCTTTTTGTTTGAAAATGGCACAACCATGCTCTATGAAGGAGGTCTTATGGTCGGGGCTTCTATTGACCAGGTTTCCGACTGTGTCAGGGGAGAAGATGACTTCTGTATTATATCACGCGCACAGAAAACACCGGTGCCAGCTATTTCGGATATGGAAATAACATGCACTTATAATGATGAAAATTCAGGATACCCTATGGGGGTCGAAATACTGCAGAAAACTTATGCATGGGATACAGAAGACAATAAGGATTTTATCTTTATAGAATATAATATTGTAAATACAAGTGATGAAACCCTGGAAGATATTCATGCAGGCATATTTGCAGACTGGGATGTAATGGAATTTACACTGAACAGGATCAGCTATGACGAGGAAAGAAGATTGTCATACTGCTATTATACTGGAAACGGATCCTGCTATGCAGGTATGAAATTACTTTCTTCGGAAATGATTAACCATTTTGCCATTGATAATATTTCCGGTGGCGGACCAAACGGGTTTGATATTACCAATGGTTTCTCAACTATGGAAAAATGGCAGTCTCTTTCCAGTAGCTGGCATACTGCAGGCACTGAAGGATCAGGTAATGACATTGCCGACGTCATCAGCAGCGGACCTTATACGCTGTTTGCAGGGGATACTGCCACTATACTTTTTGCTCTTCTTGCAGGTGAAAGCCTGTACGATCTTCAGAATTCAGCAGATGCAGCACAGGAACTATATGACAGTCTGTTCACAGGCATCCCTGCCCTGCATTCTGTATCTGGCGGGTACAATATCAATATTTTTCCGAATCCTGCTAATTATGAACTTAAAATCACTGCCAAGATATCTCAAAGATCTGAAGCAGATGTGAATATCACTGATAATAGCGGTGATCTGGTTATGGTGATTGAAAGAAACACACTAATGCAGGGGAAATATAAATATAATATTGATATATCATCCTTTTCGGGAGGAATATATTATGTTAATCTGAAAACACCTGACACTGTCATTTCAAAAAAACTCATCATCACCAGATAACCCAGTACCCGGAACCAAGAGCCAAGAACCAAGTCACTGCTTCTTCAGAAATTCCTTCTCAATAAGGTCCGCTCTTTTTATTGTATTCCGCATCCATTCGAGTTTGATATCTGTGATATCATCCTTTGTAAGTTTCCATGGAAGTGATGAAGCCCTGAGTTTTTCTGTCAGGTGATAAAGTGTAACTGCAACGGACACTGAAATATTAAGACTCTCCGTAAATCCTTTCATTGGTATTTCAAGATATTCATCAGCACTATCAAGGGCTTCATTCGTAAGTCCTGTAAGTTCCGTTCCGAAAAAAAGCGCTGTTTTCCCTTTGTTCAGGTCATAATTTTCCAGTGAAGTTCCGTTTTTATGAGGTGTAGTGGCAACGATCCTGTAACCATATTCTTTTAGTGCCCGTATTGCAACAGGTGTATTGTTTTCGTGGGAATTATATTTTTTCATTGTAAGCCACTTGGATGACCCCATGGCAACGTCCGGATTTAGTGTATATGCATTTTTATTTTCAATAATGTGAATATCCTGCACACCGAAACAGTCGCATGATCGCAGTACTGCACTGGTATTGTGGGGCTGGTAAATATCTTCGAGTGCAACAGTAATATAACGTGTTCTTTCACTGATGATCTTATCGAACAGCTCGAGGCGGTTTTCTGTAATAAATGTTGATAAGTGTTGGAGGAGTTTTGTTTTCATAATTTCTATATTCAATGAGATCCCGATACGCTTCGCTATCGGGATTAATTCGACTATGAATTTTCAGTGCACTACGTTTCTGAAAATTCAGTCTCATTAAAAAAAAAGCCCCGATACATCGGGGCTTCCATCAGTTGTTAATAATTTTTTATTTTACTGTACCTGATAATTCGCTACCGGCTTTAAACCTTACGACTTTTTTAGCCGGAATGGTGATTTCTTTACCTGTTTGTGGATTCCTGCCAGTTCTTGCGCTACGCTTTGAAACTGAGAATGAGCCGAAACCTACTAATGCAACGCGATCACCTTTTTTAAGAGCTGTGGTTGTAGTTTTTACAAATGAGTCTAAAGCTCTTTTAGCGTCAGCTTTTGTCAATTTTGCATCTTTTGCAATTGAGTCAATTAATTGTGCTTTGTTCATAATAATACATTTTTTAGGTTAAAACAATAAAAAATTATCAAAATCCTTTGCAAATATAGACTATTAAACGGTTTCAGCAAATTTAAACCAAAAAAAATCCCGGTTTTGTTAATAAAACTGCGGTTTTTGTTAATAACTGCCTCTGAAAACCTTTCTATATAAGCAATTTAGAGATTTTAAGTCTCTTATTTAGAATAATTCTAAATTATGATCATTTTTTCTGTATCGCCTGTATAGTCACTTATTTCGGGTACAAAGCTGCAATTTTTCTTAGATTTTGTTCAGGAATGGAAAAATATCATAATTAGAAGTAAAAAGACAGATCTTCAAACAGATCATTATGATTTTCATTGATTTTCATTCCCAAATTATGTACATAATCAGGTCTGGTTTCGTCTTTCCATCCCGGATAGCCTCCTTTCCATACATACTTTATCAGTTCATGGAACGAGTAATTATTAAACCTGTAAGGTCCTATTGTAACATTTTGTCCTTTAATATATATTAATGGTATGTCAATGATCTCTGAATACTTTTGTATTATGTTTTCAACGATTTTGCGGTTACGGTGTCCTTCGGGCTTTTGCTTAAAGTCTTCAGGTTTCACAGGAAAAGGGTACATCCTGTACACTTCACCTATAAAACCGGTATATCTCAATCCATGTATTGCACCCATAAGATCCCCGATATCTTTAGGATTTTCTATATAGTATGCCTGCCAGCTGATTTTGTATTCATTCTTATTTTCACTTTCTGCAATAGCTGATATATTTGCACAAAAAGCATCAGCAAAAAAGAAGTAATGATCAAGCAGCAGCATATCGGAATCAATATTAAAGAAACCGAAAGCTACATTTCCATGGCTTTCAGATTTAAATGATAAAGGCATTGTTGTTTATTTTATGAATATATAGATACAAAAATAACAAATTCATTCTTAGCAACTTAATTGTTTCTCATCATAACTAAAGCCTTTTTCTTTTAAAAGATATATTTCGTAAATTTGAATTTAGCCTGATTAATAGTATAAATTTTAATTAAATGTTTATAAATAGCTAGAATATAAAAGGATCAGAGTTATGCGAAAGATCAGTAAAATTATTATTTTGTAGTTATTGAAAAATATATATTTTATGAAATTAATGAATAAATCAGGCTAATATGATCAAAGCTAAATTTCTATTATTTATAATTATAATTTTCTCTGTTACCGGATCAGATTATAGCCTTCCGATCGATACTTCAGACAGGAGATGTGTGAATTCCCTGGAATTAACCAAAATAGGCGAATTCGGACTTCTAAGGAAAGAAAGACCGGGAGTTCCTGCACACTATCATACGGGAATAGATATTATAAGACCAACTGGTAATTATCAGGATGAGCCAATATATCCGATCTATAAAGGAGTAGTGATCAGCAAGCGCCAGGACGGACCTTATGCCCAGTTGATAATCGAACATGAAAACAAGGATAGATTCTGGACTGTATATGAACATATTGCAGGAATAAAGGTCGGTTTGAACGACTCTGTAGATCCTGAATCACCCATAGCCCGTTTCATGAATAAAAATGAGCTTGACAGGTATGGATGGCAGTTCGATCATTTTCATTTTGAAGTATTAAAAGTCCAACCTGTTAAATTGGAACAGGATAATTCAAAACCAGAAAGATTATTTGCTTCCTATACTTTGGTTTGCTATACAAAACAGGATCTGGAGAAATATTTTTATGACCCTGTTGATTTTTTAAGAAATGAATGACCTGACCGGTCAGAATTCCACCATTATCCCAACCGTAGGAAGCACAGTGCCTGCTGAATTAGATAAAGGCTTAAGCACATATTTCTCCACACCATTATCGCTTATGACCTTATATGATCCGTCAGGATTTGTTTCCCGTATATAATAATCCGGCTGGTCAGCCTTGAAATTATAAAGATTCTGAATATCAATATACAACATCAATGACCACTTGTTAAAAAAGTAATATTTATCTATCCTTATATCAAGCTGATGATAAGCGGTCAGCCTGTTAAGGTTAAGCCTTGTATAATCATAATACGGTCTTCCCTGTATATCCCATGCACTCTTAATTGCTGATAATTCAAGATCATAAGGCGTATAAGGCAGACCGCCCACAAATCTCCATTTTATTCCTGCTGACCAGTTATTACTGAACTTCCTTGTTGATGTTAGTGTCAGCAGATGCCTGCTGTCCCAGGATGAAGGAGCATAGTCATCATTCCTGTCAGTGAACTCACTTCTGACAAGTGTATAGGACAATAACAGGTTGAACTTATCCCTGTAATTTGTCCGTGCTAAAAATTCAGCCCCGTAGGCCCTGCCTTTGCTTGTGGAAATGACCTCCTCATCGCCAAATGTCCCGAAATCCCCTCCTTTATTGGCAAGGCTTATAGAGTCAGTAACAGAGAAAGGGTAATTCCGGTAATTCTTGTAAAATCCTTCGAGGGTAAATATCAGGAAATCCCGGGGATCATATTCAACACCTGCTATATAATGATCAACAGATATATATTTCAGTTCATTATTCTTATTTACGAGTAAACTTTCAGCATCCCTGTATCCTAATGTTGTGTATGCAGGTAACTGGTAATAGCATCCCGAATTGGCATTAAGGCTCACTTTGTCAGCCAGCCTGTAGGATGCTGAAAAACGCGGTGATAGCTGATCAACCAGGTTTGCCATGCTATTGGAATAGCTGTTTGCATCAGCCCTGAATCCCATAGAAAGGTTCAGCCTGTTATTCATAAGATCCCTGCTCACCTGTCCGAATACCGCCCACCTGAAAAACTCTATGTATGAGTCATAATCCAGTTGCTCAACTCCGTAATCAGTAAATACCAGGCGTGATGTGTTATTATTGTATTTCACATAATCAAAACTGAATCCTGCATTTATTTTATATCCTTCCAACCGTGTAGTGTTCTCTACCCGCAGCTTATTCTCTATCTCCTGTGATTCGTAATCCAGCAGTTTATCATTATTCTCATCATTGTCGAGATACTTATACGACACATTATTAAGCATATTACGGCTGAGGACTATTGTCTGATAGCTGTTTTCACGGAAATGCTTATAAACGGTTCCGAGTGCATAAGTCCATTGCTCATTTACAGGCAGGTAATCAAGTATATACTGTTGTTCCTCTGTCAGCTCCTCAATACCAAGGTTCAGTTTAAACCTGTCTATTGATCCCAGCCCCACTACTGTGATCTCATTCTTATCATCAATACGTGTTCGTGATTTTAGCTGGAAATCATTGAAATTGGGTAAAAAGGGCAATCCAATGGCATCGAACAGGAATTGCAGGTATGACTGCCTGGCGGATAAGATAAATGATGACTTCTCCCCTATTGGCCCGTCTGCTGTAAGTGACAATTCAGATGCACCGACAACAGTCCTGAACTTTGTTTTTTCTTTATTACCGTCTTTTTGTGCGAATTCAAAAACACCGCTAAGCGCATTGCCCCTGTTTGCAGGGAATGCCCCTGAAAAATAATTCACTGAACTGATAAAGTCGGCGTTTATTATTCCTACGGGCCCGCCTGAAGATCCCTGTGTGGCAAAATGGTTGATATTAGGTATCTCCACACCATCGAGATAAAACCTGCTCTCGCTCGGTCCTCCCCCTCTTATGAGTATGTCATTACGAAAAGATACTGTTGATCCCACTCCGGGGAATGACTGTATCACCTTAGTGATATCGCGGTTGCTGCCGGGATTATTCTCTATTTCCGATAAAGTGATATTCCTGTATGAAACAGGACTTTCTTCTATTTTAGAATATCGTGTTGCAACGACAGCCACCTCCTCCAGTGCCATTGTTGTCTGCTCCATGGATATGTCCACGAATGCGGGATTTGAATTGCTCACAAGCACATCAGGGGAGAAAGCTTTTTTATAACCAAGCAATGATGCTTCGAGAGTCACATATCCAGGTTCGAGCCCGGTAAAGATAAAGTTCCCGTCAAGGTCGCTGACCGAACCGATCTGTTTGTCTTTAATAATGATATTAACAAAAGGTAATGGTTCATTATTCATCGCATCATAAATACGCCCTTTAATAGTACCATTTTGCGCTGATGCGGTGAATAATGTAACAAATATGAAAAATAAAATAATATTTGCAGTCTTCATTTTATATCCCTCACTTTAACAATTACTCTTTCAAAAATATTCAGTGCTGTGGTAAGGGTACTGAGATCAGTATATAGTATCCCGTCCTTACCGGAATAATGTCCATGCCCTATCGGGTTCAGGTAATACTCCTTCACATCACTATGCAGGTGAACAGTGACGGCATAAACCACAGAAGGCTGGCATGATGTCTTGTATTCCTTATCGTCAGGATACTTATCATTGGTCCAGTATTCATTCCAGTCCCATGTCTGGTTTACCTCGAACAGCAGTCTGAATGCCGGAATATTTTTATTCCCTGTATTTGTCTTGAGCAGGAATCCGCCCCTGGGAGTGGCTCCTGTGTATGCATCCGGTACCGGATGATCCTGATCAGGTATCTCCCCTTCGTGAAAGTATTTATGCCTGGCTTCCCAGTAAGGAAGGGCAGCAGGGTATTCTGCCTGTCCCGGCTCCCTTTTCCACTCACCGCTTTCAGGCTGATATTCAAATAGGCCTGTTGCATAAGCTTTTGTCACAAACAGGG
>Ga0180433_10008815_pt1 | contig 12483 bp, 7 predicted proteins | sample SS_ome_8_FD_132980 | JGI IMG/M metagenome (GOLD analysis project Ga0180433, IMG submission 132980) | Hypersaline lake sediment archaeal communities from the Salton Sea, California, USA - SS_1_D_1 metaG | ecosystem: Environmental > Aquatic > Non-marine Saline and Alkaline > Hypersaline > Sediment... | reverse complement strand
TATACACAACCCTTTTACTATCCAAATGATCAATTGAAGTATAACTTGCAGAAAGATCAGCATTTACAAGTTCACTCAAAGGAACCTGTCCTTTCATACTTTCAATATAAATATCTTCTAAAGTAGATAAACTTACATTATTAAACTTACCTTCACTTCCAAGGTTATACCTCACTATCACATCAATATCTTCACCCTCTCTACTAACAGAAGTAACATTATATCCGGAAACTGTAGTCATAAGTAAAGTTGCAACTTGTGCTGGTTGTACACCATAATAAGAAGCCTTTCTTCGATCAATACTAAACACAAACTCCCCTGCTGCCTCAGTTAAACTGTTATCAACATTTACCGGTCCTTCAATCTCCTCCAACTTTTCCTCAACTTGTGATGATAAATCTTCCAACTCATCATAGTCATAACCAAAAACCTGTACAGAAATAGGTTCTGCTGTTGGTGGACCTGCACCTTCAGATACTATACTAATCTTCGCCCCACTCACATTTTCAAACTTCTTATTCAACTCATCAATAATCTCATAACTTGCTTTATCTCTATCCTCTTCATCGTACAAAGAAACAATCAAATTAGCTAAATTGGTTGATCCAACACTTCCTCCAAGACTTTCCATAGACATTCCCATTTGAGAACCAACATTCATTGAAAAACTTTTAATTTCAGGATATTCAAGGAGTTCTTCTGCTACCATTTCTGCGTACTTTTCAGTTTCTTCTACCACTGTACCGTTCCTTGTTTCAATATTTACAAAAAAAGATGTCACATCAACTTCAGGGAACATTTGCACTGGTAACTTTCCACTTGCAGGCCACATCATACTAAATCCAAAAATCACAAAAGTGATTAAAATAATTAACCTTCTTAGCCATTTTCTTTGGATAAGGCCTCTTAGAAATCTTACATATGCCCCTTTTCTTGAATTATTAATAGCTGCTTCTTTTTCAAGTTCTGTCCCCTCTTCAATCATCTGCTCCTCTTTTTGTTTTCTAAACCTTCTTTTCTTTGGTTTAACTTTTATAATTTTTGCTGCTAACGAGGTATTTATAAATAAAGCTACAAATAATGATGAAAGAAGTGTAATTGATACTGTTACCGGGATAACACGGATAAATTCTCCCATAATTCCAGACATTAAAGCCATTGGGAAAAATGCAGCCATTGTGGTACAAGTACCTGCAATTAATGGCCATTTGCATGAGTTAATAGCTGCCAAAGTTGCATGATACGGATCCATTTTTTTTGAATGTATATTCTCATAAATAAACTCAACAATCACAATCGAGGTATCCACCAGTATTCCCAGAGAGAGTATTAAAGAAAATAAAACTAAAGAGTTCAGTGTGTTATCTGTAAAATATAGGTATGTAAAAGTGATAAAGAAGGTTAAAGGTATAGAAAGACCTACAATGAACGCTTCTTTAAATCCCAAAAATAACAAAATAATAATAAATACCAAAATAATTGTCTGGATACCACTTTTTGATAATGTCTGGAGATCTTTATCAACCCAATAAGCGTAATCAACTAAAATATCTACATCTACATCATCAGGCAAAAAATCTTCTTTTGCATCTTCAATGATCTGCTTAACATTTTCAGAAAGTTTTACGACATTTTCACCAGTCTTTTTGTAAACTTCTATATTAATCGCATTTTCAAGTTCACTACCTTCAATACTCAACTTGGAAATTGCTTGTCTTTGTGCATAACCTTCTTTCACAGTACCCAAATCATCAACATAAATTTGTGATTCCTCTATTGAAGTAACAGGAATATCCTCTATATCTTCAAGAGTTTCGATCTCTGAATTAAATCTTGAACCATAATTTAAGTTATTTATCTCTAAAGTTCCTACGGGAAAATTAATATTTCCAGAATTTATTGCATCTATCACCTGCATTACAGATATATTATTACTTTTTAGTTTTGTTGGGTCCAAAAGTACTTGCCACTGAACATCTTGACCACCAATTACTTTAGCCTCAGAAGCTTCCTGTAAAACCTCAATCTGATCTTTAAACTTTTCTCCAAAATCTTTAAGAACACTCAACTCAGAATCACCAGATAAACTAAAAGTAATAATTGGTACATCATCAAAACTAATCTCACTAACAGTTAGACCTTCAACATCTGCTGGTAATCTGGACTCAACACTATTCACTTTATCTTTCAGATTTCGAATAGAGTCATCTAGATCTTCATCTGGATCAAACTGAACAATAACCATCGATACACCATTTGCAGAAGTTGAGGTAAGTTCATCAATCCCATCCAGTTCAGAAATAGCTTTCTCAATCTCATCCGTTACAAGTGACTCAACATCAGCAGGACTGGCAGACGGATAAACAGCAGAAACAACTCCCATAGGGATCTTTACTTCAGGATTTGACTCTCTAGGTAGAGAATAAAGAGCAACTCCACCCAACACTACAATTGTAAATATTAAAAGTAATGTAAACCTGAATTTTCTTACTGTAAAATTCCAAAAACTGTTACTGACACCGTTACCGTTTTCGTACTTTGTCTCCATCTTCAATTAAAAAAGGATTATTTACAACTTCCTCACTGATTTTAAGTCCGCTTTTTACTTCAATTTTATCATCAACAATTTCACCGGTTTCGATCTCTCTTTCAGTCACTTCTCCATCATCATAAACAAAAACTGTACTGTTATCTCTATGTATTTCAACAGCAGCTAAAGGGATATAAATTGCTTCAGAACCAGTTTCAAAATCAATAGCTACATCTACTACAAATCCTGGGATTAAATCTTTTAATTGATCAGAATCCAAAACCGCTTCTACTTTAACTTTATTTGTTGCAGCATCAGCAACCGGATAAACTTTATAAATAGTTGCTGTAAATTCATCTTCAATTTCAACTTCCTGACCAAGTTTAAGGTCAGATAAAGCTTCTCTTGGAAGGCTGATAGTAATTTTTAACTTATCCAGGTTTGCTACAGTCATAACTGGTGAAAACTGTTGTACAAAGGAACCTTCCTGAATTGAGTTATCTATAATAATTCCGTTAATAGGTGTTTTTATCTGCAAATCTTCCAAAGAGATTTCAGCCATATCTTTCTGATATTGCATAGCATCTACAGCATCTTCTCCTTGGTTATACTGCATAACTTCATTGGCAAGTGCAATTTCATAAGACTTTTGTGCACTTTCATAAGCTAACTGTAAACTTTTAATTTGATCTTCAGTAGTATTTAATTGAGATTCTATTAGATCTCGTGTCATGTCATACCCATTTTCTGAAGTTTCAAGCTGGAGTTCCAAAGAATCAATCTGCGAATCAAGTTCATTTAAACTTATATCCGCAGCTTGCTCAGCATTTTCAAGAGCAATATCTGCTGCATCATACTGATCCTCAGCCATATTTAAACTGCTTTCAAGTAAATCAATTTGTGTATCATTGTAGTCTCTAACATCTTCAACTCCATCCTGCAGTCCTTCTAACATTACTTTATTAGCTTCATTAATAGGTTCAAGAGCTTGAACATCTAGTATTAATCCATCCAAAAAAGATTGTGAAAATCCCGCACCTTCACCGGGTTCACTTTTCTCTAAGAAATAAACTGTATCTTCAACTGTTTCTTCAAAGAGATCAATGGCTTCCATTAAGTAATCAGAAACTTCATCAATTTTCTCAAAATCTCTTTTATTTAAATCTAAAATATCATTCTCAAGATTTTCAACTATTTTTAGAGTTGAAATGTAGCTTTTTCCAGCATCAGGACCTGCTTTGGAATCCAAACTTCCTAAATATTGACTATAATCGCCATACAAAACATCTTCAATAATTTCTAAATTATCTAAAGTTAAACTATTTAGCTCTTCTAAACTCACCAAATAATCTGCATAGTAATCTTCAAGCGCATCATCAGCATCTTCTCTTGCATTTGCCAAATCCTCTTTGGCTTTTTCGTATGAATCTTTAGCTGTTTCATAAGAATTTTTCGCTAACTTCACATTCCCCTCATTCATAATTTCAGTATTTTCAATAGTATCTTCAAGAGTATCAATTTGAATCTCCACCCCTTCAATAGCAAGAAGTGCATTTTCAATATCATACTCCGAAAGTTCAATCTGTTCATCATAACCTCTGTATGAAGACTCAAGAGCATCCAAAGCTTGCTGTAGACCAATATATGCCTGCTCTGAAGACAGTTGCCCAGTTTGAGCAATCATATCCAAATTTTCAATCGCATTGTTTAAAGAAGAAACCGCATTTTCGTAACTTACAGTCAAAGCATTTCTTTCATCTTTTTCGATATATGCAACTGTTTGCCCTTTTTCTACCGGCTGACCAATATCAAAATAAAGATCAGATACAATACCTGAACTTTCTGCTACAATTTGAACTTCTTCATAAGCTTCTACTTTTCCAATATAAGTCTCCTTATATGAAGGTGAAAATTTTTCAACCTTTACCACTTCTACTTCCGGTAAAAATTCGTTTTTTTCATCCTTTTCAGACTCCTCATCAGTTAAATTTTCTTCATTTTCACTATTATTTTCGTCTTCTGTATCTGCTTTTGCCACACATCCTACCTGTACAATTAACATTACAAGCAATAAAACTATTGTAAATATGGATTTTTTTGAGTTCATATCTGTTACTTAAATTTTTAGACAATAATTCTAGGACAAAAGCTGAACTTTGTCAACCCTATATTTCTGGTAAATATCTTATGTTTTGTTAATGTAAATGCGAAAAATATCAACCTTACATAAAAAAATTAAAAACATGGAGAAATTTTTAAAATCAACTTTAATTTCACTGATATCAATTACCATTTTATTCTTTATTGGAATTTTTTCTATTGAATATTTAAAAAAAAGTGAAGCTACTGATAACGTTCAAAATTCGGTTTATCAAGAAAGTATCGATGTAGAAATCTTAAATACAGATTTCCCTGATGTACCGGAGGACCATTTTGCCAATAAGTATATAACTGAACTGGCAAGCAGAGGAATTGTTGAAGGTTATGCTGATGGAACTTTTAAACCTGATGAAAAAATTACAGATTTAGAGCTTCTTGAGATGATTTTTCTGTCTTCAAATCAGGAATTTAATACTATTATTAAAAATAATCCCTGGTATGCAGATATTATTGATATTGGAAGAAAAAAGTTTCTAACAAATTTAGAGGAAAGCTGGATTTCACCTAAAGAAAACTCTATCAGAGCTGAATTGGTTGCTTATGCGATGATTGAAAAAGGTTTGATCTTAAAATATGTTGATAAAGAAGATTATTTATTGGATATTCCTGAAAATTTTGTATGGGAAGATTATATAAAAGAGGCATACTATAGAGGAATTATTTCTGGAGTTGATCATAGAGAATTTGGACCTTATGAAAATGTCACAAGAGCCCAAGCTGCAAAGGTAATCTATAATATCTTTTTTGAAGATGAAGACTTTTTAAGGGAAGAATTTCTAACAAATAAAGAGATAAATATTATGTTTACAGGAGATGTAATGCTGGCAAGGACTGTAGGTACAAAAATAGATCAAAATGGGGTGAACTATCCATTTGAAGAAATTAAAGATCTGCTTGAAACTCCGGATTTTACATATATTAATCTGGAAACTTCTGTAACAAATGAAGGACAAAGGATTCCTAAAGGTATTGAGTTTAGAGCAAAACCCGAAACTTTAGATGGAGTAAAATGGGCGGGAATTGATCAGGTCTGTTTGGCTAATAATCATACCGGAGATTACAGTGATTCAGGTTTAACCGATACATTTATGCATTTAAATGAAAGAGATATTGACTATGTTGGTGCTGGTAACAATGCTGATGAAGCATATAACTACATAATTCAGGAGATTGGAAACAATAAAGTTGCATTTTTATGTTACAACGGGATAGATCCAAGAATGTTTGAAGCAACTTCAGACTCTCCTGGTTCAGCTTGGGTTGACGATGATCGAATGCGAGAAGGAATTAATGCAGCGAGACAAATTGCCGATTTGGTTTTTGTTTCAATTCATCATGGTACAGAGTACACACCAAATCCAAACCAAGCACAAATTCATTACTCAAGACTTGCAGTGGATGCAGGTGCAGATGCGGTAATTTCGCATCATCCACATGTTGTTCAGGCTATTGAAATTTATAGAGAAAAACCGATTTTATACAGTCTTGGGAATCTAGTATTTGATCAAATGTGGAGTATTCCTACCCAGCAGGGACTACTTGCAAACGTAACTGTTAAAAAAGGGGTAATCCACCAAATTGATCTAACTCCGGTTCATATTTACGATTATGCTCAACCCCGGGTTGCAGATGAAAATGAAGCAAAACAGATTTTACAAAGAATTTACGATGCCTCAATTCCTTTCGGAGATCATCCGGAAATCCTGGAAGGTTATTTGGATGTTTAAACCATCATCTTAATCCTTTCTGCTAACTTTTTATTTTTCACCACTTTAACAATTTCAGCAACTTCAGCCTGCTTAATCCCATTTACAGATCCAAAAGTCCTAAGCAACTTCCTCTTAAGCATCTCCCCTACTCCAGGGATTGTATCAAGCACCGACTTTTCCATCTTTTTCTTTCTAACAATTTTTTGATGAGTGATAGCAAACCGATGAGCTTCATCCCTTAATCTTTGCAATAAATATAAAGCTTCACTATCTTTTGGGATTGGTACCGGTTGAATTTTTCCAGGTACATACACATCTTCATTCTGTTTTGCCAGCCCAATAGCTGGAATCTTTAAAGTTCTTTCTTTTAAAACTTTTGTTAATACAGACAATTGTCCCTTTCCTCCATCTACAACAACTAAATCTGGTACTTTTTCAAAAGAGTCAGTCCTTTTAACTTTTACTCTTTCAATCATCATCAATAAACCTTTCGCACCACACTCAGCTTTGCCACTTTTAACAGCTTTTTCCATAAACTCAGGAATCACTTTCACTTGTTTATAACCAAATTTCTCATAATACTCATTTAGATGCTTAGCAATGTAAGTATAAATCTTTTTATATTTAAATTTAAAAATAATCTCACGCATCAACTTAAATCCTAACTTCATTCCATTAAAATCCGGATCAACATAAAGCGATCCGATCTGACAAGATTCATCTTTAAACCGCTTAACCCTCACAAATCCAATAATCTTATTTTTATATTCAGCTAAAATAAAATCTTTTTTATCAAGCTTTGAATTAAAGGCATCAATGTCGAAAAGTCCGGGATTCTCCTTATTAATCTTCAAAATCTTTTCAATATCCGCTTTTTTTGCCGATCTTAACACTATGTCATTCTCAATTCCTTTAATTTTTTCATATCTCCGCCTCAAAATCTCTTCCATAGATGCATAATCATCATTCACTCCTTCTTTCAAACTTTTTATCACAAACCTACGGTAATCATTTTTATTTGGCACCCCCTTCTCAAAAACCACCATAGAAGCCACTTTTCCAGTGCCACCCAAATGAGAAACATCAAAACATTCAATCCTTTTTGGGACTTTTTTCAATTTGAGATACTCAACCAGTTCATGCAAAGCCTTTTCTGCATTACGATCTTCACTTTCCCACTTAATTTCACACTGTTTAGCATAAAGTTTGGCATTTTTCTTGGACAATTCAAGTAGTTTACTATACTTCCCACGCTTTGGATTCTCCAGTTTCACATTTTTCTTATAATTTTCCTTAAACCACTTCTTATAAATCTCATATTCAGTCAATTCAACCGGAATTAAAATCCTTTTCGGAATATCAAAAACTTTTTCATAAAACTGCACAATAAAATTTCCGAGTAGCTCCTGCTCATCAAACTTTACTTCTTTCCCTTTGCCGTTTTCAGCTGTCATTATAAAATTTTCCTGATTAATAAGTTTCCCTTCCCTAAGCATAAAAACATTCAAATAATACCTACCAAGATGCTCAACAAAATTTATCACATCCATATTTTCCTTATCCGCACTAGTGACCAGTTGTTTCTCTTTAATAACTTCCAGTGAAGCCATTGTATCCCTTAGTTTGGCCGCTTTTTCAAACTTTTTCTCTTTTGCCAGCACCATCATCTCTTCTTTTATAGACTTTTCTATCTCGTCATACTTTCCATTTAAAAAACGTAGCACTTTATCGATAATCTTGGCATATTCAGCTTTAGTCACTTTCCCAATACAAGGGCCAATACACTTTTTTATATGATAATAAAGACAAGGAGTTTTAATCACCTTATTCGACAATTTCACCCTGCTTTTCTTTAAGATATTATCTTTAAGCTCTTTTTCCTGCCGAATTCCAACATTACAAGTCCGGAAAGGAAACAGATTTCTAAGAGTTTTAAGTGTAGCTTTTACCTTTAAAGCTGAAGTCTTTGGTCCAAAATATTTAGCTTTATCATTTTCAACTTTCCTTACCACTAAAATCCTTGGAAAATCTTCCTGAGTTGTAACCTTTATATACACAAAATTCTTATCATCCTTCATCAAAATATTATATTTCGGACGAAACTCCTTAATCAGATTAGTTTCCAGCATCAAAGCTTCAAGTTCTGAACTGGTTTCAGTAATTTCGATATCGGAAATCTGAGAAACAAGCTTTTGAGTTCTAATCGGGTGTTTTTGAAAATTTTTAAAGTATGAAGGTACTCGTTTTTTGAGACTTTTTGCCTTTCCAATATACAAAACATCTCCTTCCTCATTTTTCATTCGATAAACACCAGGTTTACCAGGAAGTTTTTCTAAAATTTTTTTGATTTTTTTGGTGATTGTGAAAGCTTTTTTAGACATAAAATTTCTTAGTTCAATTTACAGTATAAATTGATGTCTAAAAAAAGGAAGGTTTAAATTGAAATATTCTCTATCTAATGATACTTTCAAAGTAGAGATTTAATTTAACAAATTTGGAGAACCAATCCCTAAAGTCGGCAATTATTGAAACATTAAGCTTTTTTTACTTATACAATTACCCTTTAACGCTTTTTGAAATTAGAAAGTATACAAACTTTCCAAAAATCTCAAAGAAAAAACTGCTTTTAACTTTAGAAGAAGCAGATGAAATTACCACTCTCATCGATCAGGAAACTGAAAAAAAATATTATGCTCTTAAAAACACCAACTGTACTATTGAAAGTAGACAACAGAAATCTAAAATTAAGAATAAACTCCTAAAAAAGACTAATAAATACATCAAATTATTACGATTTATCCCTTTTGTGAGGATGGTAGCTGTTTGTAACAATGCTGCACTTGGGGTTCCTGATAAAAAAAGTGACATTGATCTTTTTATAGTTGCTGCTGAAAATAGACTTTTTACTTGCAGATTACTTATTACATTCCTTCTACAAATTTTAGGAGTTAGAAGGCATGGCAAAAGGATTAAACATAGGTTCTGTTTAAGCTTTTTTGTTACAGAAGACTGCTTAGATCTCTCCTTAATAGCATTAAGCCCAAAAGATACCTATTTAGCCTATTGGATAAGGTCATTACTACCAATTATTGATCAAAATATTTATACAAAATTATTAGAAGAGAATAAAAACTTCCTAAGCTACTACTTTCAAACTGAACATAAAAACCTTCAATACATAATCCCCCAGAAAAAATTCTCAAAATTTATCCAAAGATCTGCTGAGTTTATTTTAAACAGTTCTATTGGAAATTATTTGGAAAACAAGTTAAAAACCTGGCAATTATCCAGATCTAAAGCAAAAAAAGAAAACCTAGAAGATGCATCAGGTATTGTTATCTCTGAAAAAATGCTTAAATTTCATAATGTTGATCGGAGGAAAGAGATAAATGCGAAGTTGCAGGAATTAGTTAATATTTCTTTCTAAATCTGGATCAAATTGATATTTCTTTTTCCAATGATCTTTAGGAGTCTTTTCTACTTCTAAATAACTAATTAAGTAATGAGGTTCACATCTACCACCATGTGCTCGATTTTTAAACCAGTACATAAATCTGAGCTTTATAGAACCAGGTGATTCTTTTAAAATATATTTTTTTGGATTTTTCGTAAAAAATCAACAGCTTCTCTTCTATTCATAATAGATCCATCTGGAAATTTAACTTTAGCATCTTTTGTCAAAGTTAATTTACCCTTATTATAAGGATCACCTAAATAAACTAAAGATCTTGCACTAATAACTGCTATTGCAAGTTCTCTTTCTGAAATTTTTGCTGGAGCAGGAGCATTTTCTGGACAAGATTTTCCTGCTAAAGCATCTTGAATTTGCCCAAACTGAGTAGCAATTATTGCCCCAAGTCCAAGAGCAGCACCTCCAATCTCTACCATAGCCTTTCGCCTTCCTTCATCAACAGGTTTATCTAGTCCCAATATTTTGTCTAAAACTTTCATAAAAAAAATTTTAATTAAAAGTATAGTTAGATATTATAATATATTTTTCCTCCAAATCAAGTGCTCATTATATTTTTAATATTTAATATTTCGAGCAATCCTCGAAATCTCGAATAGCAAAGGAGGAGAGTAGAAAAATCTCTCTACAGATTTAAAAAAATTTCGACTTGACTGAAAGGTAGTATTTAATAATTTTCTTTTTGTTTTGCTTTTGAGCAGTTTTTTTAAGTCGGGATGAAAATTAGGCCAAATGGGTGAGCAAAAACTCACCCAAGAGAAGATTTTTAGTATTTAAAAGTATCTCAGGTTTTTATGTAAGCAGTGGTTGTTAAAAACATTGTATAACCGCATTGATAAGCCAAAAATTAGTGACATTGTGGTGGTGTTTTTGGTATAATTGGGATGAAAAATCAGTAACCCAAACAGATATGAAAAACCTACACAAACAGTTCGTACAACTAGGCCGTCAGAGAAATCAGTTAACTTACAAACTTCTGGCTCTCCTTCCAGAAATCAACGAGAAAAAAATCTATTTAAAGCACGGTTGTAACTCAATTGTTGAGTATGCCGGTAAGTTTGGAGGACTTTCTCGGGATGTGGTCAAAAAAGCTTTGAAAGTCCACAAAGATGTTGAAGATAAACCACATCTAAAAGCAGCTATTGAAAAAGTGGGAGTGCATAAAGTGGCTTTAATCTCAAAAGTATCAACTAAAGAAAATGAAAAGGTATTGGCAGAAACTGTTGAAAATAGTAATAGGTCAACAGTGGTTGAATTAAGTAAAGAGCTTAGAAATCAGGCAAAGATTAACAGCACAAATATTGAAACTGCAAAACAAAAAATCGCAACTGAGCTTCCAAAATGTCAGGCAGCACCATCAAAATTAAACATAGACCTTGATGAGGAATCGCAATTTTTATTCTTAAAACTTAAAAAAAAGTTGGGTGAGACTTTGAATAATAAGGAAGCTTTGAAGAAGATGTTGCGTGAATTGGCAAAATTGAAAAAGTTAGAAGTATCAGTCTGTGATAATCTTAAAAATAAAAACGAACATAAACCTCAAAGATCAACCAAACAACAAAAACAAAAATCTAGCAAATATTTTCCCGGGAAAATATTTGACAAAAATAATAATAATTTCAAAAATAAACAGTTAAAAACAACCTCAATAAAAGAAACAAAAAGTCGTTACATTCCAGTCAAAATCCGTAAAGAAGCCCTCAGCAAAACAAAGGGTAAATGCGCTTATCCAAACTGCAATAAACCAGCAGACCTCTTCCACCATCGTGAAAGGTTTTCAGAAATAAAAAATCACTCCTCAATTATCCCACTCTGCAAATGTCATCATGAATTTGCGCATAATGGACTGATTAAAAATGAACAGCAGGAGCCAGAAAAATGGCAATTGGCAATTCCTTGGAGTTGCGACAAAAATGAGCAAAAGCAAACAATTCAGCCACAAAAAAGCTACGCAGACACATTTTATCTTCTGCACAAACAAGGGGCCTTTTGATAATTATCCACATCCATCACCAGATTAACTATTCCTTCTTTTCTTTGCCGCTCCGCTTCACTTCGCGTCTATCCTCCCAAACCATCTTAATCGGCGTCCCATAAAACTCATACTTTTTCCGCAACTCATTCTCTATATATCGACGATAAGAAAAATGAATATCATCCCTCCCACTTACATTAAACTTAAAAGTTGGAGGTTCTGTAGCTGTTTGTGAGACACTATGAAACTTTGGTTTAATCTTTTTTCTGCTTTGTGGAGGCTTTTTTGTAACAATATATTCAATAAAATCGTTTAGTTCGGTTTCTTTTATCTTAACTTGCCTCTCTTTTTTTATATCAATCGCTAATTCTAAAATTTTAAAAATATTTTTTCTGTTAACTGCAGAAACAAAAACATAAGCTGCCCAAGGTACAAAAGGCATCTTTCGTTTCATTAAATTTAAAAACTCAGCTTTCTCTCTTTCAGGATCTTCCATCAAATCACACTTATTCACAACAATTATCAAACCTTTATACCTATCCAAAACATACTGAGCTACATGCATATCCTGTTTTGCAAGCCCTTCACTATAATCAATTATCAAAAGTGCAATATCTGATCTTAAAATCGCCTGCATACT
>Ga0180433_10008813_pt1 | contig 12484 bp, 9 predicted proteins | sample SS_ome_8_FD_132980 | JGI IMG/M metagenome (GOLD analysis project Ga0180433, IMG submission 132980) | Hypersaline lake sediment archaeal communities from the Salton Sea, California, USA - SS_1_D_1 metaG | ecosystem: Environmental > Aquatic > Non-marine Saline and Alkaline > Hypersaline > Sediment... | reverse complement strand
CAGTTTTTAATCAGACTTCTGTTGCTACTGGTAGATTGTCGAGTTCAAATCCTAATTTGCAAAATATTCCGGCTGATGGTTCAGAGTATGGTTTGCAGGTTCGAGCGGCATTTATTCCAAAAGAAGGAAATGTTTTTCTTTCGGCTGACTACTCACAGATTGAGCTTAGGGTGTTGGCTCACCTATCAAGAGATAAAAATTTGATAAAGGCATTTTTAGAAGATAGAGATATTCATGCAGAAACAGCTTCAAAGTTATTTGGGGTATCTTTTGATGAGGTTCAATCTGAGCAGCGTCAGATTGGAAAAAGAATAAATTTTAGTATTTTATATGGACTTACGCCATATGGCTTATCTAAAGATATTGGGATTTCTGTTGTAGAGGCCAAAAAATATATTGAAACCTATTTTGATCAATATCCGGAAGTTGCTCAATGGATGGATGCAGTTGTTGAGGAAACTAAAAAAAATGGTTATGTAACTACATATTGGGGGAGGCGCCGATATATTCCTGGAATTTACGAAAAAAATAAGAATTTATATGATTTGGCTAGGCGAGTGGCTATTAATACAAAGGCACAGGGGACATCTGCTGAAATTATGAAAAAAGGGATGATATCTTTGCAAGAATCATTAAATAAAGCCAAGTCTAAGGCTCAAGTGTTATTGCAGATTCATGATGAGCTGCTTATTTCTGTGCCAGAAATAGAGCAGCAAGAGGTAGAGGAGATAGTCAAGGTGTCTCTTGAGTCAGTAGTCGATTGGGAGGTTCCATTAAGGGTTACGACAAGGTTTGGGGATTCATGGAAAGAGGTAACAAAGTAGCAGACGAGACTTTTTGTCAAATTAATAAAAAATTATTTAAATTTGTACAACTTCTTGACTATTTTGCAATTTTGGCCATACTAGTAGTATCTTCTTTAGCGATACTTTGTTTAGCTTTACTTCTATTTGACTTTATTGGTAGAAGTTTAGAAGAGAAAATGTTGTGGGCGGAGATGGAGGTTTTTTCTATCATTGTGATGACTTCAAGCCATCGCAAAACTTGTGGGAAATGGGGTTTTCTCCTCTCCACCACCTAAATTTAGACTAAAATCGCTTGTTTATTATTCAAAATTTGACTTTTTTTGTTGGATGCAACATAATACTGATAATGAGTAAGATCTAAGTCTAAAGTGATATGAAATATTAATTCTTTGTAAACGATTCTGTTTATTTAATTAACTTTTAATAAGGAATTAGAATGGCAACGAGTAAATCAGGTGGCTCGACTTCGAATGGTCGCGATAGTCAGAGTAAGCGACTGGGAGTTAAATTATTTGATGGACAACGTGTGTTTGGGGGAGAAATAATTGTGCGCCAACGAGGCACAAAATTTCATCCTGGCAAACGTGTCGGTAAAGGTGGAGATGATACCTTGTTTGCCAAAGGCGAAGGAGTTATTAAATTCCATTATGGCCCAAAGGGTCGTAAATACATTTCAGTTATCCCTGTTTCTTAAAGGGTAAAGGTCATTAATGATCGTTTTGAAAAAAACAAATAATCAGGCTTTAAAAATAAAAATGTATAAAGTAATCGAAGAAATCCCATATTTACAAAATTCAGAATATAAATTACGGCGGAGAGTGCTATGATTAATTTTCTAAAATACCGTTTTGTATGCTTATTTATTTCAGCAGCTTTAATATTTTCAGTTTTTGGTGTTTTTTTATATAGATTGAAAACGAGTGGGCAAGCATTTAATTATAGTGTTGATTTTCAGGGTGGAACGCAGGTTTTACTTAAGTTTGAAAAACCGGTAAAATCTTCAAAAATTCTTTCTGCTTTAGAGGAAAAGGGTTTTCCTGGTGCTTCAATTCGAGATTTTGCCGATGATGAAGTTATGGTACGGGTTAAGCAGTACGATTCTGATGTAAAGGTTTTGGCTGATAAAATAATTGGATATATAAAGTCAGAAGTTCCAGATAATAGTGCTAAGGTATTGCAAATTGATGCTATTGGTCCTGGGATCGGTACTGAATTGCGCTGGCAATCTATAAGGACCGTTGTTATAGCATTACTTCTTATGCTTTTATATGTTGCCTTTAGGTTTTGGTCTTTAGGTTTTGCGCTTGGCTCTGTTGCGGCATTGTTCCATGATGCTATAATGGTGCTTGGTTTATTCCTTCTGTTTAATAGAGAGATTTCGGTAAATGTTATTGGTGCAATATTAGCAATTTTAGGTTATTCGATAAACGACACAATTGTTATATTCTCTAGAATTAAAAATAATATGAGGTCTATGAATGGATCTTCAATTACTGAGATTGTCAATACGAGTCTTAATCAAACGTTTAAACGTACATTGCTTACAAGTTTTTCTACTTTATTGGTAGTTGGAGCTATGTTTTTTCTGGGTGGTGAGGTATTGAGAGACTTTTCTCTTGCGTTGCTAGTTGGAATATTTTTTGGAACATATTCATCAATCTATGTGGCAAGTCCTATTATAGTTATGCTGCACAAGGAAAAAAATAAGTAGAATATATTTAAAGTAAAATTATTTCATTGATGTTTTGAGGATTACATATAAATATTAAGTAATTTCGTTTTCAGTTTTATTGGTGCCTGTTTAATATTTTATAGCTTTTCAGGGTATTATTTTTCAGTATATAATTTTTAAGATTCTATTTTTTAATATAAGGATTTTTGCATGGTTTATCTGTTTTTGGTTCTTAATAGGAGGTTTTTGTGAAGGATAACCAAGAAAAAAAGACAAACAATATTTCAGAAGTAACAAAAGATAAAGCTACAGAGTTAAAGAAAGTAAAGGCGATCAAGCATTCTACAAAAAAATTGGATGTTAAGAATAATGTTAAGGCTGATATTGATTTAAAAAGTGGTAAACCTAAAACTAAAACAATAAAAGGTAGCGATAAAGTTGAAAAAAAAGAAGTAAACACAACAGAGAACAAGCAGCCTGAGGTAGCTCAAAAAGTTGTGGTAGTTAAAAAAAATCAGCAGAAAAGGAAAATATTAAATATAAAGAAAAATATAAAAAGCGATAAACCAGAAGGTTCTTTTGCTAAAAAAGAGAATAAGGTCGAAGCGTTCAAAGGTGGGGGAAATAAGATGACGAAATCTGGAGGATACAAAGATAATAAGGGTGGAGGTAGATCTCATAAATATTATGATAAGCAACAGCAAGAATCGAAATATAATGCGTTTGTTAAGTCAATACAGGATATGCCTGAGCAAGAGTTTAAAGGTCTTTCTTTTGCTGAGCTTAATTATATTGCTAGAAGGCTTGGAATTATAGGCGCAAGCTTAATTAGTAAGGTTGACCTTCAAGCAAAAATTTTAGATACACTTAAACATCCTGACAGAGAAGAAGATGTAACCGGGGTTTTGGAAAAGTTGCCGGATGGTTTTGGGTTTTTAAGATCTCCACGGTATGATTACATTTCGGGTCCAGATGATATTTATGTTTCTCCTTCTCAAATTAGACGTTTTGGATTAAAAACCGGGGATACTGTTACTGGAGCGATCAGAAAGCCTAAGGATGGAGAGAAGTATTTTGCTTTGCTCAAAATTAGTAAGGTTAATTTTGAAGCTCCTATTCCTGCCGGAGATAGGATTGGATTTGAGCGTTTATCTCCTGTTCATCCAGACAAAAAGTTTAATTTAGAATTTAATCCTTCTGTTATTTCAACACGACTTATAGATATTTTTTCGCCTATAGGTAAAGGTCAACGAGGACTTATCGTTGCTCCTCCAAAGGTTGGTAAAACTGTTTTGTTGAAAGATATAGCAAGGGCAATTTTAGCTAATCATCCAGAAGTTTATCTTATAGTTTTACTTATAGACGAGAGGCCAGAAGAGGTTACGGATGTTAGAAGAACTATTCATGGCACAACATCTGAGGTGATCAGTTCTACATTTGATGAATCTGCAAGTAGACATGTTCAGGTAGCAGAAATTGTTCTAGAAAAGGCAAAGCGTTTAACAGAGTCTGGGCACGATGTTGTTATTTTACTTGATTCGATTACTAGATTGGCAAGAGCTTATAATACAATTGCTCCAGCGTCAGGAAAAATTCTTACTGGTGGTATAGATGCAAACGCCTTGCAGAGGCCTAAGAAGTTTTTTGGTGCAGCTCGATACACTGAAGAGGCTGGGTCATTAACTATCATTGCAACAGCACTTGTTGATACAGGTTCTCGTATGGATGAGGTTATCTACGAAGAGTTTAAAGGAACTGGTAATATGGAAATGCACATGACCCGTAAACTTGCAAATCGTAGAATTTATCCTTCACTTGACTTGCTTTCTTCTGGTACAAGAAGAGAAGATTTATTACATCCAGAAGATGTGCTTAAAAAGGTTTGGATTATGCAGAAATTTATATCAACACTCAATGTTATTGAGGGAATGGAATTTCTTATAGATAAAATGAAAAAGCATAAAACAAATGATGATTTTTTAGCTTCGATTAATAAGTAAGGTTATTCTGTTTTAATAATTTGAGATTGTATTTAAAAAATATCAAGATCAAGATCAGAAAATTCACCTTTTTTAAATTTGTAAGATCCAACGAATCCTATCATTGCGGCGTTGTCTGTGCAGTATTTTGGTGAAGGGACAAAGAATGGTAATGACCTTTTTAGGCAAAATTCATTTAGTTGTTTTTTTATGTACTTATTGCATGCAACTCCGCCTACCATAGATATAGCTTTAACTTCAGGATATTTTTTGTGAGCAAGTTCTAGTTTTTGTTTGAATATATCAGATATACAGACAAGCAGAGAGCTTGCTACTTGTTTTTTAAAATGAAGATTATCGTCTTTTAGGAAACGTTTTTTTTGCATATCATAAGCATTTTTTTTAACAAGATCGTATAAAACAGCTGTTTTTAGACCGGAGAAGCTAAAGTCTAATGATTTTTTTTTCCCTCTAGGGTAATGGAAAAAATCTTGAAAATTAACTTCTTTAGCCAATTTTTCTATTATTGGGCCACCTGGATAAGGGAGATTTAGCATTTTTGCTATTTTATCGAAAGCTTCTCCTGATGCATCATCCAGTGTTTGAGCTATAGTTTCGTAATTTCCGAGGTCATGTATAAGGTATATGGATGTGTGCCCGCCTGAAGCCGTAAGGCAAAGGTAGGGGAATGGGATATCGTTTTCCAAGAGTGCAGAAAAAGCGTGACCTTCAAGATGGTTAATGCCTATTAATTTTTTTCCTGTTGCCCATGCGAGTGATTTAGCAAAACAAAGGCCAACTAGTAAGGATCCAGGGAGTCCCGGTTTTTTTGTAACGGCAACTGCATCAATATCATTAATTGATACGTTTGCTTTTTCAAGGGCAGAGATAACAATAGGATTTATTTTTTCGAGTTGCGATCGAGATGCAATTTCAGGAATTACCCCACCAAAGTATTTATGGTAGTCAATTTGTGAAAAGGTCGTATTTGATAAAACGCCTTTTTCTGTATCATATACTGCAGCTGAAGTTTCGTCGCAAGATGTTTCTATTGCAAAAATCAATGACAATCTTTTTCCTTAAATAAATAATAAAATTTACTTTTCCTGATCTGATATAGCAATTACAAGTTTTTTGCTGGGTTTTTGTTGAATCTGAGGTGTAATTTTTGAGTGAATTAGATTGAGGTCTAATGAAGACATTAAAAGTATAACTTCTTCTTCGTGTAGTTTTTCCTCAGATCCACCAGCTATTTCCAAAATATTTTGCTTGATAATAATTTTAGGTAACTCCAGTTCTGTTCCACCTTTTAAATTTTGGACAAAATCAGGGTTAAAAATTATTATCAAAGCGTCATCAGGTATTTTGCCATTTTCTGCTATTTTTTCTTCTGATATTATCCATTCATAACTTTTTTTGTTTTTTTGAGTATTAATTGTTTGCAGAGTATTGATTGTTTTTTTTGTGTTTACAAGTTCCATTTTATATAACTTATAACTTTGCTTATTGTTTATTTTTAGGAATTGTATTGTATTATCTTTTATGTGGGGGTGGACTTCTTGAGTTATGAGCAGATAAATTGTTTTGCGGTCTTTGTCATCTGATATTGTAAATTGTATTTTTTTGCTTGTGTGATCTGTTTCAGATTTTATTTTTACTCCCTGGCGATATAAAGAAATTTGAGGGATGACTTGAACGGTTTGAGGGAATACGATATTTCCGACATAAATGATTTTATCAAAAGAGTAAGTTATTCTTTGATTCCAGCTGAAAATTGTTTTATTCGAGGTGCTTAACAGTAAAAATAGTAAAATATGGCATAATTTATATATGTTTTTTTTCATATTCAAACCTCTTTTTGCATTAAATCTTGTTAGTTATTATACTTAACTTCTAACGTGTAATAATATCCCAAACATATACATTTATCAAAGAATATTTATTTTTTTAGGTTGGGTTGGTGTATAATGCTCAAATGGTGTAAAAATTTTTTTGAGAAACTCGTTGTAAAAGAAAGATCGCCAAAAGTTTTGGCTTTATCATTTTGTGTTGGTGTTTATATTGCATTTTCTCCCTATATATTTCTTCATACACTTATGGCGTTTGCATTTTCATGGATTTTTTCTCTTAATCTAGCGGTTGTTTTTGCTGCTTCTTGTATGATTAATAATCCTTGGACTTTAGTTCCTATTTATACAGTAGATTACCTTTTTGGACAATGGTTTTTAACATTTGTTTTGGGTGTCAACTCGATGAGTTTGAACCCTCATTGGATGGATCCAGTTAATAGTTTTATATACTCTTATACCGGCATACAGGGTGTTTCATTTTGGGCTTTTATGATAGGAGGTAATTTGCTAGGGTTGATCATAAGTGTTATTATGTACCCTGTGGTAAGGTGTATTTTTTTAAATATATGTAATGGTATTTATATCACTGAAAACAGCTGTAAAATGGAAATAGATGAAGATTATTGCTCAAAATAAAAAAGCTTTTCATGATTATCATATTCTTGATCGAATAGAAGCTGGGATTGTGCTCACTGGAGACGAGGTTAAGTCTTTACGTGCAGGACGAGTTTCGCTTAAGGGTGCTTATGCCACTGTTCATGGTGGTGAACTTTACATGATAAATTGCAATATTTCTCTTTATTCTCATGCGTATGAAAAAAAAGAAGACTTGGCTACAAGAAGAAGAAAGCTTTTGCTACATAGAAGAGAGCTTGATCGGATAATTGGTGATATTTCCAAGAAGGGCATAACGATCGTGCCAATTAAAATCTATCTCAATAATAAAGGAAAGATTAAAGTGGAGCTTGGCATTTGTAAGCACAAAGATGCTCCGTCTAAAAAGAAAGCTTTGAAAGAGCGTGATATTAGGAGAGAAACCTCAAGGGAGTTGAGGGGGCGATACAAGTTTTAATGGCTCTAAGCTTTAGGGATTATCCGAATCTCTCATTAAAATACCAAAAGCCTATTTCACAATTCATCTTTATGAAGTGTCTTGAATGATCAGTGGCTTGAGTCTCATGTGTCGACCCAGTACAGTTTTTGACAAATAGCCTGTTTTAGATTACAATTAGAATAAGTAAAATGAGGTGTCGGTAAAGATCATTGAAATATTGGGGGCGTACTGGCTTCGACGTGTTGTTGATTCCTTTAAGAGCATGCCGAGCTTTGACTGAGGTGCTCGTAAAAGAAAATGGTCAAACAATGAATGCAGAGCAATCACATGCTCAACCAGCTCTTGCTTTTGCGTAAGTAGCTGGTTCTTGTTAGAACGACGTGACTATCAGTTGGGCTGACTCGTATTATAAACGATAGTACTGTTAAGTGAGAGTTTTTAGTTTTGTAGCTTGATTAGTATCACTAAACTGGCTCTTTTTGTAGTACTTATGTCTTTAGAGTAGCAAAAAGAGTATAAATAGAGACTAAGCATGTAGCGCTTAAAGTTTGAAGCAGTGCGGACATGGGTTCGATTCCCATCGCCTCCACCAATAAAATATTAATAAAGAAGGTCCTTTTAAAGGGCCTTTTTTTATTGCTTTCGGAAGTTATTGAATTATTGCAAGTCGATAAGCTAAAATCATTACAAGTATAACAGTTACCATGCGCGGGACAATATTGCTCAATATGTTGAAGGGGAGTGGGGTGAGATCATTTAGGGCATTATAAATATTTCCCGCGTATTTTTTGTTTTACTAAATTCTTTTGAAAATAGAAAAAATTACTTTTTATCATAGAGCATTTCTTTTTTTGGAGTGGTTATGAAGCCCTATCAGATGTCTCGTGAGAAACTTATTAGTGAATTTGATACCAACATTAACTCTGGGCTTACTAAGTCTCAAGTTAAACAGAGGGTTAAAAAGTATGGATTAAATAAGCTCCCAGAAGAGTCAAGAGAGTTATGTATTGCTATCTTTTTTAGGCAATTTAGAAGTCCATTGATATATATTTTACTTATAGCGGCAGTGATTGTTTTTTTTGTTGGGCATGACAAGTTAGATGCTTTTATAATTAGTGGTGTTTTATTTTTTAACGCTATAGTTGGGACAGTTCAGGAGGGGCGTGCTCGTAATATTCTTGATAGTTTAAAGCATTTTATAAAATCCGAAGCTATAGTGATACGTGACGGAGAAAAATTTTTTATCAGTGATGTTGATCTTGTTCCTGGAGATCTCATTATTTTGGTTGAGGGTGAACGGGTTCCAGCAGATGCAAGAATAGTTGAGTCGAGTAATCTTTCGATAGATGAGGCCATTTTGACTGGAGAGTCTATTTATGTAAAAAAGACGGATGAGGCGTTGTCAGGTACGTTGCATCTTCATGATCAAGTTAATATGGCTTTTAAAGGAACATATATTTTATCTGGTTCTGCAAAGGCTATTATTACAAATACTGGTTCAGATACTCAAATTGGAAAAATTCACAAGGCGGCCGAATTTATAGAGACAGATATGCCGTTAAAAAGAGAGCTCAATAAACTTTCTGGTTGGATTGTTTTTTTTATTTTGGTTATATGTGTAGTTATTTTTGTTATAGGTTTTGTTACTGGTAAACCAATCAGAGAACTTCTTGTAATGCTTACCGCGCTTTTTATTTGTGTTATACCAGAGGGTTTGCCTGTTGTGCTTACTTTAGTTTTGGTTATGGGTGTGTATAAGCTTGCAAAGAAAAATGTTCTGGTAAAACGAATGCAGGCTGTTGAAGGTTTGGGGCAGGCTGATGTTATTCTGATAGATAAAACAGGGACTTTAACTCGTAACGAGCTTATGGCGTCAAAAGTTTTAACAGACGGGTTAGAGTTTGATATTTCCGGTATGGGATATTTTGTGGAGGGTGAGGTATCTGTTGGTGGAAAAATTGTAGATGTAAAAAATTATAAAAATCTTTTATTAATTGGTAAAGCTGGTTGTTTGTTAAGTAGGGCAGAAATTAATTATGTAGCTGAGACAAATACGTTTGATATAAAAGGTGATCCAACAGAAGCTTCTATGTATGTTTTATCTCAAAAGATTGGTATCGATAGGTTATGCCTAGAAAAAGAATGTATGCTTTTATATGAGATTCCCTTTAGCTCAAGGTGGAAATATCATGCGGTTATCTGTAGAGAGGGTCAGAAGGGAAAGGCGTTTATTTCTGGTTCGCCGGAAATTCTTATGGCTCGATCTAAAAATATAACTCAAAAGGATAAAGAAAAGCTTGATTTAATGCTCAGCCAAGGATTGAGGATTGTTGCTATTGCTGTCAAAATATTTGATCTAAAAAATTTACCACAAGAAGAAGATTTTTCCAAAGAGGAGAGATTGGATAAATTCAGGGAGATAGTAAGTTTTGATTTAGATTATGTTGGTTTAATTGGCATACAAGATTCTATCAGGCCGGAAGTTTTAGATCTTGTAAAGAATACCAGGCGTGCGGGAATACAAGTTGCTATGGTAACTGGTGATCATAAAGAAACTGCTCTTTTTATTGCAAAAAAAGTTGGTATTTATCGAGAAGGTGATTATGCATTTGAAGGAGATCAATTAGATCTGATGTCGGCAACAGAGTTGCAAGAAAAAATAGATAAAACAACTGTTTATGCGCGTGTTGCGCCAGAGCAAAAACTGATGATAGTGGATACGTTTAGAAAAATGGGAAAAGTTGTTGCAATGACGGGAGATGGAGTTAATGATGTTCCATCATTGATTGCTGCAGATTTGGGTATTGCTATGGGGGCAATAGGAACGGAAGTTGCAAAACAGGCTTCAGATATGATTCTTCTTGATGATTCATTTGAAAATATTGTACATGCAATAGAGTATGGAAGACATATATTTTATACATTACGTCGTGTTGTTCTTTATTTTTTCGCGACAAATATGGGTGAAGTATTGGTTATACTTTTTGCTATTTCTTTAGGGTTGCCACTTCCAATTACTGCTGCTCAAATTCTTTGGCTTAATTTAATAACAGATGGATTTTTAGATACAGCACTTTCGATGGAGAAGCCGGAAGACGATATTCTTAGAAAAAGGCCAGCGGGCGATGGGCATTTTAGATTAGTTGATAATACTATGTTGATGAAAATGATGTATATGGCATTACCTATGGGAATATTCTCAATTTATCTTTTTTCTAATTACTATGAAAAAGATATAACTTACGCAAGATCGATTACTTTGATTGCTATGGCAATGTTTCAGTGGTTTAATGCTTGGAATTGTAGGTCGGAAACAAAATCCATATTTCAATTGGGGTTCTTTTCAAATAAGTGGTTGCTTTTGGCTACTTCTGGGGTTTTAGGGTTACAGTTTTTTGTTTTACATAATCCTATTATGCAAAGAATTTTTGACACAACTCCTATAGGTGTTTATGAGTGGTTTATTATATTTGTAATATCGTCTTCAATTTTTTGGATGGAAGAGGCTAGAAAGTTTATTGCAAGAAGAATGGTGTGGAGAAGTCGTTGACTATTTTTTTTAAAAGTATAGATTGAAAACGTTAATAAAGTTTTATAGTCCGTAATAGTTATTAATCTAAAATTTAGAAGGTTCAGTTATGTTACACAAAAATGGTTTAGTTCAACTGGCAATATTTTTGTCAATAGCCACCTCTTCTTTTGTTTTTGCTGAAGTTAAGTCAACAACTAAAAATAATGAAACACAAAAAGTTAAAAAAATTGAGAGTTCTATTTCTCAAAAAGATCTTAATGATTCAATGTTAAAATTTGATGTTGATGCTGGTTACTTCAATTCAGCTCTTGCTGTGAGTCAATCTAAAACAGGAAAAGAATTGTCCGAGTCTATAGAAAAAAAACGTACAGGATTTACTGAAGAATTTAAAAAATCAGAGGCTGAATACACAAAAAAAGTTAAAGATCTTCAAGCAAAAGCTTCAATTTTACCTGTTGAGTCCAGAGAGAGGTTGGAAGCAGAAGCGCTTAAAATGAAACGTGATATTGAAAATAAAGCAAAATCATACGAAGAAGAACTCAAACTTGCAATGCACCAGGCTCAAGAGAGAGTGCTTCGTGAACTTGCAGATGCTGTTTATGAGTGCGGGCGTAAAGCGGGTAAGGATGTCATGGTAGACGTTGCTACAAGTAGAGTTTATATAATCAATCCAGATAAGCTAAGTGGGACATCTTCTATTGTTGAGGTTATGAACAAAAGTTATGATAAAAAGCTTGTTGCATCTAAGGAGAAGTCTTCTACTCAGAAGTCTACAGTAACCGCTTAAATCTTTACTTATAAAAAAATATATGGGCTGATAAATTAACTTTATCAGCCCATTTTTGTTGGTTAAATTTATTTGATAGAATTTTACTGCGTTTAATTGAAGTTTTTTATCATGATTAATCAGATTGAATTTTTTTCTTTGGATAAAAATTTTAGGTTAGCAAAAGAAATAGCAGAGAGCTTTGAAAAGACAGTATTTACTCCAGACGTTGTTAGATTTTCTGACAGTGAGCTTAGAATATCTTTTTCAAGTAATTTTAATATAAAAAATAAATCAGCTGTCATCATACATTCTACCATTGCTCCTGTCAGTGAAACTTTACTGCAACTTCTTTTTTTGCTTGATTTATTAAATCGAAAGGGTGCAAAAAAAATCGTTGTTGTCATTCCTTATTTTGGTTATTCTAGACAATGTGTGGATAAGGCAACTGGAGCTTTGGGGCACGCTAGTCTTGTTGCAAAGATGATTGAAGTGGCAGGAGCTGGCTCTGTTGTTTCGGTTGAGATTCATGACAAAATACTGGAATCTTTTTTCAAGATTCCTTTTTTTAATGTTCAGTTGCACGAGTTTATTGCTAGGCACATCAAAAAAAAATGTGGCGGTTTGGATAACTGTTGTTTAGTTGCTCCTGATAGTGGCGCTGCAGATAGAGTTAGGAGTATAGCTGGATTATTAGAGCTGCCCGCATTATTTTTTAAAAAAGAAAGGTGTGGACCCAATGAAGTGAAAATTGTAGAGGTGAGTGGAGAATTTGCAGGTAAAAAGGCTATAATTATCGATGATATTATAGATACAGGAAGTACT
>Ga0180433_10008810_pt1 | contig 12487 bp, 10 predicted proteins | sample SS_ome_8_FD_132980 | JGI IMG/M metagenome (GOLD analysis project Ga0180433, IMG submission 132980) | Hypersaline lake sediment archaeal communities from the Salton Sea, California, USA - SS_1_D_1 metaG | ecosystem: Environmental > Aquatic > Non-marine Saline and Alkaline > Hypersaline >... | reverse complement strand
ACGGCGCCGCCCATGTCCTTTTCCTTCTGCTGGCCGGCCGCGACGTAGTCTTCGCAGAGGATGTCGCCCTGTACTGTGCCGGTCTCGTTGGCGTAGGCCGTGGCCTCAGCCACATTGCCGGACTTCGAGTTGGCGTTTACCCCGACAACGGCCGTGCCCGCCAGGGTGGCATTGGCCGGGCGATGAATCTGCACTTTCGTCGCAGCATCGCTGCCGTACATCACCTTCTGGATGTGCAGGTCCTTGTCCGAGTCATTGCGCACCAGCAGGATGGTATCGCCAGCGGTGTAGTTGTATCCCACGATCGTCCAGGAGAAGGCGAGGCCGTCGTTCTCCGAAACGTGGGACATCTCGTTCTCGACGACCGAATAGGTGCGAAGCCGATTTTCATCGTCCACCTTTGCAACGTTCCCCTTGCCAGTCCCGTCTTCGATTCTCATGTCACGTCCTCCGTTGAAATCACATCGCCCCTGATCTCAGCCAGGTGGGCATTCACGACCTTGAGCTCCGCGAGCATCAGTTCACACAATTGTCCAATGCTCATGTCTGAAACGCGCAACTCGCCCATGTGCGTGCCGCGCAAGTCTATATCGTTTCCATCAGGACCGATCGCCTCTATCACATTGTCAGATGGATATTCCTTCATTCCCATCGTCAGCTCGTCTGCGGGACGCTCCCGCCGAAAAAGGTGAATGTCAGAGCGCTGCCCTCACTAGATTGTACCGCATATGTCTGTCCGACATTCGAAATTGGAAAATAACCTTCAAGGCAAACCATCCGTCTGGCCTTGATCGGGAGCCTGTAGGCAATCGCGTTTGCAGGCCCGTATTGGCTCGGGTTAGTGATCGCATTCAATGGAATAAAGATCGAAAACTCCTGATCCGAATCGGTGTTATTGGAAATCACAATGCTCTTTGCGATCACCTCTCGAGGTGTGCCTGATTGAATCACGGCAATCGCCGCCGGGTTTGTATCAATGGGCATTGACTGCCCGATCATCACGTGGTTTATCCCATGAGCCATGCGAAATTCTCCAAGTATCCAAGTCGATCCTCAAGGTCCTTCCCATCAAGGGTAATGCTCTGGGCCGAAAGGTTTTGGACGTTGGTCACCTTCTTGTTGTTCATGTTCCAGTCCGCAGTTTGCTGGGCGCTTCCATTTCTCTTTGTGAACTGGGATGTATCTATCGAAGTACTTCCACCAGAGCTTCCTCCACCTGACGAAACGGCCCCGCCAAAGCCACCTGCTCCGACCGGTTGATCAACCTGGGCGAGACCAATCTCTTCCGCGATGCGGTTGATAGCGCGGGTCTGAAGCAGTGAGTAATCGCGGATCTGGTCATTGCTCCTCATCGTGCTGTCGACCTGGAGGAACGGCCGGCGCTTGCCAGGGTTCAGCTTTGTCCTGCTCGTGTTGATCGGCTGGCTCATATCTTATTCCCCTTGGGCTCCCACTCTGCCTCCAAGTGATGGATATAGGCCTCGCTTTCGAGTGGCCAGTTTGTAATCCCTATCGATAGCAAATACCCCCTCCCGGGCGTTGCCATCCAAGGCATATTGTTTGGCGAGGTATCATCCGTAAGGGTAGTGTATGCGTACCTGATGTTTCGCTCATCGAAGTCATAGCCAACCGTGAAGCTCTTATTCGTAGCGCTGTTGTACACCGAAATCTTCATGCGCTTGAGCTTCTTCTTCAGACCCGCATCGCCAAAGTCGAGCCAGTTGCTCCACCACAGATTCGAAATCGTGCCAGTGATCCAGTCATCAGTGCCGGCAACAGGAATCGAAATGAATGCATATGCCTGGCCGGCGCCTCCGGTTCCAGTGTAGTTTGCCGTCAAAGTAATCTGGGTTGGAGAGTCGACGCTCTGGATCTCGTACCAGTCGGTGTCACCGTCAACATAGAACCCCTCGCCGACCAACGCCGAGGTCCAGCTCGTGCCTGACCCAGTAACGGTCGGAGAGCCATTTGCCACTGTGACGGTGCCATCGGCCTCTCCGGTCCTGTCATCCCAGAACACTTCGTCGTCCAGCGTGATCTTGTTCCCGGTATTGGAACCGATTTTCTTCCAGTCAACGTGAGTCACATTTCCTTTTGCGTCGTACCTGCGCACCTGCACAAACTGCGAATTCAGACCGTCGCCCACGGTGAATAATCCGCTGTTCACGGTGATGCTGTTGCCATCAGCTGCAGATATGCTGCCGCCAAGGGTCCCCACGTTGTTGCCGTATCGAAGGTAGTCCTCGTCCATGCGGTAGAAGTAACCGTCCTCGTCACCGAACACCAGGTCCCTGTCGTTTGAGGTGTCAACAGCCCCGACAGTCCACATCCTGTGGCCCTGAAAAAATGCTGACCACTTTTTCATTCTCATGTCCCGGGTCCAGGCAATGTCGAAGCTATTGAGCCACAGCTTCATTTCCTGGACTGCGGCCACCTGGAACTTGTCGAAATCAACAGATCTGTTCCAGGATAGATCAATGGCATCGGTGAGGTTCTCAAGATTGCCTCCAGCATCCATGGCATAGAAACCGTCCCTCGCCGGGAAAAACAGAAGTCCCTCGTATTGAGTGATCGAGTATCCGGTCTCCGCGCCGATCCCATTGTGCCTCATCGACGCACGCTCGAAGTTGTCACCCAGGTGGGTGATCTCCCAGACCGAATCGCGAGTGAATGCCCAGAGCCTGCCGCCATTGACCCCTATTCCGGTAATCTGATCGTTGTCACGAGTATCAAGTTCGAGGTAGTTGGTCTCGCGGAAGACCCCGGGCTGGTTCACTTCTGAGTAATAAAGCGTGCGGCCGTTTCTGCGCCGCGAATCCTTGCCAATCGTGTAGCTCGCCCCAACCTGGTTTGTGCCTTGGTAATCTGTTGTGAGCAGGATCTCTGTAGTACTCACGACCTCTTGGATGCGGTACGTGATTTCCTCCGTGCCAACAGTGAAGTCGAGTCCGGCCATGATGTCTGTCCAGCTGGTCCCGGACCCAGTGACGGTAGCGGATCCATTGTTCACACTGACCGTGCCGGTGGTGTACGGGAAGTTGTCGTCATATCGCCCAGCTACAACCATGCGACCTTCGAACATGATGCAGTACTGACCGCGCGGTGGATGGATGACGTCTGAAATCAGAATGTCGTTCTCGATTGCGATTGCCTCTGGCATGTTGTCGTCGTATGTGGTCACACCTACTTCGACCTTTCCGACAAAGTACGACGGGCCATAGGTCTCACCATCATCAGATCTCGATCGGTACAGATAGATGTGGCTGACCGTGTGGTTCGGCAGGGTGACATTCGGCTGCGGAATATCGGTCACAGAGATGAATCCACCTGACACGTCAAGACTGTCTGAAAACGGCGCCGGCGGCGAAAACGTGCCGTCCTCTTCGTCAACGAACACGGCCGTGTATCGGTAGATGCCAGCCAGGGCCCCGCCGGACACAGGGGCTATGGACCCCTCGACAATGCGGATCTCATCAAATCTCGCGGAGAATTCCTTCGGGTCCGCAAGCGTGCTTTCGGTGCTGTGGTCTACGACGCGAAGCTCAACCTCGAGGTTTGTGGTCCCAAGATTTCCACCCGTGTTTCCGACCAGGCTGATAGACACCTCGAGCGCATCGCTGTTCCACTCGTTTTGACCAAGGATAGAACCCTCTGCAATGCTGGTGGTCTGGGTGTTCGTTTGCGTGACCAAAAAGGAATCCTCGTAGGTCTCAATAAGGGAGATCTGCACCTCTGCGTAGTCCGTACTGATCGGCAAACGCTTGAATGCACAGCGCGCTGTCACATCGATTGAAGACGCCCAATTTACCTCGGTGATGTCGACTTGCCGGCGAAGAACGCCATCTTCAGGACCGCGATAGAATCGCCAGTTCGCAGTGCCGCCTGAAATTGCAGTCGGCGGCGCTGTCAGCTTGAACCCGTAATATGGGATATCCAAGTTTCCGTATGGCGTCCAGATCCAGTAATACAGCAGGTCGGCGTCGTCGATCGTGTAGGCGTTTTCCTTGATCTTCAGGACCCCCTCCTTGAAGTACTGAGGGAACCAGTTCAGAGCCTCTTGGAAATCATCCTGATCGATCTGAAAATAGACGTCGTAGCCATTAGCCATGGTTGGATACGGCTTGCTCGTCCACATCGCACTATCGAAGTGGTCGAATGGAGTACCACCTGCCGCGGCACCATTCGCAAAGTCACCACCATCGATGCGGCCAGAGAACAGCTCAACCGAAGAGTCTCCAGAAAAACCATCGGTAGATTTGTCCGACCTGGTCTTATTGATGTTCGTCCATCCCTCAGGGACGTCGTGGTTACGAGGAACACCTGGATGGTCCGGGGTTGGTCCATCGAAGAAGAATCGCTTGATTTCGAAGTCCTCGAAATTCCCTACCCCACCGGGGAGCTCTCCGCTTGTTCCACCTGTTTTTACCGCGACAAGTGGACCGTCGATGCCCCAGTAGTAGACCTTTGGAGAGCCGGGCAAGGTGCTCTGCGGGCCATCGTAGACAAGCCCATCCATAAGGCCATTCTGGAAGTAACAACGTCCGAATGCTGTTTGGAATGCCATTCGGTGCGCAAACCCCGTGGTCGAGTCCAGCGGAAGATCAGTCCACAGCTCGATCCATGAGTTGGTGCTCGGATCACCTGGCCAGTCGCTCATCTCCAGCAACTTCGTCCCGCTCACTGCGAGCACGTGCTGGTCAACGCCATCCTGGTAATCGTAGATCGACAGGATGGGTTGAGGGTTGCCGCCTTCCAGTAGTCTGTCAGGGACCATCCTTTGCGTACCGTACTGGCGCGCGAGGCCGATTGGGTCAAAGCGGATGTTGTACGCGGTCCTGGCAGTGCCTTCAGGCACCGCAAGAGTCGGATCGCCATTCCACCATCCACCAAAGTCCCTGATCACATAGCGCGGCATTTACCGTCCCCACCTGAAGCCTGAGGCGTCAGGACGAAACCGATGGTGCCGGCTGTAGCCGCGGGCCTTGAGTTGCACCGCCATCGACAGCTTCGGGTTGACAGTGGTCTGCCTGGATACGAAGCGCTTGAAGTGGTGCTTGTACTTGTTGTGGGCCATCTGGATCTGGGCGACGTCCTCGTTCTCATCCATTAGCAATTGCCAGTAGATGAACGAATAGATCAGCTGGTAGTAGCGCGCCGGGAAGCACGGGTACTCATCGTCTTCGGTCAGCCATGGATGCTGCGCGGTGTACTTGTACTGCTGCAGCATGTCATAGCCAGGCAACGAGAACACGTTCCTGATCTCAGGGCTGCCGGCCGGCTGGATTTCGAGGTCCTGACCAGTGTCGCTTTCACCGCGGTACTTGCGATCAAGTGTTGCGGTTGTGCCGCTGATCGACTTGATCCGGTAAATGGCCATGTCGCCAGCCCAGCGAAGGGTCTTGTAGACCAGCTCTGGCGCCAGGTTGGTGATGTTGGTCACATCAGCGCTGCCGTTGGTAAAGTCGCCAGTGCTCTCGAACAGCGGGAACTCGGTGTACCCATCGATCACAAACTCTGAAGGTGTACCCTCAGAATCATCCCTGGCACTCCACAGTTCCTGATCAAAGTCGCCACCACCAAGCTGGAGCTGGTTCTGCTCGCGGGTCTTGGCGATGTGGATATGGGCCACGTCCATCGGGAACACGTAGGTGTTCTTTCGAATCCGATAGTCGGAGTCCGTTCCTGTGGTGCCTTGAAATGGAAACGCCAACTCAAGGTTCGTCCCGTCGAAACCGATGATCTCGTAGACGCGGTTGCTGTCATTGCTCGGGTAGAGCTCGGCACCAACGTGATCCCACGTGAACGTGGTCCCGTTTGGAACAACAGTAGTAGACCCCTGGGTGAGGTCTACAGCTCCGTCTGATTTCGGGGCCAGAAGCTTCATCACCCCGCGGCGACGAAGGCATTCCCAGGCATGCTCCTCGGAGAGCGCCTGCAACCCCATGTTGGCGATCAGCTTGTAGTGATCACCCTGGAGGTTGCCGGCGTCCTGCTCACCGAGGTAGCTTACCAGCCCATCGACAAGGGTGCCAAAGGACATCGGACCTCCTATTCGGAGGGACCGTCAACGCCTTCTTCAGCAGACTCGTCACCAAGCGCTCCTGCACCAAACCTCTCTGCGATGTCAGCGGGGACCTCACCGCCGGGGCCACCCTGAGAGGCCTGAAGAGCCGCCCTGATCCCTTCCTCTGATTCGAGGTCTGGGGACAGTTCTTCGCCGACCGGCTCGGCCTCAGGGTTGATGTCATCGAGATCTTCGATCCCCATAGGGATGTTGGAGGTATCTACCTCTTCGATGGGCGCGGGTCGCACGCCTTCATCGAGGCCGATTTGCCCGATCGTGTCGGGGGTAACTACGGGAGCATTCGGGTTCGTGGGTTCAATTCCGCACAATTCCTGCGCGGCGAGTACCCAGTTGACCATCTGCGAAGTCGGTGTTTGCGGGCCCACCTTTTGATCGAACCCCGGGATGAACCGCTTGTACTGACGGCAGAGCATTACCAGGGTTGAATGTTCGAATGTTTCCAGCTGCGCGCGGGGATAGGCCGGCAGGTCCATCTCTCGCTCGGACAGCTCCTGTTCCTTGGCCGCGATGCTGGCATTCTTGTCTGCCATCATCTTGCGACCCTTCCTTCTCCAGTAGTCATCCAGGATCACCGGATCGATCGGCAGGTCGAGACTGAGCTTGCGCTCAATCTCTCTGTCGTCGCGTCTGAGATTCTCGAGTACGATCAGCTTCTCTTTCGAGGGCTGGCAATCGATAGGATACGACGGTGGCACGATCCCGGTCGCCTGGCGTTGACGAAATTCGTAAGGATCCTGCTCTGCAAGAATCATATCCATCGCAGTCCGTGGTTGACCAATAAGCTCACTCATTTCCTACTCCGTGTTATGAAAGGTGGACGGGGGGGGTAGAGCCGAATTGCTCTCCCCCCCATCCCGTACTTTCCTACCAGTCGAGCGTCAGGTCGAGACCCACAACGCTTGCCGCTTCGTCCACCACCACGCGTCCCACAGGAACGTCGGTGAGGGCTGCCGCGATAGCGATGCCGTCCAGATCCCCGTCTGCCGCCGCGTCGATGATAGCGTGGTCGCCGACGACCATGTCGTTATCACCGTTCGTGGTGCAGGTGAGGTTCCGGCCCTTGGTCTGAACCCAACCGTACTCCCCGACCGCGAGGGTCGAGATCGCGATGCCACCGCAGCGTTCGGTCTGGGCCGCTTCACTGCGATCGGTGCTCACCACACCGGGGGTGGCAACCATGTCAAGGACACTGTTGCCTACGACGAAGGCCAGAGCGCTGCCCGTGCTGTTCTGCACGTAGCGATAGCGCTTGCCGTTCACCTTGTCGTCCCAGGTCGTGCCGAGATCCAGCTTAGGAGCCGAATCTTTGTCGAGAATATCGACACCCATGGGCAGTGCTTCAATCAAAGGCATTGCTTCGCTCCTTTCTTAGATGGCCTGGATATCGGTGATGACACCGTTCCGCTTCGGGTTGGTGATGATGAATGCGAGCATCGCGTAGATCCAGTTGATCTGCTGCAGCGAATCGAAGGCCCGCACGTTCCCGGTCTCCACGAACTTCTGTCCCGGCTTGAACACCAAGAAGCAGGTGTTCGTGTTGATAGCGTAGACATGTTTCGCGGCGATCCCCTCCGAGGCAACCACCGGCGCCTTGTGGAACCAGGGACCATCATGGATGATGCCCAGGTCCTGCGCCTGCGGGCTGTTGTCGAACGTGTTCCAGGTCCCGTTGGTGACCAGGTAGTCCGTCCAGTACCGCTGGATCGCGCTGGTGGTGAAGTAGACGTCGGGCTGCTCCATCCCGCGCTTGACCGACTGATACATCGTTTCAAGGGCGCGGAAGCCCGCGTTACCAGTCCCGAACGACGCATAGGCAGTGGCATCCGCGTAGTTGCGCCAGAACGCGTTCGTGGCGCGCGGAATCTGCCCGATGGTCGAGGTGGGACTGTCTTCGATCAGGTCCTGCAGACCGAGGATCTCGAAACCGCTGGCGCTGCCCGCCAGGTCCTGTTCGAGGCCTTCGATCACTGCGGTGATCGACGCTTCCATCTGGGTTTCGACCAGATCGAAGATCTTGGTTTCGGAATCGCCGTTGAGCAGGATGTCACGACGGGACAACCCCATCGGGGGGCCGACCATTTCTTTCCACTGGAACCTCGCTGCCGTCAGGTTGGACGGTGTGTTGGTATTCAACAGGCTGGCGCCGTTGATCCACTGGTTGCTTCCCAGTTGATACATCAGCGGAACCTGAAGATCCGGGCCCGGAATGTACGGGTGCTTGCGCGGGCGCAAACCCATACGCTGGCGGTACTCGGAGTTCACATCGCTCACCGTCAGGAACTTTGCGAGGTTCGACTCACCGGAGATCACATCAACGAGATTGTTCTCGATGTAGCGATCGCGGGTTTGTACGGCCAGATCCGAGATATTCCCGGGACCATAGCCAGTCTCGCGCATGGGCATTTACATGCCTCCTGTTGGTTACATGTGGACCTGGGCCCCGGGGACAGCAAGGCCTCCGGGTACAGGTCCCATGGACTGGAGTTGTGACTCGTTCTTCTTCAGAACGTCAGCCACTTCTCGAAACGATTTCCCTCTCAGTTCCTTCTGGAGTTCGGGATTACCGGCTCCATTAGGGCTGAGACCTTGAGCCGCGGCTTGCGCGGCAGTGACGCCACTCCCGACCAGGCGGTATGCTTCGGTGACCGGCATACCGGGGTAAGCCTTCATCTTGGCCTGGACGTCGGCTTCCACCTGTTGAAAGTCGGGATACATCTGCCGCATCTGCATGAACTGGGCATCTCTTTCTGCCGTGGTCCGCTGGCCTTCACGATTGACCAGCTGTTCCATGAGGGGGACCACGTTCTGGGAGATTGCCTGCTCACTGGCCTGCCTGGCCGCGGCAACCGCGTCGGTCGCTGCCCGTGTAGCAACGTCCTTCAGCACCCGTTGGAAATCTGCTGCGGTCATCATGGCCGGATCCATATCGCCATATTGGGACATGATATCATCGCCTCCTGAAGCTTGCCCGGCGTGGGTGGCCGGGTTCGGTTCTTGACCAGTGCCACCGTCGATGGCAGCCATTGCTGCCTTCACGACGCTTGGCTGCTGTGCCAGCCAGTCACGCTCCGCAGCCTTTCTCTGCAACTCCTCAATGCCACCCATGGCATCTTCGTAGTCGCGGATCTTCTGCTTGAGCGCCTGCTGCGTCTGGGTGAACTGCTTGTTCATCATAGACCGGTCGTGCTCGAGATCGCCGGTGTACCCTTGAACAGTAAAGTCCTCCAGGGCGGCCAATTCTTCCGCAGTTTTCGCGAACGGATTATTGGGCTTTTGAAAGCCCCCTTCAGCACCAGCAGGGGCCGGTTGGACCGCAGGGTCTCCGAATCCTGTTCCTGGCATAGTTATTCTCCTCGCATGATCTTGTCATGCCTCTGACGTTCTGACGGTGCGTGCAGCTCCGAGAGAGTCCCGAAGGGATTGCTTCGCGCCGTACTTCTAACTTGTAACAGACCCCCGGTATTCCTGGCAAGCTTTTCGTCCAACTCTTTCGCAGAGCTGTAATGAAAGTCTGGACCAGGAGCGTGGATCTCCCAACCGTGGCAACCTGCTGCGTTACCTCCTTTCTTGGCATCGCAAATCGAGATGATTGCCGTGTTCGGTGCTCCGCACCGAGGGCAGTCATCATCGCCGGTTTCTTTGAAAGTGAACTGTACATGCTCGAATTTTCCGCACTTCGGGCAGTCGTGTTCGTAGATCGGCATCAGGCGGCTCCCCCTGGTAACAGGCTCAAGGCGCCCATCCCTTGGCCGCCTCTCTGATTCACAGCTTCTGGCTGCTGCGGTTGCGCAAGAGGGTCACCCTGCTGGGCATTGATCGCCTCAAACTCACCCATCCCCGGGGCCTGGTCGCCGGCCGGCATTGCCGCGGCGACACCACGGATACGACGCTTGCGCTCAAAGTAGTACCTGGTCGCGAAGACGTTTGACACGTTCGGGTTGGCCATCATGTCAAGGTAGTCGAGTCGGTCGACCTGCTGGGTCTGAGCGGCATTTTCAAAGGTGGTGCTGCCAGGCCTCGGACGCAGCACGTACTCTCCGAGAATGGTCTTTCTGGGGAGCACAGGGGCCAGGTCGTTGATCGGCTGGTTCTGGGACAGGCGCTTCCGAACCTCTGCAAAGTACCCGCGGACCTCGGTGTCATTGTCGCGCTTGCCGCTGTACTGGGCAATCATCTCCGGGGACCAGTTGTTGCGCCACATGGTTGTCACCCTGGTGATGTGACGCGCCAGGAAATCCTCAACCTCCAGAGTCTTGTCCATCAGGTTTGTGCGTTGACCCTGCTGCTCCGCGTGGATCTGGCTTGCGCTGATGCGGCCGCCGCGCGGCAGGTTCATGGTCGCCGGGCTGGCGCCAATCGCCTGCTGGATTTCTCCAGTCAGAACGGAATCGTACTGAATCAGCTCCTGGGACAATGGGATTGACCTGTCGTTGTGGATGGCGTCTGACAGTCGCTTTCCATTCGGGACGGTGATCGGAAGCTTCAACGCATCGTTGCCATGCAGCATCATCTGCAGGGTTTCAGGCTCGTTTACCATTTCGGCATCGTAGGTGGTGAAGTTCCGATGACTGTCGATGATCCTATTGACTCGACTGCGAAGAGCGCTCTTTCCCATCGCGTGGTCGAATACCAGGGCCGCGTCAGGGATCGGCGCATCCTGCTCAGGAAGCGGATTCCAGAACAGCACATCGTAAGGCTCCGATCCGTCAAACGGCCGGCTTCGCAGCACGATCTGCTGGTCCATCTGCAGTGTAATGATGCGCTGATTGACCTTGTCGTAGATCTCTGCGATCTCGACCCACATCTCATCGGCACTGCCGCCGTTTCGGTCCTTGAATTTCAACTCGCGGTCCTTGACCCTGGCCTGGCCCTCCACCCGGTTTCTCGGCCGCTTGTCGTAGAGCTCTGTGTTGCGGACGAACTCGAGTGGCAACCAGATGCGTTCGCCCATCCAACGCGCATCGTTGAAGTCGTACTCGACAACATCCGGGTCCATGAGGAACCGGCTCGATCGAACCCGGCGCCAGTGAGGGAATCCGCGCAGCTCCATCGAGTTCTGGTAGACAGGCTCGCCGATCCCCTCAATCAATCTGGCCAGCTCCACACCGTCAATCGTGGTTTCCTGCCGCAGCTGTAGCGCGCGAAAGATCTTGTCGACCTTTTCCTTGCTCGGGCTCAGTTGCTGTGGGGCGTCAGTTCCACGAATGAACTCGGTGCGAGTGGCACCGAAACCGGTGAAGTAGGTGTAGTAAAGAACCATCCGCATGACCCTGGACCACTGCAGCTTTTCCCAAAGCATCGAGTCGATATTCTCGATTGCCTCGGCATCTCCGCGTAGTTCTGGATTCGGATTCAGGGCTTCCCACTCGGGAGCTGAGAACATCAGTGATGCCACAACGCCGCGCGCGGTTGGGTAGTGCCAGTTGGTCCCGTATCCCTCAATCTGGTCCTCGCGGGTGTAGTACGGGGCGCCGGCCGCGTGCAGGTAGTCCTGGTAGACAGAGCGGAACATTTCGCCCTTGGCCTTGGCGCGATATACCGCAGATTCCCAGTACTGGAAGTCGCGCTTGAACAAGGTCTTCGGAACGGTCTGCTCTTCAGACCTTGAATGCTGGCGAAGCTTACTTGGCATCAGGCTGCTCCTATAATGGGAATGCCATGGCCATGGAAGCGTCCCGGCCGCATGTTCTTTTCTGCGTACATCCGGCGAATCTCACGAACGTCATTCATGCTCATTGAGCTGACGTCGGCATATTCAATGACCGTGTCTGGCTCAACAAATCCAGGCACGAAAGGCGCCGACATCTTCGGGATGGAGCTCGCCAGAATGTCCATGGCGTCGTCGTTTTTCGGGTTGTTGCGGTGATTCAGCAATTGCGTGTTCAAGGTCTCAATTCCGTCAACACCCTCAATGTACTGGATCGCACCGCGGCGATAGAAAGGCTCAAGACCATCAATGCGATCCTCTTTCGATGAGGTCGTACTGGTGACCGTTGGGATGATTTCAGGAAGTGTCTGCGGCGGCCGGCCTTCGTCCGGGTCACCCTTCTTGAAGTACTCGATCGCGGTCAGGTAGGTCTTCTGCAGGCCGGCAGACTCAAAGATGATCTTGTAGACGTCGCGATGAAAACCCTGCTCGCGCGATGCGATCTTGAACAGCATGCGGATCAACTCATCAGGAGTCATCTGCTTGCTGATCAGGCCGGCGATGTAGTACTTACTGGTCGGGCTCACCCGGACGTCCATGATGCATGCCGGGTCAGAATATGCCTCTTTGCTGCTGGTTGGATCGACGATGATGTACTTGCGGCAATATGGCAAAATTTCTGCCAGGGCAGAGCGCGGCTTCCAGATGAACATGTCCTTCGTGAAGCGTTGGTTCGACCTGTTGCGCGCCTCGTT
>Ga0180433_10008809_pt1 | contig 12487 bp, 16 predicted proteins | sample SS_ome_8_FD_132980 | JGI IMG/M metagenome (GOLD analysis project Ga0180433, IMG submission 132980) | Hypersaline lake sediment archaeal communities from the Salton Sea, California, USA - SS_1_D_1 metaG | ecosystem: Environmental > Aquatic > Non-marine Saline and Alkaline > Hypersaline >... | reverse complement strand
GCGCCGGGCGCGCCCGTCCCGTCGATGTAGTTTTGCAGCCTGTCGAGCACGAGGTCGAGGGGCACCTTGGCGAGCCCGGACGTCTTGTCCAGGACTATGGTGGCGCCCGTGTCGCCCGACCCCCTGGCCAGGCTGTTCCGCATGGCGCCGCTCATGGCGCATCCAGTCGACATCAGGGCGGCGGCGAGGCCCAAACTCAGGGTCAGGGTTGCTTTCATCATTTCCGTGTTCCTGTAACTGAGGTGTCGAGTTCCCGGCGACCGTCCGTTTCCGGCCGCCAGGAACGGCGCCGTCCCGGCGCCCAGCGCCAACCATGTTAGCGCGCTGCCGTCGATGATTATACGCCGGCCGATCCTCGCGGCATGTCGGCCATCGTCTTCAGCCCCTCCGCGAGGGCGTCGTCGGTCACATAGAAGACATCCACGCCACAGGCCCCCATGGCGGCGGCGTTCTCGATCAGTTGCCCGATCCGCAGCTCCGGGTGGGCCTCGCGCGCCTTGGCCAGCAGCGAGAGCATCTCGTGGGTCTCAATGTCCATGCGCATTGTACGCCCCGCAGCCGGGAAGGCAAGCCGCCCGGGGGTATAGTAGGGTGTGGCGGGAGTACGACGGGGTACAGGAGGCCGAACATGGCGGACAGCAGGGCGAAGGTGCAGGCGGCGGTGGACCAGGCGTGGGAGACGATGAGGGATTGCAGGGAGGTGCTGCTGGCCGTGGAGCAGGGTGAGGTCGTCCCGGTCCCGGGAAGCACGCTGTTGAAGGGCATGGCCGCCCTCATACGGCTGGAGCTGGAGCTGAGGGCGACGGAATGACGAAGGCGAAGAAGATGACGTACGAGGAGTTCATCGCCACCCATCCGGAGTGGCAGGAGTACGACCGGCATTGCAGGGAGTGCGACAGCCCGCAGTGCCACCACGACCTGTGGGGTCCGGCGCCGCACCTGTACGGGGACGAGGGCTGCCGCTGCCCGGAGTGCGTGAATCCGAAGAGGGACAGGAGCGAGTAATGTCGGAATTTTTCTATGACGACCTGAGCGTGGCGGACATCCTGGGGCGAGAGAGCCTGGCGGCCGAGGACCTGGTGATCGGGTTCCTGCGGCGCCTGCCCCGTCCGGCGGAGCTGGCCGGGCTGGATCCGGCGAGGGCCAGGCTGCTGATCGCCGTCGTGCCGGACGAGCCGGAGGGCCACGCCTTCGACGGGCCGATACCCATGGGGGCCGGAGCGCGATCCGAGCTGGGCTGCGGGCTGCTGATCGGCAAGGTGAGGGAGGCCCTGTCCCTCCTCTCCGGGCAGCAGCAGAACGGCGGGATGGGCTCCGGCTTCGACGAGGCCGGGGATCGCGCGGCGTCCGAGCGAATCGAGGCGATTGTCCGGGAGGTCGCGATGGCGCTGACCGGGAGGGGCATCGACTTCAGGGAGGGGGCGTGACCATGAGGGTGCTGATGATGATCAGCGGACTGGCCGCGCTCCTCGGTCGGCTGCGCCCCGCGAGGCGGCGGGCCCCGGGCGGGCCCACCCCCAAGGCCCTACAGGCGGCGGTAGACCAGCATGTCCGGCAGTCCGCGGCGGCGGTCGAACGCATCCCGCGGCAAGAGCGGGCCATCCTGAGCAAGTCCGAGGCCGCCCGTTCGCCAGCCGCGACATGCATCGACATGGGGAGCTGCGGGGAGTGCGCCGACGACGCATGCCCCCAGAGGACGGTTTCCCGGAGCGCCGCTCTTGCGAGCGCGGGCTGCGACAAGTGCTGCTCCGAGTACTGCGAGTGCGACGGCTCCTGCGACGAGGACTACGGCACCGCCTGCCACCGGTGCGACACGTGGGTGTGCGGGTATTGCGTGGTGGATGGCGCGTGCCACCTCTGCTACCAGAAGATGCAGGGCGGGGTGAACTGACCGCATGAGTGGGAGCTGACATGGGAACTTTCCGCGCACGGAATGTTTTCTTGTGAAAGGAAAAAGCAAAATGACAAAACAACATGCGGAAGACACAGAAACTGCCCTCTGCGGATTCCACAGGCTGTTCAAGGCAATGACGGGCCACGACCCGTTCGGGTGGCAGAAGCGACTATATCTCCGCTTCCTGGCGGGCGAGCTGCCCGACATCGTAGACATGCCCACATCTTCAGGCAAGACATCGGTGATCATCATCTGGCTGATTGCTCTGGCGAATGGCGCGGCAGTCCCGCGCCGGCTGTTCTACATCGTGAACCGCAGAACCGTTGTCGATCAGGCCACTGCCGAGGCCGAGGTGTTCAGAGGCACGATGGATGTCCGTGATGTCCTGTTGGAAGAGGTCGAGGAGGTTCGGCGGAAACTGCTGGGCATGTGCTCAATCGACGGTGATCCGCTGGCTGTCAGCACACTGCGCGGCGAACTGGCCGACAACGGCGAGTGGAAAATCGATCCCGCCCGACTGGCCATAGTGGTGGGCACGATTGACATGATCGGCAGCAAACTTCTGTTCTCGGGGTACGGCGACAGGCTGCGCAACCTGCCGCACCACGCCGGGCTCGTAGGCCGCGACTCGCTTGTCGTGTTCGACGAGGCGCACCTGTCGCCCGCATTCGGTGACACGCTGAGATCCATCCGCGACGAACAGGTTGATTTCGGCGGGTTCGGGCGGCGGATGGCGGTCATGGAGATGTCCGCCACCAGACGGGGCGGGGATGACGGCTTGGATGTGTTCTCACTCGACGCCGCAGACTATGGCGACAGTCGGCTGGCAGCCAGACTCAACGCTGTAAAGGTGGTCCGCGTCGCGCAATTGGACGGGAAGACGCTCGTCGATTGGGCGGTCGCGGAGGCGATGAGGCGGAGCGAGGGTCGCGACAGGGTGCTGGTGTATCTCAGATCCCCGGCGGATGCCAAAAGGGTGTGCGCGAAGCTGAGGGCGAAACTGGGCGAGGACACCAGAGTCGGCCTACTAACCGGCACAATCCGTGGATACGAACGAGACCGCCTAGTCAAAAGCGATTTGTTCGCCGCGTTCAAGGCAAATCCGAACCGTGGCGATATCGAGAAGACGATGTACCTCGTCTGCACGTCTGCCGGAGAAATCGGCGTCGATCTAGACGCAGACCATGCCGTGTGCGACCTGACTGAACTCGACAGCCTGTTGCAGCGGTTCGGCCGCGTGAATAGGCTCGGCGGGGATGATCGTCGCGCCGAGATAGTGGTTGCCCAGCACAAGTTCGACAAGGAGAACGAGAAAAACCAAGCCTTGACGGCAACACTCGAGGCTTTACTGACGCTGCCGGAGGGGCCCGGCGGATTCTCCGTGTCCCCGGCTGACCTGAGCGCGGTGCTATTAGGCCCGTCCGCAGTCAACAGGGATTTGGCCGTCAGGGCGTTCTCCACCGCGCCGCGCACCCTGCCGTTGTCGCGCATAGAGATGGACAAGCTGTCGCTGACTTCGGTTGCGCCAGAGCCGGACAGCGAGCAGTACAGGCCGGACGCACAGCCGTATCTGCACGGCGTAGGAGGGGAGCCCCCGGAGACATACATCGTCTGGCGGGACGAACTTCCAGAGCTGTACGACAGTGACAGGCCGGATGATGCGAAAGGCAAGATTCTCCGGGCGGGCGCATGCGCGCGCGGGGCAATCAAGGCATTCCGCACACGGGCTGCCGAAACGCTGCGCGAGACGACGAAATGCGCCGCCGAGCAGATTGCCGACATCGCGGAACGTCATCCGGGCTCCATGGCGCTGTTGGTGCGGGGCGAGTCCGTGGATTGGGTCGCGCTGTCGGGGCTCGGCGAAAACATGCTGAGGTATGCCACGGTTCTGTTGCCATCCAAGGTGGGCGGGCTGACCAGTGCCGGATACCTGGACGGCAAGAGCAAGCCCCCTGTCCTTGATGTCGCCGAGGTGGAGACGGTCGGATGCCGACCCCGTATCCGCGCGAAAATCGCGGCCGGGGAAGACTGCAAGACACCGGGTTACTCTACCAGGCACAGGGTGGATTTGAGAGGCGGGTGCCGCATCGAGTACCGCGTGGCCACCAGGAAGATCGATCGTAGCGGCGGCACGGTCTCGCTAGGCGACCACGCCATGGAGTGCGAGATGGTGGCAGACAGGATCGCCGCCGCCGCCGAACTTCCGCCGAACATCCGCTCGGCGCTGATTCTGGCCGCGCGATGGCACGACTCCGGCAAGTCCCGTTCGCTGTGGCAGCGGTATGCCAAGAACCCGGATCACTCGAACCCGCTGGCCAAGTTCCCGTGGGCGCCAGCGCACTGGAGATTCCTCGACGGTTACCGTCACGAATTCGCGTCGTCGCAAGACGCTCGAGACGCGCAAGAGGTGGCGTCGCACCCGGAGCAGGACCTGGTGCTCCACCTGATCTCATCCCACCATGGCCGAGCCAGGCCGCATTTCCGGGTGCGCGGCGCGAACGATCCGGAGCACACCACAATCGACAACCGCGAGGGCGCCGAGGAGGTGTTGCGAAGGTTCGACCGGCTCCAGCGGAGATTCGGTCGCTGGGGGCTGGCTTGGCTGGAGTCGCTGCTGCGGTGCGCGGATGAAATCTCGTCGGACGATACGGAGGGCTGCGATGAACCCTAGTCTTTCTCTCAAGGTAGATGTGCGTAACCCCGGGCAGTACTACGCGTGCTGCGGGCTGCTCGAACTTGCTGACGCCGTCTCCGGCTGCGCCGCGGGGTGGTTCGACGGAGGTTGCTTCCACTGCGCCACTGCCGCCCAAGTGTCGCTCGCGGAGATCGCGGAGTCGGCCATGGAAGAGGCCGATGGATCGGAAGTCGGCAAGTTGCGTCCGATCCACCTGGCCTCCATAGGCCTGACGCTCGACTGGTGGCTCACCAACCGGGCGCGCAGCGCCGACCCGTCGTCGTGGGACGAAAAGGGCAAGAACAAGTACGCCACGCCGCTGAAACTTTGGGGTGGGCGTCAGGCTTCCCGGGTGAACTTCAATCACATGATCGGCCTATGCCGCCGGTTGGGCATATGGTCGTCGGAGTCGCCGTTCGACGTCTCCGAGCGCGCGCAGCGCACATTCGGCGTGGATCCCCGCTCGGCGTGGACATCGCTGGACAAGGGGCACTCCACGAACGACCTCGCCGGGAAGCTCAAGGAATACGATGTATTCCCAGCCGTGGAGCTACTCGCGGTGGTGGGGCTCCAGAGGTTTAGGCCAGTCAAGGTGCCTGGCCAGTGGGCGTACCGCTACCACACCTGGCGCGCGCCGCTCCACCCGTCCCCGGCGAGCGCGGCCGGCTCGGGCCTGGTGCCGCACGCCTCCGGGCGGTACAAGTTCAGGTTGATTTCGCGGGGACAGGGATACCGATCTTTCTGCCGGGCGGTCGTCGACCCGGTTTCCAACGTTGGCAACGCAGAGGAGATTTTCGCATGAGCGGAAAAAATGACGTTCTGGGCAGGTACGACAGCATGATCGCGGAGAAGAGCCGCAACGCGGTAATCGTGTCGAAGCTGCGGCTGTTCGCGGTCGAGGGGGAGGGCGAGCCGGTGTGCCCGCCCACATACGCGTCTGTGGAGAAGGATGGCCCGCCGAGGTACAACATCAACACCTGTGGCGGGAAGAAAACCTGCACGGTGGACTCGGTGCAGTCGCAGGCGAACCGCATGGCGCAGATTTTCGGAGCCCCCAAGTACAATCGGCTCGTGCCGAAGGTTACCCTGAAACTCAAGGGGGAGGAGCGGGAGGAGACCTACGACATGAACACGGACATTCCGCACGGCGTCGCGGACGGGGCGATAATCGCGTCGGACCTCGGGCCCGTGGCGGCCGAGGCGTGCCGGAGCTTCGCCTCGGGGGACGCCGTCCCGCTGGTGAAGTTCGGGCCGCTTTCCGTCACCGGTGGCTTCTGGAACGGACGGGGGAACCATGAGAAGCAGCAGCGGCTGATAAGGGCGCGCATCGACGCGCACGATGTGGAGGTGCTGTACACATCGTCGCAGTACACATCCCTGCCGTATGATCGCATCGGCGCGCTGGATCCCTCCCAATGCGGCAAGAATACGCAGTTCGCGCAGGTGCCCTCCCGCACCCTCGGCGGCGTGGTTCCGCACGGCGAGATCAGACGCACCGTCACCATTTCCCTTGAGGACATCCGGAAGCTGCGCGCCGGCGACGACGGGGAGACCACGCGAAGACTCCGCCGGTATGTCCTCGGCCTCATACTCGTGATGGCGTTCAACGAGCAGTCATACAACCTGCGGCAGGGGTGCTTCCTCGTGCCGGAGTTCGGGGTCGAGATGACCTGCGAACTCGTCAGCTACGACGGGCTCAGGGAAGCGATCCGGGTGTCGCCGGAGGAGGCGCTGGAATTCGCGCTCGCCGCGTCCGAAGACTTCGGCGTCGGCGAGGACATCGAGGGCACCTTCTGCCCGAAGATGGCCGCCAAGCTGAACAAGGACATGAAGGACAAGAAGGACAAGAAGGGGAAATAGCGATGCCGCAATCGTTGGTGATATCGTTCACGTTCCTGCACCCGACGTTCCACGGGCGCGACGCGGAGGGCGAGCCCGAGTGGCCGCCGTCACCGGCGAGGGCCTTCCAGGCGCTGGTGGCCGGCGCGCTCGGGGGGTGCCGCCCCCCGGCCGACACCGTCGATCGCCTGCGCGGCGCGCTGAAGTACCTGGAGTCCCTGGGGGCGCCGGACATCGTCGCCCCGGAGCGGGAGGTGCTGGAGGCGTACGCGACATACGTGCCGAGGAACAACCTCGACACGGTCCTGCGGAATCGGGCGGGCGGCGGCGACATGCCGTTCTCCAAGATGAACATCGCCAAGGTCGTCCGGCCACAACTGCTGGCCGAGCCGGCGGCGGTGAGGTACGTGTGGCCGGCCCGCGGCGCGGACGAGCCCCTGCTGCGGGAGCTGGCCAACCGCGCCACGGCACTCGGCGGAGGCGACGACATGGTGGTCTGCGACGCCGAGATCATGGACGACTCGGATCCGCGGCTGTCCGCGGGCGAGAGGTGGGCCGCCACCGGGCCGGGGAACCCCCTGGCCCAGCGGAGCGCGGTGGTGTCGCCCGGCGCGCTCGCGGAGCTCGACACCAGGCACGCGGCCAAGCTGTCCGGCGGGGTCGTGCCGCCACCGACAGCATCCGGCACGGAGGCCTGGTACCAACTCGCGGGCGAATCCCAGCCGAGGCCGTGCGCGGCCTTCAGGGTGCGGGGGCTGGGCGACGAGGCAGTCGCCCTGCCGCCGTCCAGGGCCGTCCACGCGGCGGCCATGCTCAGACACGCGGCGCACGAGGCCGCGACGGCGGATCCGGGCGAATGGCGCACCGAGGAGTGGGCAAGGGAGAACGTGGCGGGCCACGGCTCCGGAGACGGGCCGCGGGAGAGGCTCTCGTACCTGACGTTGCCGTCGATCGGCCCGCGCGCCGACGGCATGATCCGGCGGCTGCTGATCGCCGAACAGCCAGGCGGCTCCGGTCGGGACGCGGCGTGGGCGGCCTCCCGCCTCCGCGGCGCGGTGCTGACGGACACGGCCGGATCCGCCATCGGGTACCTGGAGCCCCTCCCGGACGACGACGCCGTGCTCGGGCGGTTCGTCGGGCCCGCGACGGTCTGGTCCACGGCGACGCCGGTCATCCTGCCGCGATGGACCGGGGCGAGGAGGTGGCGGGACGTCAAGCCGGAGAAGCTCCGGAGAATCGTCGCGGACGCCATCCGGCATGCTGGCCACAATCCGTCCGCGCTGGCGGATGTCGAGGCGATTCGATCCGGGCACGTGTCGCTGCCGTTGGGCGACTACCGGCTGGACTCCCACATGCGGAAATGGCCGCTGTGCCACCTCCGCCTGCGGTTCCGCCGCCCGCTGGAGGGGCCGCTCGCGATCGGCCGGGGCGGGCACCGCGGCCTGGGCGTGTTCGTGGCCGAGGGATAGCCGCTTTACGCGGGGCCGCCCGAAGGGCGGCCCCGCGTTGCGAGCGGCGAAGTGGTGCATGAATGTCGAAACACACAAATCTATGCGTTTACTAATGTTACGGAAACCGCTGCCGCTTGTGCGCGGAACCCAATCGCGATCGCTCGAAAGGCGCGACGTAACTACCGTTGTTAGCATAACTTGCGCAATCCGCTGTCTCTGCGACCGTGAGGCCGCAGCTCCGTTGAAGCGAGCAAGTCCTGGCCGACGCGCTCAGTGCGTCACACGTCTCTGCGACCGTGAGGCCGCAGCTCCGTTGAAGCGCAGCGTACGGCGTACCGCAGAACAGGACCAGGCTCGTCTCTGCGACCGTGAGGCCGCAGCTCCGTTGAAGCACCCACCCTCGTCGGGGAGTGAGGCTCAGACAGTGAGTCTCTGCGACCGTGAGGCCGCAGCTCCGTTGAAGCACCGTACTTCGGGTTTTCGGTTCCCATTACCGAGCCGTCTCTGCGACCGTGAGGCCGCAGCTCCGTTGAAGCCTGCACCATCCTGCTCACAAGTAGTCGGACGGGAGCGCGTCTGCGACCGTGAGGCCGCAGCTCCGTTGAAGCGAACAGGATGTCCCGCTCGACATCCGGGATACCCGAGTCTCTGCGACCGTGAGGCCGCAGCTCCGTTGAAGCTGGCCGATCAGGTTCAGACCACGCTCGGCGCGCACGGTCTCTGCGACCGTGAGGCCGCAGCTCCGTTGAAGCAACGGCGCCTGCTTGTAGTCGGTCGGCGCGCCGCTCGTCTCTGCGACCGTGAGGCCGCAGCTCCGTTGAAGCACGGCCTGAAACTGCTGATACCGCGCAACCTTCTTGGTCTCTGCGGCCGTGAGGCCGCAGCTCCGTTGAAGCGTGTCCTCGACTGTCATCCTCTGCGCGTTCAGCCAAGTCTCTGCGGCCGTGAGGCCGCAGCTCCGTTGAAGCCGCGGCCATGTCTGGCCGGCCAACACGCTGGACGAAGCCTCTGCGGCCGTGAGGCCGCAGCTCCGTTGAAGCCACACGACGACGCTCCCGACACGCCCGGCCTCGACCGTCTCTGCGGCCGTGAGGCCGCAGCTCCGTTGAAGCTCGGAGAACGGCATCTTGGTGGGGGCATGTGTCGTAGTCTCTGCGGCCGTGAGGCCGCAGCTCCGTTGAAGCAACCGCTCCCGGTCTGCGGGTTCCGCCAAAACCCAGGTCTCTGCGGCCGTTTGGCCGTAGCTCCGTTGAAGGAAGGAAGGGAGGAGGCCATAGACTCCCTGTGGTGTGTCTCTGCGGCCGCGAAGCCGCAGCTCCATTGAAGGTTGTGCAAGGAGGCCCCGCCGGGACGGGTCGCGACCGCCTCTGCGCCCGTGAGGGCGCAGCTCCGTTGAAGGGGGAGCGCATTGTGGCCAACACCCATCGGTGCTGGGGGCTCTGCGGCCATGAGACCGCAGCTCCGTTGAAGGCCCCTTCTTGGGCTGGTCGCCAGCGACTTGGCCGGCGTCTCTGCGGCCGTGAGGCCGCAGCTCCGTTGAAGGATACGTTATTGCACGCAGAAGGGCGCCGTCGTGTGCGTCTCTGCGGCCGTGAGGCCGCAGCTCCGTTGAAGGTCGACGACAGGCCGTGTTCTGCGCCCGTCAGGTCGGGTTTCTGCGGCCGTGAAGCCGCAGCTCCGTTGAAACTCGCCGACGGCAAGTGGGCGGCCATGCGCATCTCTGCGGCCGCGAGGCCGCAGTTCCGTTGAAGCTGGGGTAGTCCCACCGGGCTGCTGCGAAGCCTGGTCGTCTCTGCGGCATGAGGCCGCAGCTCCGTTGAGGCGGCTCGTGTGCGGACCACGGCCTGGCCTGCAACTGATCCCCGGCGTTATCTGGTCCGGGGCAGCCCGCACCGCTCCAGCTCGGCGTCGATTTCCGCGAGGGACACCGTCCCGAAGTTCTTGACGGACAGCAGGACATGCCTCGGCGTGGACAGCAGTTGCCCCACGGTCTCGATTTCGAGAGACCGCAGGCACTTGCGGGCGCGTACGCTCAGCTCCAAGCGATGATACAGGGGAGTGGAGTCCGACTCCTCCGTCCTCGCGGGGCGCAGTCCGGCCTTGGCCAGCGCGTCGGTCACATCGTTCAGGCAGGTCTGCCCGAACCCCTCCCAGCCCAGCATCTCGCCGGCCGTCCTATCCGCCGCCTCGCCGAGCGTGTTGATTCCGTGCGCCGCCAGGAGATTGGCCGTCCTCCTGGAGAGCGCGCCGCGGCAGGGCGTGTCCGCCGTCGACGGCGAGAACATCGCCAGCGCGAAGGCCTCCCACTTCGCGAGGGGCCTACCGTCCGTAATCTCGCCGCAGTGGCTGCATCTGCACCTCATAGTCGCGTTTCCGGTCATGCTGCACCCCCTTCCGTGTTGTCGGCCAGCCCGTCCGGCCGTCACGCCCTCCCGGCCCGCAGGGCGCCTACGGAATCCCTCCGGCCATGCGGCCGGACAGTGACGGCCATGCGCGGTATGCGAGCGGATGGTTGGGGTTTTCGGGCTAAGTGGTTCGCCCCGCCCGCCTGCGGGCCTCGGATCGGATGCGCGCGAAGTCGAGCTCGCCCCCGTCGCCGCTTGCCCGCCCGGCGGCCAGGAACTCCCGCAGCGCGTCCTCCGCGCCGTCCGGGGGCTCGTCCTGCCCCTTCAGGGCCGGGTCTCGCGGCATCAGCCCGGTGAGCCGGTCGACCAGGTAGGTGACGGGGGAGCGGCTCCTGCCCAGGTACACGGACGCCTCGTCCCCGAACCAGGTGGTGGCGAACATGCGGGCCCGGGTCCACCCCCCGACCTTGAGGTTCGCCCACACCGTCTCGTTCTTCGCCCACACGCGCGGCCCGCCGGGGTAGTCCCCGCCGCCGAGCGACGGGTCGCGGTGCTGTATGATGTAGCAGCGCCGGACGTCCCCGTCGTCCGTCCGCACCCTGTGCTGCCGCTCGAGGCTCGACCCGCGCCCGACGCCGGGTCCGCCCTCGCACTCGTACGCGGGGACCCACCCCCCGTCCTCCAGCCACGCCCACACCGTCTCGCCCGTGTGCTCCGCCATGTCACTCGCCCTCCGCTCGCAGTCGCTCGTAGCCGCCCCGGGAGTCCAGCCCCCGCACCCACACGCCCTCGCCCCCGTGGGCCCGGACGAGCTCCAGCTCGGCGGCGTTGCCCGTCTCGGACCAGTACGCGTTCAGCGTGCCCATCGTGAACCGCCCGGGGGTGTGCGAGTCGACCAGCTCGACGACGCGCTTCTTGGTCCCCGCCGCGACCACGAACCTGGCCTGCCTCCCGCCGCGGAGGGCCGTCCCGCCCCAGACTTTCAGCTTGCCCGCCATGCCGCTCGCCCTCCGCGCTCAGCGCGCCTCACAATGGGGGTTCGGTCTCAATCCCAAACGCATCGAACAGACGCCTGTGCTCCCCGGGTTCGCCCCCCGCGTCCATGGGGCCCTGGTAAATCCACGATGCCCCGTCCCAGTGGTAGACGGCGCCCTCCGGGAAGTTGCGGCTGAACACCCGTCGGACCTCCAGCCTCTCCCTGGGCACCCCGTCCGGCCAGTCGGGCCAATCCGGGGGCCAAAGGAGCACGTCGTACTCCCCGCCGTCGTAAGGGCCGCCGACCATTGGCCCTTTGTTCAGGGATACCATCTTCGGCTTGCCCGCCATCGTCAGTCGATCCCGCAGATTTCCGAGACCCACAGCTCCAGCACGTCGCCTGTGGCGTCCTTGGTGTCGCAGTACACGAGCACCTTGAGATTCGAGCCGTACAGGGTGCTGACGGCGAAGACCGCGACGACCTCGCCCTCCATCCCGTGCATCTCGCGGCCGGCCTCGCGCCGGTACGCGTCCGGCGATATCGCGACGTTCCGCCCCAGCAGGTTCGTCTCCACGGTGCCCGGCAGCACCTCGCCCGTTCTCCTGTCCATGCTGTCCCTCCTCCCGGTATTCCCTCAGTTCGTCGGCCAAGTCCCCCAGCCGAACCCTAGTCGAACCCCAGCCGCCGCCGGAGCTCCGCGTCCCTCCTCGCCCTCAGCCTCGCCTCCTCGCCCGCCCAGCCGTTCGCCGTCGGCCCGGCCGGGCGCTCCCAGTCGACCGGGCGGACCCGGCCGTCGCTCGTCCACGCCCCGGCGGGCACGATCAGCCTGTGGGCCCCGTACGTGCCGTCCTCCAGGAGCGCCTCCGGCGGGTCCCGCATCAGTTGGGCCTCGGGGTCCCCGGTGCGGCGGAAGCCCGCCAGGTCGACGAGCCGCCCGTCCTCCCAGATGCCGTACGAGACGAGGCCCCCCGGCGGGCCGTGGAGCGTCAGGTTGTAGCCCCAGCGGTCCGGCAGCCGCGAGATCAGGCCGAGGGCCTCCTGGGTATCCGCGGTGAACAGCGCGCCCGCGAACCGCACGGGCCACGCCCGCGTGTTCCCCGGCGTGGCGTAGACGAAGGCGTAGCCCTCGCCGATCCGGAGGGCCGCCAAATCCGTGATCTGGTGCATGTGCCTCTTCATGCCCGATTGTACGCCGCCCGACGTCGGCTGTCAAAGCCTCCGGGGCGTTATGCCTCGCTAGCGGGCGGGTCCAGGGGGGTTCTCCCGAATCCCGGGGGCGGGCGGCGTCGCGGATGGGGGTATAATGGG
>Ga0180433_10008808_pt1 | contig 12487 bp, 24 predicted proteins | sample SS_ome_8_FD_132980 | JGI IMG/M metagenome (GOLD analysis project Ga0180433, IMG submission 132980) | Hypersaline lake sediment archaeal communities from the Salton Sea, California, USA - SS_1_D_1 metaG | ecosystem: Environmental > Aquatic > Non-marine Saline and Alkaline > Hypersaline >... | reverse complement strand
CAAAACCAGGAAAATCAGCTGAGAAAAAAGTAGATGACAAGTTCTGTCAACTTGAAGCTGACTTAAAATATTGGCCTCAGATTAAAGAAGCATTCATGCTTCCAGAATGCAAGAGATGCAAGATTTCACATACAATTATTGTTGAAGAAATAATAATGCCTCAAGGTGAAAAAGATTTTGCAAAAATCCGGGAAATGAGCAAAAGGAAGGGGAAAATCATAAAAAAATCAGAGATTGACAAACAAGGAAAAATCGAGGAAAAAGAATTTGAAGCTTAATGATAAGGTTTAAAAACGCACTTTTTCTATTCTTAAAAGAGGATAGTGTCTTAAAATGAATCCGCTTACAGTAACTAAACTACAAAATTTAAGAAATGCCAAAACACTCTCAACCGAGAAGGGGAAGTTTGCAATATTGGCCGAGAAAAAGGGCCAGAAAAATTATTCCTAGTGTGAACTGGAAAGCTGTTTCTGGAGAAGGATTATTAGGTTTTATTGTCTATAAAGTCGGAATGGGTTCTGCGATTGTTAAGGATAATACAGAACATTCTTTAACAAAAGGGCAAAAAATAACTATTCCTGTCACAATTTTAGAGGCCCCTGGTCTTAAAATTCTTTCTATTAGATTTTATAAACATAACAAACTTGTTAAAGAAGTATTTCTTGCTTCTGACAAGGAACTGAAAAAAAAGATTAAGTTAGGGAAAAAGAAAGAAGTTAAGTTTGATGATTTTAAAGATTATACTGATATAAGAATTATTGCATATTCTCTTGCTAATAAAACAAGTATTAAGAAATCTCCAGATATTATTGAACTTGCTTTAGGAGGAAAGAAAGAAGAGCAATTAGAAACAGCCAAAAAGTTGATAAATAAAGAGATTTCTATTGATGACTTTAAAGTAGATTTAGTTGATGTTCGAGGTGTCAGTAAGGGTAAGGGTACGCAAGGTCCTGTAAAGAGATTTGGAATAAGTTTGAGAGATCATAAGTCTGAAAAGGGAGTCAGGAAAGTAGGGAGTATTGGTCCTTGGCATCCTGCAAGAGTTACTTTTAGGGTTCCTATGGCAGGACAAACCGGCTTTTTCTCAAGGATACATTACAACAATCAAATTGTTTTTATTGGAAAGATTTCTGATAAAGATATTAATAAAAAATCAGGATTTAAAAGATACGGCAAGATAAAAACAGACTATATAATATTAAGAGGAAGTGTTCCAGGCCCTATTAAAAGACCACTTTTAATAACTGCTCCATTAAGAAAAACAAAAAAACAAGACAAGAAAAATTTTGAGTTTTTAAGTTTAAAATGAAAATAGCAATTTTAGATAAACAAGGAAAGAAGAAATCTGAGATAGAAACCCAGCTATTCCAAAAAACAATTAGAAAGGATATCATTCAGAAAGTTTTAGAAGCAGAAAAAATAAAACAACCATATGCACCATCTCTTATTGGTGGAAAACAAGCTTCTGCAGCAGGAAAAATCAGACATCAAAGACGAAAATGGAAATCTGCAGCAGGAAGAGGGATAAGCAGAATTCCGAGAAAAACTTTCTGGAGAAGAGGAACACAATTTTACTGGCAAGGTGCTACAGTATCAAGTGCCCGGGGGGGAAGAAGAGCACATCCTCCGAAAATATTATCTATGTTAAAACAGAAAAAAATAAATAAAAAGGAAAAGGAGAAAGCATTTTTATCTGCTCTTGCAATCATTGCAGATATTGATGAAGTAAAGGGCAAGTATAAAAGACTAGAAGATAAAGATATTAAAATTAAATTGCCGATTGTTGTAGAAGATAAGATTCTTGATGTTAAGACAAAAGACTTTTTAGTTGTTTTAAAAAAAATTCTTGATAATCTACATGTTGTTGCTATTCAGAAAAAAACCATAAGAGCCGGTAGAGGAAAAACAAGAGGCAGGAAGTATAAAAGAACAGCTGGATTGTTGTTTGTTGTTGGAAAAAAAGAAGATAAAAACATTAATGGAATTGATATTATTAAATCAAATGAATTAATCATTAGTGATTTGGTTGCAGGAGGGGCAAGACTTGTTATGTTCACAGAATCTGCTATTAAAGAGCTTGAAAGCAGATTGATAAAAAAAGAAAAGGAAAAGGAAGTAAAAAAAGAAGAAAATAAAAAAGATGAGGAGAAGAAAAAATGAAACCAATAACATCTGAAAAAGCTGTAAGATTAATTGAAGCAGAAAATACTTTATTATTTGAAACAGAAAGGAAAAGGAGAAAGCCAGAAATTAAAAAGGAAATTGAAGAGATGTTTAAAGTTAAAGTAGAAAAAGTAAGAACTTTTATTAAAGATAATAAAAAATATGTTTATGTCAGGTTGGATAAGAAAAATCCTGCTATAGACGTAGCAACTAAATTAGGGATGATTTAAAATGGAACAATTAGAAACTGCTATGAAATTTGAAATAGGAGAAGTTTTAGAAGTTAAAGAGATTGGAACTATGGTATATTCTAATGCTATCGATGAAAAATTAGAATTTATAAGATCTGGAAAAGTTGGTATAGATGGTTCTTTAGTAAATAGAAACAATATTCAGGTAGATAAAAAGAGAGGACATTATATTTTTACAGGAAGAGTCATGCCTACCAAAATTTTAATAGGTGATCAGGATTATCAAAGAAAAATACAGTTGATTCAAAGAGCTGAAGCAGCAGGAGTTAAGTGGTAAGATGGGAAAGAGAATAGTAAGTCAGGCAAGAGGAAAAGGAAGTTTAACTTATAAAGTTAGAAGAAAAGGCTATAGATATAAGGTAGGTTATCCATCTACAGAAGGAAAAGGAAAAATAATTAAGCTAGTTCATTCTCCAGGGCATACTGCTCCTCTAATTAAGATAAAAGTTGGAGACAAGATATTTTATAATGTTGCTTTTAAAAATGCCTTTGAAGGACAAGAAATAAAAATTGGAAAAGAAGTCAAAGATGGGAATATTGTAAAATTGCAAGATCTTGATGTCGGTAATAGAGTATATAATATAGAAATCCTGCCAGGAGATGGTGGAAAGTTAATAAGAACTTCAGGAAGCTCCGCAGAAGTCATAAGAAAAGAAAAAGATGAAGTCTATTTATTGATGCCGAGTAAGAAAACCTTAAAATTTAATGGGCAGTGCAGAGCAACTATTGGTACTATAGCTGCAGGAGGACGATTAGATAAACCAATTATTAAAGCTGGGAAAAAATTTTATGCTATGAAATCCAAAGGAAAGAAATGGCATTTTACTTCTGCAGTTAAAGTTAATGCAATCGACCATCCTTTCGGTGGTGGAAGAGGAAAAAGAATTAAAAGCAAGATAGCTAAGAGAAACGCTCCTCCTGGAAGAAAAGTAGGACATTTGAGACCTAAAAAAACAGGTAGGAAGAAAAGGTAAAAATGGCAAAAGAATTTACATTTAGAGGCAAGACAATAGAAGAACTTAAACAATTAGATACTCGAGAGTTTGCAAAATTTTTAAAATCGAGACAGAGAAGGGCTGTTTTAAGGCAGTTTGATATTATTGAAAATTTTGTTTCCAGATGCGAGAAGAAAATCAAGAAGAAAAAGCTAATAAGAACTCACCTAAGGAATTTAGTTGTTGTTCCAAGGATGGTAGGATTGACAATTAATGTTTATAATGGAAAAAATTATGTTCCTGTCAGAATAATCCCAGAAATGTTAGGACATAGATTAGGAGAATTTTCAACAACAAGAACAAAAGTTAAACATGGAGCTGCAGGTATTGGAGCTACTCGTTCCAGTGCTGCTCTATCTGTAAAATAAAATGGAAGATATAAAACAAGAACCAATAGAAGAAAAACAAAAAGTAAAATCAGAAGATAAGAAAGCAGAAATCAAGAAAGAAGTAGTTGAAGAAAAGCCAGAAGAGGAGAAAGAAACTAAAGAAGAGAAAGTCGGGCAGAAAAAAGTTGAAAAAAAAGCAGAAAAACAAAAAGTAAAATCAATAGTTAGAAAATCAGAAGCTGTTGTTAAAGGGAAGGATTTGCAGATATCTACAAAACACAGCATTGCTATATGTGATTTTATTAGAGGAAAGACTATTGATAAAGCAATAACCTCATTAACAGAAGTTATTGAAATGAAAAAAGCAGTTCCAATGAAAGGTGAACTTCCCCATAGAAAAGGTGAGGGGATGGAAAGAGGAAGATATCCTATAAAGGCATGTCAGGAATTTATAAAATTATTAAGACAGCTTGCTGCTAATGCTACTATAAATGGTATTGATATAGAAAAAACAAGAATATCTTGTAAAGCAGATAAAGCTTCCCGCCCTTACAAGAGATTTGGAAACATGAGATTTAAGAGAACACATATTACACTAAAATTAAAAACAGAAGAAAAGAAAATTAAAATAAACAAAAAAAATTAAAATGGAAGAGAAAAAATTTGTTCAATTCAAGAAAGATGAATTTGCAGTTAAAGAATATGTTAAAGATTCTCTTGGAAAAGGAAGGGTAAGTTCTGTAAGAGTAGAGTATACTCCTGTTGGGGAAAAGATTATTGTTGCTACAAATAAACCAGGTTTAGTTATAGGAAGAAGAGGAGAGAGAATCGCAGAACTAACAAACATCCTGAAAAAAAGATTCAAGTTAGAAAACCCACATATAGAAATTAAAGAAATAACAAAACCTGAATTTGATGCTCAAATAGTTGCAGATGAAATAGCCTTAGCTTTAGAGAGATTAGGAAGTTTAAAGTTTAAGACTATAGCATATAGAATGCTTCAAAGAATCATAGACGCTGGAGCTTCGGGAGTTGAAATCCGGCTTTCTGGAAAACTGCCAAGCGAGAGGTCAAGACAATGGAGATTTGCCTCTGGCTACTTGAAAAAAACAGGAGATACTGCAAAAATAGTTGATAAAGCTCAAGCTTTAGGAAAAACTGTTGCAGGAATTGTTGGAGTGAAAGTTGCTATTTTGTCTCCTAACAAAAAGATTCACGACCAAATAGAAATAAATGAGGATATTCGAGAAAAAATAAAATTTGGAGCAATTGAAGAAGCTGAGGAAACTGAGCAAATTGAGGAAAAATCTGAAGAAAAAGATAAGAAAAAAACAAAAAAAACAAAAAAATCTAAAACCAAAAAGAAAAAATAAAATGGCTATCTTAAGAAGTAAAAATATTGCAAAAATGACTCAAAAGGAAAGAGAAAGCAAGCTGAAAGAGCTAAAATTAGAATTAATTAAGGCAAATGTAACTGCCAATAAATCAGGAAAAATAAGAATTAAAGAATTAAAAAGAACAATAGCTAAACTTTTAACATTCATGGCGAATGCCAAGAAACAATAAGATGGATATATGTCCAAAATGTGGATTGCCTTTGCAAGCGTGTGTTTGTAAAGAAATAGCAAAGAAAGAACAGAAAATCAAAGTGAGAACAGACAAGAGAAGATATGGAAAAATAATAACTCTTATAGAAGGGTTAAGTAGCGACGTTGATTTGAAAGATACAGCCAAGAAGTTGAAATCAGCCTTGGCTTGTGGAGGAACAGTAAAAAATAACATTATAGAGTTACAAGGAGACCATAGAAAAAAAGTTAAAAAAGCGCTTGCAAAATTGGGCTTTCCTGAAGAAACAATAGAAGACTGATAAGGTAAAAAACATCCTTGGGAAAAAGAGCAGTCGTAGACACAAAAATAAAAATGGAAAAGAAAAACAAAATAAAAGAAAAGAAAGAAAAACATAGCTGTGCTGATAAAGACTGTCCGCTCCATGGAAAATTAAGATTAAGAGGAAGGACATTTAAAGGATATGTTGTAAATAAGTTTCCTAGAAGAGTGGCTATAGAATTTGAAAGAACAGTTTATGTTAAGAAATATGAAAGATACATGAAAAAGAAAACAAAAGTTCATGCTAGACTTCCAGAGTGTATGAAAGATATTGAGGTCGGGGATTATATAGAAGTTAGAGAGTGCAGACCCTTAAGTAAGATTATACATTTTGCAGTTGTTAGAAAAATTCGCGGAGGAAGAAAATGAAAGCTGTAGCTGCTAAATTGACGCGAGGATTGAATATCGGAAGCTTGCTTATTGCTGCTGACAACAGTGGAGCAAGGATTGTTAAAATCGTAAGTGTTAAAAGAGGAAAAGGAAGAAGGGGAAGACAACAACCAGCAAAAATTGGGGATTGGGTTAAAGTATCTGTTAGAAAGGGTGTTCCAGAAATGAAAGGAGAAGTCTTTGATGCTGTAATAATCAGACAAAAAAAACCTTATAAAAGAAACACAGGAGAAAGAATATCTTTTGAAGATAATGCAGTAGCATTATTAAAAGACGATAAAGGAAATCCAAAAGGAACTCAAATTAAAGGCCCTGTTTCAAGGGACGTAGCTATGAGGTGGCCGCAGGTCGGAAAGATAGCACAATTCATAATTTAAAATGAAGAAAAAATTCAGCAAGAAATGGAAGGCAAGTAAACAGCCTCGGAAACAAAGGAAATATCTAGCTAATGCTCCCTCCCATATCAAAAGAAAGTTTTTATCTGCTAACTTAAATAAGAAGTTAAGAGAAAAATACAAAAGAAGAAGCTTTCCTCTTCGAAAAGGAGATAATGTGAAGATAATGAGGGGGAGTTTTAAGAAGAAAACAGGCAAGATAGCAGACATTGATGTCATAAGAAGAAAAATATCCATAGAAGGAATACAGAGAGCTAAAAAAGATGGAACTAAGGTTAATGTATTTTTTCACCCATCTGTCTTGCAGATACAAGAAATAAATTTAGACGATAAAAAAAGAATAAAAAGTCTGGAAAGAAAAATGAAGAAAACAGAAGAAACTGAGAAAAAGATAAAGAAAGAAGAAAAAGTGAAAGAGCAAAAAGAAAAGAAGGGTGAGAGAAAATAAAATGTACATAAAAAGACAAGCTATAAGCAAGGATTGGCCAATACCAAGAAAAGGAACAAAATATTTAATTAGAGCCAGTCATAACCAACAAAATGGCATTCCTATATTGATAATTTTAAGAGATATTTTAAAAATAGCTAAAAATAGAAAAGAGGTAAAGAAAATTCTTAATTCAAAACTTGTCTCACTTAACGGTAGGATAATTAAGAAAGAAAATTTAACAGTTTTCCCTTTTGATATTGTAAAAATTAAGGATAAAACTTATGAATTAGGATTTTCAGATAAAGGAAAGTTTGAAGCTAGAGAATGTAAAAGAGCAGAACTTATATCAAAAGTTGTTGGAAAGAAAATCTTGAAAAAAAAGAAAACACAATTAAATCTGCTTTATGGAAAAAATTCGCTTTCAGAAGAAAAAATAAATATTGGGGATTCTGTTGTTTTTGATAAAGGAAAGATTGTTAAGGTAATAAAATTAGAAGAAGGAAAAGAAGCTATTGTTTTCTCTGGAAAATACAAAGGTGAAGTTGGAAAAATAGAGAAAATTGAAAATAAGATAGCTTCTATATCCGCAAAAAATGGAAAAATAAATGTTCCTGTTGAGAATATAATGGTTTTAAAATGAAAGAAAATAAAATTAGAGAAATAGAAATTGAAAAGGTTGTTTTATCAGCTGGAGCATTAGGAGACGATTTGGACAAGGAAAAGAAACTTTTGGAGATTATTTCTGGAATGAAAGCTATAAAAACAAAAGCTAGAAAAAGAATTCCTGCATTTGCAATTCGTCCTGGATTAGAAGTTGGTTGCAAAGTTACCTTAAGAGGGAAGAAAGCTGAAGAAATATTGAAAAGATTATTAGAGAGTATAAATAACCAATTAAAAGAAAAACAGATAGCAAGAGAAGATTTATCTTTTGGAATAGAAGAATATATTGAAATTCCAGGAATAGAATATCAGAGAGATATTGGTATGGGGGGACTACAGGTTAATGTTGTCTTTAAGAGAAAAGGCAAAAGAGTGGAGCTTAAAAAAAGAAAGAGAGGAAAGATTCCTTTAAGACAGAGGGTAACTAAAGAGGAAATAATTACGTTCATGAAAAATAAATTTAATACCGAGATAATCGGAAAGAAAAAATGACTGCGAGTGATTGGAGAAAAATTTTGAAGCAATTGAGGAAAAAACCAGCTATATTGCAGAGATTTTTAAAACATAGCAAACCAAAAGATAGAAAGTTTGGAATAGCTGCTAAGAAATGCGAGAGATGTGGAAGACATGGAGCACATATAAACCAATATGGCTTGAATTTATGCAGACACTGCTTTAGAGAAATGGCTGAAGAGCTCGGATTTAAAAAATATAGTTAGGAGATAAAATGAGTCAAGATATAGTTGCAGATGCGTTGAATCAGATAATGAATGCTAAGAGAGCAGGAAGACCTGAAACAAAGATAAAAAGATCTTCAAAGTTCTTACTTTCAGTTCTTGACTTAATTAAGAAATTAGGATATGTTGATTATAGAATCAAAGATGAAGAGTTAGTAATAGAACTTAAAAATATAAATGAGTGTAGGGCTATAAAACCAAGATATCATGTTGCTGTTGAGGATATAGATAGATATGTAAGAAGATTTCTTCCAGCAAGAGATTTTGGTTTTATAATTATTTCAACAAGTAAAGGACTTTTGACTCATGACGAAGCTATTGAAAAAAATATTGGAGGAAGCTTAATTGCTTATGTTTTTTAAATGAATAAAGTTAAAGGTTTGATAAGAAAGATTAAGATTCCAGAAGGATTAGAAGTAGAAGTAGAAAGAAATGAACTTCATGCTAAAAGTAATGGGGAAGAAATTAAAAGAAGATTTCCGAAAGTTACAGTTGAAAAAGAAGAAAAAAATGTCGTGATAAGAACAAAGCTTTCTACAAGAAGAGAGAGAAAACAGATTAATACAATTGTTGCTCATATAAATAATATTTTTAAGGGACTTCAAGAGAAATTTATCTATAAATTGCAAATATGTGCGGTTCATTTTCCAATAAATGTTTCTTTAAAAGATAATGAGATTATAATAAAAAATTTTCTTGGAGAAAGCAAGGAAAGAAAAGTTAAGATTCCTGAAAAAGTAGAAGTTAAAATTGAAAATGATATAATCGCAATTAAATCTGCAGATAAAGAAGCTGCAGGACAAGTTGCAGCAAATATAGAAAAAGCAACCCAAATTAAAGATAAAGATAGGAGGATTTTCCAGGATGGAATCTTTATGATTGAAAAAGCTGGAAAAAAAGTTTAATGGTAAAGAGAAAATTTTTGAGAGGAAAGTGGAGAACTTATTCAAAGTTAGGAAGAAGAAGGAAGAAAAAACAAAAATATAGAAAAGCAAAGGGTAGGCATAATAAAATTCGAGAAAAAAGAAAAGGAAATCCAAGAAGAGTAGAGATTGGATATAAAACAGAAAAGAAAAGAAAAATAGAAAAAATAATAAGAAATGTTGATGAGCTTGCTGGAAATAAAGCTGTTATTGTTGGCAGGGTGGGGAATAAAAAAAAGCTTGAAATTGTGAAAAAAGCTGAAAAGCTTGGGGTAGAAATAAAAAACATTAATGTTGATAAGTTTTTGAAGAAAATGAAGAAGCAGAGAGAAGAGAAAGAGAGAGAAAAGAAAGAACGCGCAGAAAAGAAAAAAAAAGCAGAAAAGAAAAAAAAGGAGAAAAAGAAAGGAGAAAAACAAAAAGAAGAGAATAAAGAGAAAAAAGGAGAAGCTGGAAAAAAAGCAAAAGGAGAAAAGGAAAAATCTAAAAATCCAGAGATTAAGGAGGATAAAAAATGAATTTAAAAGAATATCAAGAAGCTTGCAAGAGAACAGCTAAAGATTTTGCAACTAGTGAAACAGAAATAGCAACTTGGGGTTTAGGAATAGCAGGAGAAGCAGGAGATGTAGCTTCATGTATAAAAAAAACTTTTGCTCATAAAAATGATAAAATAAAAGAGGGTATAAAAGAGAATTTAGGAGATATGATGTGGTATGCTGCAATGATTTGCAATTTCTTTCATTGGGATTTTGAAAAAATTTTAGAAGGAAATATCGAAAAATTAAAGGAGAGATATCCTGATGGATTTACTTTTCAAGATGCTCAAAGAAAAGGAACAAGAATTAAATGGAGCGGCTTTGAAAAAGATAAGGAATATATAAAGCCAGAAATTGGAGAAGAAAATGAAGCTTGATAAGAAAAAAGAACTTGCTGCTAAAACGTTGAAAGTAGGAAAAAGAAGAATCTTGTTAGATGAAAATAGATTAGAAGAGATAAAAGAAGCAATAACAAAACAAGATATTAGAGATTTACATAAATCAGGGGCAATAAAAATCAAAGAAAAAAGTGGCAGGAAAAAAGTTAAGAGGAGAAAAACAAAAAGAAGAGAGGGAAAAATTAAGAAAAAAGTTAAGAAAAGAAAACAGGAGTATGTGAAAATAACAAGAAAATTAAGGAATTATATTTCAGAATTAAAAAAACAGGAAAAAATAGATAAAGAAGAATATAAAGAGCTAAGAAATAAAATAAAAACCCGTACTTTTAAAAGTAAGGCGCAGTTAAGGGAGTATCTGGAAAAATGAGAACAGTAAAGAAAAGAAGAAGAAAAGGAAAAACAGACTATAATGCAAGAATCAAGTTACTTAAAGGTAGAAAACCAAGAATAGTTGTAAGAAAAACTAATCAATATGTAATAACACAATATGTTGAGAGTGAAGAAGGAAAAGATTCTGTTGTTGTTGCAGCTAATTCTAAAGAATTGATAAAATATGGTTTAACTGGAAGTTTAAAATCTATTTCAGCATGTTATTTAACTGGCTTATTGCTAGGAAAAAAAATAAAAGAAAAAGATAAAGAAGCTATCTTAGATATTGGACTAGAGAGGGATGTTAAGAAAAGCAGGATATATGCTGTTTTGAAGGGATTGGTAGATTCTGGAATTAAAATTAAACATAAAAAAGAAAATTTTCCAGAGGAAAAAAGGATAAAAGGAGAACATCTTAAAAATAAAATCGAATTTGAAAAAATTAAGGAGAGAATAGAAAGTGGCGGAAAAAATTAAAGAAAATAATGTAGAAGAGCCTGGTGAAGAAAAACCAGAAGAAGTGAAGGAAATTGAAAAAGCAGAGGAAGAAACAGAAGGAAAAGAGCCAGAAGATAGTGGAAAAGAATTTAAAGAGAACAAAGAAGATAAAGAAAGGGATAAAGAATCTTCAGGGAAAAGGAAAAGAGAAAGACTAAGCCCAGAAGAAAGAGAAAAAAGAGAAACAGAAAGGCAATTAGAAGAATGGAAGCCTAAAACTAAAACTGGCAGGTTGGTTATGGCTGGCAAGATTAAGAATATAGATGAAATTTTAGAAAAAGAGAGAATTTTAGAAACAGAAATTGTCGATACTCTTCTTAATTTAAAATCAGATTTATTAGCTATCGGACAAGCAAAAGGAAAATTTGGTGGAGGAAAAAGAAGAGCCTGGCGTCAAACTCAGAAAAAAACTAAAGAGGGAAATATTCCAACCTTCTCAAGCATGGTTGTTGTAGGAAATAGTAATGGATATGTTGGAATAGGTTATGGAAGAGCAAAAGAAACACTTCCAGCAAGAGCCAAGGCATTAAGAAAAGCTAAACTAAATATAATTAAAATAAAAAGAGGGTGTGGCAGTTTTGATTGCATTTGTCAAGAAAAACATAGCATACCTTTTAAAACAGAAGGTAAATGCGGAAGTTCAAAAATAGTTCTTCTACCTGCGCCACAAGGTACTGGTTTAGTTGCAGGGGATGAAATTAAAAAAATATTGAAATTAGCTGGAATCAAAGATATTTATAGTAAGAGTTTTGGTCAAACAAAAACAAGTTTTAATTTAGCTAAAGCAACTATAAATGCATTAAAAAAATTAAAGAAAATAAGAAAATGATAATTGTGGTAAGAATATCTGGAAAAGTTAAAATAAGAAAAGAGATAGAGGAAACTTTTTTTAGATTAAGATTAAGAAAAAAATATACTTGTACATTAATTGACGAGAAAAATAAAATAGAGATGGGAATGTTAAAAAAAATTAAAGATTATGTTGCTTTTGGAGAAATTGATAAAGGTACTTTAATAAGGCTTATTGAAAAGAGGGGCAAGAAGGTTGGAGAAGGAGAAGTCAAAGATGCTGAAAAGATTGCAACTGAAATCTTAGCTGGCAAGTTCAAGGAAGCTAAAATAAAAAGATATTTTAGATTACATCCCCCTAGAAAAGGTTTAAAGTCAAGCAAGAAACAATTTCCAAGAGGTATTCTTGGAAATCACAAACAAGAAATTAATAAACTTATAGAAAGAATGTTATAATGAAATTAAAGAAAAGAAAAAAATCAGCAAGATTTAGAGGCAAGAGAACTCACGGACATAGTGCTAAACTCAATAAAGGAAAAGGTAGCAGAGGAGGAAAAGGTATGAGTGGAAGTGGTAAAAGAGGAGACCAGAAAAAAACCAAAGTCAATAAACTGTATCACGGAAATTATTTTGGAAAACAGGGGATAACAAGCAAGAGAACAAAAAATAAAAAAATGAAGTTTATTAATGTTGGAGAATTAACTGGCAAGGAAAAAGACTTGCAGGATTATAAGATT
>Ga0180433_10008807_pt1 | contig 12488 bp, 26 predicted proteins | sample SS_ome_8_FD_132980 | JGI IMG/M metagenome (GOLD analysis project Ga0180433, IMG submission 132980) | Hypersaline lake sediment archaeal communities from the Salton Sea, California, USA - SS_1_D_1 metaG | ecosystem: Environmental > Aquatic > Non-marine Saline and Alkaline > Hypersaline >... | reverse complement strand
AAAAGTGTAAAAAAGCAGAAAAAGACAAAAAAAAGTCTTGCATATTTTGTCAAAATAGGATATAATATAATTAGAGAGGGAGGGAAACAGAATGCAAGACACAAACAAAAGACAAGATTCAGGGCTCATTCGGGCAGCTAATCGACGCGAGCGCAGGGCTGGAATGGATAATTGGTTTATGGCTGGTACGGCTGAGGATCCAACAGCTAAGGGAAAGGTCGAGATTAAACCGCTTGAAGTCGAAGGCTTTGAGACACCGAAAGAGAAAATGATGCGTGAGTTGGCCGAGGCCCGAATTCGACGCACCGAAAGCGTTCGCCAGCTTTCAGATAGAGCAAAGAGCGAAGTCGGCGAGTTTGTCAGTTATTGGCTTGATCGTTATGCACAGCGTTTTTGCAAGTAGGAGTAAAAAATGAAGCTTTGCTACATTCATGGGAAAAAGATTCATAAGGCGATAGAGGTGAAGGGGGATTTGGTTCCGTGTTGTGATCCTCGACCCGGCGGAAGAACGCTTTTTGATCGCGGGTATCAGTGCGTGGAGCCTTTTGAGGGAGAAGAGAGCGAGATTACTTGCAAGAAGTGTTTAGCTAAGATTGCCAAGTTCAGGGCTTTAAGAAAACAGAAGGAGGTCGATAATGGATAGAGTGAGCACTGAATTGATTCTCCGAGTATATAATGATGATGAGGGAGTCCATGTAGAGGTCGGACCCGGAGAGGAAGGATGTAATGTTGAGATTCGGACTACTGACGAGTCAAGTAAAAAATGGTTTGGAGATGTTCAGCTCGTAGTAAGCAAAGCTATGGCAAAAGAATTGGCTAAAGCAATTGAAATGGTTGCTGCAGCGGTGGAGGGTTAACCATGGGGAGCGGGAATACAAACAAGGCTGAAGATCAAGCCGAAAGGGGCGGGGAATTACACAGACTACAGGACGCTGTAGTACAGCCCCGCCCGCCCGCTTCTGGTGTTGTCTATTTGCTGCACTTTGATCGGCCTTACAAGCATGCCAAACACTATATGGGTTATGCAAACAATCTTGAGAGGCGAATTGAACGGCATGTGAGAGGCGATGGCTCCAAGCTTGTTAAAGCTGTAGTTGAGGCTGGGATTGGGTTTAAAGTAGCTAAGGTTTGGGAAGGAACAAGAGAGCTTGAGCGCTATTTCAAAAACAAGAAGAATGCTTGTAAGTTGTGTCCTATTTGCAGAGGAGAGATAAAATGAATTGGGAAGATCGCAATGCGATTATCTTCTTTGTAATTATGATGGCTTTATCAATTGCAATGATTTTTTAGAGGAGGATTCAAAATGACACTATTAGAGTTCTATGACGCATTAAATAGTCACGATTGGTATTTTGAGTTCTCGGACGACCATCGCATATGGCGAGCTGGAAGAGCTAGTCTTGACCGACTTCAGCTAGGAGCCGGCGAAAGCAATGCCCATCAAAGACTTTTTGATGCTTTTGCTAATCATTATTTTAGCGGCAAGCCTTGGGGAACTCCAAAAGCCCCTTTTCCAGAAAGGAAAGATTATGAATAAGTATTACGTTTATATGAGAACTGTGCCTGGGATGTTTACTCAATATGATGGCCGGGTTGAAGTTTATGCAGAGAACGATGATCAAGCTATTGAGCGAGCTTTTCATAAACTTAAGAAAGGAGCTTTCCCGGATTATAGTCGCGGGATGTGGAAGGTTGAGAAGGTAGAGAGGAGTTTTGACTAATGAAAAGATTAACCAAGAGCGGGTTTCGTAGGCTTCAGAGAGAGTATTTAGAGGATCAACCTAAATCGTGGAAGAGTTGTCTAATATCATACCTAGAGCTAATCATGTTGTTCGACGAAATCTATGTCCTCTGGCGCGAGAACGCCCGTCTTCGATGGTTTGTGCGTTCAATTGCTCGTCGCGAATGCGAATGCTCCGATCAAATCGATGAACAAATTTTTCTCCCGGGAGGGAGCAGCCACACTACATGCAAGATTACGGCATGCGATGTTTGTCGCGCTCGAGGAGCCTTAAAGAAGGAGGAATAGAGATGACTGAAGAGCAAGCATATAAGAAGCTTTCTAGGATTTTAGATATTTATGAGAAGATTCCTGCGCGCGATTATGGGGGAGTAGATGGAGGAGATAAAAAGCTAGGTAGACTTCTTGACAAAGCCTTCGAGCGTCTTGACCGAGCTCACTATTACCTTTCAGTAAAACTTGGACATAGTTGCATGTCTAAAAAAGAAAAAGAGAAGACTTTGAAGGAGATTAAATAATGGTTTCATTAAAAAGAACAGAAGGAGGGTCTCCGAGAATTGATATTCCGCGAAAACAGATTGTCTATATCGTTGAAAATGGAGAGAAATACGAAGGCGGATACGTTGTCAGCATTCATAAGACCTTTGAGGGTGCAGTAAAAGCCGCCCTCCAAGTTAGAGCTTGTTTTGAAGGCGGGTGGGTGAAAGATTTAATGGATGAAGAGCCGGGGAAGTTTTGCAGTTGGGAGAATGGATGTGATTGGCTTAGCGTAAGAAAGATGGAGGTGGAGGAATGAAACAAGAAGATTTTCATAAGGCGTTAAAAGAAAAAGGCTTTACTCAATGCGGCCGGAATGTATTTGATACAGCCGATCAGTTTTATCGGAAGGTTGAAGGAACAACCCATCAAATTATTGTAGAGCATTTTTATTTGGCTACCGAACGCGGATTGATGAATAGTTGTGAAATATCAATTCGTTGTTCGTCAAAAATAGGCAAACACAGTTGGATTGATGCTAAATACTATGGGATGAGCAATGAAGATTTGCTCAAAAATATTGACATCTTTTCAGACCGGCTATATAAGTCGCTAAAAATTCTTGGAGGGCATCCAGAGAGCTACAACAAATACGATTAAAATTGTATAATAAATGGAGGAGGGACGTATGAAAAGTAATGTGATCAGTGTTAATTTTGTTGAGCGCAGGAGACTTAAGAACCTAAAGACCCAGCTTAGCGAGATTGATAGGCTTATCTCTGAGCAAACATTGAGTAATGACGTAGATCGTATTAGACTTGAAGCTCTATGCTTTCATAAGGCTACCGTTCAAAGATTAATTAGGCAGATTGAGTGTCCGATCATTCCATCTGCTTTTTCTTTTTGAGGTGCATGATGCTATTGAGAGAGCGCAATTGGAATGCTATCGTATATTTGTTAGAAAAGCAAAAAGGAAGAAAGCGTCGCTCTCTGTTTCGGGGCGGGCAGAGTAATTATATTCTCAAACGAGAGTATAATACAGGAGAGTGGAAGTTTGGATATTATTGGAGAGGACCTGGACCGTCAAAAATTCATTGGAAAACTTTAGCAACAAGTAAGGATGAGGCTCATGAATGATGAAGAAAAAGGAAAAGAAGCTTTAGCTGGGCTATTCGCCAAATGCGGAACATCTATGATCGGATCTGCTTGGATGTCGGGGTGCGCCTTTATGATTGGTATGGGAGCAGCGTTGCTTAATAAGGGCCTAGCGATGGGATTCTTTGTTTTGTATAGTATTTTTATGCTTCACATGGCTATTAAAGTTCGGAGAGCTTTGATCGATATGGTGAAAGGAGGGCAAAATGAGTAACGATATTAAGGTTCCGATGGGAACGATAATGTCTTTTTGGGATGATTGGGGTATTAAGCTGGAAGGAGATTGGGTTTGGGCTCCTAGTTTTGATGAGGTGCTTGCTATTGGAGGTCATATAATCAATTATGATAGTGTCTGCGATCATGATGGTAATTCTGCTGACGATCCTCTTCCTCAGCTCAATCCTTATGACTCTTCTACTGATTCTCCTTTTGATTTAGATCTCGATTTGGATCTTGATTATGATCCATTCAATGCTCCGACCGTACCTAATGCTAAAGATCCAACTCGCAAAGATGATCATTTCTGCGTTCCAGGAGTCACAATGATTAACGGAAAGAGAATTTGTAAAATTTGCGGAAAGGACCTTGATTAATGATGACAAAGCGACAGGTTCGCGTTGAAGGCTTGAAAGGAGTTCTAGGAATAGTTGATAAAAATTATATTAAAAATGGAAAGGATTCGGGATACTCGTCTTGTTGTATTGTTTGGTATAGGCTGAGAGGTATTATTTTGTGTTTACAGCGACTAATAACGGGCAGGCTTCCTATTGCTGAACTTGTCGATCCTAATAATCCTCCGAAGTACCAACATATTTTGTGTCCGGTATGTCTTATTAAGTATCGAAATCGAGATGTGAAGTATTATGAGTGTAAAAAATGTGGGTGGCATCAATTTGAAAACTCCATTTGTAATAGGTGCAAATGAAAAGTGAAACTTAGATTGTCTAAAAAAGGAAGAGCGTGGCAAGAAAAATTGTATGAACTTGGCTCGAGAACTAAAAAAGATCTTGATTTTTATTTGAATTTCGAATATAATTTTGATACAGGAGATCCTTTTGATGCCATATATCAGGCAAACAAATTACTTCCAAGCTGGAAAGCTGATACTCCAGAGTTGATGTGTATTGATCATTGGGAGCTTATTAAGGATGATTAAACGATTGTTAATAAAGATTATTGCTGGATTTTGGTTAAGCGGTCCTCGTTATCGATGGTCGAAGATACATCGTTTCTTTTTTGAAAGAAAATATAAGTATGTAGCAATGCCGCAGGTAAAGAATCTTGGAGATATCGCGAGCGTTCTTCGTCAAGTGACCTGGACTCAAGATAGCTGGAATAAATTGTTTGACTCGGTTAGTTATCCAGGAAGAGTTTATCAAACCAAGAAAGATGATTGTGATGGCTTTGCAATTCTAGCAATTGAATTACTGAAACAGCTTCAAGTTCGAGGATATATGTATACATATGTTCCCGAAAAATGGACAAAAGCGCATACAATTTGTGTTTTCAGATATAATGGTTTTGTGTGTACTTTTAATAATTTTTATCTTGTTAGAACAGACGCGACTACTTTTAAAAGATTTAGGGAGCAATATTTTAGAGAGCCCTGCGTGGTGTGGGATCTAAGAGATGAAGATTTTAGGAGGGTAAAGAACATATGAGGTATACAGATATTTTAGATGGGAAAGAGCTTCGAGATAATCTCAAGAGTGGAATTCATAAGCTCGCTCGAATGGTAAAAAGAACTCTTGGTCCAGGAGGGTTACCGATCATTTTACAGCGGGAAGGCCAAGATCCGTCTGGGCGACCTTTGAATCCTCTTGTGACAAAGGATGGAGTGACGGTTGCCGAGTATATTAAAAAGTTTGAAGATGTTCACGAGAATAATGCTCTTCAAGCTATTAAAGATGTTGCTCGGAAAACCAATTACGAGGCTGGAGATGGAACAACAACAGCCATTGTTCTTGCGGAAGCTATTTTTAATGAGGCTTTGAAGTATATTGAGATTGGAGAAGAGCCTCAACATCTTTTTGATGAAATTCAACTACAAGCGAAAGCTGTCTTAGATAATTTAGTAGACCATTCAAGAGAGGTTAAAAGCAAAGAAGAAATTATCGATGTAGGAAAGATCTCTGCAAATAATAACATAGAGATTGGACAAATTATTAATCAAGCGATAGAGACGGTTGGAGAGGATGGAGTTATTATTGTTGAGGAAGGAGCTACAAGAGAAACTAATCTCCGGACTGTCGATGGGTTTCAAATTGCTAGAGGTCTGATTGGATATCATTATTTTCAGACTAATCCCGAGACTGCAGAAGCTATTATGACTAGCCCTGCGATTATTGTATATAATGGGGTTATAAGTAACTTTAGTCAGATTGTACCAATTGTCGAGAAGATTGTAGGAGAGCCGCCTGATCTAAGTCGTAAAATCTTTATTATAGCCAACGATGTTGTTGGAGATGCTTTAAATTGGTTGGTGCTGAACAAAAGGATGCAAGGTCTTCAGGTTGCGTGTATTAAGTCTCCCGATGCTACCGATCAAAGAGCTCTCATGTTAGAGGATATTGCTATCATGGTCGGAGCAAAAGTGCTAGGAGAGGCGGGGAAATCTCTTGAGGCAGCAACATTAGAAGATATTGGATGTGCAGATAAAGTAGTTGCGGGTAGATTTTTTACTACTATTTATGGCGGCCAAGGAGATGAAGAAGCTATTCTTAAAAGAGTAGATAGCTTAAAAGAGTTAAGAAAGAACGCTTTTTCAGAGTTTGATAAGGACAGGATTAGCGGTCGTATTGCTGGATTGAGTAATGGAATGGCTGTGATTAGTGTTGGAGGAGCGACAAAAATTGAAGTAAAAGAAAAGAAAGATCGAGTTGAAGATGCTCTAAATGCAACAAGAGCGGCCATTAGTGAGGGAGTTGTTCCTGGTGGCGGAATGGCTCTATATCGTGCGCGAGAAACGCTTGATTGTGAGACTTACGGAGGAAAGATCCTGTATAATGCTTTGCAAGCTCCAATTCAAACTATTATTAAGAATACAGGAAAATCTCCAGATCTGATTATTCCACAAATAGGACAAGAATACGGAAACGGATATAATGCCAAAACACACGAAGCGGTCGATATGATAAAAGACGGAATTATTGATCCCGTTAAGGTCGTTAAATCGGCTCTTATTAATGCACTCAGTATTGCGGGGTTGTTGGCTACGTGTGGTGGAAGTGTAGCTGAGGTTGATTGATATGTCTGATGTGAAGTTTCCATTTACTAAAGATTTTCAGCGATCGATTCTTAGGTTAATGTTGACAGAGGAATATTTTTGTAGTAAAGCTATCACTTATCTTCAAGATTCTTATTTTGAGAATATTTATTTGTCCTGGGTTTTCAGTATTATTAAAAGGTATTATAAACAGTGGAATGCTACTCCTTCTCCTGTTTTTCTCAAGGAGGAGTTAAATAAGATTGTCTCCGAAGAAAGACAAAATTATAAGTCTGTCGTTATGGCAGTTGCCAATGCCGATGTTGAGAACAAAGACTACATTAAAATAAAGTTGACAGATTTTATTAGGTTAAATAGATTTAAGATTGCTCATTCGGCTTCGGCTAACTTGTTTAATAATGCTCAGTTTGAGAAAGCATATCGCTATACGCAAGACCAAATTAATGAGATTAGACAAGTAGATTTTGTTAAGGACGATATAGTTGAAGTAAATGAGATTTATTCTATTTTAGATAAAGTTCGGCATATCAATGTGAATAAGATCCCGATAGGAATTCCAGTCTTTGATCAGTATTTAGAAGGTGGAATTCCAAAGCAATCAGTTACAACTATTATTGGTGGCTATAATTCGTATAAGACGTCCATGTTGATTAATTGTGCCTATCATGCGGCTAGAATGGGAAAAAAGGTTATTTTTATCTTTCATGAGGGACGAAGAGAGCAGATTCTTTCTAGATTTCTCAGTCGAATAACATTAATTCCGTATAATAAAATTATTTCAAGCCCTCCTACCGATGAAGAAAAAGTAGCTATTGATAAAGCCAAAGAGTTTCTTTCCAAGTATATTATTATCAAACCAATGCGAAAGGTAGGAGTTAGCGTAGAAGATGTATATGATTATGTAAAGTTCAAGATGAAAGAGTTTCCTTGTGATATGCTAGTTTGTGACTATGGTCAGAAGCTTAATCCGAGAAAGAGATATTCGGAAAAAAGACACAATCAGCAGGAGGTATGGGATACTTTTGATTTGATGTCTGCCGAACTAGATATCGCTGTTCTTACTGCTGCTCAGTTTAATAGAGAAGGGCATAAGCAGTCTCATAATCTTAAAATCGTTCGTTCAGTTAATGTAAGTGAATGTATTGGAATTGCGCAAGTATCTGAGACTATCTTTACAATCAATCCATATAAAGAGGGTCAATTCGTTTTGTGTCTCGATAAGCAGCGAGATGGAAGAACTGGGAAATTGGTTTTGTGTGAAATGAATATGTCGAGGATTATCACTCATGATCCTGAATTAACACAAAAAGAAGTTACGTTGGAGGAAATGGATGCAAAGTATGAGTGATGACAGATATCGGTATTTTTTGAAGAGATGTTCTGATTTTGATCTCAAGGGATTTCTTCATGATCGAGATATTGAGTTTGAAGAAATTGGCTCACAATTGATATTTGAAAAATGTCCAAAGTGCGGCCGCTCCAAGAAATTTTATGTTAATCAGGATACAAAACAATTTCAGTGTTTTAGGAGAAGCTGTAAATTCGGGATAGGACAAAACTTAGCTCATTTGATCTCTTATATAGATAATATCACCTATTGGCAGGCTTTCTATAAAATTATTGGAAAAAGAAAAAAGCTTCCAATTAAATTAGATAGTCAGTTAAAAGATCCGTATCAAAGTAAAGACAAAGAGATTCGACTTGAAGTACTTCCGGAAATAAATCTTCCCTATAATTTTTATGATTTTGGCCGACCTCATCGAGCTAACAGCGAAGGACTTCTTTATTTACAATCGCGAGAGATTGACCATAAGTTAGCGAAAAAATTTGATTTAAGATATTGTCCGGAAATGAAAAGAATTATTTTTCCCGTGACGATGTACGGGAAGATTGTCGGGTATCAGGGAAGAGATATTACTAATCGATGGAAAAACAATCCTAAATATCCAAAAGCTTTGACATCAAAAGGCTTTCAAAAGTCCAAAGCTCTTTTCAATTATGATAGGGTAAGGGATAAGAAATTAATTACCATTGTTGAAGGCCCAGTAGATGCAATTAAAGCTCATCGTATTAATGCAGTTGCTCAATTTGGAAGTGTATTGTCTGAATATCAGTTTAAATTGATTAGAGAGATTCCTGATCTTGAGACAGTAATTATAGCTCTTGATTCTGATGCTATCGAAGCAATAGATGAAACTGCAAAGATGCTTGCTCCTTTTTATGATATTTTTGTTATTAGATTTCCAAAAGGTAAGGATCCCGGTGATTTCTCTCCAGACGAAATTGTAGATTTTGCAAAAAGTGCTTGCACTTATAATTATTATAAGCTATAATTATAGTGAGGAGGGCGTTATGGATCAAAAACAATTATCTGAAGAGTTTATGAAGTACAAAGATTTTGTTTATGACCTAGTTAATAAACAAAAGATTCACAATCTGCATCTTCTTGCAATGGAAAAAAAAGACCTGATTCAAGAGTGTAATCTTTTTCTTGTTCGTGCTTTATTGGATTGCGAAAGACACACTCTCGAAAGGTTAAAAAACAAAGAAAAATGTAGAAATGCTTGCTGTATTGACTCTCTAAGAAAAGACGCTAAAAGTTATATTAAGCGATCTCGTCGAGCTTTAGAAAAAAAAGAAGAGCTTAATCAATACATCGATTCAGTTAAAGATATTGAGGAGCTGAAAAAATTTGTTAATGAGGAGCTTCTAAAGATAGGAAAAAAATCTACATATATTTATATGTACATTAAGTGCCTTTTAATCAATATTGGAAAAAGGATCATGACTCAGAAGCGCCTTCCGGGTATGTATAAAGATCATTGTAAGGACGAAGAAGGAAATCCAAAGCCGCTGATTTATTATAATTTTAGCGATATTGATTGGAATAATTATTAGAAGGAGATTTTATGAGTAGGCGCAAAAAGGGAAATAGATGGGTAGATCACGTTTTGAGATTTGGAGCCTATAAAGATGTTCCTTTTAAGTTTGTCCCTAGCGATTATCTGAGATGGATGATGTGGCAGGCAGAAACTAATCCTGACACTTGGTTTACCGGGCAGGATGTGAAAGCAGCCAAACATGTCTTATACAACAGAAAGCGTTGGGCTAGAAGGAGAGCCGCATGAAGAGAGTTTCAGTTACTAAGATTGTTCAGTTTGAAGCCGGTCATAAGCTTTGGAATGATCATCTAACCGAAGAACAAAACAAAGAAGTGTATGGAGCCTGTTATCAAGATAAACATTGCGTGGGGCATGGTCATACTTACACTCTAGAAGTCACTGTTATTGGTCCGATTGATGACAACGGTTTTGTTATTAATTTCAAAGACTTGAAAAAAATTATTCAAGAAGAAATTATTAGTGAATGTGACCATAAGTTTCTTAATCAAGAACTTTCTTATATAACTACTTGTGAAAATATGGTTCAAGATTTTTGGAAAAGAATATGGTGTCGCCTACCAGATCAGGTTGATCTTAAAAGAGTCCGATTATGGGAAACTGCCAACAGTTATGCAACTTTGGAAGATCCAGATGCTTAAGTAAATTTTATTGTATAATCAAAGTAAGAAAGATAGTATTTGATGAAATACTCTGAACTTATTGAAACAGACACCCGCCTTGGCAAAACGGTTAATTTGACCAAAGAAGGTCAAGGCGGCGTTTTCTATACTATTCAAGGAGAAGGAAAGTTTACAGGTGTTCCTTCGGTTTTCATTCGTACGAGCGGATGTAATCTTCGATGTCAGTGGAAAAATTATGACGGATCTTTTACTAAATGTGATACTCCCCACAGCAGTTGGGACCCAGAAAATAATCCTACCTCGATACAAAAAATTCTAAACAGAGTAAAGAAGTTTAATTGTAAGCACGTTGTGTTGACGGGCGGAGAGCCCTATATGCAAAAAAGCTCAGCCGATCTAATTGATGTCTTAGTTGAAAATGGATATTATGTCACCGTTGAAACAAATGGAACAATCTGCAGGCCGACAAAGGCTCAGTTTATTTCGTTTTCTCCAAAGCTTGAATCTAGCAATACAGCATCTTGGAAAGCCAAAAGGCTTGTACATAGGTCGATGCAAATGTTTTTTGATTTGATGAAAGATTATCAAATGAAATTTGTCATGAATGATCCGGAAGATCTTGGAGAAATTCTAGATTTCCAAAAGAAATACGATATTCCCGACAATAAAATTTGGATTATGCCTCAAGGTATAACCGATGAGCAGATCAAAGAGCGTGCAGATTGGATTGTAGAGATTTGTAAACAACTTGGATGGAATTTTTCAATGAGACAACATATTTGGCTTTATGGATCAAAAAAAGGAGTATAAAATGAAAGATGACAAAAAGAGCGCTATTATTAGCGTCTCTGGGGGGATGGACTCCATAACTTTGCTCTACTATCTTCATGATCAGGGCTATGAATTGAGAGCTTATTCATTCTTCATGAATTCAAAGCACAATGAGAAGGAACTACCACTCGCAAAATGGCATTGCAATAAGCTAAATATCCCTCATGAGATCATTGATATTAGCTATATCAATGGTTTGTTTAAGTCAGATCTTTTGAAAAGCGGAGGAGATATTCCCGAGGGACTATACGATCAAGACAACATGAAACAAACCGTCATTCCTTTTAGAAATGGAATTATGCTATCAAATCTTGTTGGAATTGCCGATAGCGTTGGAATTAATTATGTAGCTCTTGGATCCCATGCTGGTGATCATGCTATTTATCCTGATTGTCGCCCTGATTTCAATGTTGCTTTTGAACAAGCTGCAAAAGCAGGAACGTTCAGAGGCGTCGAATTTCTCAGACCCTTTCAGAATATGTCCAAGAGCGAGGTAGGAGCTATCGGACTTGATCTTGGAGTTGATTACGCTACTACGTGGTCGTGTTACAAGGGCGATGATAGACCGTGTTTAAGGTGCGGAACGTGTACAGAGCGAACAGAAGTTTTTGTTGATCTTAGGAAACAAGATCCACTATTAACGCTCGACGAGTGGATAAGTGCTCAGAAATTTTATTGGGAGTATAAGAATGAGGAGTAGAAATGAGTACAGATTGTCGTGGGATGAGTTTGACAATTTGTGCATCGAGTTGGCACATAAAGTGAAGAATCTTCAGTTCGATCGAATTGTTGGAGTTTCCCGGGGCGGGCTTCCTATTGCAGGATATTTATCAAAGTTATTTGGGATGAAAGACACTACCGCTCTTTCAATGGCCGGTCAAGAGCCCTGGCCGTGGCAACTAAGAAATGCTTTGATAGTAGATGATGTTTTTTGTACCGGAAAAACTTTTCAGATAATTGAAAAGAGAATAGATTGTACAAATAATTGTCATTTTGCTGCTTTATACAAACAAGATAATTGCTCTGGAACAGATAAGTATATCTATGTTCGAGAAACAACTGATTGGATTGTTTTTCCAACTGAAACTATCTCAATTACAAGGAAGTAAAATGAACAATCAAAATCTACCTGATATTCAAAACTCAAAAGATGAGTATGATAAGAGAATTAATTGGGTTGGAATTCGCAATTATAAAATTCCATTTAATGTTAAAACAAAGGATGGAGGGGTTACCTCTACCGTAGGAACCGTATCGCTAGCAGTTGACCTAAGCACTGAGAGTCGCGGCGTTAATATGAGCAGGTTTTCTCAAGTAATTGAGAAAGCTTTGGAAAAGAAATTACTTGATAGTGATCTTGTTAATGATATGGTTGATGCATGTCGGATTCAACTTCAGCAAACAGACTCGCGAATTAGAATTGATTTTCCGTATTTTGTCAAGAAAAAAGCCCCAGTGAGTGGAGAAGAATCTCATTTTTATTATGATTGTCATTTTGAAGGCGTTTTAGAAGATGGGAAAAAAGATCTTTTTTT
>Ga0180433_10008806_pt1 | contig 12488 bp, 17 predicted proteins | sample SS_ome_8_FD_132980 | JGI IMG/M metagenome (GOLD analysis project Ga0180433, IMG submission 132980) | Hypersaline lake sediment archaeal communities from the Salton Sea, California, USA - SS_1_D_1 metaG | ecosystem: Environmental > Aquatic > Non-marine Saline and Alkaline > Hypersaline >... | reverse complement strand
TATGAAAATTATTAAACGAAGGTGAATGATAATGATGGTAGTATCTGAAAACTATATCCAGCGATTAGAGGATCAGGCCAGGACCGGCACTCCTGTTAAGGTGGTGTATTATGACAGATGAACAAAAAGCGCGGGATATCATAGCGGGTATCCATGCGGATCTGGCCAGCCGTGGAGATCCGGGGACACCATATCGATCTGTGCGGGAAGTATACGAAGCGAAAGCGGCGGCTGAGGCCGGTACACCGATTGAAACCAAGCAGATACCAGGGACCACCGGAACGGGCCGGATGCGGACCACCGATCCGTTGACTGGTAAACAGTACGGTGTTACTCGGGAAATGCTGAAAGCGTATGGCGTCCAAAAGGATGGCATATTCACGGGTGAAATGGATTGGAAATCGATTCACCGGGACGCGGCAACCGCTTCATTCTGGAAAGCGGCAGAAGCCGGCCAAATAAATACCTACGATGATATTAAACCGCTTGCAGCACAATATAATAACTCAGCACCTGCAGGGAATGCGCTAAAAGCTCAATTTGACGACTACTGGAATCTACCGGCCATGGCGCGTAACATCTTGATCGGTACGGTAGACTATGAGGGAAAAAAGGGTATCGAAGGGCTTAACGCGTGGTTTGAGAACGAAAAACAAGCCGGCCAGGAAACGCAAACCCGGCGGGATTTGGCAAAACAAACATTAGGGCCAGCTCTCAATGAAGATGGATCGATTGATATTAAAAAATTAGGTAACTTAATTAATGATAACCCAAAACAAGAAAAAGCCATTTTGAAAGCGCTTTATGCAGCGGGATATCAAAAGAAAGACCCAATCAAGATTGTTGAAGCGGCAAAACAAGTCCCTAAATATGAACGCGATCCTTCCAGTTTGAAGGAACACTTACAAAAAGGCATTTACCAAGAAGGCCCAATGGGTGTTGCTTTAGATTTCGTTCCGGTTATCGGCACAATGCGGCTGAAAGAGCGTTATATGCGTGACGGGAATGTTGAAGCTGGAGAACTTGGTTGGATTATGGGATCCGCCGCGCTGGACTTGCTGGCATTAGCTCCTGCCACAAAGGTATTATCTGGTTCTAAGGCCAAAGGTGCAAATATTCAATCGGTTGCCAGGTCTGAAGCTGAAAAGTATGTTAACGCACTACGGGAAACCGGGCGCTATTCAGATGATTTGCTGGACGCTATAGGGAAGCACACCGAAAACCAGATAGTACATGCGATGGCGCTCCAAAAAGTTGATGACGCGGCGAAAGCGGTCATTAAATCCGCCGATAAAGCGAAGGTACAGAAACAGGCCGGGACTGCCGTTGACGTGGTATCAGATGAAAAAGCCATGGTCAAGGCTACATCAGAGGGCCGGCAGATTGGCCATCCCGAAACCAGTCTGGTTAAACAGGATGTACAGACCATAAAAGCCAATCAGGGCAAGTTGGATCAGGCATTAACGGAGTTATCGAAGATTGAAGATGATTTGACCCAATCCAGCAAACAACTTCAGAAGCAAATTGAATCCGCATCGGAAGCCTACAAAACAGAAACGATACCGAAGGGACCGGCCAAAACCACCGCATTAGTCGAATATGGCGATCGGATAAAAAGTGGTGGGTATCAAGTGTTCAAAAATCCTGATATCGTGCTGGACGACCCTAAGATCATAGAACAAGTCCGAAAACTTTTGGACGACCCGACAATGCTTTCTCGGAATCTCTATGAAACGATAGCTATATCTGAATATGGTGATAAGGTGAGCAACATCACTAAGCAACTGGATAAACTGAAGTCTATTTACCGTTCGGACAAATGGGATGCGTTACCGGGTAAAACTCAATCGGTCATCAAAGATGAAATCGCCAGGCTGGAAACGTTTCAGACGGAACTGCAAGTCGGAAAGGCAGGGATTAAGCAATCCGGCAAAATCCCGCAGTATTATCCGGATGGTACCGGTAAACTCATTCAAGATATTGCGAAGTTGGACCAGAAGATACCGAAACTCAAGGGTGCGGCTAAACAAAAAGCGCAAGCCAAGCGGGATGAATTGTTCAATGATCTTAACAAAGCCATGACCGAAGGTATGCAGGAGATATACAAAGCCGGCAGCAAAGCGAAGGTAAAAGGAATCGATATCCCGGTTGCCGGCAGCGATATCAACACCGTGAATTTACTCACTTCTAAAAAACTCCTAAACGTATTCCCTGGGCTCAAGCGGTTGCCGCAGGGTGAGATGTCCGTTCAAAAGATGTTAAAAGCGGCTGATACCGGGGATGTAAAACTCCTGAAGGAAGCCGCATCGGAGCTGAAGGCGGCGGCGAAGTCGTTACCGGCAGAGGAAAGTAAACTTATAGGTAAATGGACTTCGTATATTGACCGGAACGCTGAATCATTAGCGGATATGATTCGGACTTCCTTAAAGGAAAAGAAAATCCCGACAGTGAAAACCTATAACGATGATATCCGTCGACTTAACTCACAGTTGAACCGGATGTCTACCGGATCGGCTGAGGCGAAGCGTCTGGAACAAATGGTGAATCAAACCAGGAAGCAAGTGAAGGTACTTGAAAAGAATCCTTTGCAGGAACTATTCGACAGGAGTATAGCCAGGGCCGGGATGCCGGCAGTTGCTACGAAAGCAGCATTAAATGTTATCAGTGCTTCTGATTTGGCCCGGATGCCGAAGACGACTGTCAGGGAGATAGCTTCTGTCAGTCCGTTCTTCATGGGGTCGGTGATATCTGAGGCTACACCGAAGCAAAGGGAAGCCATATTAGCGATGCTGTCACCTGATTTGCGTGAGCAAGTCGAGGGACAGCCGGCACCAAGCCCGGCACCTACACCGAGTCCACAACCAGAGGGATATAAGCAACCGGATCCTACAGAGGAACCGAGCCCGGAGCCGGCACCAAGCCCGGCACCTACACCGAGTCCACAACCAGAGCCGAGCCCGGAGCCGAGCCCATCACCGAAACCAGGGGAGAAGCCGGGAACGAGTGGCCGGCCAACATTACCGAAAAAGTCTGGAACGATACCAAGTAAGGATGAATCGAAAACCAAAGATGAAAAGCCAGAGCAGGAAGCAATTGCTCCTGTAGCCTTCCGGATGGGTGAAGTAACCAAAGATGGGAAGCGGGAAGATGTCTATGTAGTGGCCCATGATGATGGCCGGGTAAAGGATCAAGGTATCGGTGGGGTCCGGATTGTTATCGGGGATCCGCCAGCCGGCGTGCCCAAAAAAGGGAGTCCTCAGGAAACATTGACAGTTTTGGGTAAAGGGATACCACCGGAAGAGTTAATAGTAAATATTGGGAATCAACAAGCTAAGATTAAGCGCGGACAGCGGATTACATTTGTAAAACGTAAGTCCAGGCAGCAACCAACGGGCCGGATTGCACAGCGTACCAAGAGTAACGGAACTATGAAGCGGGGTCGAAAGGGGAGGCGAACACCGGGTGTTATTGGGAACTAAAAGTATGTATTGATTATGGGGCTAGGAACCGCACAACTACGCCACCAATTACACCCACCACCCCAAATTTCCAGGCATGTCGCCAAATAAAACCTTTTACTCTTTGGGAAAATATTTGTGCGATAAACATGACCACCACGATAGTTAATATACTACCACCGATTATTAATATCCACATTGTCTTACCTCACCTATATTATACCACTTCATGTCTACCTACAGCCCGTAGGAAAAGAAAACTGCAAAAATCGCTACTTTCCAATAACTATTTAACATAATACTAGAATTACGACCCAACTCACTCGTATAAATCCGTAGGAAATGATTTCCTACCCCTAAAATGGGCCTCTAGTTGACATAAGTTATCGATTTTCATGTTTTCGTTTGCCTACGGTTTTTGGTCAAATCCCGGGCGGCAGATCCGGGGATACCTGATACTTTGCCCACATGAACAAATTGAGTAAAGCGATATACCCTATAATGCCACAGCCGATCAATGTTTTCTTAATCATTTTTTGGTGGTGGAATAGTAAAGCGCTTTTCCAACTTACGTAGTAACTTATAATGATCTTCGCTATCTAGTTCATTGTTACTGTGTGTTATTTGGGTAACAGCGTTTTTTCTGATGTTTTGGTGTTGTTCTTGTATTGTTTCGTATATATTCCAATACTCTTTATTTAGGTGTTGTATACGCACTTTTCCGATACCAGGAAGTTCACCTATAGGCTTTTTTAAATAATCTTCATAGTTGGATATGCCATGTCGTCGTAGTATTCCGCGTGTATATGCATCTATGTATTTGGTATGTTGGTCATCCAAATGTTGTAAACGTACCCATTGTACTATTTCATTACTCGGGTACATCATTTGTTCTAATATCTTCTCCCATAAATATGATGTTCGTAATATTCTTAACGCCTTTGCTTCTATTTGCCGGATCCTTTCTCTATGCACATCAAAAATATCACTACACTTTTCTAATGGCCGTGTAATACCATCATATAGGCCAAATCTTAACACAAGTATTAGACGCTCCCTGCCAGGTATATGCATTAAAAGATATTCCATATCCTGTGCTAAATCTACGGCACAAACTAAATAACTATAATATCGTTGGCCACTTAACGCATATAGCATTTTTGTAATCGCTTTACTATCTAATGGCTCACCAACCATCATTCAACCCCGGAGCCCTTGTCTTGATGCCATCTATCGCCACATAAAGGGCACCGGCGAGAATGACCCGGTATATTGCGAATATCCTCTCCTTGGTGGCATCCTGTTTGCACTATGTAGTCTTCTATCCAACATTGTAAATCGTAATCGTATCCAGCGAAGGTGATGCCATCACAATCTATGCAGTCATTACTACAACGTGTCATATTTCACTTCCGAAGTCATCGTCTTGTTCTACCGTTTTTATATAGTATGGTTCAGCATCTACTTTCTGCGGCCTACCGTATTCTACCCATAGATTGTACCAATTTTCTTTTGAATTACTTATATCGCTTTTTGTCCCAGCCACACAATAATCTATCCACAACGGGCATTTATCATCGATGCAATCATCGACAACAGTGCCAAGCAGACTACATATATTTGTCGGATTAGCAAATAGAAAATCGCAATACAGTAAATTACTTATACTACATGAACAATCACACGTATATAATCCTGCATAATTATGCTCTTTTAGCCATTCTTTCACGATGCCTTTAATAGATAAACGTCTATGGTCACCATACATAAATATTCCATCATCATAACCTGGTCTACAATAATTACCTAAAGGGCCACCGCATCCCATAATATCATCACCAATACGGCAACCACAAAGGTTAGTGCTCACTAAACCATCATAACCATGCGTTGTGAGCCAATCGTTCAAAATATCCTTAATGTCCATGAGTTATTATCCTGTATTTTTAAAAATCTAGTTCTTTTCGTATTTTATCCCGATATGTTTTAATGGTATCCCCACCCTCTTCTATCCATGAAATGGCATCACTAGGCGACCAATCTACTAATGACACACCTACATGTTGTGATATAGCATTCCCGCCATCTTCATAATACCACAGGTATTTTACGTTCGTAACAACTCCATGTACTTCCCACTCACCTTCACCTTGTACCAACGTAAATACAAATATATCACCTGTATTGAATCGTAAATCTGTATTTAGATTGTGGTCTGGTATATGCGGCCATCCATCAGGTAATATCCCGGATGGATTATTATTATTGTGTAGATGTATATAAGTATCCATGACTGTTACTCTTGTTTTGTTGATCCCATAGCTATTCCCAATTGTCTATTGATCATATCGTTTATAACCTTTTCTTTTCTTGTATATATGATTATTGGTATCTCTCGTACTCTCCAGTTCTCCCAATATGATTTATATGTGCCACGTTCCCTAATTTGGTCTATAGTATTATAACTTATCAGCACATGCAACCGGTACTCTAAAAATTCTATCCTGTCTTGTTGACCTCTTTTCCTTTCCCCCACTAAACGTGATTCAATCGCTCTTTTTGCGTGTTCATATTTATGGCAAGCACGGCAACGCTCCTCAAGATTATCAGGGTCATTCGTGCCACCGTCTTGCTTTTCAATAATGTGGTGTATTTCTATATCAATATCCCGCCCACAACGAATACAAGCCATGACTATCAATCCTGATTGCTCTTATACTTATTGTAACAACAATTGATACGCGCTAATGACCAAATGCCACTGGGCACTATTACTGTGTTTGTATCTTTATCATAATATAATGTATCACTGTCACAAGGTATTGCATCATACGTATCTAGTATGATCGCATCCCCTAATTGTATCTTTGTTTCGAACTTGAGTACATTATCATGATCTCTCACTATACACACATCTTTTGTAGAAGAGCCACTTGGCACATCAATCACAGTAAACACTATAACCATAATTATTAAACCGATTACGATACTAGCCATATACTTAGGGTCATCATACAACATGATCTTTAATCCTGTTACGAATACACTTGGTTAAAATGTTCTATGAAATCGTCATAACCATCTGCATTTAAATTTATTTTGTATTCAAATCCGCTTTTAAACAGTATATTCACAACATAATCCCATTTCTTTGAACCACTCAACCAAGTATATACTGTCCGAAATGCAACCACTTCTGATATGTTAACGGCATCCTCGTAATTATCTATACCATGAACAGCCCCGAACCATGGATATGGCAGATCATCCTGAGAGTTGTACTTTGCTTCTTTGATATTATCTTCGTCTTTTTCACTCATGATCTATCATCCTGTTCTGTTAAATGTAGCCGAGGGCAATGATATTCATTACATAAATATGTGTCGCACATTAATGCACAGGTACCACTATGCCGATCAAACCAATTATTGTACCTATCACCGAATAATCTGCCAACTGTACGCCGTATTATTCGCTCGCACCTTGTAGCTTTTACGTACCATCTACATTTTTGTCGATATTGTATGTGTTCATGTTCATTCATAAGTTGCTATCCTGTTGTGAAATATTGTACCAGAGATCCCAGCGCTATCACCGCAACAATAGCGACAATCTCATGATTCACAATCCAACGATGTAACCTTTTCACTTCCGTTTCCTTTTGGCATGGCCGGCCAGCACATCGATGATCAGCTGCTTAAGCGTTTTATCCTGGTTGACCGCCAACATTTTCAGATCTTTGTGGAGATCCGGGGGAAGTTTGATCTGGACATATCCCATATCATCCATATCCTTTATATCATCCGTATCATTTGATATTATACCACGCCGAAAATTAATGTCAAGACCGATAATCCGGGGGTTAGGGCGCTGGACCGCGTTTATCAGGGATTATTATCGTGCTTTGCTGGTGAAAATTATTACCAAAAACGTAAAGTCCCTCAGATTTTGATTCTGTGGCGTCGTAGCTTCGGATTATGAGGTTATACCCCACAATGTGTGGTATATTACACCGGGATTCGCTCTCCTGTTTTATCTACTGATCAGCGGGGGGGGGGGTAGCGCGGGGATCCGGTCGCCCGGGGATAATTCTTGCATGGCCAACATCGCCTGGTCACGCATTACAACAGCCGCATAAACTGATTCCAACTGAGAATTGTCAGATAGGCCCATCGCCATACGTAACTGATGAGCTCTTTCGGGTCCACCGGCCAAAAGAAACTGCGATGCAAAATATGTTCTTAATAAATGCGGTTTTCTAAATTCTACATGGGCACCTTCACAGGCGCGCTTGAATAGTCGGTATACACCGGATCGGGTCAGTTTCACTGGTTTACGTTCGCTGGTAAAGAGGTATTCGCATGTATCTTTTCTTGTATTCATGTAATCCCATAGTGCCTTGTTTGTACGATCCCCCCAGGATAACCTACGTCGTTTATCGTATTTGTCCTTGACTTTAACAACGCGCCGGCTCATATCTATATCGAATTTAGTTATATTCGTCATAGCGGTTATCCTGATACCGGTATCAGCCAGAAATAATATGATTGCAACATCACGATAATTATTCTGATTATTGAGGTAGGTTATAATTCTGGATATTTCTGCCGGGGTATACGGCTCTTGTTCACATGGTGTATGCCGAGGTTTCCGGAGCCCAGCGCATGGATTGATGTCTAGTCTACCGGTAGCATAGCACCATTTAAAAAACGCGAATAATACTCGAGCATCACCAGCTATTGTGCTTTCCTTTATCCCACATGACCGGCGATAATCGAAATATGCCAATATCATATTGTTATCTACTGGCCGGCTTTCAGGATATGTATTATTTAACCATTCCCAAAATATCAATCCTTTTTCTTTCGACCATGATATCGTGCTTGGTTTATCCCCTTTTTTGCGTAAATAATCCAGGTAATCATTTAACACTTTTTCCCGCCAACGATTTCTGTAATAGCGTTTTCCTAATGACTGTAACAAACCACACCCCTAATGCATAGATTTCTGCATAGTATAACATGAGGGGTTGTGAATACGCAACAAGATTAATTACGATTGCTTATGTATGAGGTTGGCTAATTCCGATGTATTGCGAACCGGACTTTTAATCCGGGTGTCGTGGGTTCGAATCCCACCCGGCTCACCAACCAGGTATGATTCGATTTCATTAATCAATGATGTAAGATCATCTATAGTTACATCATTGTGAGCTACCGGCCCACGCTTAAAATTTGCTACTAGTTCTGGTTCGGTTGTACCAGGCATACCATCAAAGAAATCTAACGGTTGGCCTGTTACACGCGCTATTTTGATCAATGAATATGCGCTAATAGTTAATGTACCGGTTTCATATCGTGATATTTGGTCCTGGGCCAATCCGCATCGTTTAGCCAATTGCATCTGTGACCAGCCGGCGATCTGCCGAGCGCGTCTGATGCGTTTCCCGATATAGATATTGCCATTAGCGCGATCCATATCTGCGATCCGTTCCATTTACTCACCCCCTTTCAACGTATTTTATGTTTTCGGGTCATATTATATAAGACTTCCGTCGATTCGTCAATTATTCGTATGTGATTACGTATGATTATGTTCTATTTTTCGTATGGCTATTGACACGGCGGTTGTTTTATGGTATTTTTGCATTAAATAACAGTGTGGGTGATACATGGCAAATGATGAACACAAACGTATACTAGATGTAGTACAGGCCCAATATCCATTAATGGAACCCCGATATGCTCTGCTGGCACTATATTATGGTATGGGTACATACCAGGCAGTAGCGGAACATTTAGGTTTCCATTTGGGCGCGATCCAAAAGCGCGTTGCTGAAATTGAACGCTTCATGGATTTCAATAAAACACGGAATGGTAAATAGCTTTCCCCCTTATGCTCTCCTGGGCCGGGGGATTTATTCTATACCGGCCCGGGGGGTAGGGGAAAACAGGAGTGTGTATCTTGAGTATTGAATTAAAGCCATGCCCATTTTGTGGGGGTGAAGCATCTTCAAAAGGGACAACAATCTACACTAACCATGACGCATGGTGGCCAGATGGTACACGAATAACAAAGTCATACCATTGCAATTGTATCGAGTGTGGTGCATCGAATAAGTGTTTAGTGGGCCATCAAACACAACAACAAGCTATAGATCATTGGAATAAAAGAGCCCAGGAGAGGTAATCATGAATCGTGAATTTATGAAGGGGGTAACGGCTGGTATCAGCGGTAGTTATGGGGCGGTGGCGTTCATATTATATACGGAGCACTCTATAGAATCTTCACAAATTGGATATTTCATTGGTGTTTGCATAACAGTTATGTTAGCCGGATCGTTACTGATTTTCGTAAAACGAGATAAAGTATCAGGTGATGATTGATGTGTACCCATCATTGGATAATTGATCCCCCGAATGGACCCACCAGCACCGGACGTTGTCGCCTTTGTGGGGCAACTAAGCAATTTACAAATAATTGGGATATCAACTACAAAGACTCGTTGACAGCCACAATGTCTGGCAAAAAACGAACCATGAAGCGAACTAAACGGGGGGATCGGTGGGAAATTTATTAAAATACCACATACAGCAAGGGGTCCAAGCCGCCATCTATGAAATGCGCGGTATGAATTCCGAACTGCCCAGGCTTCGAGCCCAAGCAAAACTTAGAATTGCCACTCTCGATAACAATGAACTATACCGGTTAGCCGATATGCTATCACCAAATAAAACCAACATCGATCTGAAATATCAGCAGTTGGTCCAGCAACGTGATTTGATAATCCGTACCGCCAATGATTGGATCGATGATCTATCTCTTCATTCGGATCAGTTTTTCAGGAGTAATTGATGCTATCACAACGTGAAATACGGGATGTCCATCAGCAGCGCGTTTGCCAGGGGTGCCCGTATTGCGATGAAAAGTTACGGCGCCAATGGCTTCCGTGTTGCCAGTATAACTGGGATCTCGGCACGGATCGCCGGACCGGGATCTGTACCACGAATCCTAATTGCGAACAAGATAAGGTGTCCTGAGGTTTAGGAATATGCCTATCGAAGATAATGTCGGTAAAAGTGAATACACTGCACGAAAGCAATTTGAATTCGATAGTATAATCCGGAAGCATATTGCTATCACCCAGTCCGTTATGAAGGTATGGGATAAAAAAGGATGGCAATATGTTCCTGAGTATCTCTATATCGATGCAACTGCCGGGCCTGGGGTATACCAATACAATGGGCACATAATAACCGGCAGTCCATTGATATTCGTCAAAGCAATACGTGACTTTAAATTGAAATATCGTGCCAGTTGTTTTGAGGTCAAACAGGACAATTACGAAACCTTACTACAAAATATCAATGGTGATATCCATCGAAACGTAGATGTCTACCATGGCAATTACGAAAAGTTGTTGCCAGTGGTGCATCGATTCCCGCGTTCAAAACAATTTGGGCTCCTATATATCGACCCTAATTCAGGTATTCCAGATGTGCAAACAATAAAATATGTTATTGATAAATACCCGCTTTTGGAAATACTGATCAGATATTCAGCCACTAACCTGAAACGTGCCTTTTATGATGGCAGATTATCCGAAGTGATTGATGAATTGATCGCGCTTGGAAAACCAAATTGGCTGGTGGGTGGTCCCACCCGTAAAGATCGACACCAATGGTCATTTCTTTTGGGGACAAAAGCGGATGTCTTTACTGAAAACAAATTCGAATCAATAAATTTGCACCCAAAAGATTCAGATGCTGCCAGGCGCTATTTCGACCGGCTCGATCTCACTTCAGATGCGTATGCCGCTAAATTGCAACCTGAATTACCTCTAATGCACGATTTTGGGCGATCCGCCTACCAATCATACGATGAATATCTTAAACATCCTATATATCAAGAACAGTTACGCAGGATCAAAGACCGCGCAAACGGCACTTGTGAAGTGTGCCACGCCAAACCTGTAACAGAAGTACATCATTATAAATATCCTGAATGGGGTACGTTCGAATTAGATGATAAATATTTAGTGGCCGTTTGCCACGATTGCCATTGTAAATTAGAGGGGAAAGATAAATGATTCGTAATGTGTCTGAATTGCAACCGCACCCTAGAAATGTAGAAATTTATGGCGATCATGCAGACGCGGATCTGGTTGAAAGTATCAAAACAAAAGGGATTCTTAATCCATTACTGATTACGAATGATGGTTTTGTGATCAGTGGGCACCGTCGCTTGGACGCCGCACGCCAAGCCGCGATAAATGAAGTGCCGGTGGTGATTTTTAATTCTAATGATGAGCTCGACATATTAGAAGCGCTTGTCGAGTCTAATCGACAAAGGCAAAAGACAAATGAGCAATTCGCCAGGGAAGCACAGATACTATTTGATATCGAGGAACAAAGGGCAGCATTACGGCATAAGCATACATTAAATAACTTTACTAAAGATAACACCGTGGTGATGCATGCATCACCACGGGAAGATTACGGGAAAACACGTGATAAAGTAGGGCAGCAATTAGGCCGCGGTGGTCAGTATGTCGAACGATCTGTTAAGGTAGTGGAAACCATCGATGATCTAAAGCGCAATGGCCACAATGATGAAGCTGAACAACTACGTACCACACTTAATAATGGAAGTGTCCGGAAAGCCTATAACGAATCAAAAACATACCAGCAACCAAAACCTGAGAACACAGAGAACATTGTATCTTATGTAACACTCGAACAATGGAAGTCATACGATCAGGAGAAACAAGCGGAAATTATAGATTCCGCGCCACGCCAAAGCACAGCTGGTTTTAACAAGCAAGATACGGATAGTATCGAATGGGCACGATGGTCATGGAATCCGATTACCGGGTGCCATACCGGTTGCAAATATTGTTATGCCAGGGATATTGCCAATCGTTTTTTGCCCCAGGGATTCGAACCGACATTTCATCCAGATCGGTTGTATTCTCCATTTAACCACCAAGTGCCAGTGACCGCGAGTGAAAACATCGGGTTCAAAAATATA
>Ga0180433_10008805_pt1 | contig 12488 bp, 13 predicted proteins | sample SS_ome_8_FD_132980 | JGI IMG/M metagenome (GOLD analysis project Ga0180433, IMG submission 132980) | Hypersaline lake sediment archaeal communities from the Salton Sea, California, USA - SS_1_D_1 metaG | ecosystem: Environmental > Aquatic > Non-marine Saline and Alkaline > Hypersaline >... | reverse complement strand
ATGGATATTCTTATCAACCACGGTGTTGCATTTTCCCTCCAGAGGAAAAAACTGGAAGACAACATTGATTTTTCCGGCAAATTCTTCCTTGAGCTTGTTGAGCTGGATGGTGAGAAAGAGACAGTCGGGACAGGTGAAATCCGAAAACTCAACCACCTGAATCGGAGCGTCCTCGAAGAGCTCTGTCGACCGAACAGTCCAGTAAGGAGACAAGAAGCTAGGATTTCCGACAACTGGTAGATCCCGGAACTGTTTAACAATCCGCAACACGACGGCCGCCTGGGCATCCTTCTTGGCATCATGGTACTGGATCATCCCGTAGGCACCAAAGGCCGTGATGCAGGCGAAGGTAACGAGCATTTTGAGTGAGGGCTTCAGGAGGCGCTTCACAAAATTTTGCTTTTCTCGTCCAATCCCGTACAGACTGAAGAGAATAAAGCTCATGATAGAAAAGATGTAGAAGCCGGTGCAGAGAAGGCAAAGGCTTCTGGCTATAAAAACGGAGTAGAGAAAAAGCGCGATAACACCGAGCAAGTTGACAAAGGCAATGAATGCATTTGTCTTCTCAAAGCTTTCCGAGGGATAAACACTTCCAAGCACAACGAGAGCGCCGACGATCATGCCGAAATAGCCGAGGGGAATTTCGAAAAATTCAGAAACGAGGGAAAAGGCAGAGCTGTCACAATTGAAAAAGGCACTGATATCACAGAAAGATCCTTCGAATATGCTTTCAGGGTAGTTGGCGAGAAAAAAGTGCCGCATTGTCATGATAGAGGCTGCCATCATTCCCATCCCAGCCAAAAAACTCAAAATCCTGGGCCAGCGAATTCCTCCCAATGTTAACGTCCGTTCCATTCTCTACTCCACAGATAGATTTTCTAAATTATTTCAGCCTAGAGTACTTATTTTTTCGTGCGAAATCAAGGTTTAATGGGTGGTAAAGATCGTAAAGATTGGGGTCAGACTTTGGTAAGTTGAAAAATTACCAAAGTCTGACCCCACCTCTATTAGCGAGACAGGACTTTCCCCGGTCTTTTCCAGGTGAGTTGCCCGTTTTCGACCACAGCTGTTCCGTTGACAAGGACATGCTCGATTCCTTCGGCGTGCTGATGAGGCTCGAAAACGGTAGCTGCATCGCGAATCTCGTCAAGGTCGAAGATCACAACATCCGCATGGTATCCCTCTTTGATCATTCCCCGGTCGCGGAGACCCATGATCTGAACGGGAAGAGATGTGGATGACCGGATGGCGTGTTCCAATGAAATGACCTCTCTGTCAAGGGCATAGTGTCTTATTTTGCGGGGAAATGTCCCATAAAAACGGGGATGAACAAATCCATCGGAAGGGAGGGCAATCGAGGCATCCGATGCTGTGGCCACCCAGAGCTGCGCGGCATAAGCTTCGACATCTATCTCGGATAGCGAAAACCCCCTCAGTATTCCTCCCCCGGGTTGGTTAAATCCTTCCATTTGGAGTTTGATGACCATATCCACGGCGGAAATGCCGTTGGCTTGGGCAAGCTCTGTCAGAGTTTTTCCATGATAGCTCTCGTCAGGATATTTCAGGACAACAATATTTTCGGCGCCCCCGCGCCGGCTTATTTCGTAGGCTGTATCAAGCCGGATGTCCTTTTCTTTTTCTGGATCTCTGAGATTTTCAGCAAGAGTGTTTTTGGGGTTTTTCCCCAGTGCCCATCCAGGAACCAGCACCACCCGGCCGTCAGTTCCTGTGGTGTTATAGGGGTATAAATCGGCCCAGATGTCGACACCCCGGGCGCGGGCGCGCTCGATGAGATGAATGGCTGCTTTGCTCGATCCCCAGAAATGGGATCCCCGGGCCTTGATATGTGTGGCCACAACTTTGGCTCCTGTCCGCTCCCCGACCTCAATAGTTTCAACAATAGAGTCGAGCAATCCGGGTTGCCCGGCCGTATGCTGGCTGGGGAGGTACCACATCGGGTCAACGCCCGAACCGCGCTCATGGACAAAGAAAACTCCCGTATAGGGAACAATCTCCTCGACCAGGGCGACGAGTTCCTCTGTATCGCTCCAGATGCTGGGCACGTATTCCAAACCGGTCGACAAACCGCAGGCCCCATCCTTCATGGCTTGGCACACCAATTCACGCATTCTTCGAATCTCCTCCGCAGTGGCTGTTCTTTGGAAATCTTTACCGAGCACATGACGGCGGATTGTGTTATGCCCTATTAAGAGCATAACATTCGGGCCAACACCATGTACCATTAAGGCCTCGCGCTGTTTAGCAATGGATAGGGGGCCGCCGCCGCACTGGTTGGACACAAGAGTGGTCACTCCCTGGCTTATGAAGTTCGGAGCAGAATACCGTTTTTCATTCTTCCCGGCCCACTCTTTTCCAGTCGCAATATTATCATAGGCATGGGTATGGATATCTATAAAACCGGGAACAACATATTTTCCATCGGCATCTATAATTTTTTTTGCAGTGGATCCCCTGAGTGATCGGGCGATAGCTTTTATTTTGCCATCCTCAATTCCTATGTCGGCATAAAACCAGGGATTTCCTGTGCCATCCATCACCTTGCCATTGACAATGATGAGATCAAACTCTGCGTGATCTTGAGCATAAACGGGTAGACAGGCCAAAATAAGAATAAAGACAAGGACTAGACCATAGATGCCGTTCAATATTTTTTTTCTCATGGTTTTCTCCACAATTTGACTTTTAAACGTAAGGGAAGCTCTGTTGATTGTCAAGAATTGGCGAGAATATTGTTAATCCGTAATAAATCTGAGCTGACTTTGTTCTTGCTTCTGGATTCTTTTATAGTGCTCATCGAAATTGAGGCAATCGAAGAGGCTCTGGCCTCTTTCCATTGCTAGCATCACTTTTTCCTCCATCTTCTGGATATCCTCTGCGGCTTCAAGAATATCCATAATCTCATCCTCTGAGATGACAAGGAGTCCGTCATCATCGCCGAAGATGATCTCTCCCGGTCTGACAAGCACACCACCGCAACGAACTGGGATTTGTGTCTCGAAAATCTGATTGACTGTGCCCGCCATTGGCGTGGTGTATCTTGAAAAAACAGGAAGTGTGATCTCACTTGCGTGCATAGAATCGCGGTAGCCTCCGTCTATGATAAGACCTGCCAACCCTTTTCTCTTTGCTTCGATAGTGAACAATTCCCCTGCCACAGCGATTTTCTCTCCCTCGGCATCGATCACCAGCACTTCTCCCCTTTTTGCATCTTTCAGGGCTCTCATGATAGACAGAAAATCCCCCCTACAATGAACGGTATGAGCCATTCCAATCATCTTAAAACCTTTTAAAACCGGTCTTATCGCCGGATCCATAACCCTGAGTTGCTTGTTGGCATCGCACAGACACGCCGCATCCATTTTTTCAAGTCGTTTTAGCAAATGGTTAAAATCCATGGCTCCTCCTCTTTCCACTGTTAGGTTCTATATCATAAATCTCATTTACATGCATTCATCTTCAGATAAACAAGAGAGGTTACATATGTCAAGTCAACCCTGGCTTATGCCAATCTGGTTATTCTTCAACCTTGTCACCCAGCAAAGCAATCAAGCCGTCTGCAAGGGTTCCGCGCCAATTGATGTATTCATGCCCGCCGTTGAATTCCTGGTAATGGACCCAGTAGCCCTTTGCACGCAGCACCTCATAAAAGTGACGATTCGCTTCGACAATCGTGGGTGAATCTTCATCAACAGGATAATCCTCCATGAGACCGAAATCGATATGCAAGCGGACAGGAAGTCTCGAGGAAGCCTTGAATTGCCGAACCAACCACTCTGGTTCTGACTCCTCGGATGGGCTGAACATGAAGGCGCCAGACTGGCTGAGCACATTCCCGAAGATCTGAGGATAGCGGAAAGCGGCATAGGCTGCACCCAACCCACCGTAACTAGATCCGCCAACCACTATGCGAGACGGATCTGAGGTCACCGAATACCTTTGGCCTATCCACAGCATCAATTCCTCCCCTAAAAAGCGAGTGAAGGATTCAGAACAGGTTAGTTCAGTATTCCGAACCAAGGGACTGGGATGGCTCACCAGGACTGCAATAAGAGAAGGAATGCGTTTTTCAAAAATAAGGTTATCGAGGATAGTCGGCGTGGGCACCCAATCTTTGTAGGCGGGACCGTCAAAAAGGATCAGCATTCCGTACGTCTGTTTATCGAGACCGTAATCCGGAGGAGTGTAGACCCAGACAGTTCGTTCGTTTTTGAGAATCTGGCTTTTGACCTTATGGACGGTGACCGAGCCCTTGGGAACGCCTGGTTTCTTTGCATTCCAGGGCTGTGGTAGCGCTCCAGGCAGCTCCACAACAGAGACCGCCCTAGGATAAATTGGAAATCGGCAGGGATTCAAAGGATCCGCGCGCCAGTGTGCGGTCCTCTCGAGCCATTCCACAGTATCTTTCATCCCTCTCAACGATTTGAGGGAGTCGTTCACAGACAGGGAGTACGTGAATCGAGCGTCCCGGCGGAATGCGTATGTCTTGTACCAGATATTGGATTCCAAAAGCCGAACCATACGATTGCTATCAATATCCCCCCAGAGTCCATTTCCAATAAAGACAACAACGTTGTTGACGTCTTTGTCGCCTGGATAGAGAAAGGTCACCAATGCATTTTCCGGATCTCCCTCGATCGGCTCCACAAGAGGTGTCCCTTTTTGGGATATTTCGTGCCAAAAATTATTAGCGGCAGTCGGATTTTCTTCTTCGATCTTGTTAGCAAGGGAAACAAGGCGAGGGCTCAGAGGCCGCTCCTTGCCCCGGCATTCCTCGGAGAGAAAACTCATCAGTGATTTTTTGAGGGGATGTGTCAAAGGCTGGGGTGTGCTCAACAAAAACTGGGCCAACACTTGGATAAGGATAGCCAACGCGACAAAGAGTGGGAGCCATGATCTAGCCGAATTTACAAATGTATTCTTGGAATATCGAGATGGTTCGCACATTCGTCCCAGACCTGACTCCCCACGGAGTTTTGGAAATCTTAATTCACAAGGCTGATGGTTGTCAAACCTGCAGACAGTGCGGGCGACAAAAATAAGACGGATTCCAGATCCGATTCCATGGTGTGACTTGAAATTGTCGTAGCAATACCCCTCAAGAAAACTCGGCGGCGTGAATATCTTGTTATATTAGCCTGTCGAATCTACTTCACTGGCACTGGGGGCATTCTTTACTACAGATGCGATTCCTTTTTTACAGGATTCTTTGGATTTATAGCCCTGGCTGGTGGCGATTATCTGCCCGTTCGGTGCGATCAGCCTGAACCTGTAAAGTTTTTGTTTGTCTTGATAGATTTCAAATTTTGCTGGCATTTGATTTTCCTCCTAATTGGATAGTCTCATCCTAACTTGGGAATCCTGAGCTTCTGTCCGGGGTAGATGAGATCAGGATCCTTGATGACCTCACGATTCGCCTCGAATATCTCAGGATACTTCATGGCATTGCCGTAGTATTCTCTGGCGATTTTGGAGAGTGAGTCTCCCGGTTGGACTGTGTAAAATTCCACTTCTTCCTGGACTGGCGCTGTGAAATACGTGTCATCGACAGCCTGGACACCCTTCACATTGCCAGCCAGCAAAATGGCTTTCTCTTTTGTTGCCTGTGAATCACAGCTTCCAAAGAGCTTCACGACACCTTCGCCATACTCTACTTTTAAATTCTGAATCTCCGCGCCAAATGTCGACGTCAACAGATCATGAATTTCTTCATTCTCGTCCCTGCCACCGCCGAATATGCTGGCGCCGGCATCCTTGATAAAATCCAAAAGTCCCATTTATTCCTCCTATGATTTTAAAAAAACTTTCTCTCTATCCCCTACTAGTTCTGCCACCCATTTCCGTTGCTATAGCCTGGAGTCTTCGAATTCTATCTTCAACAGGAGGATGAGTGGAAAAAAGACGCTGAAATCCCCCAAAGAAAGGATTCATGATAAACAATTGGGAATGGGCAGGATTGCCATGCCTGAACGGATATCTCTGTACTCCCTGCTGCAATTTGGCCAACGCACTGGCCAAACCCAAGGGTTTCCCGGAAATCTCAGCACCTCCCTTATCTGCAGCGTACTCCCGGATGCGTGAAATCAAGGAGCGGAGCAGCATCGCTGCCAGCGGAGCTCCCAGGAGCATAAAAATCATCAATGGGTTCTGTCGCCGTCGGGGATCATGAGATTGGAACCGCGCTACCTGGGTCATCATGGCTATGGCTCCCGCAAGAGTCGCGGCCACAGTACTCGTCAGAGTATCTCGGTTTTTGACATGGGTTAGCTCATGGGCCATAACCCCGGAAAGCTCCTCATCGTCCAACAGCTGCATAATTCCCTCGGTTGCGGCGACAGCGGCGTGTTCGGGATTACGGCCGGTGGCAAAGGCATTGGGATTCTGCTGCGGGACAACGAAGACTTTGGGCATGGGCAATTTCGCTGATTGGGCAAGTCTTGAGACAATATTGTAGAGACGGGGGTGGTTCTCAGGCCCCACCTCCTGAGCACGGTAGCGCCTGAGAACGATCCTGTCGCTAAACCAGTAAGCGCCGAAATTCATGGCAGCCGCAATGAGGAAAGCAATCACAGCACCTTGCCTGCCCCCCAGAACAGAACCCACCCAAACAAAGAGAACAGTGAGGATGGCCATAACAGCAAAAGTGCGGGTTCTGCTCCTCATTTCTGGCCTCTTTCTCTATCTGACCGCTTTTGTCTATTTGCGCTTTGAGAACAGCCCTCCAAGCAGGCCTAAAAGCCCACCTCCTTGTCCAGATCCTGAAGCAGAAAGCCCCTGCATCAGAAATCCGGCAACATCATCAAGGATTTGGCCATCTCCGTCTTGATCGATCAGTGAAGCAATGCCGCTGGCACCAAGTCCCTCTTTATCCCTTTTGTTGCTCAATGCTCCCAGAATAATAGGAGCCAGAGCAGGGATGAGCTTCATAGCTATGCTTGGATCGATCTTGAATTGTTTTGATATCATGTCAGAGGCTTGAACGCCTGAATCACCCAGCAGGCCTCCCAGCCTGGGGTCAGGATTTTCTTCTCTTGATCTTGTCGCTATCTCATCATCGATACGATCAAGGACATCGGGGCTTCCGTATTTATTCAAGATATGATCTGCCCGGTCCGCGCCGCCATGCTGCTCCATCTGTCGCTTGAGCCCACCCAACATCAAGGGCGCTATCGCTGGAATGATCTGATCGGCTGTTTTTCTCTCAATTCCCATGTTTGTAGAGAGTGACCTGTTAACCTGTGGTCCAAAGCTTTCCATCAGTTCTTCAATAAAACTGGCCATAGTGAAATCCCTCCTTAAAAAGAAAAAGAATCATATACAACAATCTAGACAAAGTCAATAGAAATTATATAGACGATCTAAATAATCTGCTGCCAAAAACGGCACTCCTGTGATGTGCTGCAAAAGCAGGTTCTTTGCGCCTAATGCTGACCGACATGCCTTCACTGCTGATCCTATGAGAGGTCGTTTCGAGCTCAGGATCATTGTGGATAGTATCAATGAAATCGCGCACATTCCGGGCATAATTGGATATCTTCACCGTTTGCAATCGATATTGGCTCGAAACGCGCGGAGTACTGATTCCTGAACTCAATCAATTCATCCTCAAAATCCAGTGCTCCTGACGCTCATAACCAAAAGGCGTCAGCTTGATTCTAATCGTTTCTCTAGATCCATAGGCAAAACCACGGTAAAGACTGTACCTTTGCCGACTTCACTCTCGACCATAATTTCACCATGATGGTCTTGGATGATTTGGTAACAGATCGACAACCCTAAACCTGTACCCACACCCACTCCTTTGGTCGTGAATCCGGGATCAAAAATCTTGTTCAGATGATTTCTAGGTATTCCTTCACCGTTGTCCTGGATTTCGACATAAACTTTATTGTTCTTTGTTGAGGTGGTGAGTGTAATTTCGCCTTTCCCTGAAACGGCTTGTTTGGCATTGATGAGAATATTCAAAAACACCTGGTTCAAGCGTCCGGGAAAGCAGGAAATCTTGGGTATATCCCCATAGTTCTTGATGATTCGTATGTTGTGTTTTATCTCATGATGAATCATGGTCAGGGTGTCTTCCAATCCCTCGTTTATATCGGCTTCTTTCAGTTCCGCCTCATCGAGCCGGGCGAAGCTCCGGAGTCGCCTGACAATATCGGTGACTCTCTCTGTTCCCGATTGAATGACTTTGTTGGCATCCTCGATTACATCAAAAGAAGATGATACATTTTCAGACTTGACCCTGACATCTGTGAGACATCGTTCCATCTCGATTTTCAGCCTATCCACAGCTCTCATCAGCGTGTTGTGCATGCTGCTCACGGCTCCAACGGGTGTGTTGATCTCATGGGCCACACCGGCCACAAGGCTTCCCAACGCTGCCATTTTGCTGGATTGAACCAGTTGTGCCTGTTTTTCCTGAAGCTCCCTGGTTCGGTCTTCGACTCTCTGCTCCAGCGTGCGGCTGTATTCCTCCAACTGCTCTTTTGCCTCTTCCAGCATTTCTGATTTTTCCTCGAGTTCCCTAGCGTAAATCTGTAAACTTTTGCTGTTCTCCATAAAGCGATGAAACAAGATGTTGCCGAGGAGCATAATGAAAACAAAGGTACCCAAGGGCATCAGAGATGGCCAGTCAGGCTTCCTGAGAATATCATAGGCAGTGAAAACAGAAAAAATGATAAGACCGCTCGTGAAAATCTTCGCTTCCAGTTTTCCCTTGATAGCTCCATATACACTGGCTCCTGTGACGACTGCGAGCTCAAAGATCCCCAAAAAACGCAGATGGGAGAGCCAGGCGGGCAAAGGAATGCTGCCAAAAAATTCCAACCCGAAAGCAATACAAACAGCCACCAGATGCAACTGCCACAAACGGCGCACGAACAATTTGTATCCTGGACCGATGACGCTATCGACGAAAGCGATAAGGGCCGCAGGAAAAAGGAAGAAGGGAATAAACATCAGGTAATAGAAGAGCTTCGGGGCGTGGATCAAATACGCCCCCGGCGAAACGATGGAAATGAGAGCCAAGCCGATCAGAAGAGCAAAAAAGCCGAACTGTAAGGGGGCAAGAGTTTTTCTTATGCTGCGATGACAGAAAGCAATAAAAGATAAAAAACCGATCAGAATGCAAAAAACTCCTACAAAAAATTGCAGAATGTTCCCGCGAATGATATGGACAAGCACTGAATCAAAAGACCCCAGATACACAGCCCCCTGAATCCCGCTTATTCGGGGTAAAGTTGAATATATACGGAAAAAAAGGCGTTTTCCTTGAAAATTCCCGGGTAATCCAAAGCGGTGGGAGGCAAAGGCCGCAAAACGATTGTCATAGGACGGCTTCAATTCGCCATAGGAGTAAATCAGCTCTCTATCGAGATACACTTCCAGATTGGTGATGACCCGCGGCAGGACAACCGAAGGATTTTCCCAAATCCCCTCAGGTAGCGGCACACTCAGCCAGAGAAATCGGCGATTCTCATAACCAGGCAGTCCACTCGTCACTCCGGTGCTTTTCCAATGGGAGCTATCCAGACCTGTGTATGTCCAAACGGGTGTCCCCTCCCCATCCAGAGGAGAATCACCCCAGCGGTATTTCCAGCCCTGGGTGAGCTTTAGCGGAGGCGGCGATATCGTCTCATCTTGCGGTGACACACTCGCAGACAACGGCCCCAAACAAAGCCAGATTGCAGCCAGAACGACAGGAATTTTCCGCCTTAGTGCAAAGTGTCTCATAACAATTTGACACATCATCCTAAGTGTATTTTTGCATGAACTGATTCTTTAATACAAAATTTTACTTCTTTTGATAATTCTAATCAAAAACAATCGACGGAAATTCCTCAAAAAAACTTCTCATTCGAAGAGTTTTTCAACTTACCAAAGTCTGATCCCTACAACCAGTTGACAAGGACGACGGGTTAGAGATATAAAGCTCTGTTTGTCATGAGTCGAAAAATTGAAATGTCGTATTCCAATCACAAGCATGAATAATACATAACCATAGATTCACAAATGGCTTTATCTGCTGGAATCGTGATCGTCCGAAAAGAGGAATCCGAGTGGAAATACCTTTTTCTCAGGGCATACAGAAACTGGGACTTCCCGAAGGGTACGGTTGAGCCCGGCGAGGATCCCATTGAGACGGCAAAAAGAGAATCCGAAGAGGAAGCGGGCATTTCTGATCTAAGCTTTCATTGGGGTTATGTCTTTAAAGAAACCGAACCCTATACCGGCGTGGTTAACAGAAAGAAGAAAATCGCCAGATACTACATCGCAGAAACTTCGGAAACGCAGGTGACCCTCTCCATCAATCCGGAGATGGGAAAGCCGGAACATCACGAATACCGCTGGCTCAGCTTTGAGGAACTCAAAAAACTGTCTCCCAAAAGGCTCCTGCCAATCATCGCATGGGCCCATAGCCTCATTCTCAGATTCGGGGGACATCATACTTAATGCAGAGAAATTCATTCATCATAGATCTGCATTCAAGTGACAGCACAGCTTAATCTCTATAATCACTGTGTCATTTAAGCCATAGTGTGCTCTAAGATAGCCAGAACATCTCAGAGAACCAATTATTTGAAAGATGAAGGGGGGTATGGTTTTCATGCGAAAAATGGATTGTTTTTCATCAAAATTGCAATAAATCTCTTTCCATACCGTCTACTTGATGTGAGAATGAAAGAAAATGGATTGACCGATGGCTAAAATTGGCGAGTTCTTCCGCGCAGAATACAGCAGGCTGGTCCGATTCGTTCGCGGCCGGATTGATGACGCTGTAGACAGAGATGCCGAAGATATCGTCCAGGATGTGATGCTCAATCTTTTCAACCAAGCAGACATAGCCGCGCCGATAGAGAACCTGTCGGCCTACATCTACCAGGCATTGCGGAACAGAATCACAGACATGCTTCGCAAAAGAAGAGAACTGGCAGTCCTCAGAGAACTCGTTGAGCCTTTGATAGATGACCCGGAACGATCCATAGAAAATAGGGAGCTCAAAGCAAAGCTTTTTGGCGCCATCGATAATTTGAACGATGACCAGAGAGCTGTGGTCATAGCCACTGAGTTTGAAAATCGTTCTTTTCGAGAACTTTCCGAAGAATGGCGTATTCCCATCGGAACTTTACTAGCAAGAAAATCGCGCGCGCTGCAAAAAATAAAAAAAGAACTAACCGGTTTGGTTTGAAGAATGACAGGAGGTACACATGTTACACAATACTATTCACAACCTAAATAGGACCTCTCCTCAAAGAGGGTCCAAAGTCTTTCGGATTATCGGCTGGACAGTGATGGGTCTGCTCTTCGCAGCTCTGTTTGCTCTGGTATTCGGCTTTGTTGTCAAATGGCTCTGGAACTGGCTGATGCCGGCTCTGTTCGGGCTGGGTGTGATCACCTACTGGCAGGCGTTCGGAATCGTCCTCCTGGCCAAACTGCTGTTTGGCGGTTTTGGGGGACATCATCGAGACGACCATGATCACTTCCGTCATCAACCTTCTGACAGATGGCACAGTATGTTCGGCGATGCACGAGAAGACTGGAATCGCGAGTCAGAGCTCAAATACCGCAAGTACTACAGGCGATACTGGCGCGAGGAAGGGAAGAAAGCCTTTGAGGATTACATCCAGCGCGTTGAATCACAAAAAGATGCAGAGACAACAGAGGATTGAAACCGTGAGCGCCTCTCTAACAGATACACATTTCAGGTTCATGGCACTGTCCCTGAAGATCCGCGATGCGTTCAAACCGCCCAGGAAAGTGCTTCAAGAAACCGACATCAAAGCTGGCGACACAGTTCTCGATTTCGGCTGCGGCCCGGGAAGCTATTCCCTGGCCGCAGCTAAGCTCGTCGGCAAAAAAGGCCAGGTCTACTCCCTGGATATCCATCCCATGGCCATTAAAAGCATCAAACGCCGTGCGAAGCGCCAGGGATTGAAAAACATAGAGCCGGTTTTTTCTGATGGAGACACCGGTTTTCCCGATAAAAGCATAGACCTTATCCTCGTCTACGATGTCTTCCACGAATTTGATGAGCCGGAAAAAATCCTTGCCGAAATGCATCGACTGTTGAAAGATGATGGAACGATATCCCTCCATGATCACCATTTGAATGACCAAGAGATCATTTCTGGCATGACGCGTAGCCACTATTTCCAGTTGGCTAAAAAAAACGCAAACACATACTCTTTTAAAAAAAATCAGACCAAATAAAAAAGATAGGATTGATAGCCGATTGAATCACCTCCGACTCCTATTGGAGATATCATATGTTTCCTATACCAAAAATTCAAACGCGTCGACCCCATTTCTAATGTGTTGACACTTGACCCAACGAATGTTCTTGAGTGATCGGATTGCGTGGTGGAGAGAACACTAATCTGATCACGCATCAGGTCTCTCATCACGTTCCTGGAAATGCTTCCAAACAAGTTGACATCAAGTCAATGGAAGGTCAAAATGTTAAAGCATGT
>Ga0180433_10008796_pt1 | contig 12494 bp, 7 predicted proteins | sample SS_ome_8_FD_132980 | JGI IMG/M metagenome (GOLD analysis project Ga0180433, IMG submission 132980) | Hypersaline lake sediment archaeal communities from the Salton Sea, California, USA - SS_1_D_1 metaG | ecosystem: Environmental > Aquatic > Non-marine Saline and Alkaline > Hypersaline > Sediment... | reverse complement strand
GATGTTTTTTTGATACAGGATGGAACTTTTAATACAAATGGTTTAGACATTCAGATAGGAATATGATATGCCAAAAATGGTTTTAATCTCATCGTTAACGGCTAATTCAATTCAATTTAAAGGAGATATAGTCAGATTGGTTGAAGATGGTATAAATATATCAGCAACTGAACAAAAACTTTTTGACTTTCAAGAAATAACAAATGTAACTATAAATGAAATAGATAGTTTTTTTTATTCTCAATATATTCCGGATTTGCAATACCCTCAATTTGCATTTACTATAACAGATTTAACGGAACAACAGAGATTAGATTTAGCAGATCCAGCAATAAGCCACGATGATACTTTAGCAATTATTCAATTATTAACTATAAAGGATTCTATTTAATATGGCAACAGATGTCTATTTTGGCATATGTCCTAATGTACCCGCTGATTTTAAAACGGGTAGTCCTACTATTACTATTTCCGGTGGAGTAGCTACATTTAGCACGGCTCAGACAGATGACTTAATGGGGATAGGTGCTGTTATAGATTATGATGTTGATAATAAAATTACTTACATTTCTGGAAAAAATTCCACTTTGGAATGGACCGTAATAAATGGAGATGGAACTACACCGTCAAACGTCACTACAGTTACAGTAAATAGTATTTCTCATCCTTTTACTTCTCTTTCGACAGCTAATAGTGGTGTTAGTTCATTGATGGGAGGAACAGATTTAGTCTCTTTAAATCTACAGTTAAATCTAGTAGGCTATTGTAGACAAGACACCTATAATTCTGATTATTCAAATGTTTATTTTTCATTTAAATCTGATTCAACTCATAGAATAAAAGTTTATACTCCATATAATACATCGACTCAATGCAACTTTAATCATAGAGTAATTAATCATGGTATTTGGGATGATACAAAATACAGAATTATTTCAGGTGCTACTATTAATGAAGGTCCTATAATAGGGATTAGAGAGGATCCGCTCGGACTTAGTGTTTATTTAGATATTGAAGCGGTTCAAATGTATTGGGTTCCCAGTCTTAATATAAACTGTCATCTTATACATATAGACGGTTGTCCTAATTCTACAGTTAACGTGACTAAATGTATTGGTAGAATTTTAGCTCCTACTCAGAGTCATATTCGTCGGACTTTTGTTTATATAAGGGCTCAAAGCGGTAGGGCTATAACAGATTCAGTATATAACATTTATAATAATGTTGTCACGATGAGTACAAATGCGGGTGCTTATTATTTAACACCGTTTCGTTTTGCAAATCCGGGACTAGCAAATTTAAATTCTTATGAAAATACATTTATAAATTTTTATACACCGGCAATTTCTGATAATACTCCAAATGATAATATCTGGGATGTGAGAAATAATGTTTTTTTATATACCTCGATTGGTCCTAACAGCTATGTTGGTCTTGGTGGTTTAACCTGGAATAATAATATTTGGAGAGAGACAGATACAGGAAAATCAGGAGATATTCAAACCAGTCAGACTGATGCTCAATTATTCACAAGCGCTACAGGTAATGTGTGGATTTGGGATTTTTTGCCAAAAGAAGGCAGTGATTTAATAGATGTTGGAGATCGATTAGCTGATTTGACTCCTGATGTAAGCGGCGACATAGATAATTCACCAGGTTTGAGACCGTGGGGTGTAGGATGGGATGTTGGAGCCCTAGAAAATCAGACACCGAGTGATAATTTGGTATTAATTAATAGGAGAAGACATACAGTTAGTAGCGGTTTTTAATAATCTCCTAAAATAGAAGGAGTGAAATGTTATGCCTGAAAGAGTATTAAGAAAATACGGAGAACAAGCTGTAATTGATTTTACACTTTTTAAATTAGATGGAATCAATTTCAGAACGGATGCTTCAGCAGCAACTGGTGATACTAAAATCAGCATGGATGAAGGTACTGAAGTTGATACCACTAATACTTTTGTGGATAACGGTACAGGTTACTCACTGACTCTGGAAGCTACTGAAACCGCTGCTAAAAGACTTTTTGTACCTATTGTTGATCAAGATGCGACTAAAGCGTGGCTTGATGATTATATCATGATAGAAACTTATGGGCATACTAATGCTATGCATTCATTTAATCTTGATGCAGATCTTTCAACGAACTCTGAAACTTGGAAATTTAAAAATATTGATATTCATCACGATTCCGGTGAAGCCTTATCAATTACTTCTGATACATCTTCTGCAGTTAATCTGATGGCAGGAGGGAACGGGAATGCCTTAGATGCAACAGGAGCTGGTTCAGGATCCGCTCTTAATCTTCGTGGTGGAAATTCCGGCAATGCAGTTGAAATTACTGGAGGGTCAGCATCTGGAAAAGGTGTGAATATTACAACGACGGATGGACATGGAATAAATATCGATGCAACTTCCGGATCTGATAATATTGGTATTTATATAGAGGGTAAAACAATTGGTATACATGCACAAGGTGAGACTAATGGTATTTATGCTAAATCTTATGTTGGCGGTGCTCCTCCGGCTTCTGGAGCAGGGTTTAAAGCCGAAGGTTACGGTGGTCCAGGTATCGAAGCATTGGGTGAAGGTGCTTATGCCGGTTTTTATTCTGTGGGTGGATCGACTGGATATGGGGCCCATTTTAAATCTGGAGTTTCAGGAGGGGATGGTTTATTCTTAGAAGCTCAAAGTAATTCTGGGTCAGGCATGAAAGCTTCTGCTTCTGCAACGGGTTCTGGAAATGGTATTATTGCACAATCTGGAACTTCAAGCGGTACCGGAAATGGATTTAAAATTCTTGGAGGAGCGACATCTGGAAATGGCATAGATATTTCAACTACTAATGGACACGGAATAAATATTGACGCAAATTCTGGACCTGGTAATATTGGTATTTATTGTCAAGGAAAAACTATAGGTATTCATTCAACCGGAGAAACCAATGGTATTTATGCTCAATCTGTAACCGCAGGGCCACCAGCTTCAGGTGCCGGATTCAAAGCAGAAGGCTATGGTGGCCCTGGAATTGAGGCCCTTGGAGACGGTACTTTTGCCGGTATTTATTCAGAAGGTGGAACCAGTGGTGATGGTGCCAAGTTTGTTGCTGGTATAGATGGTAATGGAATTGATTGTACAGGAGGAGGTAGCGGAGACGGATTTAGAGCAGTAGCCGGTGCAACAGGTACAGGTTTCAAATGTTATGGAGGAGCAAATTCAGGTCCGGCATTTTCAGGATATGCTTATGATGGTGCCGCAATGAGTCTTGTGTCAGCTGATGGTGATGGTTTAGGAGCAATTTATACAAATTGTATTTCTAATGGAAATGCTATAAAATTAATATCTCCTGCTGGAAATGGTATTGATATTGATGCCAGTAATTATGGAATGAATATTGCATCTGATTATACAACCGCAATAAATATTTCAGGTACTCTGGGTATAAATGTGACAGCTACAGCAGGTAATGGGTTGAATATTAGTGGAACTACTTCAGGAATAAAAATTTCTGGAAGTACGACGGGAAAAGGACTGGAAATTATAGGAGGTAGTACATCCGGGGATGGAATTAATATTAGTACTACTGATGGAAAAGGTGTGGAAATATTAGGCGGTGGTGCAAATCAAGGTCTACGCATAAAAGCAGGTACTAATGCTGATGGTGTTGAATTCACAGGAGGATCAATTGGAGGTGTGGGATTGATTGTCCAAGCTGATGGTGGTAATGATGGTATGGCAATTTATGGGAATTCTAGTGGCCCGGGATTGTATATAGAAGGAGGATCTACGGGGCATGGTGTTCAGATTGTAGGAGGTTCGACTTCTGGTGATGCTATTAATATTTCTACTTCAGATGGTCATGGGGTATATATAGTTGCTTCGGGCACTTCAAATGATGGAATTAATATTGATTGTTCAGGAAGTACAAATTCCGTAGGTTTGAGACTTCGAGGGACTTATAGAGGAATAGAGACATCGGGAAATACTGCAGGAATTTCTGCCGTAGGATTATCTTCAGGTGGTTATGGTGTAGAAATTCGAGGGGCACCTAATGGAGCCGGTGTCTATAGCTTAGGTGGAGGCGGTGTTGGAGATGGTGAAGGCATTAAGGTTGAAGGAGGAGGAACAAGTTCAGGGTTTTATATTCTCGGTGGAAGTTCCAGTGGTGATGGTATGTATGTTGAAGCCCAGGGAGGAAATTCAAATGGAGCTTCATTCCATAAATCAGGATCAGGTAAAGATATAGACGCAGATGAATTAACAGGTCTTTTATCTCTTACAACGACAGTTGATGGTATTACTCTTGAAAATATTTATGAATTGGATTTAGCTCGAATGAATGGAAAATTTGAAGTTACTTCTCTTGGATTAACTGATAGAGTAAAATTTTATAAACGGGATAATGTGACTTTGGTAACTGAGGTGGAAGTAAGCTCAACTGAAAGAACACGGATTTCTTAATGGCAATAGTAGTCTCAAAAAACGTTTCTTTATTTGGATTTAATTTTCCTGTTGGAACAGATTGGTTATCTACTTTTGGTGAAATAGGAACAGGAGCAGCTCCAGATACAACGGGAACAACAACAATAAACGGGACTTTATTACTTGAAGGAAATTTAACTTGCTATGGAGATGTGACTGTTACGGCGGCAGGAAAAGTTATTCCGGTTCCGGATGAAGACCTTAAAAAAAGTTATTTCTCTTTAGATACCTTTTCATATACTACAGCCAATGGTGGGAGCCGTACAATAACTTCCACCATTGGCGACATTTATATGTACGGATTAATCGACGGTAAAGGTATGGGATTTGAATCAAATCAAGGACCTGGATGTAACAGTCTTTTAACTGATACCAGTGGGAATCAATTACCCGGTTATGGCGCTTCTCATGCCGGTCTTGGATATATATCATAAATAGAACTTACATATTATGATTTTAACTTATAATGAAATTCAACCGTTAGGTGCAACTAATCAAAATTGGTGGCCTTCAGCCAGTAGCTTAGATGGATCTAAAATTGTTGTTGCCAATGATAAAAGGATATATCTGTCTACTGATTATGGCTCATCTTGGAATGAGTTACAACCTGCTGGAGATGTAGATAAAGTTTGGGGTATTTTGGAAATGGACGATGATGGATCGTTCATAATAGCAGGTGTTAGTAATGGCCGATTTTATATATCTTCAGATTACGGAGTTTCCTGGACTGAATCTTACCCTTTTGGTGCCTATGGTCCATTTTATTATAACAGGTATTGGGCTGATGTAGCTTGTAGTTCTGACGGTCAAATAATTGTTACTTGTGCTTATTCTACAACTCGAGTTCCTGTATCTACAGATTATGGCGTTACATGGGCCTTAAGAGAACATGGAGGACTTCCTGTTTTATGTACACACCTTTCTTGTAATACAGATGGCAGTAAAATAATAGCTTGTCCTCCTTCATCCCAATTAAATGGAAATATATTTCTCACAACAGATTACGGTGTTACATGGAATACAAATATCACGCCTGCAGGAGGTATATGGCAAGATTGGAATAGTTTAAAATTAAACATTGATGGTTCAAAAATTATAGTCTGTAGTGAAGTTTATAATGGTTCTCCTGGATATCCCTACGGTGGAAAAGTTTATTTTTCAAATAATACAGGTTCATCATGGACTGAAGTAACTCCTGACAGTTTAGAATATATGTGGTGGAAAGTAGGTGTATCAGATCAGGGGTATATAAGTGCCCAATCTTATATAAACGGAACAAATGAAGGAAGAATTTATATTTCTGATGATTATGGGACATCATGGGAAGAAGCAATTCCTGCAGGAAATATATCACTTAACTGGTATTTAGGTACTTTAAGTGAAAATGGATCAACCCTTTATACAGGATCTTATCCTGGTAGATTATATAGAATTGATATATCAACTACACCGCCTCCAGCACCTGCTTTAAATCCTTCACCGAATCCTGTTTATGGCCATCATGAAACACCAGTTTCTCTTGGTAGTGGCTCTGGATATTACCATAATCCCACAGATTTATATGGAGAAGAAACTCGTGGAGGAGGGGCTATAAAACTTGTAGCTCGTTCCGGTAAGGTCTATGTTAATGGAAAAATTGATATGGATGGTATGGATGGTACTCATGCCGGTGGAGCTTCAGGAGGAAGTATTTGGATTCATGCCTGGGAGATTCATGGTGATGGGACTATGACTGCTGCAGGTGGTTCTACTCTTTTAACATCAGATGCTGGCGGAGGAGCTGGAGGATATATTTCTTTATGGCATGAACAGTCGCTCTTTTATAACGGCCTTTTATCGGTCTCCGGAAAAGATGGTGCAGAAGATGGAAAAATTTTTATAAAAGAAACAGAGCCTATTCTTGAGGACCCATTTACTGGTACTATTCTTAATACTAAATGGTGGGATAGTACTAATTCAGTGACTATAGATAATGATTTATTATTTTCATTACCCGATGATGTATATGATACTCCTGAAGTAAATTCTAATTTTTATCTTTCCGGTAAAGAAATTACGGCTCAAGTTGATTACGCTCCTTATACTGCTGATTCATCTCATTATAACGCCGGATTTCTTTTATATGCAGATGAAATGAACTGGGTTGGATTAGCTCGAAGATCAACAGGAATATATGGAGTTTCTTCGGCTAATGGTGTCGTTTCTGTTTCAGGTATAAATGCCGATAATACTAATATGACTTTTCGCCTATATAAAAATGATGGAACTTTTACTTATCAATATTTTGATTCAACATCGACTCCATTAACTATTTACACAGACATCCGACCTGAACTTGCAAATAAAACATATCAAGTAAAATTATTTCTTGAAAAACTCAGTCCGGAAGATGCCAGTTTCAGAGTTGATCATTTCAGATTAACAAATCTTGATATTTCTCATCAATATTTAGAATTAGACGGCACACCAGCAGATCAGACCGCAGTTGCTGTTAATGTTATTCATGGACCTTCTCAATATTATGGCCTTGACTTTTATCTGGATGGTCAGAAAATAAGATGGGATACAACTGATTCCAGTTCTTTTGGTGATATTCTCGAATCCAATGATATTATAAGAACAATGTCTAGTTACAGTATTCCTCCTAATGATAATGTCGAAACTATTTTCGATAATTTCAAAATTTATGATGGTATTGTTACGAATGCTGAAACAACAGAGCCAGTTTTATATGTTGATCCAGATTATGGCTCTGATACGAGTAGTGGAAGACAATTAGACCCTTTAAAGAATTTATTTGTGGCTACAGCCTGGGCAAAAAAAGGTAGCACGGTCGTTTTATACGATGGGACTCATAATCCAACAAAAGTATCTCGGAAAGATTTAACTATTAGAGGAGCTGAAGGTGTCAAACCTTTAGTTACCAGTCAATTTTCTCAAGATACTACGGGTTCAGACTGGGAAGTAAACGCAGTATCATTTTATGGCTGTCAGGGACTTATAAAAAATCTTACTATTAATAATTCCGAATATGGAATAAAGGTTGAAAACGGGACCTTTGATATTTCATGGTGTAAAATACAAGATACTTCTACAGCTATACAGTTTATTAATTGTGATCCTACAATAACTCGAAATGAAATTATAGATACAATAAGAGCTTTTGATTTTACTTCCGCTCAGGCACCAAATATTTATAGTAATACTGTTTGTGATGCCTCTGTAGCAATTGTTTTAGATTATACACAGGATGCTACAATTTCTTCAAACACTTTCGATAATAATCAGACACAAATTGTTCTTGATAATAGTTCCAGTGCCGTTGTGTCTAATGATAGTCTTACCTATGCTGTCTATGGAATCCAGGCTTCAACAGATTCCTGGATAGGTTCATTCAATAATAATTTTTATCCTATAGATGCCAGTAAAATATATAACAGAGCGCCTGATGCATCTTCAGCTTATGTCTACGCTAATCCGTTATATTATGATCGTCTCGGAGCCCGGGATTTTCATTTAAATACGGGATCTTCTAACATAGGTACTGGTACATTGGATTATGACGGGTATCTTTATGATTTTGACGGGGCAAGAAGAGATCAGAGTGATATAGGAGCATTTCAATATATTCCTGATAGTACCTATACCGGGGATCTGTATGTATCAAGTCATGGTGATGACCATTGGAATCCCGGTAGTATTGACGAACCTTTTAAAACTCTTGATAGGGCTATGCTTACTCAAGATTCTACAGTTCATATTGATGGTGGTCATTATGACTCCTTCTATTTATCATTAAAGACTCAGAATGTTGATTTAAATCAATTATATATTTACTTTGGACCGGAACAATTCTTTTCTTCTTATTTAACATTAAATCAGGAAGATATAAATAATGGTTATATTGCATTGCCTTCTTTTGTAGAACCCGATGATGCAAGTAATGTGGGATTAAATATTCTGGGTGGATCATCTCAGAATTATGGTACCGATTATATTGTTGAATATGGTTCCCTTCTATGGAAAGGGTATGATTTAGAGAGTTATCTGGCTGCCGGTGATATTTTAAGAGTAATGTTTATGGGAACATTACAAAGGAAAGCTTTAAACACTTTTATATTGCACGGCCATTATAGTAATTATGATCAAGAAAAAGCAATTTTCGTATCACCAAGTGGTAGTGACAGTACTACTCTGGGAGGGGATGGGACAAATACTGGGGGAGACGGTTCTCGGGGGCTTCCTTACAGAACAATTGATATGGCTCTATCTCAGTCGAATATTGGTGATAATATAGTTGTTATGGCAGGTGAATATCCTGTTTTTAATGGATTAGAGGGTAGAATAATCGTTCCGGGTATAGATAGAACAGCAGTCCCAGATAGAGTCTTTTCAAGAGTCTATGAGGACTTTTTTGCCCCGAAAGATTTCAGAGCATATAATTGGATATCCTTTGATCATATACCCTGGAATTTTGACTATACAGGAGATTCATCAGCTTATAGTGGAGGAGGCTTTTTAAATCTTACTTATGATGGAACTAATATTGTTTCTGCAGAATCAGAATTTAATATTACTGGAGATTTCGAAGTATCCTCAAGTTTGAGAAATGCTGTAGATCCAGTTAAATTTATGGTCACTTCTCCCGATAATACAGCTTATTTAAGTTATGACGGAACTGATTATTATGGGGGGATAACTATCGAAGGTGTAAATTATGAATGTGCGGGTACGGTAACCAGTGATGCAACTGAAGATCAGTTAATAACAGAATATGTGTGTATTGGAGGAGATAATGTCAGAAATAAATATGCTTCATTATCATATATACCGGAACCTGATTGTACAAATATTGTTTTGAATGTTGTCGGTGGAGTTTCTCAGAATTTAGGGGAAGATTTTTATCTTCAGGACTCAAAAATAAAATGGGATGGGATGAGTTTAGAAGATGATATAGAGGCTGGAGATGTTTTAAGAGTTATTTATCAGGATAGAAATTTATCAAATACTTTGAAAACTATGATTTCATTGATAGATGATCGTTTAACTGTAAAAGTTTATAATGATGGATGGAGTATAATAAACAGAAGAGATGTCGATTATACAGGTGATTGGAAAATATCATTTATAATGAATGAAGCATCAAATGAAAGTCATGCCTGTATATATGGAAAAGGGTTTGTTTCTAAATTTTCAGCCAAGGCAAATTCTTTTTCAAACTCTACTTTAGATGAACCGTGTATGGTAAGTACGGAGAGAAAAAGTTTAGTATTTTATGAAGATAGGACTTAATAAAAATGCCTGTATATCATTCAGGAAATTTAAGTAAAACAGATAGACCTGATTGGAATTATCCATTAAGGCCACAAACAAAAGATTTAACAAAACCTCTTGCACCGAGAAATATTTTAGTTACCAGTCCTTATAATGTTTCGGTTTTAGATATTCGTTGGGACAATCCAAAAATAATTCCTCAGAATAGTGACCTTGAGATATTAGGGTGTAATGTTTATCGTTCAACAGATAATCCTTATGGCCCTTATATCAAAGTAAATAATGATCCGGTAACTGTACTTTTTTATCGAGATCAGACAGAAGAAGAATTAATTGTACATGAAAATGCTACACCTTCAATAAAACATACCTTGGAGCCCAGAGAACGCTGGCTCGTTTATAGCCGTTATAAACCTATTATTATCCCTGACACTAATGGCAGAGCAACTGACAGAGTTATGGATGTTCAAGTTGAGGTAGATAATGGAGATGGTGTCTTTATGGAAGTTCCGGCATTTGCCGTTAATGGTATTACAGGAGAAATTGAACTCATACATTATCCGGTTTATAATTATGAATTAAATCAAATAATACCCGCCAGATTACCGTATCCTCCAAATGGTCGGGTCAGAATAAGTTATCGGCATTTAAAACACTCAGTTTTAACGGTTTTAAGTCAGAGAATTTATTATAAAGTAACTACAGTAGCAGTTGATCCTGAAAATAGTAATGCAACTATTGAGACTCCTTTAAATGAAATATCAGAACGAAGTGCTTTTGATGTCGAAATGATCGATTATATATGGAGAGAGGCTATACTTAGAAATCGGTGGATTCTGGAACAGGGTGGAGAACGAGTAAAAATATTTATTCGAAAATGGATGGGTGAAAAATGTCCTTCTCATCAGACTAATTATGGGCAGAGTTATCATGATTGTAAAATTTGTAAAGGGACGAATATAGTAGGTGGATATGATGGGCCTTATTCAGTTATAATAGCACCTCCGGAAGCTGAAAAAATGATAGAATTAGCTGATATGGGATTGCATATGAGATACGACTGGGCCAGTTGGACCGGACCCTGGCCTTTTATAAATCCTCGAGATGTCATAGTGAGACAAAACAATGAACGATATGTAATAGGACCTGTGACTCCTCAGGGTTCCCGGGGAGCTATATATCAGCAGCATTTTACTATGAGTTATATCGACCAGGGAGACATACGATATTCTATTCCTATTACAGGAGGCGAGGATCAAGTTCCTGCAGCATATGACCCTTATAGAGAAGAGGCACCTACAGATGCAAGTCCTGCTGTAAATAATAAACCTGAAATTCCTGCTGAGAGAATCATACGTGGCAGAACCGTGACTTTTGAGAATATAACTTACGCTATTTTAACTGTTCTTATTCCTTGTGTTACTTTTTTCTTTAATAATTTTTGAAAAATAAATAATATATAAATATGAATATAAAATTTAATGTGATAGAGCCAAAAAATCCTTTTATTATTTTCTGTCTTCCAGCTTCAAATTTTTCAGCTAGATGGTTTGATTCATTTATCAGACTTTTAGATTATTTAAAAAATCATAAAATTCAATATATGATTTCCAGGAAATACTCTCCTGTAATATATTTTTCAAGGACGATGTGTCTGGGAGGAGATGTATTACGAGGTCCAAAACAAAGGCCTTTTAATGGACAGCTTAATTATACTCATCTTATGTGGATTGATAGTGATGTTATTTTTAATCCTGAACAAATTATTACATTAATGAATCATGATAAAAATATTATTTCCGGTATTTATATGATGTCTGATATGAGACATTTTGCAACAATAAAAAAATGGGATGAAGAATATTTTAAAAAACATGGTTATTTTGAATTTTTTACAGAATCAGATATAAAAGATAGAAAAGAGCTCTTAGAAGTTGATTATACCGGGTTTGGTTTTATGCTCATAAAAAAGGGTGTATTTGAGTCTCTTGATTATCCATGGTTTCAACCAAAATTTTATGATTTCGGAACTTGCCGGGATTTTTCTTCAGAAGATGCCTCTTTTTGTAAAACTATAAAAGAAAAAGGATATAAAATATTTGTGGATCCTACTGTACGAGTAGGACATGAAAAATTGGTGGTTTTATGAAATTTACTGCAATGTATTGTTTATATGATGATTATGAGTATCTTGATATCTCTCTGGAATCTTTTAAAAATATTGATAAAATATTATTTCTTATAAGTGATGTTCCCTGGAATGGTAATGAAGATCAGAAGAATAATATAGATACAATTAATCATGTGAAAAATTTATGTGATAAAAATTCTAATTATGAGCTTATAACTGGTCATTGGGTTAATGAAATAAATCAAAGAAATTTTGGGCTGTCAAAATTATTTAAAGAAAATTATGATTATACTTTTATTGTAGATAATGATGAGATTTATCATGATTATCATATAGAAAATATTAAAAAATTTATTTTATCAAATACTAAATATTCAGCTTTCCATATTGAATGGAATACTTATTGGAAAAAAAATTATTATGTTATACATCCCCGGGAAAATTTTAATCCTGTTATAGCAGTAAAAACTTCGGAATATCTTTTTACTGCTATACGTCTCGGTACAACTAATATAAAAAGAGCCGGTCCAGCTATACTCAGAGTTGAGAATAATGATGAATATAATGGCATACTTATTCCTTCGAATGTTGCAATATGCTATCATTT
>Ga0180433_10008794_pt1 | contig 12496 bp, 24 predicted proteins | sample SS_ome_8_FD_132980 | JGI IMG/M metagenome (GOLD analysis project Ga0180433, IMG submission 132980) | Hypersaline lake sediment archaeal communities from the Salton Sea, California, USA - SS_1_D_1 metaG | ecosystem: Environmental > Aquatic > Non-marine Saline and Alkaline > Hypersaline >... | reverse complement strand
GCAAAAAATAAACTACTTGTGAATGACATCTTATGATAAAAAAATAATCCAAAACCAAACAAGAACATGAACGTACAAATCAACATCTCAATTTTTCCATACGTTGGAATAGTAATCATTAATATTTGTAGTATTGCTATAATAATATACGTTATTGATTTTAAATTTATTTCACGTTTCAACAATCCAACTAACAAACCATAAATTAAAAGATTTAATGCAATAGTAGAAAAAATTATAGCGTGTGGTAAAAAATCACCAAACACATGTTTTAATCCAAACAAATAATAATATAGTACAGGACCTTGCTCACAAAACGGTTGACCTCCATATATTGTTCCTTCTTCAACCAAACTAATACATCTATAATGTCGTTCATCTAATATAGGTTTATCATATAAATACACAATACTTCCAAATAATAAAATAATAAGTATTACCAACCCAAATTTCTTAATCATTTTTCTTTTGAACGTTTTGAATATAATATCTGCCAACATGCTTTGTTCTACACCAAGTTAATTCAATAGTATCATTATATTTATAAAATAATTCTTTATTTTCATTAGCAAAATAAAAAGTTCTATTATATCCATCCTCAAAATTTACTGGGTGAGTATATATAAATAAACATTCAGGAATATTACATAAACTGCTGTTTTTATTTTCATAACTTAAAAAATAATGTTCTTCAGTAAAACAATCTTTTTTAATAAATGCTTGAATTCCAATAAATAAAAATAACATTCCGATAATTATTCCAAACAATATTAAATTTTTAGAATATTTCATCGTGTTTTTCAACCTCTTGAACTGTTAACTTAGCTTCAAATCTTTTATTATTAAAATCAAAAGTTTTTGTTAACTCTGAAACAGATGGTCGATCTTTATCGTTAATAGTCACTTCAATAAAATCTTTATAATGTTCACCAACTTCTTTTTTTAATTCAAATTTTTCCATTTTTTCACCTATTATATTTATAAATTTATTTAAGTATTTTATAATTCTACAAATATTTAAAGTTATTGATATTTATATAATCTTAAAGAATAATTTATCGCCTAATAAATGCGTATAAGCCCCTAAAAACCCTAATATAGTAAGGTGCAACTCAGTTGTTATAAAGTATATACCAACACTATAAAGTCCTATAAAACTTAAACTATGTAAGAATCCGCGGTGTTTTGTAAGGTATATAGGCATATAAGATAATATAGATATTAAAATACCAAAAACCATTAATTTTTCTAAATTAATATCGGTATAATAACCTAAAACACCTAATAAACCTATCATTAATCCTAAAAATGTTAATCCTTCTCTTAATTTACCATGCCTATGGTCTAAATCTAATAGAAGTGGAGAAATAAAAATTATAATACATATTTGAATAGAATACAATAAGGTGTATGTTTGAAACCATTGTTTCCAAAAGAACATTAATAAAATGAATGGTATCTCAACACTTACCCCCAAAAATAAATGACTTTTCCATGAATCCATTATTTATTTAATATTTGACCTGAACCGTCACATCTTTTACATGTTTTCATGTTTTCGTCTAAACCGTCACCATAACATTCAGGACATTCAATTATTCTCTTTCCTAAAATTTTTCCTACAACATCCATTATTTCTTTTTTGTTTTCTTTTTCTTTTTAACCATATCTTTAGCTTTTAATTTATCCATTTTATTAAGTATACTCATGCTATCACTTAATTTAACATCATCCATAGTATTTAATATTTTCATACTCTTTGATAATGTAATATTTTTCTTTTTTAATTTTCCTATCATATTTGTCACCTTTTTATTTTTGTATAACAAACTGCTAAACGTTGTTTGATATCTTTAAATTCTTTTTTCATAATATTGTCTGAAACACATCGAGGTATAAATTTTTTCTTCCGTTCGTACTTTTTTGGTTTTGGAACAGGCATTTACATCACTGTTTTACCACATACAGGACACATTGCATGTCTATGATTTTTTAACATTGGTCCTTTTGGTACTTCGTGACCACATCTAGTACAAACCATAGTTCTTTCAACTATATCTGGTCCTACAATATTATCTACAACTCTCATTGGGTCAAACATTTTACACACCTCTTAAATTTTTCCTCTAAAATTTTTTGTAAGCATTGCTTTATCTGGATCTTCTTTAATTCCATAAATATCTTTAATTCTATTTTCTGATTTTTTTAAAGGAACTGTTAAACCTAAATCATAATTAATTGGTGTTTTAGTATATTGTTGAATTTTTTGAACAAATTGAGGGGGTGAAGAAGGATTGTCAGCGTCATTCGGCATATCAAACATTCGTTGGGACATAACCCTAGGGGTCAAATTTGAAGGACCTTGTGTCCTTGGGTCCGGACCACCTTCTAGGGCCATATTACGCGAATTATCAACTTGCCCAAAGTTTGACGTATCCTGCCTCATCGGATTTCTCGGCTGACAATCCCTCCGATTAGGTACTCCATCTGAGTCCCAATCGTTAGGATTATTAAATCTTTTAGAACGAAATTTATTTAATATTCTATTAGGATTAGTGCCGATTAATCTCATAGGCTTATCTTTTCTTCCTAAAATATTTTGTAATATTTTATTCATTTTTATAACCACAATTTATACAAACCACTCCATTAAATGTGTTTTGGCCACATTTGGGACAAATCATCTACCTAAAACTCCGTCTCCAGCTTGTGGCATACTACTACGTTTTCCTTTTTTATTAACTCCTACTTTGCTTTTACGCCATCCTTTAGCTTTAATTTTTGCGTCTCTTGAATTAGGACCTATTTGATATTTACTCCAAACACCGTTTCCTCTATGATAATAAAGTCCTTTACCTCTTCCTTTACCATTCGGATCTCTCTTTTTTAACCATAAACTTCCAGGCATTTTACGCCACCTCCAAAATTATTTATCTAAAACCTCTTAAAGGACGAGGATATTGCACAGGGTGATGCCAACCTCGAACATATCTAAATTCACCTACAATTTCCCTAGGAGTTTTTATTCTTTTTCTTTTTTTTATGTTACCCTTAGACTTATCACTCACTTCTTTTGTCATTTTCATTAATTCTGATAATGTATATAGTTGTAATAACATTTTAAAATACAAATAAGGGTAACATGATTCAAAATTTTAAATTTAAAACATGTATGTTACCCTATAATTATATAATATAAAATATAGGGTAACATAATTTCAAATTTGAAGTTTTTATGTTACTTTAATAAGTCTTCAACAACTTCTTTAGATGTTTTTTTGCACCATTTGCCTTTTTTCTTAGCTTTTTTTGCTGCATCATAAACATCGCCGTCTTCGTTGTACTTATAGACTTTTTTATCTGGGCGTAAATTCATAATAATCACCTTATCCTAGTATGTTTTTTATTACTTTTTCTGCGCCTTCTTTTTTTCCAAATTTTGAAATTACTTTTTTTGCGTCTTCTCTCTTTCCATACTTACTTATAACTTTTTCATCTCTTTCTGGATCAATATCTGGTACTACTTTTTCTAAAACCATTTTATTTTTACCTCCTTTTAATATCCTAATATTTTTCTCACAGCTCGTTCTGAACTTGAATATGATTTCTTTTTTTCTTTTTTTACTGTTTTTTGCGGAGCCATTTGTCTAGTAATAGTCATTCCTGTTTTAGCCATTCTGCCTATATTAGCTAATCCTAATCCAGCTCCTGTAGTTGTAACCACACCGCTTGCTGCTGCTGGCATACCAGGCACATTCGACATTGCGCCTAAAGCGCCCATTCCAGCCATTGATGCAATACCAAGTTTAACGGTATCTTTAGTAGCATCTTTTAAAGTTTCTTTTTTATTTGCCATTATAACACCTCATATTATTCTTTTCCTCTTTCAAAAGCACGTAAAGTATCTCTATTTATTATATAATTTTCTTTTTTAATACATGTATTACAAACTTTTTTATCTATTATTAAATTATTAGTTATAGATTTTGTAGATATAGGATTTTTTCCTAAAAATTTTTCTTTAATGTTATCAGAATAATTATTTACCTGTTTTTTTAGATTTATCCCTTTCATAAATAGTTTTAAACAACAATCATTTATATATATATTTATTTCTTATATGTTATTCTTCTTTATTTTCATCATCTTCGTCGTGTGGTATTTCACCATCTACTTCTTTATCGTATGGTTCTTCATGTGCTAATTCAACTCTAGTGGTTCCTAAACCTTCCCAATCTATTTTATTACGTTTTCCAACAATTTCTCTTAATTCATCAATTGTTTGTTTATCAGCAATTTCTTTATACTTTTCAGTAGCAATTTCAACATCTGGTTTTTGTCTAAAGTCTGGACGTATAAAATAATGAAAGTATTGTAATATATCTTTAATTAATGTTTCTAAATTATTTAATTCTTGTACAATAATATAAACTCTTTTTATAGTATAATTATTATTTTCACACCATTCAATCATTTTATCTATAATACCCATTGCAACATCTGTTATATAAATTCCTTCATCTTTAGTTTCTAAATTCAATGTAGCTCTAACAGTTGGATTATTTCTTAACAACATACGAATATTTTTATAGATTTGTTTAATAATACTACGAACTTCAAGAATCATATTTACATCATAATTAGTATTCATTTGAATAGATTTCATATCTAATAAATAAAAAAGAATGGCTAGTCGTTCATTAAATAATATTGACGAATGTGATTTAATTTCTTGAAAACTATTAAATTTAAAGCTTGCTGCAGGTTGTCCTTGATTAGCCAATACTATCACCACTATAATCTCTACAAAAATTAGGATAATATTTTTTTTCTGCTTCAACTTTTCTTTTAATTGCTAAATTTTTATTAAATGTTTCGGCTAAATAAATTTTTTTCTTATTTACAATAATTGATGCTTGCCATTTACCATTTGGTCTAAGAAAAACACCATTAATTCCTGAAGTATTATGATTACTTAATTTAGCATTTATACGATTTTCAGACGCATTGCATACCTGTAAATTATTTTTTCTATTATCTAAAGGATTTTGATTTTTATGATCAATCATTTCTTTAGGGAATTTCATTAACATACGATGAAGTGATATTATTTTACCGTTATACCATGTACCAACATAATTTTTATCATTACTATGCCATCTATAATTTTTAACTTTATCATAATCATCTCTATCGATAATAGCTCTATGTTTTTCAACTCCATTTCTATCTTTAATACTTATTTCACAATAATTATCAAAAATAAAAATTTCGCTTGGTCTTACTTTACCTGCCATTTTATCTTATTTATTTTGGAAATGCTAATTTAATAACTAAAGCTCCTAAAGCAATTGCTCCAAATATTGCTACAAATAATAAAATAACTTGTGCAACATTAACATTTCCTAATCCTTTCATTCTACTTGCTATAACTTTTTCAATTTTAGCATTAATATTATGTGGAATAAGAGCAGTCATCATATTTTTAATAGCACCAAAATGAATACTTGTTTTAATAGCATCTAAAGTTTCAGAATCATCTATCATATTATTTGCTATAGCCCAACGCATCTTTTTCATTTCTTCTTCGTCTTTCATAATATATTGTAAATCATCTGCAAGTTTTGCTGCATGAACATTAATACTCGCAGCAATATTAGCATCAAAAGGAATAAGAACGCTTTTGGTACGTTTATCAATATAAGTAGCTCTTTCATTAATTATAAAAGCTCCATAAGTTTTATCAATAACAATACCTGCTTCAGGTTCTACAGGTTTCCATTCACAATATCTATTCTCTTGAAAAAATAGAGCTATAGGTCTACCTTTTAACCAAGATTTAAACTCAACAACCATATGAGTTTTTTTGGCCATTATAATCATAAAAATTAATAATAATCCAAAAAGAGTCATAAATAAAAAAGATAACATCATCCAAAGATATATATTAGCTAAAAAATCTCCAATTGCCATATTTAATTACCCCACATTATTTATTAAATAATTTTATTCTAACAAAATTACATTTTAAATTTTTTATAATATGTTTTTCACGAATATTATCAACACAAATTTGACTATCATATTTATGATGATTTTCATCTATTTCATAAGCTATATTATTTTTTTTATCATATCCGTCAATAAAATATACTCCATAATCTGTTTCAACACGATATTGTCTAAATAATTTAATATTATATATTTTTTCTATTTTATCTAATTCTTCTGTTTCTTTTTTACCTATTTTACCATTAAAATCATGTAAAATATCTTTTGGTTCTAAAAATTCAAAACCAGCTAATTTTGCTGCATTATCTAAAGAACCAAATCTATCTCTTATTAATTTTGCTCCACAAATCTTTTTTTCTCTAATAAATTTTTGAATATCTATTTTCATCAATGGACCATATAAATTATTTAAATCTTCTAAGGTTTCTAAAATTCTATTATTTGTCCAATAATAATTTCTATATTCAATTCCTGCTTCTTTCAATAAATTTTTATAAGTTCCAAAATGTCTATTGATAGCTCCTCTAATATCTGAACCTGTATCTTTATTAAAACATAAAATAAAATGTGTTGGAGTAAAATTTTTATATTTTTTATGATGTTTTTTAATTAACTGTAAAAGTTTTTCTTTGGTATATTTGGTATTTAATTTAGCTATATGTTGTATATGTTCTTTTCCATATAATGCATCACATCTTACACCTGCTTTTTTACAAGCATTTTTTATTGAACCAAATTTTCTAGGTATTAAAGAAGTTTCGCAAATTAATCCTTTTTTATAATATTGATATAATGATTTTTTATTAATAGGTTTATTTTTAGGCAAATCTTGTAATGCTTTAATAATTTCTTCTTTAGGCCAATATTTTAATATTTTTCCCATTTTAAATTTTTCTATCTGCGTCCCAGCAATCTCTTGAAGAAACCCTCCTTGATAGGACCATTACTTCCTTGTTCACTAATTTGTCTATTTTCACTAAATTGAGATTGTAACATTATACGTTCATTTTTAACATTACCACCTTTAAAACCTAAAGCTCTATCAAGTTTAGTTTCCATAACATTTCTTAAAAGGCCGAATTCTAATTCTTTATCGAAAGTATAATCATAATAAGGAATACAATTTAACATATCTATTTTAGCTATATCAAAATTTAATAATTTACTTGCTTTACGTTTATCATCTAAAAAAGTTAAAGTATTATCTTTATGAAATACCCACCAAAATTTTCGTCTAGTTTTTTCAGGAACTTCATTATCATTTAACAACTGCTCCGCCATACCACCCCCAAAGGATAATGGCTGGTCTGGTAAATTAACATTGTTATATTGTTCAGCTGCAAAAGGATTCTCACCTTGAGGAGCTATTTGTCTATCTTCTTGAACTGCTGGCATATTTGGTGGTATATTAGGATCTAAACCCATGGGTGTTTCTTGTTGTTGTGTAAACTCTTGTGGATCTGGAATACCTCTATTATCACCAAACTCTCTCATTATAGGATTTTGTTTGTTTTCGCTACCCATAATTTGATTTTCTTGTTCTTCTAATATCCCGCTAAATTGAAACTTTGGAGTTTTCATTATATAAATATATTGATAAGTATTATTTATAGTTTGTGGTATTATTACCTCATAATCATCCATCCCAGCCATTCTATCAATGCAGAATATATCTTGTCAACAGTGCTACTATAAGTGTGGAATATGACCGTTGCATCTATACAAGCTGTTGCCTGATTATCAACTGGCGCTTCTATCTCTATAAATCCATCATTTGTAACTTCTAACCTACATTCAATGCTTGTTCCGTTACAATAACTCATCGAACAACTAGCTATGTTTTGAACATCATAAAAATTTTGAAAGTTTATCATTCCATCTTTAACACTATCAGTGTAAGCATCAACATATTCTGGTTGGTTTAAATCAAGTCTTAAATCAATATTTCCAGCGGTTTCATCAGGCATCCAATCATTAAAGGCATCACTACTCATATTTACTCTAGTATTTGCTATATGATTATTAGACCCACTTATTAGCCAATCAGCGTTTATTCCAATATCTGAAATAGTTATGTTAAAAGATTCACTTCTATCGCTGTAAAGTTTTATTCTATCACCATTATTATTTAATACCCAAACTTCTGTGGAAGCCAGACAATTATTAGTTCTTCCCTGCATCCATCTTTTTTCTGGAATTACTAAAGCCCAACAATGATTAACTGTCTGGTTAGGGTTTAATCCTCTACGGTCTGGCTCTAGTGTTGGTGTTGAAGCAATAACCACTCTATCATTTGATGTAAAATTTTGACCACACCAAACTTTATAATAGTTTTCTGTGTTAACTCTTTCAGTAGCATCTACTGTTGTAACATTAGCACATACCGTTAAAACTTGTCTTGCTTCAAATTCTGTTCTTCTAGTAAAAGCATTCACACTAAGCCATTTAGCTGTTGTAAAAGATATTGCTGTTCCACCTTGGTATTTTTCTATATCTGAACCTTCACTATTCCAACATTTATTATCTCCTGTTTCACAATGACATCTTATCTCTGCAAGATAGCTAGTGTCTTCATCCATGTTTTCAGGTTTTAAAACACCACTACTCACAAATTCTCCATTTAAACTTTCGCTTGTAAACTCCGAAATTTGTAAAGGTGCCGCATCTTGATTTGTTGCATAAACAACACAATGAGCATTATCAATTGTTTTATCATTAACATCATAAACAAAACAATCAACGCTAAAGTCTGACCCAATAAAAGCTTTAGGTTTAAATTGACAATTTTTAATAACAAGACTGTTACCAATAATATCAGTTGTTGTCGCAGTATCACTACCTTCTAATCCTGGACCTGTGAGAGTTGCTGTCACACTATCATTAATTAATGTTGACGGTATTTGATATGTTTCAAAAAAAGGGGTTCCTTCAATTTCCGGTGTTGTTCCTGTATCAATCTCTAATTCACCACCTGTTGAATTAGTCCATGTTAAAGTGAAAGGTTCTGATTTTTCAGAAGGTGAACTACAAACCATTGTAGCCTCAATAGTTTCCGTAGGATTATATTCTGCTTTATCAAAAGTAACAGTACATGTTGCTAACACAGAAGTTGACATTAAAACAAACATTATAATCATCATTAATTTTTTCAATTTCTCCACCTCAATCTTATTATAACATCCTCATTTATAGTAACATTTTGTAAACTAAAATTCATATAAGTAGCGCTTGATTGAACTTGAAAAGGCATTGCAGTATCACCTGTATAAACATAATCACTAATATCAATACTATTAAGCCCACCATCAGAATCAACTTTTATAGTATAAGAATTAGTGGTTGTTGTCGGAAGAACTGTAACTTGTGTTATTGCTGATTCAGGAAATAAATGAGTTATCTGCCCGGTTCCATTACCTGTAATAGTGATATTTAATTCTTGTGGAATGTTCTCAACATTAGGTGCTGTAAGGTTTCCATTAACTGTCAAATCACCACCAATTGTAACATCATCATTAAATAATGCTGTACCATTAACTGAAGATAAATTTATATCAGTAAGGAATTGACCACTACCATAATAATACTTTGCTGTAACATTACCTTCACCCTCACTAACAAAAAGTTCATCAATCCCCCCAGAAAGCTTTACTCCGCCGATATGAATCGAACTATTAGAAACATTCAACTCTTCAAAATAACCATAAGTTGCATTAATACTACTTGCACGAACATCATAACTAAAATTTACAGGTTCTATATAATCATCTGTGAGAACCCAAAGTCCGGAACTATCCCAATCTGTAATACAATCACCACCTATACAAAATTCATCAGATGTGACACCCTCATCAAAAGTTGCAGATGCATCAAAGATAGTATTATTAAAAAAAGTGATATCACCATCATCTCTACTAATAGTCATAAATATATCACCTGTTTCTATACTACTAATAACAAATTCATTAATACCTGCGCCATCATTACAAATTTGAAAACCTTGTTCTAAAGGACCTCCCTCAGTAAGATTTATACAAGCATAACTTCCAGAATCACTAACAAGTTTTAATGACGCATCTCCTATACCATCCTTATCAATAACAAGATCACCAGTCATTGTATCCCCTGTAATATTAACAAAAACATCATTAATATTATTATTACCTATATAATATGTTGTTGCATTAATACTACTTGCACGAACATCATAATCAAAATTATAAGGTCTTATATAATCCCCTACTAAAACCCAAATACCTGTGTCAGTCGTCCAATTAACAACGCAACCATTATCTGTAATACAAAAAGTTGAAGCATTAACAGACCCTGCAACAACAGTATTATTTACATTACAAGTAGTAAGATTGGAAATAAACACTGGTCCTGTAAAATTATTTATTCCATTCCAAACATTATCCCCATTAATAAAAGGTGGTCCTTGAGGTGGAGACTCTGGACGAAAAAAATTAGCCGAAACAACTGTACTTAAAACTAAAAATATTACTAAAAAAAGAAACCAAGTCTTCTTATACATTTTTTCCCATATTAAAATTATCTATATTTTTATGTTTTTCAGCCATTTTACTTCCATACTTATCAAATAAATCGAACATACCCAACAGCCAACAGAGACTGAAAAATAGTAAATTTAAACCCATAAGATATGGATAACTAAACGATGTCATTATAGGATCATATGCAGAAGTTGTAGTATTAAAAGTATAAACATAATATTCAATGTTGTAGCTTGTTACCATTAACACACCTGAAAAAACAGCAGTTATAGCCCAAAGAATTTCTTGTTTAGTAAAAAAGGAAGCAACAAACATTCCGATAACAACAATTTCAAAAAATATATATAGTTCTAATAACATTTTGTGTCCACCTTTCCGCTTTTTTTTAAATTATCTTTTGCCCATAATGGTTGAAGATTTTTATAATTAAAACATTTTTTTTGTTCTTCTTCATTAATTAAATTAAAACTACAACAAGGTTTTATATGATCTATATGCCAACCATAAAACCCATGATTATTCCATGTCATTCCTTCTTTAAATTGTTTTTCTAAATATTGTTTTAATTCTTTAAATGTACATCCTATTAATTCTTCTGTTTTATATTTTTTATTTATATTATATTGTTTTATTCTTCTTCTTATAGATTCTCTTATATAAATTTTAAATTTTATATTTGGTTTTTGTAAATATTTTTTTCTTTTTTCTTTATGTTCAATAGTGTGATATCTTTTACGAGCTAACTCATTTCTTCTTTTTTTAATTTCAGGACGTTGATTATATTTTTTAAGTTTTTTTATAAATTCTGGATTTTTTCTATAATTTTTTATTTTTATTTTTGTATTTGGATTTTTTAAATATTTTTTTCTTTTTAATTTAACTTCTGGTTTTTGACTCCACTTTTTTTGATATTCTTTTTCTATTTCTTTTTCTTTGTTTGTTCTTTTATTATATTTTTCCTTAAATTTTTTGCTAATTTTTTCTTTATTTTTATTATAATATTTTTTTCTTTTTATTTTAACTTCTGGTTTTTGACTCCACTTTTTTTGATATTCTCTTAATTTTTCTTTATTTTTTTGTCTATATAATTTTTGATATTCTTTGTCATACATTTTTGATAAAAATAAAATTTATACCTCATAAATATTTTTATCATCAATCCTTTATATATATATTTATTTAAAAAAGAATTAGATATTTAAACTTTGTGATTCAAAATGCAATAATTATGATTAAATAAAAAAAAATATTTATTTAAATATATTAATCAACCCAAATGCTGCTAAAACAATAATTCCAACTGCAATCAATCCAAGCCCTGCAAACGTTGTTGATAATACACCAGTTAAACCATCAGTTGCATTATTTGCTAAATACTGTGATGTGTTATCTGCTCCTAAACACGAACCAGAAGCATTTACATTATAACAAGGGTTTGATGTTGCAACGTTTGGAAGTGCTGCATTTACTTGAGAAAGAACAATATATCCAATCATAATTACTATACCAATACCAATAGCTCCAATAGCAATTTCCATGAACATTGTTTTTTACCTCCTAGTTTAAATAAAAAAATAAAAATATCGCCGAAGCGATATATCTTTAAACTTATTTAAAGATATTTATTAGACCGAATGCTGCTAGTACTATGATACCTACTGCAATTAGTCCGAAACCAGCGAATACTGTGTTTTCAGTACTTGCTAACCCATTAGTTACATTTACATTAGCACTTGACGGCAAAGCTGATCTTACCTGTGCGATAACAATATAACCTATCATTAAAACTACTCCAATACCAATTGCTCCTATTGCGATTTCCATAAACATTTTTCTTTTCCTCCATTAATTAATTTTTTAAAAATAAAATAAAAAATCTTCAATTATTTGAAGATATTTATTAGACCGAATGCTGCTAGTACTATGATACCTACTGCAATTAGTCCAAAACCAGCGAATACTGTGTTTTCAGT
>Ga0180433_10008793_pt1 | contig 12496 bp, 10 predicted proteins | sample SS_ome_8_FD_132980 | JGI IMG/M metagenome (GOLD analysis project Ga0180433, IMG submission 132980) | Hypersaline lake sediment archaeal communities from the Salton Sea, California, USA - SS_1_D_1 metaG | ecosystem: Environmental > Aquatic > Non-marine Saline and Alkaline > Hypersaline >... | reverse complement strand
TACCCCCGATTCAGGTATGACCAGCTCATGGATTTCGGATGGAAGTTTTTGATACCTTTAAGTCTTTTTAATATTGCAGCCACAGCTATTTTGATGAGTTTATAAAATGTTTAGATTATTTGGTTATTTCTTTGAGATCATTAGAGGGAGTGTTATCACAGCTCGCCATTTTATCGTCAATATATTTTTTCATACATTGAATCTGTTTGGAATTAAAACAAAGAGGAAAGGTGCTTTCACTATTCAGTATCCCGAGCAGAAAAGCGAGATCGCGGATAGGCACCGCAGCCTTCACCGGCTCATGAAAAGGGATAACGGAAAACCGAGATGTGTGGCCTGTATGCTCTGCCAGACAGTATGCCCGTCCGAGTGTATCTATATTGAAGCGGCAGAAGACCCTGATCCTGAGACACAGAAATATCCTTCCACTTTTTTAATCGATATTTCCCGCTGCTGTTTTGCGGGTTTTGTGTGGAAGCGTGCCCTGAAGATGCCATCCGTATGGATACAGGAGAGGTCGAGTTAGCTCAATACAACAGTGACGACCTTATGCTTGATTTGGATTTTCTTTTAAATGGAAATAAATAAACTTACCGTAGGGGATTTTACTGTTTACGGCCTTAGGGATGGATTTTTCCATTTGGACGGAGGGGCCATGTTCGGAGTGGTCCCGAAGGTTTTATGGGAAAAGGTATACAAGCCGGATTCTTTGAACAGAATCAAAATGGGTCTTAATTCACTGTTGATCGACACTCAAGAAAAACTCGTTCTCGTGGAAACAGGAATTGGTGAAAACCTCAAGGAAAAGGCTGCCAAGCATTATTCTATAGAAAGAAAACCGGGACTTTTAGGAGAGCTTCAGCAAAAAGGGTATTCTGCGGGTGATATCAATTATGTGATAAACACCCATCTCCACTTTGACCACTGCGGAGGCAATACATACAAGAACGAACAGGGGCGCTTTGTTCCGACCTTTCCGAATGCCGAATATGTAATACAAAAGGGCGAATGGGAAGACGCCCTGGATCCCGGTTCAAGGGACCGGCCCAGTTATGATAAAAACAATGTTCTCCCCCTTAAAGAATACGGGCAGTTGAAACTGGTTGACGGAGACAGTGATGTCACAGAAGGAGTTAAAGTGGTGCTTGCAGAAGGGCATACATCGTCCCATCAGTGTGTGAAAGTCGAATCAAAAGGAAAAGTTCTCTTTTTTATGGGAGATTTGATCCCGTCTTCATCTCATATTCATCTGCCGTATGTGATGAGCTATGACCTCTATCCGGTAAAGACACTGGAGAATAAAGAAAAATTTTTACAGCAGGCGTTGGAGAGCCATTGGATCATAGCTTTGAATCATGACCCCGAACATTTTTTCGGAACCATATCCAGGACTGAAAAAAAGTTTATCTTCAGTCCTCTTCATAATTCAGCGTAAGGTGGTTATCCAATGAAAAAAACTAATATTCTGGAAATAATTTTTGTGGTATTTCTTTTGGTGTTTTTATCCCAAAGCTGCAAAGAGAAGCCGGCTCCATTCAATGAAGACGCTTTGGATGTTCCCTATGTTCCGACTCCCGTTCAGGTAGTGGAGGAGATGTTCAGGCTAGCTGAACTAAAAGAGGGGGATGTTCTTTTAGACCTGGGATGCGGGGACGGCCGGATTCCAATAAATGCTGCGGTCCAATACGGAATCAAAGCATATGGAGTCGATTTGAATCCTGAACGCATCCAAGAGAGCATCCGAAACGCCCACATAGCCGGAGTGGATCATCTGGTAGAGTTTATTGAGCAGGACCTATTTGAAACTGATTTGACTGATGCCACGGTTATCACCATGTATCTTCTGCCGTCAGTAAACCTCAAACTCCGCCCGAAGATCTTAACCTATTTGAAACCTGGCACCAGGATTGTTTCTCATGACTTTAATATGGATGAATGGATTCCGGATAAAGATTCCATGGTATTTATTGAAGATGAATCCCATTCGGTTTATTACTGGATGGTTCCTGCAAATGTTACCGGCGAATGGGCATTGAAGATTGATGAGCCTCCTCTGGAAGTCACCATAAGGTTTGATCAGGTCTTCCAGTTCCCTCAGGGTAAAGTCATGACCGACGAAGAGGGCTGGAAAGTTTTAGAAGAACGTCTTACGGGTGATGAGTTCTTTTTTAAACTTGAGTCTCCCAAACTCATCTTGGCTTTCAATGGAAAAATCAAAGGGGACGTAATGAGGGGAGAAGCGGAAAGGGGCGAATCGGGTCAAAAAATAGCCTGGGAAGCGGTGCGGGATCCGGATACCAAAGAGCCGCTGGATATACTCTCTCAATAAGAAGAAAAAATCGCCCGCAAAGCCAACTTATTTTTCTTTTTGAACGTCTTAATTGATGATGATAAAGAACTATATAAAGACTGCCTTACGAAATCTCAAAAAGCATAAAGGGTATTCTTTCTTGAATGTTGCGGGTTTTGCCGTGGGTATGGCCTGCTGCCTTTTGATACTTATTTATGTGCGGCATGAATTGAGTTATGACCAATACCATAAGGACGGGGAAAGAGTCTTTCGAATTGTCCAGGATATCCGGACAAAGACAGCCAACCGGATTTTCGCCCCTATTTCCCCAATGGTCGCCCCCACATTAGAAAAAGATTTCCCTCAGGTCGAAAAGGCGGGCCGTATTATTACTTGGGGGAATATTCTGGTCAAACGAGAAGACAAGAAATTTTACGAGAGTTTTTTTATGTATGCGGATAACGAGATTTTTGATATCCTGACCATTCCCTTCATTCAAGGCCGTCCGGAGAACGCACTGGCCAGACCTCATACGCTTGTGATTTCAAAACGCATGGCTGTGAAGTATTTCGGGACAGAAGATCCCGTAGGAAAAGTTCTTCAGATCAATGCTGCTGATTTCGAAGTGACCGGGGTGGTAGAGAATGCTCCAAAAAACACGCATTTAAAATATGATTTGATAGCTTCGATGGAGACGTTCGCAGATTGGGGTGAGATGTCCAATTGGTTTTCCACCATGTTCTATACGTATCTCAAACTCAAACCGAACGTTGACCTTGCTCATTTCTCTGGTCAGACCAGCTCTCTTGCGGACAGATATGTGGGAGACACTCTTAAGAAATGGGGAAATGAGTATCATTATTTCCTGCAGCCTGTCTCAAGCATCCATCTCCGTTCTCACCTGCGTTATGAATTGGAGCCTTCGGGAAATCCTCTTTACATCACTGTTTTTTCCGTTGTCGGATTATTTATTTTGATCATAGCCTGTCTGAATTTCATGAATCTTTCAACGGCAAGGGCATCAAACAGAGCCAAAGAAGTGGGAATGCGTAAGGTCATAGGCGCTCAAAGGCATAACCTCATCAGTCAGTTTATTGGGGAGTCTGTATTGGTTGTGTATGTTTCCCTTGTGCTGGGTTTACTGATAGCCAGGCTTTCCATCCCTGCGCTCAATCAAGTGCTCGGTACAGCGCTTGACTTCAAGCATCTAATGAGCACACCAATGGTCTTGGCCTTGATAGGAGGAGGATTTCTCATTGGGCTCGGTGCCGGCAGCTATCCTGCTTTTTTACTGTCCTCATTCAAACCAGCTGTCACACTTAAAGGGAAGGCAAGCTCTCTATCCGGAGGTCTTCAGCTGCGCAACGTACTGGTGGTGATTCAGTTCGCCATTACTGTGGTGCTCATCATCGGAACCATCCTTATGTACCGGCAGTTTGTCTTTATGAAAAACAAATACCTGGGTTTTGACAAAGAGCAAAAGCTTGTACTGCCTTTGAGAGGGGGCATCTCCATAAAAGAGAATTATGAGACAGTCAAGGATTTGTTCTCCAAGCATCCGTCTGTCAAAAGCGTGTCGGCTTCATCCAATGTTCCGGGGAGAGGAGTCTCAAATTTTGCCATCAAACTGGTTGGTGAGGATGACGATAAAAATCAGTCTATGTTCCATCTTTATTTCGATTATGACTTCATCCCCGATTACGGGATTGACATAGTGGCAGGACGCTCTTTTTCAAAAGATATGAGCACGGATATAAGAGGGGCTTTCCTCATCAATGAGGCGGCTGTCCGGGCTTTTGGATTGAGCCGTCCTGAACAAGCTTTGGGGAAGAGGCTTGAAACAGGATACGGAGGCCGCGTGAATCCTGTTATCGGGGTGACCAAAGATTTCCATTACCGCGGGCTTCAGAGCGAAGTGGAACCTCTGGTCATGGAATACATGCCGGACCGGTTCAGGTATCTCACATTATCTGTTGATATATCCGATTTGAGCGCCACCCTTTCTTTTGTAAAGACTCAGTGGAGAACGCTTTTTCCGGAAAATCCTTTTGAAAGTTTTTTCCTGGATACGGATTTTGACAATCAATATAAGGCAGAGGAGCAGATGGGCTGTATTTTCGGGATTTTCACTTTCTTGGGATTGCTTATTGCCTGTTTGGGACTTCTGGGGTTGGCTTCGTTTTCAGCTGCCAGCCGGACCAAGGAAATTGGGATCCGCAAGGTATTGGGAGCTTCTGTTTCAGGGATTGTGGTGATGCTGTCCAAGCAGTTTGCCAAGTGGGTCGTGATCGCAAATGCGATCGCATGGCCTCTGGCTTATTTGGCCATGGACCGGTGGCTCCAAAATTTTGCCTACAGAACCCGTATAAGTATTTGGGTGTTCGCAGAGGCTGCGGCTGTATCTTTAGTCATAGCTCTTCTTACAGTCAGTTATCAGTCTGTAAAAGCAGCGGCTTCTGACCCTATAGATTCATTAAGATACGAATGACCTGCATTGTTCATAAAAAAATGGCAATTTTATTATCATTAATGTTGTACATTCTAAACTAATTTTAAATAAGTCAATCAATCAAAAAATAATCTGAGGGTTTTTTAACATGCTTTTTCACAGAAATCGTGGAAAACTATCATGAAAAGGTTGTAACTTATGAACTGATTTTTTTATAATAAAAATGATTTGGGCTTGAATGAGGAAGATTCATATGAATTTATAATCAGGGGGTTCCATGAATAAAAAATCATTCATATTCATTTTAATATTGATCCTTTTAAGCAGCAGTCCTCTATTGTTATCCCAATTCACACTGGAAGAGATTGCCCAGCGCGGGGAATGGGAAGAGTTTCTCAAGACCGCAGAAATCATTAAATTTGAAGACATCGGAGAAGGGGTGACAAAGCCGTACAGGTTGTATTTGAGAAAAGGAGATGAGGAGAACTCCGGATGCTGGAAAAATCCTTCAGGAATAGAAAAAGGCTTCCTTGAAGGATGGCAGTATGAGATAGCCGCTTATGAGATGGATAAATTATTGGGATTGAATATGATCCCCCCTACTGTGGAAAGAGAGTTCAACGGCAAGAAAGGCTCCCTTCAGATGTGGATAACGAGTGAGATGAGTGATTTGGAGAGAATGGAAAAGGGGATCGATATCCCGGAAGATCATATTTTGTTCTGGAACAGGAAAAAGTATTTGGCAAGAGCCTTTGACTGCCTTATTGCCAATGAAGACCGCACCCAGCAAAACATCCGCTACACAGAAGATTGGAGGACCATACTCATAGACCATTCCCGCAGTTTCAGATCTAAGAGAAAATACACACGGAATCTCTTGTACGGCAAAGAAGGGATAAAGGAAATAAAATTGATCCGTATGCTGCCCGGAGAATTTATCGGAAAGCTCAAATCTCTTCATTTTAAAGCCGTTAAAGACGCCGTAGGTCCGTATCTCACGGATAAAGAAATAGAAGCTGTGCTCAAGCGCAGAGATTTGCTCCTCAAAGAAATCAATGACATGATAAAGGAAATAGGGGAGGACAGTTTTTTGTATTGATCGATGTCAGAGTTTTTTTAGCCCGGGATCTATCACTGATTTTTCTGACCTTGAACGGATATATTTCATGAGTGCCTCATGTTCCTTTTTAGTGATAACGGAAGATTTGCTGTTGGAACATTCAATGGAAGACCCATTATGATCCTTTTCGACCAGGATCTCCACTTTGTTCAAGCCTGTTTCATAAAACATTTTTATTCGCTGGTCCATTTGGCTTTGTTCTGAATTTTGTGAGGGAACGTATTCTTTCATCGTTTCACACAGATTGAGAAGAGCTTTCCAGAAGGTCTCTCCCCGGGCATAGCGTGAGAGGTCTTCATTCAACGCCACACATGTGTTTTTGTGAAGGAGACTCCAGAAAACATATTTGTTCATCCTGACGATAATATCTTTATTAGGATTAGATTGCAATGATATTTATCTTTTCAATTGTTTTGTTCTCCGGCATTGAATTGCCCCTCCCTTCTTAACCAATTTTTCACAAACTTTTAACAGCCCTGTGACAACTCAAGGATTGATAAGAATTACATTTGGATTGAAGGAAAAAAGGAAGAAATAAAAATGAAAAAAATTTTCCGGTTGCTTGTCGTCCTAAGCGTAGTCCTATCTTCAAGAGGGACTGCCCAAGTTGCTGATAGAAAATTTGATACAAAATCGATTCAAAGACTCAGGGAAGGGGAGATCTTGTCAGATGTCAGCTTACAGGGTCCATTCCTGCGCCGGTGAGTGCCGTTTGGGAGGTCATCAGTGATTACAGCCATTATTATGAGTTTATGCCCAGGACTCCGGTTACTTTTCTGGTCGATCCTAATATAGATCCCGGGCTTTTTTTGCCTCAAACTCTTATCCGGAAAGGGATTAAGAAGCTTCCCGAAATCATGAGGGCCCTCAGACATCACGTGCTTGAGAATGAATATAGGGAAGGCCAGAGATGATATGGGCGCTTTTGATTTCATTTGTGTTTAAGTCTATCCTGGAAACCGTGATAGCGAAAAGAAGAGGTGACGCTCTCACCCTGTCACAATCCATCCGCTCAAATTTTATAAAACTCGGCAGTCAAATCAAACAGAAATTTTTTATAAATAGAAAACCTGAAAAGATAAGATCATCGATTGAGACAGTCTATATTGAAAACGAAATATCTAAGTAATTCTTTTCCCTGGGTAATCTGATATAATAATCAAAAATACTTCATTTATGCCTGATTTATATAAGATGATAAGGCAAACGGGCATTGCAGCCCTGATTTCAAAGAGGAGGGAATGATGACTGATAAAGGATACACTCGCCGGGAATTCATAAGGGCAGCCGGAACGGGGGCAGCCTCACTGACATTAATGGGGATTTTAGGCTGTTCCGCTGCAAATCCGGCGAAAAAACCGAATATCATCATCATTTTTTGTGATGACCTGGGTTATGGTGACCTGGGAGCTTTTGGGCATCCTACCATTTTGACTCCCAATTTGGATAAAATGGCGGCTCAAGGACAGAAGTGGACCAGTTTTTATGCAGCCGCCAGTGTGTGCACTCCCAGCCGGGCAGCGCTTGTGACCGGACGCTACCCCGTTCGAAGCGGTCTGTGCAGTGATGAACGCCGTGTCCTTTTTCCGGATTCCAAAGGCGGGATACCCCAAACAGAAGTCACCATAGCTGAAGCTCTGAAAAACGCAGGTTATGCCACGGCCTGTATCGGAAAGTGGCACCTGGGTCATCTGCCTCCCTATCTTCCCACGGAACATGGTTTTGATTATTACTACGGCATACCCTATTCCAATGACATGGATTACATAGGGGGCGAAAATGCGTTCGTAAAAGTGCGTTACAGACCTAAAACAGAATACTGGAATGTCCCGTTGATGCGGAATAACGAGGTGATCGAACGCCCGGCTGATCAGAACACGATCACTCAAAGGTATACCCGCGAGGCTGTCCGGTTCATTAAACAAAATAAAGGTCAGCCTTTCTTTCTCTATTTCCCGCACAGCATGGTCCATACTCCCCTTTTTGCTTCGGATGAATTTGACGGCATAAGCCGCCGGGGCCTTTTTGGTGATGTCATGGCAGAGGTCGATTGGAGTGTGGGAGAAATTGTCAAGACCCTGGAGGAGGAACATCTGGCAGACAACACCCTTATCGTATTCTCTTCGGATAACGGACCCTGGCTTTTCATGCTGCAGGCAGGAGGTTCTGCTGGTCTGCTTCGAATGGGCAAAGGGACCACCTGGGAAGGGGGCATGCGTGAGCCAACCATTTTCTACTGGCCAGGTCGGATCAAACCGGCTGTGATCATGGATATGGGCTCAACCCTGGACCTGTTTCCGACCGTATGCTCCCTGAGCGGGGTTTCGGTTCCACAGGGCAGGGTCATGGACGGGTATGACCTTTCACCGGTTCTTTTCAATGAAGAGGCTGGCCCCAGAGATTCCATGATGTATTACCGCGGCGAGCAGATCTATGCGGCCCGTAAAGGCCCGTATAAAGCCCACTATATCACACAGGGGGCTTATGGAATGGGCGAAGGGCGCAAAGAACATAAGCCTCCTCAATTGTTCCATCTGGAGCATGATCCCAGTGAGAAATACAATATAGCGGACCATCATCCTGATGTGATCCAAGAGATGAACGAGATGGTCGAACAGCATAAAAAAACCGTCAAACCTGTTGAGAATCAGCTGATAAAATAGATCTTTTCACTTATAAGGATTGAAGTTGAGAAAAAAGGGGCTTTTTACAGAACCAGAAAAAAGAACGGTGCGCCTGGTCCTTTTTGGAACATACGGAGAACGGGTTTGGTCTGAAAAAACGTTATATAGAAGCAGGAAGAGCTGCCCTACTAAGGGCAGAGATTCATTTTGATCTTGCGGAAGAGGTTGTCTCTTCATTGAAATTCAGTAAAATAAGCAAGTATTTCCAATGAGATCGAAAAAGAAAAGAAAATCCCTAAAAAAGAAATTCATTATAGGAACGGCTTGTGGGGTTGGTTTTCTTATCCTTCTGTTTGCCTTTCTTCATACAGGATTTATCAGATCAAAAGCTTTGCAGTATGTTTCAAAATATATTAAAAGCACTCAAAAAATACAGTTCTCTGCAGAGTCTTTGAGCTACAGCCTGCTTCGGTTGAGATTCTCCCTGAAAAAGGTCTCTCTGCGGTCCATAGAAGAGGATACAACAGAGAAAACTCCGTTTTTCCAAGCCCAAAAAGTAACGGTCGATATTCCGCTGAAACTCGTATTAAGGAAAAAGCTGTGCTTTAATGAGATCACGATCATCCGGCCGGAATTTTATTTCGCCATACATGAAAACGGGGGAAGCAACCTTCCTTTGAGCATTGGTGCATCAACGACCGGATCTTCAGATCTATCTATTCCTGAAATAATCGTGAAGAAGCTGCTGCTTGAGAATGCGCATGTCGATTTCAAAGACGAAAAAAAAGATATGGCTTTTCAGCTTTCTCAGCTGGGTATTCAGGCTTCCTGGGAGGATGATGCGTTCCATAAAGCGTCTCTGGCTATAGGCCAAGAAGGTTCTCTTCAATACAAGAAAAGTCTCTATCCAGTGAACCAGATCATGCTGCAGGGGCGGTTGGGTGCAAAAGGAGCTGTTATTGAAGATTTTCGGATCAAAGCATTACAAAGCGATATTTCTGGTTCGGGACGTATTGAGGGTTTCTCAAATCCTTTTGTTCATTTTGATTTTAAGGGTTCCTTAGATGCTAAAAGCTTGAAGGATTTGTTTCAATGGAGAGAGGATATCTCAGGAAGATTGGAATTGCAGGGTCTTATAAACGGACCAATGGATTCCATCCATACCGAACTAAGAATGAACAGCAGCGATATTCAATATGGTCCTGTGAAGATTTCTGATTTTAGAGGAGAAGCGGTCTGGAAAGATGAAAAGCTCATCATTCCTTCTTTGAATGTCATAACACCTGATGGAAGGATTTATGCAAGCGCTGAACTCAACCCTTTCGGTTGGGAAAAAGGGAATCGATTGGATGTGACATGTGATTCACTTAAGCCTGATTTTTGGCTCGATTTGTCCAACATGCCTTTTGGTACAGACACTCAAGTTTCAGGAGGCTTTCGAGCCACATGGGATCGCCTGTCTTTTGAAGCTCTGAAAGTCAACGCGAATTTGGATTTCAGTGAGGGGAAAGGAGCTGCTTCAAATAAAGTAGCGCTTCCAATCCGGGGAAGGATCAAAGCCGGCTTGGATTCAGGTCGCCTCTCTGTTGATACTGAAAAAATAAACATCCCGGGTGCTTCCCTTTCAGGTGAAGTTCAGCTGGATTCAAAGGAAATATCAGGTGATTACCGCCTTAAAATCTCGAGCATCGAAGAGTTGATACCCTGTCTTTCCCTTTTTTCTGATAGCCTCGGTAATCAGGATATGAGCCAGTGGAAGATCGGCGGCAGTGCGGTTGTTTCCGGTTCCATTGGAGGAAAATTGCCCTCTCCCTGGATAACAGCGGAGATCGAATCCTCTCAATTTTCTGTAAAAGATCTAGAAAACATAAAGATCACCGGGAAGTTTGAATATAGTGATAGATCCGTAAGCTTTGAATCGTTTGAGATACAGGCTGGTTTCCATAAAGCCGGAGCCTTTGCTTTGGATCCCATGGAAGGCATTAAAGCTGAGCCAAAAATCCGGGCTCAAGGGCAGTTCAACCTGGATGATAAAAGCTATCAGATCAACCTGGTCACCGAGCCTTTGCAAATTGGGGGCTTTGTTCTTAATCAGGAAGAAGGATTTTTAAGAGGACTGGTCGATGTTAGGATTGAAGGAGAAGGGAATCTCGGCTCTCCGAATTTTAGTACAGAGGTGAATATCAAAGATTTGAAAAAAGGGTCAAAAGAGATAGGCAGCATGGTCTTGAATATTGATTCGATCGGGGGAGAAGTAAGGTACAATGCCATCCACTATCCATCTCTTTCGAAAGGCAGCGGTTCATTCAGCCTTCATCAGCCATTTCCTTCTGTTCAAGACCTGTCTCTTCAAATCGATATGGACCTTGCCCTGCTAAACAGCTTGACCGATGATTTTAGAGTAAAGGGAAGATTGAAATCGGAATTTTTTATCCCGGGAGAGTTTGTTCTTTCTGAACTGAAGGCGTCCCTTGATATTTCTGAAGGAGAGCTGCTTGTTGTTCAACCGGGCCTTGTATTAGATCTAGTCAGAGCCAATATCAAGATATCAGAAAAGACAGTTCAGATCTTTTCAGTTACCTTTGTTTGCGGAGACGGCAGTTATGCTTTAAGCGGGGATATCCCCTTTGAATCCTTCGAAGAACAGGAAAAGGCCCTGCCCGGAGTGCCGGAAGGGAGGATATTCACCATACAGGCATCCTGGGAGAATGTTAATACTTCTGCTTTAAGCCCTCTTTTCTCCGGGGAGATTCTTTCAGAATTCGAAACTCGGTTCGACGGCAGACTTCATGTGACCGGGCACCGGTTTCAATGGGATAGGCTCAGCGGAAAAGCAGATATAAACAAGCTTCAGTTTACAGCTCCGGATGTCTCTCTCGAGTTGAGGAGACCTGCTTCCATTGCATTTGCTGACGGAGCCTTAATTTTAAGCGGGGCTGAATTTTTCGGAAAGGACGGCCGGATAAGTGTGGGAGGGACTTTGGGTTTATTCCCTGAGCAGGCGGCTGATATATTCCTTGATGGAGAAGTGGATCTGTCTGTGCTCGAGCCGTTTATTAAGAGAGATTCTGTGTCAGGAAAGGTCCTGTTTGAAATAAAAGTAACACAGAGCCTGTCACAGCCTCATTTATCCGGAAATTTAGAGATCCGCAATGCTGAATGGCAGACGGATCAGCCTTCTTTGTTTTTATCCGGCGTTGAGGGTCACATTGTGTTTGATCAAACAAAGGTCTTTGTAAAGCAGATCAGCGGAGACCTGAACGGAGGAGATATCAAGCTCAGCGGTGAGGTCGATTTGGAAGATAAGGATCATCCTTTGGGAGGTCTTGAAATCAAAGCGGAAAGCATTCTTTTGGACTTTCCAAAAGGGATGCAGTCTCAGATCGATTTAGACTTGTTCTTTTCTTTGAATGAGGAAGGGGATTCATTATCCGGAAATCTCAATATTATGCATGCAAAATACACAGAACCGTTTAAGATCCAGTCAACCCTGATTCAATATTTGAGAAGGGAAGCTTCGATTGATTCTTTTCTAGAGCCCAATGAATTTTTAAGTCAGTTGCGTTTTAATGTATCCATTTCTGCTCGGGAAAGTGTTTTTATTGAGAATAATATCTCCAAATCTCTTATAAGCGCGAATCTCGTCTTAACCGGGACTCTGTTCAAGCCGGTTCTGAGCGGGAGGGCTCATTTTGAAGAAGGAGGTGAGATCTATTTTGGAGGCAACACGTTTGTAATAGAAGCAGGTTCTGCTGATTTTATAAATCCGAACAGGATCGAACCTGACTTGAATATAAGAGCCCTGACCCGGGTCGGAGAGTATGATATCCGCCTAATCCTCAGCGGGACACCGGAGAAGTTCACAGCGAGCCTTATCAGTGAGCCTTCCATGCCTGAGCCGGATATCATTTCTCTTCTGGTCACAGGAAAGACCCTTGAAAGCGCGTCCAGCCAGATTTTAGGTGTGGCAGGAAATAAAGCGACCACTTATATCAACAGCTCGCTGACCGGGC
>Ga0180433_10008792_pt1 | contig 12497 bp, 12 predicted proteins | sample SS_ome_8_FD_132980 | JGI IMG/M metagenome (GOLD analysis project Ga0180433, IMG submission 132980) | Hypersaline lake sediment archaeal communities from the Salton Sea, California, USA - SS_1_D_1 metaG | ecosystem: Environmental > Aquatic > Non-marine Saline and Alkaline > Hypersaline >... | reverse complement strand
TGTCCATCTCTAATCATTTGATTATGTGAACATCCAGGTAAGTAACCATTATATCCTTGCGATATAATTCTATTATCTTTAACTAAAATACAGCCAACTTGCAATTTTTTACAAGGAGAACGTGTAGCAGTTAAAAGAGTAAGCTGTTTATAATATTCAGTCCATGAAGGTCGATTTACTTCTTTATTCATAAATAAAATATTATTACGTTTTTAAGTATAATGTATAATATATTAAATATAATAATGAATAACACATCACTAATAAAAATTTATATTAAAAGTTTAATCAAAAATATAAATATAAAAGAATTACCAAAAGAAATAGATGTATGTTTTGATGGTGGTGCTTTTAATGGAATTTATAGTTTAGGTTGTGCTTATTATCTTAATATACTAGAAGAACTAAAATATTTAAAGGTAAAACGTATTTCAGGAGCAAGTATAGGAGCATGGATAGGTTTAATATATTTAATAAATAATGATGAAAAAATAAATAGTGATGAAATATTTAAAATTATATCTAAATATTTTAAAAAAAAATCTAATTTAAGAATTTATAAAAATATAGTTAAGGATTTTGTAGATAAAAATGTAGATGATATAGATAAATTAAATGATCGTTTATATATTTCATACTATGATATTAATAATTTTGAATTAAAAACTATTAGTAAATTTAAAAATAAAGAACACTTATATGAATGCATAATTCGTTCATCACATGTACCATATTTAATGAATGGTAAATGTTACTATAAAAAACGATATATAGACGGATTAATGCCATATATTTTTACAGATAATATAAGACCAAATTTGTTTATAAAGTTATGTACTTACAACAAAATAATAAAAGCTATAAGAACTAATAATGAAGAAAATTCGCAACATAGAATTATAAATGGAATAGTTGATATTAATAATTTTTTCATGGATGGATATTCAGATATGTGTAGCTATACAAATAATTGGTCATATTATTACACAATTGAAAGATATATTAGAGAGATATTATTAATAAATATATTAAAATTTATAAATCTCATAATAGTATTATATTCTCAACTACCTTTATCTATTAAAAATAATAATACTTATATAAAAATATACAGAATTATTATAAAATGTATAAAAGAAATATTTTTTATCCTCTAGATCCAACAGGGAAAGGTCTTTGATTATTTTCCATAACTAAAGGTTTTGGCATAATTAATGGTGTAGTTTGAAACCAGGGTTTCATTGGAATATTTTTAAGTTGTGGATTTACAGGTTGTTGAGGAGAAACTAAATTAGTAGAATTTATTCCAAACAAAGCACTTTCTATTTCAACTGGATTACTAGATAATGTATCTCTAGGCATATGACTGGGGGTATATCCAAGACAAGGAATTACAGGATTACTAACATTACCATAAGATGAGTGTTTATATGATTGCCACTCTCGTGCTAAAGCATATTCTTTTTGTTGTAAACAATAATTACCTGGTGTATTATTATTACGAGTAGATGCCATATTGTATATATATACAACATAATATTTTACTAATTATCATACATGTGGTGCGTATCCAAAAGGAGATGTCCCAGCACCAGTTTTAAATTGAAACAAATAATTAGATTTTTCACCACTACTACCAGCACGTTTTGCTGCACCAGAAGGTCTCATAAAACCAGTAGCAATTGGAGCAGCTCCACCTTTTTTGTTGCCACCAAAATAAGTATTTCCAGAGACATAACCAGCATTAAGTGTAAAAACTTGTTTTTGAGGCATCATACCATTAACAGAGCCAGTTCCACTATGTATAACTTTTCTAGCAATAGCAGATCTACCATGATGATATCTAGGACCATTTCTTTGAGGCATTATATTATTTCTATAGATTATTTAATAAATTATTAAATGATAATGTAGAAATTTCATTTTTATTTATTAAATCACAAATACATTTATGAGTATAAGTAAATAATTCGAATTTAAATAATAATTTAAAAATATCAAAATCTTGTGTTCCTCCTAAAAATATAAGAAGTTGAAGAGTTTCAGATATCTTAGCTTGTTCAAAAATAATTTTAAATTGTTCATTATTTTTAACTAATCCAAAAAGTGTAGTAATTTTTTCAGAGATAATATTATCATCCCATTGTTCTATCTTAAATGCCTGTAAAAATTGAATACGATATAAATCTTCTTGTTCTTGAAAATCATTAAGATGTAGATAAGTACAAATAAAATCAGTAGAGTAATCCATAATTTAATAATAATATTAATTTTAAATAATTATTAAATAGTTTAAATATATTGTTTACTAGTATGAGTTTGTGTATAATCTTTATCTTTAGTTAATTCTCTAGAGGGTAAACCTCCTCTAATCCAACCTTCGGCAGCGACACCTTCAACTAAATTAGATGGATTAGTAATAGTAGCTTGAAGAGATGGAATTAATGGTGTATTTTGATAACCCATATAACAAACTTCACTAGAAGGATTGACACTTTTTCTATTATTTGCTAGATCACCCTGTTGAATTTGTGATTCTAAAACAGGATTACTTTCACCCCTACCTAAAAAAGGAACAGTTGCGAAAGGTCGTTGAAATAAACTTAAACGACATTTTGGTCTAGATAATTTAGACATAGATAATTGTGAATTGTCGTCAATATTACAACCATTAATTCCAACCTGATGACTTCCGTGTGGAATAATAGCAGGCTGACTTGTGGCAAATGCCATAGCATTATTCATAGGACAATCAGGAAAGAAATTATCTAGCATATAATTACAACTATTTCCATTTTGAATATTACGTTGACTTAAATCGCATTGATCATCACCAATTCTTGATGTCTGATAAAAAGTATAATCATGTACAGTCGCCATATATAATGATAAAATATATTATTTTTACTAAATTTGTAAGTAAATTTAGTTATTTCCATTTATTTGATGTGCTGGAGGCATAGATTGCGAGCATGCAAAAGCGTTACCTTCTTTACAAGATACCATATCACCATAGCAAAAATCAGCAAATGCTTTTTGATCATTAGGAATTTGAGTATTTGGAGTAGAATACCAAGTCCGCATTGATTGATCAAATGTAAAACTATCTCCTAAATCCTTAAAAAGTTTATCTTTAATATTAGGATCATTACCAAAATTACTATCTACAAATTTTTGTGTATCTTTATTAATTTTATTTTCAACTACAGGATTAAAAGCAGGAGCAGCAGGTTTTCTATTTGGTTCATCATTAATTTGAGTTAATAAAACATTCATTGCAGGATTATTAATAGTGGGTTCTTGAAATGTTTGTAAATTATTTTTATAATTATTTGAATTAGTAAATCCCTCATTTTCTAATTCTTTTTTAGAAATAGCATTTTTTTGTATTTGAAATAATATAATAATAGCACCTAAAGTCACTAGACCTGTAATAATAATTTTAATAGTATTTGTAATTAAGTATCCTAAAAGAGTTAATATAATAACAAGTCTAGTTATAGCATTTAATTTTTCAGATGATGACATCGAAGATATAGGCCAAAGTTTAGTAATTTCACTTTGTTTAAATAATATAGTAGGATCATTTAACCAAAAGGTAGTCATTATATATACTAATAGCTATTAAAAATTTTACTTTTTCTTATTTCTTTTCTTTTTTTTGTTACCTGTATTGGGTTGTTTAGCACTTTTCATAGGAGCTTCACCTGTAGAAAAAACAAAACTTTCTACACCATCATCATTAGGTCCTTTAGATTTTAATAAAACTTCTTCTTTTTCTTTTTGTCTCTGTGCTAATTTAGCTCTCATTCTTTCTTTTTGTTGTGCTTGTCCCATTTGTCTCTGTAAATGTGCCTGCATAGCATTAACATTTAATTTACCACCACCCTGTCCTTGCATCCCCATCTGACCAAACATATTTTGTAAATTGCCCATACCAGGCATGTCTTTCATTTTTTTAACAAGCTCACTTGCTTCTGCTAATAATTCACTTTCTTTAATTTCACCAGACTTCATTTTATCATCTAGTTTTCCACCTACATTTTTAATTAAATCCATAAGTTTTGTAGGATTTTTAAACAATTTTTTAAAAACATCATTTACCGATGTTTCATCTTCCATATTCATCTCCATATCTTGAGCAGTCTCTTCAGCAATTTCTTTAGCTAATTTACCAAGTTTACCTTCCATCATTGAATTCACATGTTGATGTAAAAGTTCAGGATCTGGTAAATTTTCCATATTAATATTTGGATTATCATTATCATCAGAATTTAAATTACCACTAGTATCAAATACATCTTGCATTTGAGAAATTGTTTCTTCTAATTTTGTTTTAAATTCATTTTCATTAATAGCTTCAAATAATTTTGCTGTATCACCAAAAGAGTCGTGTTTTGATAAAGAAGTAACTACTGTAAATAAAATTAATTGTAAATATTTCCATATAGTTTCTTTAGTATTATCTGAAATATTTTCATTCCAAAGAATTTTAAAATCTATTTCTGGTAAAAAAGTAACATTAGTTTCACTATCATTATTAAAAATCTCTTTATTTTGATAAAGAATATCAAAAAATCTTTCTGGAAAAATTAAAACACAATAATCATATACTTTTTCAGCATTAATTTCATAATTATCACTTTTATTTTTAATGGCAACTAAATCTTCATTTAAATTATTTTCTAATTCAGGAAAAGTATTTAGTAAATCATTTATCATATCACTAATTATTTGAATAAATTCTTTTAAACAATCCTTTTTTTTATCAGAATTAGTATCAGAATTATGTTCAGTTGTATTATTTAATAACTCATCTTTATCAGAATTAGTATCAGAATTAGTATCAGAATTAGTATCAGAATTATCTTCAGTTGTATTATTTAGCAATTTATCTTTATCAGAACTCATTATATATTTGATTTAAAATGATATTTTTAAATCAATCTTAATTAATTATATAATTCGCATAATTTAGTTAAATTTTGGATATATTTAATTACTTTGCCTTGTTCTTCAGTATTCATTTCTCGTACAGGAGTACGCAAATATTCTATTTTATCTAAAATCATTTTATTAGATTCAGGGTCAATTTCCACATCACTTTTATAATCTTTATTAATAAAAAAATCTAGATCTCCATCTAAAATTTCTTTTTTATACATAGAAACATAATTTTTGAATGTTATAATAATTAATTTTGGATTAGCTTTTTTCATTTGAATTAAAGCATTTTTACAAGTGAGAAGGTCATTATCATTAGGAAATACTCGTTCTATATCTTCTAAAAATTCTACAAAATGAGTATTAAAAGTTTTTAATATTTGACTATTATTATTCATAATATTTATATAAGAAGTGTATTTTTTAAATATATTAAATGATTATAACTTATTATTAACGTTGATTAATTTCTGATTGTCTTTGAGCCTCTAATTGTTCCATGGAAACTTTACCTACTTTATCTGGTTGATAATTATCTGGTGGAGTTTCTATTGTTATACTTTCATTAAGAGTTGAATAATGATGCTGTTGTCTTAAACCACCATTACCTTTAGCTGATAAATCATCAGATGATTGATCTAAAAAACTATAATTATCAGAAGCTACACCAAATCCACCACCTCCTAAAGAAAATGCCATCGGTTCCATATTATTTTGTGTAACCTGTTTTTGAACAGCAAGTTGTTTGGGTTCTAAATAATTATTTATTTCTTGCTCAAATAATACTTTATGACCATGATTTAATAATAATAATGCAGGAACTTTATTTACTGTTGGTGGTAATAAAATTTCTTGTCCATTTTCTAATTGAACATAAATTGCATTGTTAGGTTTTTTTATTCGTTTATCAATACAAATAAAATGCATTTCATTTTTAATGCTGGTTGTAGATATCTTTTGTAAAAGAGATTTACAATTTTGACAAAAATTACTATAATAAAGAATACAACTCATATATTTCTAATATTTTAATATGTTTATATTTTAACTTATTTTAATGAAAATTGATTTAAATTATATATGAAATTATATATAATCAAATATGATGAACCCAGTTATCTCAGATATTCAAGAAGATGATAATTACTTAAAATTTAAAATTTCAAATATTAATGTTAGTTTAGCTAATGCTATTCGTAGAATAATTCTATCTGAAATTCCTTGTATAGTGATAAGAACAACACCATATGAAAAAAATGATGCTACATTTCATAAAAATACAACTAGAATGAATAATGAATTAATTAAACAAAGATTAAGTTGTATTCCAATACATATTACAGATACTGATTTCCCTATTGAAGATCATATTATAGAAATTAATAAGAAAAATAATACTGATACTATCGATTATGTTACTACCGAAGATTTTAAAATTAAAAATATTAAAACAGATACATATTTAACATCTGCTATTACAAAACAAATATTTCCACCAGATAATATTAGTGGGGATTATATTGTACTAGCTAGACTTAGACCAGAGATTTCTAATGAAATAGAGGGTGAAGAATTATCTATTTCTTGTAAATTATCAATTGGAAATGCAAAAGAAGATAGTTCATTTAATGTAGCTTGTACATCATGTTATTCTGCATCACAAGACAATGTAAAAATAAATGAAGTATGGGCAAAAAAAAATAAAGAACTTCAAACTAAAGGATTATCTTCAGAAGAAATTGAAAACATTAGAAAAGACTGGTTATTATTAGATGCTAAACGAATTATTTTACCTGACTCATTTAACTTTACGATAGAAACTGTAGGAGTTTTTAGTAATATGTCAATTGTATTTAAAGCTTGTGATATTTTAGTATCAAAACTAAAAAATTTTCAAGAGAAAATACAAGGAAATCCTGAATTAATTTCTACAACAGAAACAACAATTAATAATTGTTTTGACATTAAATTACCCGGAGAAAATCACACATTAGGTAAAGTAATTGAATATATACTATATAGTAAACATTATAGTAAAGATACTTCAGATAAAACACTATCTTATTGTGGATTTCAAAAACCACATCCTCATATAGATGAATCTTTAATTCGTTTGGGTTTTTATAATTCAATTGATAAAACAGAAGTTATTAATTATCTCTCCAATGCAGCAGATGATGCTATTAATATTTTTCAAAAAATTGGATCAGAATTTAGTGATGATTAAATAAATTCTCTTAATGTAATACTAATTCTATAATCTTTAATTTTTTTTCTTTGAGGAAGAGAATGTTTATGTGTTTTTTGACAATATTAATTATAAATAATATATACTATTTATAATTCAATTTTATATATATATTATATATAATGAAAACTCGTAAATATTTAAAAAAAAGAAAGACAAATCGTCATACATATCGTGGTACTACATATTGCAGGAGGCAACGCCGTTGTAAATGTTGCGGGATGAAATGCCCTAGTAGATCTTGTAGGTGGAAGTGCCCTATTAGAAATTCACCTAGAAAAAAAACTAAAAAATCTCGTAAAAATAATAAAAAATATAAATTTGTTGGAGGAGCTGATGGAACTCCAATCAAAGATATTAATTTACAATTACTCGCTGGAGAAACAATACCTAGATATATGATGGGATATGGTGAATTTAATCAACCTCAACCATGTGGTTCTGTTCCTGTTTTAAATACTAATACTAGATGCACAGCTGGTAGTGGTCCAGCACAAGTTGGAGGAGGATGAGGAAACTCGTCACCAGTTATTACTACACAAACTGGTGGCGCTTGACCAATGAACCTTATGATGTCAGAAAAAAAAAATTCACCTTTACAAAAAGGTGGTAGCTGACTTATATAAATATCTTATATAAATTTATAAAATTTTCCAATGAAATTTATTTCGTATATGATGCCATTTTTATAAATCTAAGTGAATAATTATGGTGGAGAAGGAAAATTTTATTTATTTAATTTTAAACTCGTAAATGATAATTTAGTGAAAACATTAGTTGAGAAGGATGTAAATCTTTACAATAATCCTTAACTACTTCTTTTGTTACATATTTATTTTCATTACGTAATTTTTCACAATAAATACCATGAATTTTATACATATGATTTTTATATTGAAATTCATAATCTGTTAGTGGAGCATATTTTTTTATGTAACAAGATACATAATTATTGTATAATTTATTAATGAATGTATTAATTTTATTTTCATATTCATTAAATTTTTCTTTATCCTCTGGATAATATTTTAAGTAATCCTTAATATTATCACTATTTCGAAGTGTAATATAATGATATAGTAATTTAGGTTGATTACCTCTTAGCATTCTTACTTTTTCGTAATTTTTATTACGAAACTTCATTCTCATACCAGTTGATTGTTCTTTAATAATTATACCTAAATTAGTATAATCACTATTATCACTATAATCAGATTTTAAATTATCATAGTTTGTAAATTTAAATTGCTTGGGAAATTTGACATTTGTTTGGGCAAATAAACTTTCTAATTCTGGTCTTTTAATTTCAGTTACAGTTAAATTTTCATTATTAATATAATATGTAGCACATAAATATAAATTCATATTATTAAAAGGAACAACAATTCTATTATCTGGATGTTGAAATACGAAACTATAACAATAATCTTTATTTAATTTATCAAAATCAAGATTTACATGATTACAAACTTCTAAAAACATAGTTCTAAATGTTTTATTATTATTATTATCACTAACAAAGAAATTATTTTTACCACCAATTGCACTTTTACTAGCAATTTCCCATTCTTGATTTTCATAATCAAAGAATAGGTTTATCATTGTACCCTCAATAAATTCTTCTGCAATACAATTTTCAGGTCCATATTTACTAATAAAAATATTTTCATTCATAGCTTTAGGTGGAGAATATACGAGAATTTTACCATTTTTATGAATTACTGAACGAAATAATCCAGATGTACTAACAGTATCATTATTTATATATTGTTTATCATATTTTACAATATGATATATAATTTCATTATCTTTATTCCATGCTTTTTCAGTTAAATTTAAATTATTAAGGATATTATTCATATCTTGAATAGATGATTTACTATTAGATCTATCATTAAATAGTTCTTTCATATTATTATTATTTACCATATTCAGATTGTACATCGTTGCCATTGTATTAATTGTAATAATGTCTTTAACTTATTTAAATTTCAATTTTTTCGTAAATGATAAAAATTTCTACTGTAAGTATAAGGTAATGAGTCAATCACCAAAAGAGGAAGAAAAATTAAATTTACAATTAGGAGATATAATTCAAATAATAGCACCAACAGATGATGATATTAATGAAAAAATTTATTATATAACATACATTGATCAATCTGAAATATTATTAATTAATAATAGTGGTGAAAATAGAACTTTATTTATTGATGATGGTAAGCTAAGAAATGAATCTATAGAAAGTATTATAATATTAAGTCGTCCCGAAGAAGTTGGATATGCTAGACAAAATAATTTAATTCCTGAAAATTGGATAGATATTTATTTTAGTGGAGATGTACCTTCAGTATTAACAGGAAAAATAACAAATTTAGAAGAAGATCAAATAGAAATTACTTTATATGAAGATAATGAGAAAATTTATATAGATTTTGCTTATAAAGGTGTACCAAAAGATATACCAATAGAAAAAATTGTAATAAGAGAAAGTCCACCAGAAAAAGAAAAAGAAGAAGAAGAAGTTACTGAATTAAAGTCTTTAACATCAGCATCTTTAAAAACTCCAGATGAATTAGAACTTCAAGATGATATTGAAGAAATTATTCCTAAGGAAGAAGTAGAAGCACAAATTAAAAATTTGTTACTTGATGCTGACCAAATTATTATTGGTGAAGAATTAGAAGCAATTACACAAATAGTAGATGTTCCTGAAGAACAACAAAGATATGGAATAGAAACACAAACTAATGATTTATTAGATGAATTATTATCTACAATTCCAAATGTTAAGAGAACAGAAACAGTTCTTAATAATATTCATAAATTAATTCAAAGATTTAAACAATTACGGGAAGAATTTTCTACTATGGATGAACAAAATAATGCTTTAATGCCAAAAACACAGGGTGCTGATTATAAACCTCTTGTAAATGTATTAGAATCATTAAATAAAAAACTTTATTGGTTATTACCTGTAGCTAAAAATAAAAAAAAATTATATGATCTTGACTTTGAAGTGCAAGATGAATTTCAAGATGTAACACCATTAACTGTAGCTGAAACAAGAATAGGTGAAGAAAGAATTATTAATACATATCTTCAAAATTTAGTTCCAGATGGTGAGAATAAATATTCATATTTATTGAAAGAATTAAATCCTTATTTAACACCTTATAATAATCCCGAATTAGATAATATTTTAGTTAATAAAAGAGTAAATACTAATCTTACTGCGGTAATAGATAATATGGAAGATTTTTATTCTTCAATAGCTGAAAATGATAATGTTAAACGTAGAAGATTTTTAATTCAAGAATATAATCTTGGGCAAAATATATTAGATGTAACAAAAGTTAAAGGTGGAAGTGAAATAGTATCATATACACCAGTAACATTAAATGATAATATTACAATTAAATCTCTTCTTACTTTACCAGAAAGTGCTGTTAATTTCTCTCATATTAATTTACCATCTACAAATATTATGATTAAAGCAAATTTAAATCAACACTTTATTCAATATTGGCAATTATTAAATAAATCTACAATTACTTCAACAGAAATAATTGATAATATAGAAAAACCATTAGAACATGATATTAAAACTTTTTTAAATAATATAAATGAATATGTACCCGATGTTACTATTGATGATGAAAATAAGTATAAAAAATTTTTAGAAACTGTGATACCAAAAACTAGGATATTATTTGAATTAATTAAATCAAATATTAATGAAAAATTATCTATTTATGATCTTTTAAAATATTTGGAACCCTTTATGATTTATCAAAAAGATTTATCTTTTAAACAATACGAAGAATTTAATATTTTTATTAGTGAGAAAATAAAAGAATTTAAGAAAAAATATTCTGCTAGTAGTAAAGAATATAACTATTTATTACAAAGAAAATCTGTTAAGATAGAACCCTCTATTTTTAAGTTAATAAATAAAGAATTATTAGAACAATTAAAAGAATATTATCACATGGATAAACTGTCTTTACTAGATATGTCTAATAGTGAGATACTTGAATATATGAATAGTATTGATAATTGTAGATACTATAATACAATAATTAGTAGTTTATCAACAAATTTAATGATTAGTAATGGTTCAGAAAAAATAGAAGATGTTAAAGAGTGGTATGATGAAACTAGTGATAATATTGATAAATCAAATAATGATTGTAATAAACATATACTTTCAAAAGAATATTTTGCTATTGATGAAATGGAAGAAGATAATGGTAAAGAAATATATTTTGATAAAAAATATGATAATACTTATTATGATTTAATGAATGAATATGAAAATTTATTGGATCGAGAAAATATGTCTATGGAAGATATGGTCCAAATTATTAGTTTAAAACTTCAAGAAAATAATGGATTAAGTATTAATAATGCAAATCGTGATGCAAAAAGTTTATTATTAGGAAAAAGAATAGTTGAAGATGGAAATTATGCATTAGTTAAAATAGAAGATGAAAAAGGATTAAATAATTTATATTATAAAAGAGAAGATAATACATGGATTAGAGATGTCAACATAAGTGAAGATTTATTTATTGAAAGTAATAAATTGTTTTGTAATTTAGATGAAAAATGTTTAGAAATAAAAAAAAAATGTGAAACTTTGGATGATTCTAACATATTAATTAATCAAAAAAATATCAAAGATTTGCTTAGCGAATTTAGTGATACACTTAATCAAAATAGAGATGTTATTATTAGAAATATTAATAAAAAACTTGAGGAAAATTTACTCAGATTATCTAATTTAATTAGTATAAAAGACAATGATATTTATAAATATAATAAAATTCAATACAATTTGGGTGTAAATATAGAAGAAGAATTAGATACACCATTATCTCCATACATAGGTTTAAGAGATCTTATACTTGGACAAGCAGATTTTGTAAAAAGACAAAATGATATTAGTAAATTTGTTACAATGTATACTAGACCTGCAAATAATGATAGTGAAGATGAATATTGGTTATATTGTATTGTATCTAATCAAAAATTACTTCCAACCTTTATTGCTAAATTAGCTACAGTATTTATTAATCAAGATAATTATTTGTTAAATGTTCAAAAAATATGTGCAGAGCAGGGAACAATTAGTGATGAAGGAGATTTATGGGTTGATAAACATAGTGGTTATACAATAACACAAATAGATTTTGATAATGAAGAAGGCTTTACTGAAGAAGGTTATAAAATGACTAGCAGAAGTATAATGGAAGCTGATTTAGGTAGTATAATAATTGATAGTCAAAAACAAAATATAAGT